>JACXTT010004727.1_pt1 | contig 20113 bp, 9 predicted proteins | sample 9270951 | NCBI WGS metagenome assembly JACXTT01 (sample SAMN15532306, study PRJNA645909) | rock metagenome | isolation source: weathered quartz diorite | place: Puerto Rico | collected 2017-06-21 | reverse complement strand
TCTTCCCTCCGAGTGCAGGTTCCAATCAGGCCGTCAATATGGGCGCGATGAGCGAGGAAGAAGTCATGATTTCCAATCAGGCGCGGAATTTTCCCGGACGAAACGGTCATCCGAAAGCGAGGCATTATTTGGCTTCTGCGTTGACCGTTGCGACGTCAGCTATATTTGGCAGGATTACCGATCCACGAAAGAAGGAATAGGCACAAAAAGGCACAGAAGTCGCAAAGAGGGTTTCCCTTCTTTGCGATTTCTGTGCCTTTTTGTAGCTATTCTTCTTACCCGGTATAGCGAATCCGCCAAATCCGGTCGCCCCCGTCATCCGAGACCAGCAGCGAGCCGTCTGGAGCGACGGTTATGCCGGTGGGGCGTCCCCACTTGGAATTAGCGTTCGGATCGACAACGAAGCCGGTAAGAAAATCTTCAATCGCCCCAGGCTTGCCATTTTGAAACGGAACGAAGATGACCTTCGCGCCGTTCGTTGTCGATCGGTTCCACGACCCGTGCAACGACACCAACAATCCGTTGCGATAACGTTGCGGGAATTGGGTACCTGTATAGAACGCGATACCGATCGGAGCCGAGTGAGCGGGAATCAAAACATCCGGCACGATAGCGCGCTTCACGAGGTCCGGCTCGCGCTGCGGCACGCGAGTATCGACATGGGCGCCGATGTAGGAATACGGCCAACCGTAGAATCCACCGTCCTTAACGGAGGTCGCATATTCGGGCGGTGTATCGTCGCCGAGATTGTCGCGCTCATTGACTGCCGTCCATAGCGTGTTGGTACCGGGTTGCAGAGCGAGACCAACAGGATTTCGCAATCCGGATGCGAACACGCGGAAGTTGGTGCCGTCGGCGTTGTACTCGTGAATCATCGCGCGTCGTTCATTGCCGAGGCCGGTCTCATCGATATTGTTCGTGGAACCGACGGAGACGTACAGTTTCTTTCCATCGCGGCTGAAAACAATGTTGCGTGTGAAGTGATTCCCGCCGCCATTCAGGTCCCTCAATTTTTCAGCCGGACCGACAGCCTTCGTATCGCCAGGACTGTATTTGTAGCGCACGATGCTGTTGGTATTGCCGACGTAAAGGTAGCCTTCATGAAATGCAAGACCGAATGGCTGAACCATTGGTGTTGTGACGGCTGCGGCATCTTCTTGTCCGGCGGCACCGCGGGCACCACCTCGCCCACCGCCGCCGCGCCCATCGCCGCCACCAGCTGGAGCTCCGCCCGCGCCACGTGGGGCCGGAGGCGGGCCTTGGGCATAGGTGAATCGCTCATCAGGCTTACCGTCTTTGTTGGTATCTCGAAGAATCATGATGGCGTTCTGTGAAGGCTGGGTCACAAAGAGGTCGCCGTTCGAGGCAAATTCCATCAGCCTCGCTCCGGGGACGTTGTCGGCATATAACTCCACGGTGAAACCTGCCGGGACCTTCGGCAATGCGCCTTCCGGCTTGGGCACCACACTTCCGAAATTCGGCTTTGCGGCGCTTGGCGCCGGTATTTGCGGCAAATTCTGCTGCGCGAGCACTGCCACGGAAACACACAAGATTCCGAAGCAAATCCACTTGATGAGTCTGTTTCTGTTCATCGATAACTCCAGTGCAATTCCGGGACGGTTGCGTCGTTTCCCTAATTCGGCACTTCGAATTAGGGAAACGACGCAACCGTCCCGGAATTACTCAGAACCTCAACCGGGCCACGATCTGGCCGGTGCGCGGTCTGGCGCCGGTTCCGTTGATGTAGTTCACGAAGCCGAAACCGCCGGTTACCAAACCCGTCGTAGGGGACGCTGTTGTGTTTAAGGCAGGGTTCGTTGCAGTTGGACTGCTCAAGAATAGCCGGTTGAACACATTCTGGAACTCGGCCCTGACGTTCAACATAACTTTGTTTTCCGAGGCCAAGTGGAAATCGCGGCCAACACTGAGAGCCTCCGACGGTTGCCGCTGCCAACGGTAATCATTGTAGTACGGCGCAGTCTGGGAGAACTGGCCGGCTGGCACATCCTGCCACGCAGCCTTATTCAGCACCAACCCGTTGGGATCCGTTGGATTAATACAATGACAATTCGGATCCTTTGTGAAGAAGGGTTGGCCAGGGATTCTGTTGTAGTACGTGGTGGCCCCGCCGAACGTTGCCGGATTGTTTGCCCGAGTCAGCTGAATGAACAGTCCGTTGTTGGAAGCTGGAACGCGGATCAGGTCTCCGCTCTGATAACGGAGCACTCCGCCAAAGGTCCAATCGTGCACCACGGCCGACAACACCTTCATTCCAGCGGAACTCGAATTGATTTTCGGCGTTGTGTAGTTGAAGTTGATTACTAGAGCGTGGGGATGCCCAAGACTTGAAAGCTGCTTGTTCTGGTTTCGGTTGTAGACATCGTTCACGAGCGGCGACTGAACCGTCAGATATGAAGTGTCGCCGTTCGAGCCAATGACCAACTCCTTCGAGAACGTATACGCCGCGCTCAGCGTGAGGCCACGGGAGAATCGTTGGACAACCTTTGCCTGAAGCGAGTCATACCACGTGTTGCCGAGCGGCGGCCCCAGGAACGGCGGTATTCCAAGCCATTGCGGATATGGCCGCAACGCCTGATTGAGCGGCTGAGTCGCCGGGAATCCTGGATACACGCCATTGACCACCTGATTCCCGCCGGCAACCGTGGTTAGATTCGCCAGATATGGGTAACGCGCTAGGAACTCAGGACCACCAATTGCTCTCGGAAGATTCTGAATTTGAGTCGTTAGCAGGTTCCGATCATTAGCGTTATTGATATCGAGGCCTATCGTCTTGAGTTCATCGATGGTCAGTGCATTGTAGTTTTGCGCCTGCAACGTCGGCGCCGACCACCATACTCCGCGATTGCCGACATAACCGACATCCACTAACAAGTTGGAAGTCAGTTCACGCTGCAGATTAAGGCTCCACTGCAGAATCCGAGGCGGACGGCCCGCGTTGCGGTCAATGGAAATAAATGGGGATTGAGGTGGCCGGTAGCCTGGAGAAACTTCAAATGGATAGTGAGGCGTGAAATCGGGCCACACGATTGGCGGATTGCCAAAGCGGTTGCCGGGCCCGAAAATGTTGCCGTCAGAGAGTTGGCTGAAAGTCTCCGAGAAAGGCGCGGTAGGCGAATAGAAGTCTGGAACGCTGTACGACAGATACGCATTGTCCGCTGACGTCCCATACGCTAGTGCGCTTCCTGCTCGGAGAACCGTCTTCGGCATCAACTGATACGCTACAGAGAGGCGCGGTCCAAATGCCCAGGGGTAATTCTTGTTGAATTGGCATTTGCAATCTCCTTCGTAGTCCACCGCTCCGACTCGGCCCAGAAGAGGATTGACCTTGTTAAAATTGGCGCTTTGCATGCGGCCATACTGTTCGCGATACAACGTGGCGTAATCGTAGCGGAGGCCATAGTTGACGGTCAGCTTACGCGTCACCTTCCAACTATCCTGTGCGTAAAAAGCCATCATGTGCCTGCCTAACCGCGCATCGGTAAGCTGTGAAAGCGTCATGCCGTTGGTACGGCCCAGCAGGAAACTGGCAAAGCCGAAACCGGTATTGCTGTTCAATCCCCGTCCATTCTCCCAGGTGCCAAGGCCTGTCTGAGAATTTCCAAATCCGATCTGCCCGTTGGCGCGCGTGTAGTTTATCGTTTGGATGCCTTCCACGATTAGATCAGCGCCCATCTTTATGCTGTGGTTTCCCTTCACCCATGTGAAGGTGACATTCGCCGTTGGCTTGTAATCGTAGTTCTGGGCTGCGAAGCCCGGCCCAAGACCGAGAAGACTGCCCCCGAAAGTTCCACTTCCGATTCCCCCGATATTGGGGAATTGATCGACATAGAAACTGCTCTTCCAAGCCAACTCGCTCTGCTTGAAAACCGCCGTGGGAATAGAGGCGCGCTGATATGTCTGCAGGAAACCGACGCCAACGTGAAGTACCTGCGTCGGAGAAACAGTCCGGTCAAAGTTGAGCCGGTATGTGTAGGAATTGTTCAACGTGGGAGCGGCGGTCGACCAGACCTGTGTGAAACCATTGAGGCCGGGTGAGCGCTGCCGGTTGTAATTAAAGTAGAAACTTAGTTTGTTATTCGCATTGATATTGTGATCGATCTTGAAACTTGGGACAGTCGTGTGATTAAAAGTCGAGTATCCCGGAATGACGTAATTGTTGATCAGGTCGCCATTCGTTGGCAGCGGGAGCAGGTCCAGAATCTGCTTTGACACGGGGTCGAAGAGGCTCGGATCAATCTTATTGCCCGGAAACTGATCGCGCACGGTCGTGCCATCTGGCGCCGTTCGCGTTGTCCTGGGATCGTAGATCGCGTTTTGAAAGACGGGCCGGCCAAATGGATCCACTGCCGGCTGGCCCGCGAGCGACAACTGCCCAATTTGGCAGGCTGGACACCCAGGCGTCGGCGTCACCGGAATCGCGCGACTGAAATCGCCGCTTCGGTATGCCAAGGTCGGGACTGTCGTCAGTCCGTTGGCCACGTTGCGTGTCTGCCGGTACTGATCCAAATTGAAGAAGAAGAAAGTCTTGTTGTGACCGTCGTACCATTTACCGAGCGCAACCGGCCCGCCGATATTGAAACCCCAGTCATTGAGACGAGTCCGATTTCGAATGTGCTGGCCGGCTCTTGCGGGGTCGCCGAAATCCTTTCGATCGGTGAACGGCGTTCCGGCATTGAGCGCTTCGTTTACAAAGTAATCAAACGCGGCTCCATGAAAACTATTGCCGCCGGATTTCATGGTGTAGTTGAAGAGACCGCCGCCGCCCTGTCCGTACTCGGCATCAAAGCTGCTCGTCTGGACTGTCAGCTCCTGCATCGCATCCACGCTCGGCTGGCTGATTTGGTTATTCGCGCGCCACAGGCCATTCGTCGCATCTTGTCCCTCGATACGGATGGTCTGAGAATTGGCTGGCATTCCATTGACACGAATAAATGCGTTGGCGCCGGCGATGCCCTCGGCACCGAAGGATGTGCCCGGCATCAGCGTAATTGCGGATAAAGGGTTTCGGACGCCTGCGCCACCTGTCCCTATTGACAGCACAGGGAGGTCGCTAAGCGTGTTGGCGTTCACGTTGTGGCTGATGTCACCGCTCTCCGTCTTGAGCAGTGGAGCCGCCGCTTCAACCGTCACCTGCTCCGAGGCTGTGCCAACTTCCAGAGCCGCGTCGATACGCGCGATTTGTGTTGCCGTGATGGTGACGCCCGTACGCACAAACTTCTTGAATCCGGGAAGCGTCACCGTAACTTCATAAGTGCCGGCCGGCAATTGCGGCAGTGTGTAATTGCCGGTTTCCGAACTTCCGGCGGTGTAGACCAAACCCGTGACCGTGTTTTTCCCTTCAACCATCGCTCCGGGAATCACAGCGCCCGTCGCGTCCGAAACCGTGCCCGTGATCGTTGCACGGTCGGTCTGCGCGAATGCAGTGACGGACCCTATAAATAAACACAGGACTACCAACAGTAGATACACTCTCATCATCTTCTTCTCTCCTTGGCAAAGTGATGAAACAGCCACCTTCTATTTCAAAAGGAGTCGGCAAAGAAGTGGGGGTGAAGTCCTCTACCGACCATCCGCTCGTCGGGCAATTTAACGATGCGGACTCTATCGCCAACCGCCGCACGAAGGCAATAGAAACGTTAGATTTCAAGCCTTCTGATGTTGGCTTTGCGCAACGGGAACAGAACGAGCCGCCAATTACGCCAATGGCGCGAATTGGGTAATTCGCGTAATTGGCGGCTCGTCTCCCACTGGAACCTTTATTTCCGAATTACCAAATCGAATTGAGTGGCGTTGCCGCCACATTGCATGTAGCCGAGCCGGAGAAGTTGAAGACGCAGGCCCCATTCGGGATGCGCAGGCGATGGATACTTCGATAAAGCTGTCAGTCCGGCCTTCAGACCACTCGCATTCAGATTCATCTTTGCCATTGCGCATGCGGCCCACGCGTCGGCACGCAACTCCGGTGTCCACTTGCCCATCAACCAGGGAGCCGGCGAGGTCACATCAATCGCATGCCCGACTTCGTGCGCCAGCAATGCCACGATGCCGCCGTCGCCGAAGGCTTCGTAAACGGTGGTGAAGAATTCCGGCTTGTATACGATCTTGGCGCGAGAAGAATCTTCGATGATCAACAGCGCATTCGGCGCGGTTGGATTACGAAACATTGCAATCGTCGGACAGTGTGGTCGGCATGCGGAAACCAATGCGCTATTCACCTGTCCGGCGAGTTGCATCGCGTCGGCGCTGGGCCGTTGATCGGAGTATGCGTTGTATGCAGGGTTCGCCGAGCCCAATGTACATACAATCTGAACTGCGGCCAGTAAGAATTTCAGCATGGAGTTCTCAGAACGTGCGATGCCGGCGTCCAAGCACCTCGCGCAATGTTTCCATATGCTCGCCGGTTCCTGCCAACAAATCTTCAGGAAACTGTCGATGCGACAAAATCTCGCGATAAAGATCGCCGGCCATCACTGAATTCAGGCCCCAACCTGCCATGTACTGCAGACGCATGTTCAGGTCGCGATTGATCGGAGCATCCGTGAGCATCGGCGCTAAATCGGAAGCTCTGCCCGCGTATGTCGCTACGAGCTCTTCCGCGGAATGGATTTCGACTTCGGCCAGCGAATCTCGTACGCGCGAGTAATTTGCTGCTTCGAGACGCCGCTGCATTTCGTCGACATTAATAGGGGACGTATCCAAGTCGCCAATCAAAACCAAGTCATACCCGTCGCCATTCAGATAATTACTCCAGACGCTGCCATTAGGGAACACGTCAAAGAACGTTGCCAATTGGGTCTTGACCGTCTCCTCGTCACTTTCATAAAGCGGCAGCCATTGCGCTGCAACACCGCCGGGATTCAGATGCGCGCGAACGAGTTCGAAATATTCTTTGGAATAGAGGGCGGAGGTGCCCTTGACCCAAGGATGGATCGGATCTGTCGTTATCACGTCGAATTTGTCGGGGGTCGTCAAAATGAAATGTCGAGCATCGTCGTAGACCATCCGCGTACGGCTGTCATCGAGGACGCTGTAATTCTGTTCGGCGAAAAACTGATTCGATGCGGGAGGGATAAGCCGCTCCAATTCACAGACGACGATGTTCTCCACTTCCGGATATGTCACAAAAGATCCGGCCGTAACACCTGCGCCAAATCCGACAACGAGCACCGAACGTGGCTGCCGATGAATCAAAGCCGGCAGATGTCCCATCATGCGCTGCAGGCGCATGTCGAGGAGCGCAGACGAAGCTTCGGATTTACCGCTGACGTAGAAAAAGCGCTGGCCGCCGCGATCCGTGATGACCACGGATGCATTCATTCCTTCGCCAATGAATATAGGCTTTGCTTCCGACGAGGGATCGAGACCACGCAGAATCGGCGCAACACGACGGCCGTAAGCAATCGCTTGCCAAGGAACGTCGGACACAGTCGCAAGAAGGCTCACGGCGACGGTCGTGGCAGCCAGGGATACGGCGAATCCTGTCTTCGTCCACGTCCGCACCGATGCGAATGAGGCGATTGCCGACGCGATCGTGAGTCCAATCAAAACCTGTTCCGAAATCCGTGTCCCGAGCGCTGGGATGATCACGAGACTAAATGCGATGGCACCGAGAATTGCGCCGGCTGTATTCGCGGCATAGATCTTACCCGACAGGCGCGCTGGGTCTTCTGTTTCGGCGCCCACGCCCGCCAAAGCCAGCGGGAAGCTTGCGCCCCAAAACAATGTCGCAGGAAAAATGGTGCGGATGCATCGCACGATATCGAGATCGAAAGTAAACCACGGGTTCATCGACAGCCACGGATCTACGGGCCAGAACGGCAACGATTGACTCAATGTGTATGCCGCTCCGGCGATCGCCGCGGCAAGAAGAATCTGGCTGCCCGCCAACGCTAATCGTGGTTCACGAATGCGCCGGACAAGGTAAGAACCGGCGGCGCCGCCGGCGGACAACCCCACGAGGAACACCGCAAGAATGATGGAGAACGTATAGACCGTTGCCCCGAGAAGCAGCGAGAGCAATCGAGTCCACACAACTTCTGCACCGAGCGCGGTTAAACCCGAAAGCCCACTTGCGACATAAACAAAAATTGCACTGTGGCGGGCGGCTATGAACCCAGGCGGCGATGTTTCGGTGGCGGAATACCGGCGGTCATAAAAAGCCGCTACAGTAAATGCGATTGCCGCGACGGCGATATTGACCGCCACTGCCACGTACGTCGCTACTGCCATGTCGTAGATGCGCAACAAATAGAAGCCGGCCAAAAGACATCCGACGACCGCGCCCACGACGTTGGCGCTGTAGAGTGCTCCCATCCACGAAATTCCGTGCGACGTTGTTTTGATCCAACGCGTGATCGCGGGAAATGACGCACCCATCAAGATGGTCGGTAGAAGCAGGCACGCTGCTGCAACCGCAGAACGCCCAACGTAAAGCTTCGCAAGCAACGGTAATCCGAACAACGCAGCCAGCCCCAGTGCACCGATTCCTAACTCCAACGAGGCGTAAACACGCAAGGGGTGCCGGCGCTGCGCGACAACTCTTGGGAAAGTGACGCTGCCCAGGCACAGCCCGCCCATATATGCAGCCAGGAGAAGTCCAAGCGATATGGCAGAAGAGCCGATGACGAATTGCAGCAATTGCAGCCAGACGATTTCGTAAATGAGCGCCGCGCAACCGCTGCCGGCCATCAGCAACAAAAGCACTGTTAATTCCAAATCCATATAACTTCGATGGCGGATGATAACATTCATTGCGACTTCAGAAATTCCTCACTGTCCCCAAGTGGGTTCGTTAGAATCAACGCATCTTGTTGGCACAAACCATCCTTTTCTTAATGATGTCGATCGCGCCTCTTCAGAATGAAGCGGCATGGACAACCGAGAACGCTGCGGCTCTCGATGCGCTTCAGAAGGGCCGCTATGCCGAGGCCGCGACCGCGTTTTCGAAGGCTGTTCAGATTGCGGAAAAATTTGGCGCCGATGATGAACGTCTCGGTGAGAGTCTCAATGGGCTGGCTGAAGCATACCGCCTGCAAGAAAACTTCGCCGGCGCCGGATCCGTTTATCGACGCATTCTTTCGATTCGTTGGAGCTCAGATTCCAACAAAGGAGATGCCGCGGTTGCCGACCTCGTCGACAGGTTCGCCGACGTCGTCAGTCTTGCATACTTCAAGGGAAGTCAATTTGCAGAGGCACTCAAGAAATTTCAGGAGGCGTTGAACAGAACGCCTCCGAGCGAAGCTCTTTACCTCGCAATGAGCAACATCCTGGTAAAAGCCGAACTCACGGCCGAAGCTGCGGACGTCATGCAAAGAGCAGTTCGCGCGTTTCCTTCCTCACGCCGTCTTCGTTATAAAGAAGCCGAAATGCACCGCGATTCCGGAAGAATGCGGAAAGCTCTGGAAACGTTTCAAGCAGCCAGCCAAATGAAAGCACCGGCGGGTATGCCGGCGGAGCGAGACCGATTGCAGCTCAGCTTTATCTATCAGAGGATGGGCGGCATCAATACCGACCTCACGCAATTCGACGATGCCATTGCCGCCTACAAGAAGTCGCTGGATATATCTCCAGAAAATGCGGACGCCCGCATCGCGCTTGGCGACCTGTATCTTCGCCGGGGCCAACAATCGGAATCGCTTGCCGAATACCGGCGCGTGCTGGCGATGCATCCGGACAGTGCCCTTCCTCACTACCGTATCGCAGACGCAAATCTACAAATGGGCAATTTTCCTGAAGCCACTGCTGCCGCTGCTCGTGCTGTGAAGATCGATCCGAATCTGCGAAAAGCGCACTATGTGAATGGAATGGCTCTCGTTCGCATGGGCCGAGCTGGAGAAGGGGAGAAGGAACTCCAGGAATACCGCAAACAGGAAGCGGACGCGCAGGCCGAATTGAACAATCAGCGAGATGTTTCTGTGTCCAACCGTGGCGCATCGGCTTTCGTGCTCAACGGGCAGGCTGAAAATGCAATCGCGTTGTTTCGCAAAAGTATCGAAAGTCATTCCGGCGCGGCATCGCTCCGGCTCAATCTCGGAATTGCGTTGAACATACTGGGACGGCCACGCGAAGCTGCTGCAACTTTGCAGAATCTACTCGACAGCGGAATAACGGACGACTTTCTCGTGTACAGATCGCTGGCTCACGTCTACGAAATCCTCAAAGACGAGAAGGCGAGCCAGAAGTACGGCGCCCTTTACGTTCGAAAAGTCGATGCGGCTTTGGAAGAGGAATTACGGTGAACAAACTGCGATCAAGGAGAGGAATAGAGGCGCTTGTACTCCTCATTGCAGTGTTCCTCGGTCGCACGCTGATCACCGCGCAACAAGAAATGCCGGTGAGGTTCGTCGATATCTCCCCCGAGGCTAAAGTTGCTTTCAAACATGAGAACGGCGCCACTCCTCAAAAGTACATGCCCGAAACCATGGCCGGCGGCAGCATCATGTTCGATTACAACAACGACGGCTGGCCCGATCTCTTCTTTGTCAATGGCGGCTCGTTCGCCGATAAACAAAAGGCGGCTGCCGCACGGCACCGGCTGTACCGGAATAACAAGGACGGAACTTTCACCGATGTCACCGCGAGCACCGGCATCGGTGTGTCCGGGTTCGGCATGGGAGCCTGTTCCGCCGACTACGACAATGATGGTTGGGCCGATCTTTACATCACCAGTGTTGGCGGCGACAAGCTGTATCACAACAACGGAAACGGCACCTTTACGGATGTCACCGAAAAAGCCGGCGTAGGTTCGCGGATGTGGAGCGCGAGTTGTGCCTTCGGCGACATCGATAACGACGGCTTTGTGGATCTGTACGTCACGAACTACGTCGACTTCAGCGTCAACAACAACAAATATTGCGTCTACTCCGGCGAAACGCGTGTTTACTGCCACCCCAATGTTTATAACGGCCTGCCGGACATTCTCTATCGCAACAACGGCGACGGCACATTCACGGATGTCAGCCGTACGGCGGGGATCTACCGCCCGGACGGGAAGGGACTTGGTGTTGTCTTTGGCGATTACGACGGCGACGGCTGGGCCGATATCTACGTTGCCAACGATTCAACACCAAATTTTCTTTTTCACAATAAGGGAAAGGGTGTGTTCGAAGAAGTAGGACTGCCGGCCGGCGTCTCCGTCGGAAACGATGGACAGCCACTGGCGGGCATGGGAACCGATATAGGCGATATCGATGGCGACGGGTTACTCGATATCTTTGTCACGAATCTTGACCGGCAGACGCACAGTCTCTATCGCAATCTTGGAAAGGGTTTGTTTGCCAATGTCACCTTTGAAAGCGGCGTCGGTGAAGCGACACTGCCTTTCGTCGGATTTGGTGCCGTGTTTTTCGATTACGACAACGACACCGATCTCGACCTGGCGATCGCGAACGGCGACGTGATCGACAACGTGAGTCTCTTTCGAGACAGCACGAGTTACGAGCAGCGGAATCTTCTGCTTCAGAACGATGGGAGCGGAAAGTTTAAGGACGTTGGACCAACATCTGGTCCGGGATTCGCGCTGAAAAAGCCGAGCCGCTCTCTCTCCGCCGGCGATATCGACAATGATGGCGACCTTGATCTTCTCATCGGAAACGTCGGTCAGACTTCGGATCTGCTTCGCAATGACGGCGGAAATAAGAATAGTTCGCTGTTGATTCGAACTGTTGGTACCAAAAGCAACCGTGATGGGATTGGCGCCAGGCTGAAGCTCACAGTCGGCGGCAAGGTTCTTGTTCGAGAGGTTAAAGCCGGCTCCAGTTATCTATCGCAAAACGATATGCGCGTTCACTTCGGAATGGGAAAGGCCGCGCGTGCGGAGCGGCTCGAAATTCGCTGGCCCAGCGGCGCCGTCGAGGTGCTACAAGATGTCGAAGCGAACCAGATTTTAAACATTACTGAAGGGCAGGGCGTGACAAGCCGGACGCCGATGCGGCGGTAACTGTCCGTTTTTATTCCCCTCCTCGAAGGAGGGGTCGCTGCGCCGTATAAACAATTATCACGCTACCTTAAACACGGCGCAGCGGGGGAGGTCAAACAACTGTCTGACCTCCCCGGCCGCGCCGATTTCGAGGAAGCGACACAACGTTGATCGGCGCGGCCGCCCCTCCTCGAAGGAGGGGAATAAAAACGTATTTTATTTGTCCGAAATGATTTTTTTACGTAGCCTCGGGCTTCTCATTCTCCTTGCGGCTCAAATGCCTTCGCGCGATGCGTCGCTCTCATCCGCTCTGGCGGAATTGAACAAGGGCCGCGTCCTCGAAGGCATTGAGAAATTCAAAGAGATCCTCCGAGCAGATCCCACGAATGCGCCCGCCTATTTCTACTTGTCGACCGTGTACACGGAGATGAAGGAATACGACGTGGCCGAGCGCTATCTCGGTCACGCGATGGAAGCGAATCCCAAGCAGGGCGCACACTATTATCAATTAGGTTTAATCCGCTACCGCCAAAAGCGATGGCGTCCGGCTTTGGGATTTTTCAGGCAAGCTTTGGAGTTCGGTGCGGGAAACAATGAGGCTGCAGTCTGGCGCAGTATAGGCGACGTGCAAGTCGAGTTGTTCGATCGCGAGGCCGCTCTTCAAGCCTACGAGACTGCGCTTCGCATTCAGCCGCAAGATCGGGGAACACGATTGGCACTCGGCCGTTTTTACGTCGAACGCAACGAGCCGCAGCAAGCAATCGCGCACTTGCGCGCGGCCGTGGAAATGGATCCGTTGCTGCAAGCCGCATATCCGATTCTAGGCCGGGCATACCGCCAGGCGGGCGATTTGCAGTCGGCGTTGACTATCTTGAAAAGAGCATTGGATGCCAATCCAGCGGATCAGGAATCGCGCTATGCGCTCGGCCAAACTCTTTTAGCGGCGGGACGACTTGACGAAGGACGTGGTGAACTGGAGAAGTACGAACGAATTCACCAACAGGTAGCCGCCGCAAACAACGACTACGCAACCGCCCTATCGCGCATCGAGGCTCGACAATTCGCCGAGGCGGAGAAACTGCTGCGCGAAGCAGTGCGCCTCGCCCCAACATACGGACCGGCTCTTCATTCGCTCGGGGCGCTATTGCTCGATCGCGGGTCTTCGGACAAGGCCGTGGACTTTTTGAAACGGTCGGTCGAAGCAAATCCGCTCAACGCCGCAAGCTGGTTCAATCTAGCCACGGCTTACTTCAAGACCGGAAAATTACCCGATGCCCTCGAAGCGGCTAAGCATGCGGCTGCACTCGACGAAGACGACGCGCAGTATCAGCGCCTGCTCAGCGAAATCCAGTCAAGGATCAGGAGATAAATTGTGAAATTGGACGAATCCTGCATCTCAAAGCCGAAATCCGAAATTTCCAATTGGACCCGGTCCAATCTGCGATTTCGGATTTCGGATTTGAGATGCAGGATTTGTCCAATTTTAATTTTTCTTCTCGCGGCCTCTTTACTGTTTTCTGCATCGAATGAGTTCCCGTCTTTCGTGGACGTGGCGGGAAAAGTCGGGGTCACGCTGATGAACATCTGCGGCGGAGCGTCGAAAGACTACATCATCGAGGCGAATGGAAACGGTGCGGCGTTCTTCGATTACGACAACGACGGCGACATGGACATCCTGATCGTCAACGGCTCGACGCTGGAGAACTACAAGAAGGGCGGAGATCCCATGGTCGCGCTGTATAAGAACAACGGCGGAACGTTTGTCGATGTCACGCGCGAGGCGGGCCTCGTGAAGCGCGGATGGGGCATGGGTGTCTGCGTCGGCGACTACAATAACGATGGCTACCAGGATTTTTATGTCACTGCCTATGGTTCCAATGTTTTATTCCGCAATAACGGCGACGGCACGTTTTCCGATGTCACTGCCGCCGCAGGCGTTGGCGGCGCCCATTGGAGCACGAACTGCGCATTCGGCGACTACGATCGCGATGGCCGCCTCGATCTTTACGTCGCGAACTATGTAACCTTTGATGAAAAAAGCACGCCCCGCCGCGGCAAAGACTCGAAGTGCCGGTTCCTCGGTGTTGAAGTGTTTTGCGGACCGCAGGGGTTGCAGGGCGAGCCGGATGTTTTGTTTCACAACAACGGCAACGGGACGTTCACCGACGCGACGAAGGCAGCTGGGATCAAGGATCCCAACTACTACGGTTTTGGCGTCGTGTTCAGCGACTTCGATAACGACGGTTGGCCGGACATTTACGTTGCGAACGACGGCAATCCAAATTTTCTTTTTCACAACAACGGCAACGGAACCTTTACCGATATCGGCTTGCTTTCGGGTACGGCGCTCAACGAAGCGGGACGCGCTCAGTCCGGAATGGGCGTAGCGGTGAGCGATTACGACGGCAAAGGCCTTTTCGATATCTTCGTTACGAACTTTGCAGGCGACACGAATACGCTTTACCAAAATTTAGGAAAGCTGCTTTTTGCGGATGCGACTTCAATCTCGGGCCTGGGCGAGATTTCACTTCAATATCTCGGTTGGGGTGCAGGCTTCGAGGACTTCGATAACGACGGGCTGCCGGATATTTTTGTCGCCAACGGCCATGTTTATCCGCAGGTGGACGCGCTGGACGCCGGCCAGCACTACGCCCAGCGTAAAGAGATCTATCGCAACTTAGGCGGAGGCAAATTCAAAGAACTCGCTCGCGATCTTGACGGCGATGTGTTGATTCCCAAGTCGTCGCGGGGCGCGGCTTTTGGCGACTTCGACAATGATGGGGATATTGACGTTCTCGTCATCAATATGAATGATCGTCCGAGTCTCTATCGCAATGAGGGTGGAAACCGGAATCATTGGATCACGCTTCACCTCGAAGGCACACACAGCAACCGCGATGCTATCGGCGCGCGAGTAGAAATCGCGGCTGGGGGAAAAACGCAGATCCACGAGGTCCGGAGCGGCGGGAGCTACCTTTCCCACAACGACATGAGGCTTCACTTCGGCCTCGGCAACGCCTCTCGCGTTGATCGAATTCGGATTCGATGGCCAAACGGAAACACCGAGGAACTCCCCGGCATGGATGTGGACAGGTTCGTGACGATTAAGGAAAAAAATTGAGAGCTATGCCTCGAACGTAAGAGCCTTCTGCACGACGCGCCCGGCGGTATCTGTCAGCCGGAAATTCCGTCCTTGATATTTGAAGGTCAACCGCTTGTGATCGATCCCCAGACACCGCAGGATCGTGGCATTCAAATCGTGAGCGTGCACCGGGTCCTCGGTGATGTTGTAGCCGTATTCATCTGTTTCGCCGATGGTGATCCCGGGCTTGATACCCCCGCCCGCAAGCCAGATTGTCCATGCCCGCGGGTGATGATCGCGGCCATAATCGTCGGCCGTTAATTTGCCTTGCGAATACACGGTCCGTCCGAATTCGCCGGCCCAGATGACCAGGGTTTCGTCCAGCAGGCCGCGTTCTTTCAAATCCTGAATCAACCCCGCGCTAGGCTGGTCGGCCTGCAGGCATGCCTTCCGGATTTCTTTCGGAAGGGCGGCGTGATGGTCCCACGCACGATGGTAAAGCTGAATAAAGCGCACCCCACGCTCAGCCAGGCGCCGCGCCAGCAAACAATTCGCGGCGTAGGTTCCGGGCTTTTTCGAATCGGGGCCGTAGAGCTCGAAAGTGTGTTCCGACTCCTCAGAAAGATCGGTCAACTCGGGCACCGAGGTCTGCATTCGGAACGCCATTTCATATTGAGCGATACGCGTGGCAACCTCGGGATTATTCGTTACCTCGAATTGAATTTCGTTGAGTTTCTCCAGGTCCTGGATGAACCGCGCCCGCTGCGATTGATCGAAGCCCGCTGGGTTTGAGACGTACAGCACCGGATCGCCCACCGACCGCAATTTGATCCCTTGATACCGGCTTGGAAGAAATCCTGTGCCCCACTGCCGTTCCGCCAACGATTGGCCGTTCCCCGTAATCATCACAACAAAGGCCGGCAGGTCTTTATTGATTGTACCCAGCCCATAAGAAACCCACGCTCCCAGGCTCGGGCGGCCCGCAAGCTGAAATCCCGTCTGCGCGAACGTTACCGCGGGATCGTGGTTGATCTGTTCGGTGTGCATGGATTTGATAAAACACAAATCGTCCGCCACCTTGGCTGTGTACGGCAGCAATTCACTGAGCCACGCGCCCGATTGCCCATGTTGTGCAAACTTGAAAATCGATTCCGCGACTGGAAAGCTCGTCTGCCCCGCAGTCATCGCGGTTAACCGCTGGCCGTTACGGATCGAATCGGGCAGATCGGTTCCATGTCTTTTTGCGAGTTGCGGCTTGTAATCAAACAAATCGAGCTGTGAAGGAGCGCCGCTCTGGAACATGTAAATGACACGTTTGGCCTTCGGCGCAAAATGCGGAAGTCCGGCGAGACCGCCCGTCGAGCTCGCATCGGGGCTCTGAGCGAAGAGGTCGAAGTGCAGCAGTTCTGCTAATGCGGCCGCGCCTATATTGATGCCGGCTTGCCCAAGAAAATGCCGCCTGGTCAGCTCCATAGCTACTCCTTCATCACGGTTTCGTTGAGGTTGAGGATCAGGCTCGTCACGCTGGTGTATGCGGCCAACTCGGTGACGTCCAATTTGGTATCCCGCGGATATTCTCCGTAGCTCACGTACTTCAGGGCCGCATCCGGTTTGGCCTTGAACTGCTCTAGGTTTTGTCTGAATGCGTTCAATAGAATCGCAGTCTCCGCCGCTTTCGGCTGGCGGGCTGTCGCCACGCGGAAGGCATACGCGATTCGCTCGAGCGGAGTCGCACCACCCTCCTTCATCACGCGCTGAGCGAACACGCGCGCCGCTTCCACATACGCCACGTCATTCATCAGATCGAGCGCCTGCAAGGGCGTATTGGTCAGCACGGGGCGGACCATGTGGCTCTCGCGCGCCGATGCGTCGAAGTTGGCCATCGACGGCGGCGGAATCGTACGTCTCCAGAACGTATACAAGCTGCGGCGATACAGATTGTCGCCATGATCCTGCAGATAGGCCCCGCCGCCTCCGATTTCATTCCACAAACCATCCGGTTGATATGGCTTGACTGAAGGGCCACCGACTTTCTTCACCAACAATCCTGCAATGGCGAGCGCCTGATCTCTTACGATGTCGGCCGAGAGCCGCATGCTCGGTCCGCGCGCGAGCAGCCGGTTGTCCGGATCTTTCGCCAGCAGCTCCGGACTCACACGCGAGGCCTGGCGGTACGTCGCGCTCATCACAATCGTTTTCTGCAGCGCTTTCACATCCCAACCGGTTCGCACGAATTCCGTCGCCAGCCAATCCAACAGGTCTGGATGCGATGGCGGTTCTCCTTGCGATCCGAAATCTTCGGCAGTCTTGACGATCCCGGTGCCGAAATACATCTGCCAGAACCGGTTCACCGTCACGCGCGCCATCAGTGGATTCGATGGATCCACCAACCACCGCGCGAGACCCAGCCGATTTGGCGGATAGGCCGTTGGCGACGACGCCAACACCGCCGGCAGCATTGGCGTGACCACCTCACCAGGTTTGTCGTACATCCCGCGAATCAACAAGTGCGTCTCTCGGGGCACAGGCATTTCCTCCATCACCATGACGGTGGGAAGGCTTTGATAAAACGCATCTCGCTTAGCCTGAGCGTCCATCAACCGAGTCCGGGCTTCCGCCATGTTCGCCGGGAGCGCGTGCTCGAGGAAATAATCACGGATCTTGTCGGCTTGCGCGGCCGTGCGCTGGTCCTCCGCCAACGCTGCGATCGCTGTGACCGGCGTAAGATCGGCCAGTATTCCGGCCTCCGCCGCGGACAACGCACGCTTATAGATCCGTACCTCATCGATACTGCCATGGAATCGATTCTCCGGCCCGCCACCGGCACCGATACGGAGCGGCTCTCGCTTCACAGCGCCTTGGCTGTTGAAGTCATCGATGAGAATCTCTAATTTCTGATCCTCGCCATCGACGAAGATCTTCACGCCGTTCGCCCATCGGGAGCCCGTGTAGGTCAGCGCCACGTGATGCCACTGGTTCAGAGTGATCGGTTTCTCAGTTCGAAGTCGAATGCCTTCATCCACCCACTTGGTCACGTAGTCGTACTCGATCCTTCCATCTCTCAGGTTGAACCCGTGCCCATTTGGTTCGAAGACATCCTCATCCCTGGTCACAATTGCGCCGCTTGGTGCGGTGGGATAGATCCAGGCGGCCAACGCGTACGCATCGTCGTAAGTGACCGTCGGATCGTTCGCACCGAGCGCACCTCTTCCAGAGCCGTAGCTGTCAAACCCCGCGATGTCCCCGCCGAATTGAACGAAGCTCTTGCCGTCGAAGCTGGCCGCTTGGCCGATCCGGCCGGGCACAAAGGTTGGAGTAGGCCCCGCACTGGATTTGGTTGCCGGAGCGTTTCCGTCGGTGCCGGGCCGCACATAGGCTGGCGATCTCGAACCTTTCGCTTCCTGCAGCACGGCAACCTGAGGCGTGAGATCACGATCGAATGAATAGTACGCAACGAGCTCGCGAGTGGGTGCCCATGCTACCGGTTTGGATTTATCGAGCGATTGTTCCCATTCCCGCTGCGCACGCGCCAAATCCGGTTGAAGCTTCGCATAGGCGGCATTCGCGGCTGCCAACTGATCGTCAAGCTGTTTCAATTGCGCCTGTTGCTCTGGGAGCGGCGCTGCAATGTAAGGCGGCGAATTTCCGACGCGTCGAAACTTTCCATGCTCGGGCACATTGTTGAAGTAAGCAAAAAGCTGATAAAACTCTTTCTGCGTTACCGGATCGAACCTGTGATTGTGGCAACGCGCACAACCGAGCGTCAGGCCGAGAAAGACGGTTGACGTCGTGTCCACACGATCGACGACGTATTCCACCGCATACTCTTCGGGAATGATGCCGCCTTCGGAATTGCCGCGGTGATTGCGATTGAAGCCCGTTGCGATCTTTTGATCGAGCGTCGCATTCGGCAACAGGTCGCCCGCGAGTTGTTCGATCGTGAACTGGTTCCACGGCATGTTGCGATTGAATGCATTGATCACCCAATCGCGCCAACGCCACATGAAGCGTTCACCATCAGTTTGGTAGCCGTTGCTGTCGGCATAACGTGCTGCGTCGAGCCACGGGAAGGCCATACGTTCCCCGTACTGCGGCGAGCGCAGCAAGCGATCGACGACTTTTTCATACGCGTTCGCCGATTTGTCCGCAAGGAAGGCATCGAGCTCGGCAGCCGTCGGCGGCAGCCCCGTCAAATCGAGGGAGACGCGGCGCAACAGCGTGGCCCGGTCCGCTTCCGGCGAGGGCTTCAGCCCTTCGCGCTCCAGCCGTTCGAGCACGAAAGCATCGATCGGATTCCGCACCCACTTCGCATCTCTCAAACCCTTCGGCAGCTCCGGCCTTTTCGGCGGAATGAACGACCAGTGTTTCTGCCACGTCGCGCCTTGCTCGATCCACCGCGTCAACAGCGCGATTTGCCTTTCGGTGAGCGGTTCGCCCACTGCGGTACCGACTTGACTGCGTGGCATGCGGACGGCGGGATTCGTTGCGGTGATGCGCTTGATCATCTCGCTTTTCGCGGGATCGCCCGGTACGATCGCGAAACGGCCGCCACTCAGCGTATGCTTCGCGCCGTCTTCCAGATCGAACCGCAGTGTTGCCGACTGCAACGCCGGCCCGTGACACTGGAAGCACTTGTCCGCGAGAATCGGACGTATGTCTCGATTGAATTCGATGGTTGCAGGCAGGTCTTGCGGCGCTGCCTGCACGATATGCATTAGGAGGGCGCACAGGAGCAGTGCGAGCCCGCCCATCCACATTGAAACCCGTGAATTCCTCGTCGTTCCGGAGAATCTATTCATACAGTCCATACCTTCTGAGATTGATCTTGGACAGGCGCGAGCGGTTGAAAGCCATTCAATCGGTTTAGCTGAGGCGTAGTCTAGCGCTCCTGAGGTTAGAGAGAAACGGAAAAAGACTACTGGGTCAGTTTGAGTTTTGAGGGAGTTTCGAGTCGGGCGTATTCCCCTCCTTTTGAGGGTAACAACATACTTGAGAAATCCGTCGACGCAGGGGAAGTTGAAATTGGACGAGTCCTGCATCTCAAATCCGAAATCCGAAATTTCCAATTGGACCCGTCCAATTTGCGATTTCGG
>JACXTT010004726.1_pt1 | contig 20123 bp, 14 predicted proteins | sample 9270951 | NCBI WGS metagenome assembly JACXTT01 (sample SAMN15532306, study PRJNA645909) | rock metagenome | isolation source: weathered quartz diorite | place: Puerto Rico | collected 2017-06-21 | reverse complement strand
TGCGCGGGTGCGGCCCAGCTATACCTACCTGTTCATGCTGCTGGCGGGCATGTACACCTATGCCATTGCTGCGTCGGCCTGGTGGCAATCGCTGGTGTTTGCGGTGCTGGCCATCTTGCTGGCGTTTGCGTTGTGGCAAAAGGCCATGGACCACCTGCCGTATTTGCTGGACCCTGCCGCTGCACCACCGCCGCGCGTGTCCACGTCAGACGGGCTGATCGCCGCCATGATTTTTTTTGTCTTTCAAATCATCATTGACTTGCTGGCGGCCGCCATCAGAGGAAAAGCCAGCAAGGCCGGTGTGTCAGACCTGATGCTGTCGTTTGTCGGCGCCGGGGCGCTGACGTATTTGCTGATGCGCCTGGTGTATTGGCGCAGCAAGACCAGCCAGGTGCCCACCGTGTTCAAGGGCGGTGAGCGCGCGCCACTGGCCACCGGCTTGCTGGCCGGGCTGCTTGCCGGTGCCATTGGCCTGGCCTATCTGTGGACGGTGCTGCACTTTGAGGTGCTGGACCTGCCAGCCATACTGGTAAACCAACGCCGGGGCCATACGTTTCTGATGTGGATGCTCGCCCTGACCGTGGTGGCCGCACCAATTTTTGAAGAGTTTATTTTTCGGGGTCTTATTTTTGGCGGCCTGCGCCGCTCGGTCGGCCTTCTGCCCAGCGCCGTAGCCAGTGCAGCGGTCTTTGCAGCAGTGCACCCCGCAGCATCGATATTGCCGGTGTTTGCGCTGGGCGTGTGTGCCGCGTTGGCGTATGAGCGCACGAAGACGCTGCGGGCGCCGATGCTGACGCATGCGGTTTATAACGCGATGGTGGTGGGGTATCAGGTGGTTGTGAATGCGTGATCGCAATCCGTTGCCGCCCCGCATGCTGTTCCGCAGCCGCTGGAACCTAGCTACGCTGGCCGTTGGCATCGCACTGCTAATCGGTGGGTCGTTTTACTACCAGGCGCCGGACTGGGATATTCCTATCAGCCTCATCATGGCAGGGTTTGCCTATCTGACGGCTGCATGGTCTATGCAGGTCATGGTGTATCGCGTGTGGCGCCAGTGGCCGTTGATGCTGCTGGCCACCTGGTGGACGGTGGATGGCTGCTACGCGCTGTATTGGAGCCTGCAAAACCCTGCGGCGCTGGCGGCGATGCGTGAGGCCAACTGGCCGGCGTCGTTGTGTTTGTATTGGGCGTGCGGATTGGTGTGGTCGGCGGATAGGCTCAAGGATTTTCGACGCCAGTAGTGGTGCGAAATTGCCTTTTCCTTTTTTTTAGCTTGGCTGGCGTAAGACTAACGATCTTGATTGTTAATGTTCCTACGCCTTCCAATCTCTACTTCCCCCAACTATCCTTCAACCCCACCGCCAAATTAAACACCGGCTTGGCGCCTTGCACATGATCCACCCGGTCCGCCACAAAATACCCATGGCGCTCAAACTGAAACTTCTGATCCGGCAGCGCGTTGGCCAGTGACGGTTCCACGATAGCGGTAATCACCTTCAAGCTGTTCGGGTTCAGGCTCTCAATGAAATCCTTGCCACCCGCATCCGGTTGCTCGTCCAAGAACAAGCGGTCATACAGGCGCACTTCGGCATTGACGCCATTGGCCACGCCCACCCATGTGATGGCCGCTTTGACCTTGACCGTTTCGCTGCCGGGCGTGCCGCTCTTGGTGTCGGGCACCAGGGTTGCCAGCACGTCGGTGATGGTGCCGTCTGCGTCTTTGATGCAGCCGGTGCATTCGATGACGTAGCCGCCCTTCAGGCGCACCTTGTTGCCGGGGAACAGGCGCTTGTAGCCCTTGGGTGGTACTTCTTCAAAGTCTTCGCGGTCTATCCACACTTCTTTACCGATGGTGAAGTTGCGCGCTGGTGGTGGCTCGGTGCCCTCTGGTGGATGGGGCAGCGCGGGTTGGGTGCAGGGCTCCAGGTGGCCGGCGCCCATGACCTCGTCCCAGTTGGTCAGCGTTAGCTTGACGGGGTTCAGCACGGCAAAGCCGCGGTGGGCATTCTTCTCCAACGTCTCGCGCAGGCAGCCTTCCAGGGTGCTGTAGTCGATCCAGCTGTCGCTTTTGGTCACGCCAATGCGCTCGGCAAACAGCTGCAGGCTCTCGGGCGTGTAGCCGCGACGGCGCAGGCCGACGATGGTGGGCATGCGGGGGTCGTCCCAACCCTCGACCTTGTGGTCGTACACCAGTTGCGCCAGTTTGCGTTTGCTGGTGATTACATAGGTCAGGTTCAGCCGCGAAAATTCGTACTGGCGCGGGGGCGGGCTGGCCAGCAGGCCGCCCTCGGTCAGGCGCTCCAGCAGCCAGTCGTAAAACGGGCGTTGGTCCTCAAACTCCAGCGTGCACAGGCTGTGGGTGATTTGCTCCAGCGCGTCCTCAATCGGATGCGCGTAGGTGTACATGGGGTAGATGCACCAGGTGTCGCCCGTGTTGTGGTGGGTGGCGCGGCGTATGCGGTAGATGGCCGGGTCGCGCATATTGATGTTGGGGCTGGCCATGTCGATCTTGGCGCGCAGCACCATGGAGCCGTCTTCGTGCTCGCCATCGCGCATTTCGCGGAAGATCTTCAGGTTTTCGGCAACGCTGCGGCTGCGGTAGGGGCTGTTGACGCCGGGGCGGCCAAAGTCGCCGCGGGTGAGCCGCATTTCTTCGGTGGTTTGCTCGTCCACATAGGCCAGGCCGGCGCCAATCAGGTACTCGGCCGCACGGTACATGAAGTCGAAGTAATCGCTGGCTTGGTAGGGCTCAGCCGTGGCGGAGCCGTTCCAGTCAAAGCCCAGCCATTTGATGGAGTCGCGGATGGAGTTGACGTACTCCAGGTCTTCCTTCTCGGGGTTGGTGTCGTCAAAGCGCAGGTGGCACACGCCGTTGTAGTCGCGCGCCAGGCCAAAGTTGATGCAAATGCTTTTGGCGTGGCCGACGTGCAGGTAGCCATTGGGCTCGGGCGGAAAGCGCGTACGAATCTTGGCGGGGTCTGCTTGGCCTGCTTGGTGGTGGGCAGCGTCACCCGGGCTGCCGGCCCAGCGACGCTCGGCGTAGGTGCCCTCGGCCAGATCGCGCTCGATGACCTGGCGCAGGAAGTTGCTGGGCTTGACGACGTCGCTGGCAGCCGCTGCAGCGGCTTTTGGGTTGTTGGTGGGGGTGGGAATGCTCATCCGCCCGATTTTAGGCGTGCTTGACCTTTAAATCGGCCCAGATGGGCGTTAGTTCGGTGTTTTCTGGCTCCGTTAGGCTTTCTGCCAACAACATGCACTCGCGTTGCAGCTCATACAGGCGTTCGCGCAGCTCGCTGCCGGCCATGGACATCTCAAAATGGTCTTGCTCCGTCAGCTGTTCGGGCGCCAGGCCCCACACGCCCAAGGCATTCCAGGCCATGCGCAGGCGGGCCAGTCGGTCCTGTGCCAGCAGCACAATGGCGGCGCGCTCCTTGCTGCCGGTGTGGGTTTGCAGCGATTGCGCGGTTTGCTGGGCTTTTTGCAGCGTAGCGTTGATCAGTTCCAGCGCATTGGCGGGCACGCCCGTGCTGCCAGGTATCTGCTCTTTGGCATCGCGCGCCATATTGAACACCACACTGCTGTAGCGCGACGGAAACTCGCCAGGCACCACGCGCAGCGCAAAACTGGCGCGTGTGAGTGGGGCATTGGGCGCGTGCGACAAACCCATGGTGGTCTCCACCGCGGCCAAAATCAGGCCCAGCGGCGAAATGGCGTCGCCCACCATGCGGGCCGGGTAGCCCGAGCCGTTCAGGCGCTCGTGGTGCTCGCCCACAGCGCGGCACAGAGTGGCGGGGTAGTCGGTGGTGGCGTCCAGCAACAGTTGGGCGATGCGGGGGTGCACCATCATGTGCTTGTGGCCCAGCAGGTCCAGCGGTTCTTCACCGTCCAGGTACTGGGGCTGTATGTAGGCTTCGCCAATGTCATGCAGCAGGCCGCCCAGCATGGCCAGCTTCATGTCTACCGGCGAACTCTGGGCATGGGCCATGCCGCCGGCCAAGGCCATGGCCTGCACCGCGTGGCCTATGGCGTTGGGTCGGGTGGCCAATGCAGTGGTCAGCAGCAACTGTGCCACCGAATGCAGGGGGATCTGCTTGAGGTTTTTTTCCAGCAGCAAGGCCCAGGGGCGCAGCGCATGCGCCAGGCTGTTGTTGCTTTCCAGAAATTCGCCCAGCTGCTTCATAAAATAGAAGGGTGTGACGCCATCTTCGGCCATCAGGCAGGCTTCCAGCGGGTTCAGCAGCTTACGCTCCAATAGGCGCTGTTGCAGTGCAGCAGACACGGGCAGGCCTTTGGCCCACAGTTTGAGGCCACGCACGTCGACAATGTCTTGCGAGGCGACGATGGAAAAGCTCTCGCTGGTGCGGATGATGGCGGCCAGAAAGTCCGGATCGGCTTGGGAGTCGCCGGGTGAAAAATTGACGGCTTGCATGACGCTTTCCTCCTGTTGAGCTACTTTTTTGTGAGAACAACTTCAGAATGGCTGGCGACATCGCAGTGTGCGGCGTACGCCATCGCAAGAGCGTGAATGTGCTCTGCTGTTACAAGTTTCGTACGTGTGGGCACTTTATAAAAGGCCGTTCAGCGTGGCAGAGGCACCGTCTATCCACAATTCAGCGCAAAAAAAAGCGCACCGGAGGTGCGCCTTTTGGCTTTGGCAGCCCAAGGGCTGCCGTGGCTGGGGTCGGATTAGCGAATAACGGCCAATTCGGTCAGCTTGCCGCCCTTGACGGTCTTCAGCGTCAAAGCACCGTTCTTGATGTCGCCTTTTTCGTCAAATGTGACGGGGCCGGTCACGCCTTGGTAGCCGGATGTGGCAGCCAGTGCGGGCAGGTACTTGGCTGGGTCAGAAGAACCGGCCTTGACCATGGCGGCAACCATGACGTTCACAGCGTCATACACGTAGGGTGCATACACTTGCACTTCGGTGCCGAACTTGGCCTTGAACTTGGCCTTGAATGCGTCCATGCCGGCCTTGCCAGCACCTTCAACACCACCGGCTTCTGCGCAATACACTTGGTTGTCGGCAATGGCGTCGCCACCGAGCTTGACCAACTCTGTGGAGCAGATGCCGTCGCCGCCCATGAACTTGGCGTTGATGCCCAAGGACTTCATCTGGCGCAGCATGGGGCCGGCTACAGCGTCCATACCGCCGAAGAACACGACGTCAGCCTTCTTGCCCTTGATGGTGGTCAAGATGGAGTTGAAATCGGTAGCCTTGTCAGTGGTAAATTCAGTTGCCACCACGGTGCCGCCAGCGCCTTCAACGGCTTTCTTGAACTCTTGTGCCACACCTTGGCCGTAAGCGGTACGGTCATCGATAACGGCGATGGCCTTGCCCTTCAGTTCTTTCACAGCGTAGCGGCCCAGTGTGCCACCCAGTTGTGTGTCGTCAGCCACCATACGGAAGGTTGTCTTGAAACCTTGGCGTGTGTACTTGGGGTTGGTAGCAGAGGGAGAAATTTGTGGAATGCCAGCATCGCTGTAAATGCGCGATGCGGGAATGCTGGTGCCGGAGTTCAAGTGGCCAACCACGCCAACAACCTTGGCGTCAGCCAGCTTTTGAGCGACAGCAGTACCTTGCTTGGGGTCAGCAGCGTCATCTTCTGTCATCAGCTTCAGGGTAACCTTTTGGCCACCAATGGTGACACCCTTTGCATTGAGTTCTTCAACGGCCATCTTGGCGCCGTTTTCGTTGTCCTTACCCAAGTGGGCAATAGCGCCGCTGGTTGGGCCGACGTGAGCAATAGTAACAACAGTTTGCGCCATCGCAACGCCCGAAGACAGGGCAATGACAGCAGCCGCAACGATATTCAACTTCAACAGCATAAATTCTCCAATAGTAAGAAGATGTGAACACAAAGTGTCACTCCCCACACGATAGCGCATCTGGAAGTCCAAATGCTTAGGGATGCTACCAATATGAGCTATTTATTGAAAGGGCTAATGAACTATTAGGGTCCCTTATTCGCATAGCGCACCGTTGTGATACCTTTTGCGCCACGAAACACGCCGATGCACCACAGTTGAGCAAAGTTACCGTTACAGTGCGCCTTCAATCCAGCAGCGAAGCGGCAAACGTGTTGATCGCATCAACATCCGATGGCAAGGTGGTGTAGGGCAGTTGTTCGCGGTCCATCAGCGCCAGCAAGCCGCGGTCAATGGTGCGGGCCTGCTCTTCGTCCTGGAAGCGCCCGGTGCGTATGTATTTGCGCTCGCCACGGGCGACCACAATGTTGATGTTGTTGTGCTGCTGGTACCACTCCAGAATTTTTGCGCGGGTCTTTGCGATATCGCAAATATTGTCCAGGTAGTTTTCGTTGTAGTACAACACCTGGGGCAGTGCGCATTCGGTGATCAGGAACTGAACCTGGCCATCGAGCAGGCTCAGCATTTCAAACTGGCGCTGGGCGATGAAGTACTGGTTTTTCAGGACCTCAAAGTTCTTTTGCCAGACCAGGGACTTGGCAAAGTCTGGAATCACCTCGACCGTTTTTTCGCGCAGCTTCAGGTACAGCACAATCGCCGATGTGATGACCGACTTGTCGCAGCCCGGCCCACCGATGACGTTGATCACGCGGGTGGGGTACAGCCGCATCTTGTTTTCTGGCAGGTGGTTTGCGACCGATGTGTAGTGAATCGCCATGGGTGAAGCCTTGTAGAACGCAATTGCGCGCTATCGTAGTATGGGCCACCAGGCAGTGCAAGGTCTGCCTACATGGCCTTGAACAGGTGCGCGTACAGGCGGCTGACCACAAATTTGTCTTTCAGGCCGCGCAGGCTGAGAAAGGTTTTTCCAGCCTCGTCGCGCGTGACCGCTTCAATAGCCAGCGCGCGCACCACGGTGCCGCGGTGGATTTGCCAAAACACCGTCGTGTCAATCTGCTCCTGCAGCTCCTTGAGCGGTGTACGTATCAGGTATTCGCGCTCGGCCGTGAGTACCCGTACATATTTGTCGGCAGCCTCAAAACACAGCACATCGGCCACCGGCACCATACGGATGCTGTTGCCGACACTGGCCTGTATGACGCTAAGCGGCGCTGCAGGAGGTGTTGGTGCTGTGGAGGTGGAAGCGGTGGCTGTCGATGCGACCGGGCTAGCCAGCAAGCCGCGCAGTTGCGCCAGCGTGGCCTCAAAATCGATGTCGTTCTTGGCTGGCTTTGCCAGTGTGAGTTGCAGCTTTTCTACGGTCTTTTGCAGGCGGGCTGGCTGCACCGGTTTGAGCAGGTAGTCCACGGCCTGGGCTTCAAAGGCTTGCACGGCATATTGGTCGTAGGCAGTCACAAAAACCAGTGCTGGAAAGGGCTTGGTCTGCGCGGCCCCGGCGGGCCATTTGTCGGCCAGCTCGGCCGCTGCCTCCAGCCCGCTCATGCCGGGCATGCGAATGTCAAAGAACAGTACATCGGGTTGCAGCGCCATGGCCTGGCGCACGGCAGAGGCGCCGTCACCAACTATGGCCAGCACGTTCAGTTCCGGCCAGGCGCGTTTCAATTCGGCTTGCAGCGCCTGGGCCAGCAGGTGCTCGTCTTCGGCAATGAGGGCGGTGGGGGCTTGTTGCATGGTGGTGTCGATAGCTATCGCGTTGTGTCAGGCAGTGGCAACGGACAGCGGCAAGCGCAGCAGGGTCGCGGTGCCTTGTCCGGGGGTTGATGTCTGTTCTACGCTGCCCTGGTCTTCATAGGTTGTGGCAATGCGTTCACGCACTTGGGCCAGGCCAAAGCCGGAGCTTGATGCATGGGCGGCGTCAAAACCAACACCCGTGTCGCTGACTTCCAGCGTCAGTGTGCCGCCTGCGCGCGATGCACGCACAGTAACGGTCCCGCCTTCAATTTTTGGTTCCAGGCCGTGTTTGATGCAGTTCTCTACCAGCGGCTGCAGTAGCAGCGTGGGCACGCTGTGGTTGGCCAGATCCAGCGGCAACTCCAGCACGTAGTGCAGACGCGGCCCCATGCGCACGGCCATCAGTTCCAGGTAGTCGCGCAGCCGGTCAAACTCGCGCTCCAGCGCATGGGTGCTGGTGCGCGACGCGTTGAGCGTTGCCCGCAGGTAGGCCACCATGCGGTCCAGCATGTCTTGCGCGCGTTGTGGGTCTGTGGCTATCAGCACGCGCAGATTGGCCAGCGTGTTGAACAGCATGTGCGGCTCCAGCTGGGTTTCCAGCAGTTTGAGCTTGGCCTCTGAGGCCTGGCGGCTTGCTTGCGACGCCTGGGCCTCCAGATAGCTGCCTTTGCCACGCGAGTAGAAAAAGTAGACGGCGCAGCTGCCAGCCAGTGCGGCAATCAGTATGGTGGTGGGCAGCTTGTCTCGCTCCCGTTCGCTCCAGGAAGAGAGTCCTAACCAGTAGTCGGCCATGATGGTGCCTAAAACGTAGCCACTGGCAATGCCGAAGACCGCCAGCAACAACATCCGCATGCCATCGGGCCAATCGGATTCGGCATTGATGGGCGCCACAATGTGGCGTCCAAAATCGATCAACGCCCAGGTGGCGCAGCCAATGCATACTGAATAGACGAGTGGGATTTCATACGACCCATCGGGTTTGAATGCGTAATTAATGGCCGCCACGGCGAGACAAAAGGCCAATGTCTGCAAGAAATTGCTGAGCTTGCCTATCCAGTCTATCTTCATGACTGGTCACGCCGGTCTTGTTCGCGTTGCAGGCGGTCGCGTTCTTTTTGCACCATGCGCTCACGCAGGTCGCCACCCGTACCCAGCAGCCAGACGGAGGCGCCGTGCAACGCCAGGCCCAGCGCCCAACCCAGGAACGGAATGGGTGACCACGAGCGGTTGCCAAAACCATATTTGGACATGGCAAACACTACGATGTTGATCACACAGAACGCGGTCGCGTGGATGAACCAGCCCATCTTGGCACCAGCGCGTTTGCGCGCCAGGCGTTCGATTTCTTCGGGACTCAGTGGGTTGTTGTTGGCCATATGGGGATGATTCTAGGTCAGCAGTTCAGCGGGGTTTCAATACCTGTACTGTGCTGCACATGCCATGGGCACACCATGCCTATGCGACGAAACCTCTGCAGCGGGGCGCCAAACGGCGGGACCCCTGCGGCAAACACCGTGCCCCGTGGCGCCAGCCCGCTCAGACCCGCTCAATGATCAGCGCAATGCCCTGGCCAACGCCAATGCACATGGTGCACAACGCATAACGCCCGTTGCGACGCGTCAGCTCATAGCTGGCAGTTGCCACCAGGCGCGCGCCGCTCATGCCCAGTGGATGGCCCAAGGCAATGGCCCCGCCATTGGGATTGACGTGCTCGGCGTCGTCCGCCAGACCCAGGTCGCGCATGACGGCCAGGCCCTGCGCGGCAAAGGCCTCATTCAGCTCGATGACATCCATTTGGTCCAGCGTCAGGCCGGCCTTGGCCAACACCTTGCGCACGGCCGGCGCGGGGCCAAAGCCCATGATGCGCGGCAGCACACCGGCAGTTGCCATGGCCACCACGCGTGCGCGTGGAGTCAGTCCGTGTGTCTTGGCGGCGGCGCCTGACGCCAGCAGCAGGGCGCAGGCGCCGTCATTGACGCCAGATGCGTTGCCAGCGGTTACGCTGAGTTCCACGCCATTGATGCCTTTGAGTCTGGCCAGCATCTCCAACGTGGTGTCGGGACGGGGGTGCTCGTCGGTGTCAAACTGCGTGGCGACGCCCTTTTTTTGCGTAATCTGCACCGGCACAATTTCGGCCTTGAAGTGCCCGGCCGCGTGGGCCTTGGCCCAGCGCTGTTGTGAGCGCCAGGCAAACGCATCTTGGTCGGCGCGCGACACGCTGAACTCCAGCGCCACGTTGTCCGCCGTCTGCGGCATGCTGTGCGTGTCATACATCTGCTTCATCAGCGGATTGGTAAAGCGCCAGCCTATGGTGGTGTCAAAAATGGCAGCGTCGCGCGCGTAGGCAGTTTCGGCCTTGCCCATGACAAAGGGGGCGCGTGTCATGCTCTCCACGCCACCGGCAATCATCAGTTCGGCTTCGCCAGCCTTGATGGCACGCGCAGCCACGCCCACAGCATCCATTCCGGAACCGCACAGCCGGTTGATGGTGCAGCCCGGTACTGCCACCGGCAAACCGGCCAGAAGACCCGACATGCGCGCCACATTGCGGTTGTCTTCACCCGCCTGGTTGGCGCAGCCATAGACGAGGTCGTCCACAGCCGCCCAGTCGACGGACGGGTTGCGCGCCATCAGGGCCTTGATCGGCAGCGCACCCAGGTCGTCGGCGCGCACGCCGGCCAATGCGCCGCCATAGCGGCCAATGGGGGTGCGAATGGCATCACAAATAAAGGCATCAGTCATGAATGGGCTTTCCGGAAAAAACATGGCGTTGAATCAGCGGGGAAATGCGGTAGCGGTCTTCGCCATAGCTGGCGCCCAGGTTGGCCAACACGGTGCGTACGGTGTCCAGACCCAGGTGCTGTGCCCAGGCCAGCGGCCCCTGGGGGTAGTTGACGCCCAGGCGCATGGCGGCATCCGCTGCAGTTGGTGAGCACACGCCTTGGTAGACGGCATCGGCAGCTTCGTTGGCCAACATGGCCACGGTGCGCATGACCGCCAGGCCCGGCACGTCTGCCAATGGTGAAACCTGCAGGCCACAAGCCTGGAGCAGCCCCACGGCGGCAGCGGTAGCGTCTGGCGCGCACTGGTCGGCACTGCTAAGCGCCAGCCGGGTGGTTTGCTGGTAATTCAACGCCAGGTCGATCAGCACGGTATTGGCTATGCCCAATTGCGATGCGCGTTGTGTGGCGCTGCGGCCATCCGTCACAAAGATGGCGGTGGTGTCGGCCGTGGCTATGCGCCCATCTGCGGAGTCGGCATTTCTAAAGCTGACGCCCGCAGCAGACAGACGTTGGGCCAGAGCCAGCGCAGCGTGAGAGGTACCGCACACGGTGATTTTCGCTGGCAGGGCCTGGGGCTCAGCCGTGCGTGGCGCTGCTTTTTCAGCGCCTTGGCGGTAGTCAAAAAAGCCGCGCCCCGTTTTCTTGCCCAGAAAGCCGGCGTCTATCAATTCTTTTTGCACCAGCGACGGCAAAAAGCGCGGATCGTTGTAAAAGGCGTTCCAGACCGAGCAGGTGACCGCGTAGTTGACGTCGTGGCCAATCATGTCCATCAGCTCAAACGGCCCCATGCGAAAGCCACCGGCCTCGCGCATGACGGCATCTATCGTGGCGCAGTCCGCAGCACCCTCGGTCAGCAGCCGCAGTGCTTCGCCATAGTAGGGGCGTGCCACGCGGTTGACGATAAAACCCGGCGTGGACTTGGCGTGCACCGCCGTTTTGCCCCAGGCAGTGGCGGTGGCAAACAGCGTGTCGGCAACTGCGGGTTCGGTTGCCAGGCCCGACACAATCTCCACCAACGCCATTAGCGGTGCCGGGTTGAAAAAATGCAGCCCAGCCAGCCGCTGTGGGAGGCGCAGCGCCGCACCAATGGCGGTGACTGAGATCGACGAGGTATTGGTGCCAAAAATGCAGTCGTCGGCGACTATGCCTTCCAGCTCGGCATACAGGCCTTGCTTGGCCTGCAGATTTTCCACAATGGCTTCTATGACCAGACCGGCGTCGGCTAGATCGCTGAGCTGTTCTACGGCCACCAGCCGTGCGCTGGCTTGTGCGGCAGCGTCTGGTGTCAGTTTTCCCTTGTCTGCCAATTTGGCAAATTGCGCCTGAATGCCGGCTATGGCGGCAGCGGCGGCCCCGGGCCGGTTGTCCAGCAGCTTGACGGTGTGCCCGCCTGCGGCGGCAACCTGGGCTATGCCGGCCCCCATGGCACCGGCCCCTACAACGGCAACAATGGTTTCGGGGGCAAGGCGGGTTGTCGCATTCATGGGTCTAAGGGTCGGGCGGCTTGGAGTGGTTGTGGGGCTTTGCGCCTAATAGTAATGAAAAAAACCGACACGCCAAGGCGTGCCGGTCACTTTGGGCTCACAGCAGTTGGTGTTACGCCACGGAGCCGACACCTACTGCATTGCTTTGACGCAGTGCAATACGCACCAATACAGCAGCACGGGCCACAAAGATGCCAGAGAAGCAGCCGTACAGGGCACCGACAATCAATGCGAAGTTGGCATTCTGGGCCAATGCTGGGTTCATGCCCATGCTGGCGCCGACCACGTACTTGGTGAAGAATATCCCCATGAACAGCACCAGTGGCACCACGCTGCCGGGCATTTGAAAGCTGCGGGTGCTGGCGTCATACTGCACACTGTTGGCACGCAGAAGCTGCAGGCTGACCACGCACACCACAACGGCAGTGGCAACCCAGGCCAGCAACGCCTCGGACGAGTTGCCAAAGGCCGATGTGACGCCCACCAAGGAAAGCACAGTCATGGCCACCGGCATGATGATGGTGCGGTTCAAACCCTGGGTGCGGGCAAACATTTGCTTGATGCCCAGCCACACCAGAACGGCGAACAGTACGAAAACCCATTTTGGGGTGTTGGTCAGAATCAGCATCAACATGGTGAAATCTCCTGGAAAGTGGTTGGTCGATGGCTGAACTTTGCCAGCCATGCCCACGGTGGAGAACTGCTTTGCGACGTTTGACCAGCTACACGGCGCGAATCGACGGGGTTGCGGCGCGAAATGCGACCGGTGAGGTCGCGTCCCCTGGCTGCCGACACGGTCAAATGGATTGCTTCATTGAACACCACCTGCTAGTGGCTCCTGACGCAAAGCGGTCTTACAAATTTCCAGATTGCAGTCATTCAATTCTGCGCAAATTGTCCGCTGCGGACCTTCATGGTAGGTAGTGTGAGGGGCGACGATTGGAAACCGTTGCCAAACCGTAGACCGCGCACTCCCTTCACGGCCAGTTCCCGACGTAGATGTAGTACTCAAACTGCTTACCCGTGACCGGGTCCTCAAACACATAGAGGTCGCAGTACGGATACTCACCTTTCGTCATAAGCCCGCATTCGTTAAGCGAACGCGAAATGAGTCGAGCACCTTTTGGCACATGAAGCGAGAGCCAGTGCTTCTGCAGATCAACCCGATGTTGTCGGTCATCGTTGGTGAGTTTGCGGCCAGGAATTGAAATTACGATCGGTGACGTGCTCGAAGCGTCCGCAGCAGAGAAGCTAAAGGAAACCTTTGGATCGTCATGATCAGTTACGTCGAAGCCGGCGTACTTGGGCACCGCTGCAACTGCGCTCCACCCAATAATTGCGGCGAGCGTAAAGATTGGGACACCGCGCTTCATAGCAGTCTAACGTCGGTCGTGAATGCGCCGCAACGGCGCACTCAGCATTGAAGAATGGCGAACACGCCGGCCGCCGTTGTGGGTCCATTCGACGATCCGGTTATGCCGCATCGGTGATGCGTCCCTTGCATTTGGGAAGACCGGCTCGCGAGCTTAAGCTGACTTTCCCAGCGACTAGTTGCCGGATCGTAAGAAACCCTGCCGCTACGCTGCAGTACCTGTAACCGCTCATTGACCGTGATGTCGGCGCTCTCACTTGGAGATGCACCAGCCCGACGTCGATTGATACGCAGTGCTTCATGACGGATAGCAACTACTGCCAAGACTTCACCCAGCCGCAATGGGCGTTCCACAAGCGCTTCAAGAATAGAAGCATCTAGAGAGGAAAAATCGGTCTTCATAGCAAGTGATCCTAAGTCGATTTGATTGGCAAATCAAATGCACTGGAAAGTCGCGGTGACCGATTGCTCCCTCGCTGCACATCAGACAGTCATTCTGCCGTAAAACGGCCATCCAGTTTCAAGCCTATCCACCCACGGCACACTTCCGCAAGTAACGAATCCGGCAACCGAAAACTTTGTGCACCCTGGGCAATCCAACGCCGCCCCTCGCCCGCCAAGTCAAGGGCACGGAGCCCTCAGCGCGCCTTTGCGCCGCTGAGGAGCGCAGCTAGCCAGGGTTGCGCGTTTACGCGCCAACGCCGCGTGTTTGAGCGAAGCGAGTTTGCGGCGTTGCCCTGGCTGGCAAGCACCGCAAGGGAGCCCCGTAGCGCAGCGCAGGGGCCGGTGCAATGAAGCGCTGAGGGCTCCGTGCCCTTGGCTTGGCGGGCCGCGCGGTGCAACGATAGAGCGTCAGTCCAACTCGCTCAATACTTCACTAGCGTGCGGTACGCCAGCGTCGTACTGCCTTCAGCCGGAACGCTGATCTTCCACACCGCCGTGTTGCTGGCGCTCTTGGTGGACGGGTGGCTTTGTGACAGGATTTGCCAGTCACCGGGCATGGGCTCCTGCACTGTGACGACCACAGCTTCTTTCTTGGCGTTTTTTAGAACCAACTCGTAGGCGCTCTCAAACACGTAGTTGTATTTGCCGGTGCCAGCCTGCTTTTTAAAGTCGGTCTGTTTTTTGTCGGCCGTGACGTCAAAGGCATCGCCCAGTTTGAGGCGCACGGTCTCGTTCTTGGGGGTATGGTCGACCTTGTCTTCGCCAATGAATTGGGCATTACCGGCGCTGTCTTTTTTGTAGACGCGAACCACACCTTTGGGCAGCGGCATACCCAGGTGAGCGGCTTCCTTGTTGTCAAACTCCATGAAGACGCCGACCTTCATTTTCTGGCCCAGGTCGCCATAGCTGCTTTGGTAGTAATAGTTGCTGCCCTTGAGCAGCAGTTCCTTGTGGGCTGGCACGCCCGATGACGACAGCAGCGACACCTGTTTGGTCTGGTTTTCGGCAATCGTGGTGGGGCGGTTCAGCGTGTACAAGTGGTATTCAAAGAGGGATTCTTCGGCCATGGCCGACTCCTTGCGCATGAATTGCTTACCAGCGAAAGCAGCTGGTGCCACGGCCTTATCAGCCGGCGCAGCGACCTGGTTCACATCCCCCGCCACTAATTGCAGTTTGGCGTTGCGATACGTCGCCCCGCTGGTATTGGTCAGCGTGACCCAACCTGAAATGTCGAGCTTGTCGTCACTGGCGTTGAGCTCCACCACATAGTCGGCCTTCCAGGCCAGGCCCGACGTGAGGTAACTCAGTTCCAGGTCTTGCTGCGCATTGCCGGTGTTGTCCAAAGCCATGACCAGGGTGGGGCGGTCGCGCAGATTGGCCGGTACATCGCCATAGATGATGCGCCCGGGAATGCCGGTTTCAATACGGTCGCCAATTTTGAGCACGACCCCGCTGTTGGCCGACAGCACCTGCGCCTGCTCGACGGTTTCAACACCCGTAGCGGTGTTGGTGCGGATGATGCTGACGCTGCGGTTGACATATTTTTCCAACAGCTTTTGGGGCGTCAGCAGGTCAAAGTCAAAGTTTTGCTCCAGCACCGATATGCTGCCTGGCGCGCTGGTGCTGCGCAGCAGCGCGGTCTCGGCGCGCATGCGGGCGCTGACATCGCGAAAAGCCAGATTCGACGTGCCGCGTTTGAGTTGCACTTTGCGTTGGTCTTTGACCAGGGCCAGGTTCTCGTTGTAGATGGTGACTGCAACCTCTTGCTGGTCGGCCAGCGTGCTGCGTTGTTCTTCGGTTTGGGCGCTGGCTTGCAGGGCGGCACATGTCAGAAGGGCGAATGTGAGAGGCACAGAATGGCGCATAGAGGGTGTTCGCATGGGCGTGCTGTATAGGTGTGACAGAAGGGCCTCGACTGTAAGCCAAGGCCTTGCGCAGCGCAATGGCTGGCGGTCGGCGCACGGCAGTCGAAAGCGAGTGGAGCTGGGCTCTAACTTCGGCCTATGGCGAGCACAGCTTGGGCGTTGGTCGTCGCCTTGCTTGGATCCACTGTATTCAGCGCGGGAACACTGCCCGATGGTGGTGCCACCAGGTTGCCATTGGAGTCAAAGTGCCGCAGTGCCTGGGCCATTTGCTGTGTGTTGCTGCTGATGTTGGCCGAGGGGGCAGATTTGTTGATCAACGGCGTGTCGCTGGCGTCTGGCATGGCGCCAAATTCTGACGCCAGCTTGAAGTTGCCCCGGTGCCCAAACGTGGCCATGGCATCAACCATGCCGGTTACCCCTTGCTGCAGCGCGGTCGGTTCCACGGACAAGACAGTCGGTGACTTTTGCGCTGCTGCTACGGGCGTTGCCGGGTTGGGTTCAACCGACGCAAAGGTAACGTCCGCCATCACATGGTTCTCGCGATCTCGGGTCAGGTAGCTGGAGATCAGGTTCACGGAGTTGCCGTTGTCTTTGTAAGACGTACCGGTGGTATTCAGGCTCAAACTGACGATACCCAGGTCTGCCAAGGTGTGCAATTCGCCAGCATCTGTGACGCCATTGGAGTTGAGGTCGGTCCAGACCTTCAGGTCGGAAAAGTTGATATCCTGGTCCGAAATGACGCCATCGTGGTTGGTGTCCAATGCCGCCAGTGCTTCGTAGCCATTGCGGGCCTTTAGCCCGTTGGGCAGCACCGTGGAGTCGCCAAACAGTTCAGATCCGTCATTGATGACGCCATCGTTGTTGCGGTCCAGCACCAGGAAGCCCTCACCCGGCGTGGTCCAGCCGGTAGCGGTTTGTTGCCCATCCGCGTACAGGTCAAAGTGCACGCCCTTGTCAATGCTTTGGGAGAACGCTCCATCGCCATTCAGGTCCAGCACGATCGGTGTGCCAAAGTGCAGCGTCTGGAACTGCGGCGTTGACATGGCATTGGTCTGCGTGTTGCTGAGCGCCCCCACCTGTGGGCACGTCAGCGCAAAGGTCTGGTCGGTCGACAGCGCCTGTATCTGGTCGGTATTGAAGCCGGGAATGGCGGCCGTCGCCAAAGCAGCAATGTCCGCCGTGGCAAGTGCCGACACCTGATCGGTGGTCATGGCGTTGACTTGCGTCGAGCGCAGTGCGCCAAATTGGTCGGTGTTGAGGGACAGCAGCTGGTTGGTGCTCAGCGCCGGCATGTCGCGCGTCTCAATGGCGGCGATTTGTTTGGTCGCCAGGGCCCCGAGCTGGTCCGTGGTCAATGCGCCAATGGCATCGGAACTGAGCGCGACAATGGCAGCGGTGCCCAGTGCCTTGATGTCGTCCGTTGTAATGGCCTGAACCTGGTCGGTGGTCAGGTTGGCAATCTGGCTGGTCTTCAAGGCGGCCACCTGGGCCGAGGTCAGGCCTGACACCTGACTGGGCAGCAGGGCGGCTATTGCCGACGTATTCAGAGACGCAATGGCCGCTGTACTCAGAGAGCCCACTCCGGCGCCCAGTGCGACGACATCGGACGTGGTCAACGCGCCGATTTGTGCCGTCGACAAGGCACCGATTTGCGTGCTGCCCATGGACAGGAACTGGTCGGTGCTCAGGACCGCTATGTCACGGGTTTCTATGGCTGCCACTTGCGAACTGCTCAGCGCACGCAACTGGTCGGTGGTGATGGCCACGAAGTGGCTGGTGTTGAGTGCCACCATGGAGGCCGTGCTCAGCGCAGCAACATCGGCCGTGGTGATGGCCTGCACCTGGTCGGTGTTCAGCGCCGCAATTTCGCGCGTTACCAGAGCCGCAATCTGGCGCGTCTGCAGCGCTTTGATCTGATCGGTATTGAGTGCACCCACTGCCAGGGTATTGAGGGCCCCAATTTCCCCGGTGGTCAACGCCACGACCTGGTCGGTGGACAGTTGCGATATCTGCGCCGTGCTCAACTGCGCAATTGTGGCGGTCGGAATGGCGGCAATGGCAGCGGTGGTAAAGCTGGTCAGCGGCAACGCACCCGAGACAGCTAGCGTCGTCAACTGCGGAGCCGTCAAGGCATTGATCTGGTTCGAACTCATGGCGCTGACTTGCGCGGAGCTTAGGGCAGCCAGATCCCGCGTTTCAATGGCCGGAATCTGTTGCGTTCCCAGGGCAACAATCTGGTCCGTAGTCAGTGCCTTGAAGTCGGCTGTGTTCAGCGCCACGATGGCGGCTGTACCCAGCGCCGCGATATCGGCAGTCTGCAGAGCCCGCACTTCGGCGGTTGTCAAAGCTGCGATTTGACCGGTCTTCAGTGCCGCAACCTGGTCCGTATTGAGTGCGACAATTTGGTCGGTACTCAAGGCTGCAACGCTGCCCGTGGAGAGAGCGGCAATGGCGCTGGTACCCAAGGCCCCCACGCCACTGGTACCCAGCGCCGCCACCGCAGCGGTGCCCAGGGCGCCGAGCTGCCCGGAGCCCAAGGCGCCAACCTGGTCCGTGTTCAGCGCCGCGATCTGGTTGGTGTTCAGCGCCGCGATATCGCGGGTTTCAATGGCCGCGACCTGGTCCGTTCCCAGTGCCCCGATCTGGTCGCTGTTCAATCCCTTGATGCCTGCCGTGCTCAAGGCCACGATGGAGGCCGTGCCCAAGGCCGCAAGATTGGCGGTGGCGATGGCGCCCGTCTGGTTGCTGGTCAGCGCCGCAATCTGCAAGGTCTTCAGGGCCGCAACCTGGCCAAAGTTCAGGCCGTTGATCTGGTCCGTTGTCAATGCCGAAACTGCGGCCGTGTTCAGCGCCGAAAAGACAAGCGGATTGAGCACGCTGATGCCGGCCGTGCCCAATGCGCTGACCTCGGCCGTTGTCAGTGCCCCGATCTGGTCGCTGCCCAAGGCGCCCAACTGGTCGCTGTTGAGGGACACAATCTGGTCCGTGGTCAGGGCAGCGATGTCACGGGTGCTGATGGCGCCGAGCTGGTTGGTCGATAGCGCACCGAGCTGGTCCGTTGTCAGCGCTTTGGCTTCGGCCGTGGTCAGGGCTGCCAATTGGCTGGGGGTCAGCGCAGCGACCTGGTCTGTGCGCAGTGCGGCAACCTGCGCCGTACCCATGGCCGCAATGGTCGAGGTTGCCAGACCCGCAATGGCGGCCGGTGTGAGGTTGGCAATGGAGAGCGCACCCAGCGTGGTCAGCGCCGTCATTTGCGTGGCGGACAGCGCGGCGAGTTGGGCGGAGTTCAAGGCGCCAACCTGTGCCGTGCTCAGCACCACCAGGTCGCGTGTTTCAATGGACGCAATCTGGCCGGTACCCAATGCTGCGATCTGGCTGGTCGACAGGGCGACGAAGTCTGCCGTATTCAAGGCCACGACGGCAGCGGTGTTTAGCGCGCTGATGCCGCCGGTGCCCAATGCCGCCACCTGGTCGGTTGACAGGGCTGCTGCCTGCACGGAGGTCAGCGCCGCGATTTGTGCCGAGCCCAGTGCTGCCAGTTGGCTGGTCGTGAGCGCGGCAATCGCGGTGGTGGACAGGCCTGCGATACCCGACGCCGGAAGTTGCGCGATGGAGAGCGCACCACTGGCCGTCAGGGCCGCCAACTGCGCTGTTGTCAGCGCCGCCAGCTGGGTGGTGGACAGCGCGGCCACCTGCGTGCTGCTGAGCGTGGCGATGTCAACGGTCTCAATGGCTGCAATCTGGCGCGTGCTCAGCGCCGCCAACTGGCCGGTGCCAAGCGATGAAACGTCGGCCGTCGTCAGAGCAACAATGGCTGAAGTGCTCAGCGCAGCGATATCGGCTGTATTGATACTGCCAACCTGGGCGGTAGACAGTGCTGCAATCTGGCCCGTAGTCAGTGCCGCAACCTGGGCCGTTGTCAAGGCAGCGATTTGCGCTGTGCTCAGCGCAGAAATGCCCGACGTGCCCAGCGCCGCAACGGCCGCTGTGCTCAGGCCACCCACGCCGCTGGTCGCAATGGCAGATACGGCAGACGAGCCCAGTGCGGCCAATTGCGCCGTGGTGAGTGCGCCGATCTGGCTGCTGGTCATGGCCGTGATTTGCGTCGAACTCAGCACGGCAATGTCCCGCGTTTCGATGGCAACAACCTGGCGTGTGGTCAGCGCGCGTACTTGGGCCGTGCCCAGTGCGACAAAGTCCGATGTACTGAGTGCAACGATGCCAGCCGTGCTGAGCGAAGGCACATCGGCGGTCAGAATGGCGGCGATCTGGTTGGTCGTCAATGCCGCGACTTGATTGCTGGTCAGCGCGCCAAATTGGTCGCTGCTGAGCGCCACGATCTGGTTGGTTGACAGGCTTGCCACGGCAGTGGCACTGAGCGCAGCGGTAGCTGCCGTGCTGAGCGCACTGATGCCGGCCGTGCCGAGCGCTGCAACGTCGTCGGTGCCCAGCATGGCGGCGTCGGCTGCAGAAAGCGCGCGAAGCTGCGAGGTACCCAGCGCCGTCAGTTGGTCGGAGCCCAAGGCATTGATCTGTGCCGTGCCCAGCGCTGCTACGTCACGGGTTTCGAAAGCAGCCACCTGGTCGGGGGACAGGGCGCTTACGGCCGCGGCGCCCA
>JACXTT010004725.1_pt1 | contig 20133 bp, 22 predicted proteins | sample 9270951 | NCBI WGS metagenome assembly JACXTT01 (sample SAMN15532306, study PRJNA645909) | rock metagenome | isolation source: weathered quartz diorite | place: Puerto Rico | collected 2017-06-21 | reverse complement strand
ACCATGCCGCCCGACAGCCCCGGCGCGACGCGCAGCGCGCAGCGCCGGGCGGCCCGCGCCCGCGCACCCGGCGCCGAGGCCGAGGGGACCGGGATGAAGCTCGCGTCGACGCCCGGTCCCTTCGCCGTGTCATGGCCGCGCTCGGTGCGGATGAGGGCGGGATTCTCCGTCCGCGCCTTCTCGCGGGCAAACCATTTGTCCGCCTTGAAGCGCGCGCTCTCGGCGCAGGCCTGCACCGCCAGCTCGTCGCCGTCCGCCAGCCGCCAGCCCGCGCCGCCGCAGCCGGGCCACGTCCCCTCCGGCGCGGTGAGCGGTTCTCCTTCGGCGGGCAGCTCGACCGCCCAGGGGGCCCCGTATGCGTGCACGCTCGATCGGGCGGTCGGGCCGGGCGCGGAACCGGCCGCGAGGACGAGCGGGAGAGAGACCGCGAATAAGAGCGGGCGTTTCGGGCGGGTCATGGGGCGGGGATTTTATCGACGGCATCGCGCGCCGGCCGCCGTTCCCCGAATCAAACCGGGCTCTCCGCCCCCGCTAGAATGGGGCGTTAACCCCCCCGTTGGATTTTCGCCCCGCGAGGAATCCGCCATGTCCGCCAAGAAAACCGAAGCCAAGCCTGATATTTCCACCAAGGTCGAGCCGAACCCGCGGCACGACAAGAAATACGACGCCCAGAGCTGGGCGCGCGAGATTCTCGACCCCGGCTTCAAGAAGCTGCCGGAGCGGAATTACCGCTTCTCGACCGTCTCGGACCTTCCCTTCGAGCGCCTCTACGGCCCCGAAGATCTCAAGCAGCGCAACATCGACTTCGACCGCGACATCGGCTGGCCGGGCCTCTATCCCTTCACCCGCGGCGTCCAGCCCTCGATGTATCGCGGCCGCCTCTGGACCATGCGCATGTTCGCCGGCATGGGCACCGCCGAGGACACCAACGCCCGCTTCAAGTACCTGCTCGAGCACGGCCAGACCGGCCTCTCCACCGCCTTCGACATGCCCACCCTGATGGGCGTCGACGCCGACGATCCCCACTCCGAGGGGGAGGTCGGCCGCGAGGGTGTGGCGATCTCCTCGCTCGCCGACATGGAAGTCCTCTTCAGCGGCATCCCGCTCGACAAGGTCTCCACCTCGATGACGATCAACGCCCCCTCGACCATCCTCTTCGCCATGTACCTGGCGGTGGCCGAGAAGCAGGGCGTCCCCTTCGACAAGCTGAACGGCACCCTGCAGACCGACATCCTCAAGGAGTACATCGCGCAGAAGGAATGGATCTACCCGCCGGCGCCCCACATGAAGCTCATCACCGACCTGATGGGCTACTGCGTTCAGAAGGTGCCGAAGTGGAACTCGATCTCGATCTCCGGCTATCACATCCGCGAGGCGGGCGCGACCGCGGTGCAGGAATTGGCCTTCACGCTCTCCGACGGCTTCGCGTACGTCGAGGCCGGCATGGCCGCCGGGCTCAATGTCGACGACTTCGCCCCGCGCCTCAGCTTCTTCTTCAACTCCCACAACGACTTCTTCGAGGAGATCGCCAAGCTGCGCGCCGCGCGCCGGATTTGGGCGCGCAGGTTGCGCGAGCGCTACGGCGCCAAGAAGCCGGAGAGCTGGATGCTGCGCACCCACGTGCAGACCGCCGGCTGCTCCCTCACCAGCCAGCAGCCGCTCAACAACATCGCCCGCGTCACCATCCAGGCCCTCGCGGCGGTGCTCGGCGGCACCCAGTCGCTCCACACCGACTCCTTCGACGAGGCGCTCTGCCTGCCCAGCGAAAACGCGGTCACCGTGGCGCTGCGCACCCAGCAGATCCTCGCCGAGGAATCGGGCGCCGCCAACACCATCGACCCGCTCGCCGGCGCCTACTTCGTCGAGTCGCTCACCCACGACGTCGAGCAGGCGGCCCAGGACTACATCCGCAAGATCGACGAGATGGGCGGCATGCTCAAGGCGATCGAGCGCGGCTTCCCGATGCGCGAAATCGCCGACGCCAGCTACCACTTCCAGAAGCAGCTCGAGACCGGCGAGAAGGTGATGGTCGGCGTCAACAAGTACGAGATGGAGGAGAGCCAGAAACCCGAGCTCCTCAAAGTCTCGATGGAAGTCGAGCGCCGCCAGATCGAGCGTCTCCGCCAGGTCAAAGCGAGCCGCAGCGCCGACCAGGTCCGCTTCCACCTCAAGAAGATCGAGAACGTCGCCAAGAGCGGCGAGAACCACCTGCCGGTCGTGCTCGATGCGGTCAAGGCGTATGTCACCCTCGGGGAGATCACGGCCACCCTGAAGAAGGTCTTCGGGCAGTATCGCGAGACGGCGGTGATTTAGGATTCACCACGAAGGACACGAAGGGTTCCTGAGAACTCAGTCATGCCTAAAACAGTGACGACCTGATTAAGAGGTATTGATGAGCGTCGATTTCCTCGAACACCCACGTGGGACCTTTCGGATTGGCGATTTCTTGAAACAAGGGTTTGCAGATCCTCGTTGGACGGAATTTCGCGCCGCGGTCGCTTTCGTCAAGCGTTCCGGAACCAAACACATTCGCGAAGAGCTTGAAGCATTCAGTATTCGCGGTGCTACAGTGCGAATCGCAGTAGGCATAGACTCTGGTGGAACGTCCGTCGAGGGTTTATCAGATCTTATGAATGCCGTAGCTGACCGCGGCACAATATTTGTCTTTAAGAATGCTGGTAGTCCTACATTTCATCCGAAAGTCTATCTTTTTAAGAACGATGCATCTGCAGAAGTTGTCGTTGGCTCTGGTAACCTTACGGAGGGGGGTCTATATACAAATTACGAAGCGAGCCTGATCTTGCGATTGGATCTGTCCGAGGGGCGTGATAGAGCCCTATTAACTTCAATCATCAATTCGCTGGATGGCTGGAGTACTCCAACAGCCGGCTTGTGCTATTCATTGGACCAAGCACTTTTAGCACAGCTGGTCGCGAAAGGTCATATTCCTGACGAGACGCGGGCTTGGGGAGATGAGAAGATCGCAAAGGAAGAAGCTAAAGACCCGGAGAACAGACTTTTTGCTAGGCATGCTGTTCCTGCGGCACCACGAGTGGATCGGAGGTCTGAGCCCTCTCCGGAGTCACCCGGCGAACATGATGAGCAGGAAGACGACGATGGCCTCGAAGTAATTACGCCACCACCTGTACCGGCACAGGGAGGCACAAATAGGGTATTTCTGATGACTTTACAGAAAACAGATGTAGGAGTCGGCCAAACGACGAAAGGCACCTCGCGTCGATCACCAGAGATTTTCATTCCCCTAGCAGCTCGCGATGCAGATCCTGAATTCTGGGGGTGGCCCGATCTATTCAGTACGGACCCTGAATGGCTCGGTCCAGTTGATCATGATGGTAGAGGGAAAATGGATCGGCCAGTCGTCATGGTGCGGTTAGGCGGAGCAACGCTCCCTGTTCACTTTTGGTACAACCCCGAAAAACGTGATCTAAGACTTCGTAGCGAGCATATGCGAAGTGCTGGTTCTATCGGCGATATCTTGTATGTAGAGCGTAGCAACGGAGCAGCTGGGTTCGCGTACTACGTGGATGTTGCCCCTTTGGGGAGCCCTCGCCATGCCGAACTTCTCGCCAAGTGCACGACCGGCGTAAGAAATTCGAAGAAGCTATTTGGATATCTTTAGGTGGGCTTGCGTAGGAATAGGATTTCTTCACTAGCCATTGCGTTCTTTCTGAAAATATCGCGCGACACCAACATATCCATCGAAAGCGATGGTTGCGCCGTATAGCCGAGCTTCCCAGCAATTTCGGCCAACAGGTTAGCCGTCTCGATATCGACCCGTTCACCACCTGCAATGGTGTGGTTACTCCCGACTACCACAAAGGCGTGCCCACCCGGCTTGAGAACGTCGAACATACCCTTCAGCACTTCGCGCATATCGAAGAAGTACTTCGACAACAGTGCGGGCAAGTTCTTTCTACGGAATCCAGCGTCTGTTCCATCATTCAGACGGTCGATTCGCTTAACCAACCTACGCACCGCAACCGGAAGCAGTGCCCCCTCGCTATCTAAACGGGAAAGGTATGCACGACGCAAGCCTTCAGTAATTTCACGATTCCCAATCATCTGTTGGTCACGCTGACGATGGGTCGGGCGTGGAAGTAGTCCGAGGAAGCACAGGCTCAGTCGATCGGTGTCCAGATAGGGCAGTGCAGTTGCGTAGGGCGGAGACGTGATCACGGTATCAACTTTGCCTTTCTGCTTTACCCATAGATCTCCACATTGACGTGCGTCACCCGGCTTGATGCTGTGCTTAAGAATTTGTGAACGCTGTTCTTGATACAGGAACGCGAGCACAGCTCGCACCGAGCGGGCTAATTCCTCAAGAAACTCGCGCTTAGGATCAATTTCAATGTCAAGACGCACCTCCTTCCGGACACGAAGATCATCGTCTTTCTGCCAAGAAACGGACCGCAAAATATTGCTAAGGGCAATCCACATTAGATTGCGAGCTGGAGTGTATGCTTCTGCTCGTATGGCAACTGCCAGCTCATCTAACCCATCTAGTACCTCTTCACCAAACCAATCTCTTAAGTACAGTTGGTCAGATTGGGGTAAGGTTTGAACATATGTTAACTTATGCTTACCGCGAGCCTCAGGTGCAAGTACAGATTCACGCACCTTTAGATACGCAGATTTTAATTTCTTTGGATCTGCGGTAAGTAGTTCACACTTAGTATTCCCCAAAAAGGTAGACAGGGGATTCATGTCTAGTCCGATCCCTCTACACCCAAATAGCGCTGCTTCAACGAGCGTCGTTCCGCTCCCACTCATTGGGTCGGCGACGATACCTCCCTTACTCGTACCGGATATGTTTATCAGGGAGCGCACAAGCTGCGGAAAAAATTTACCCCTGTACTCGTGAATTCCGTGCGTGCCATATCGGAGACAGCGGCGGTTAGGCAGGGGGACGGCTTTCGCGAATGGCAGCATCCGCTTAAGGGCATCAAGATCAATACCGTTTCTAACCACATTTACAGTAGACTCACGGTAGGACTGCCGGGTTGTCTCTTCGATTGACTCAGTTGACAATTGTTCCCAATAAGCAAGGCAATCAGCCAATCGGCGTAATGGCTTTGAGGTCGTTACTATGTAGTCGGTGATATGTTCGTCATCTTCTCCAACCGGTCGAGGTGTGGCTGAGGCTACCACAGATAATTCATGCAAGGCAAGCGCGCGCTCGAAGGGTTGGATGTAGTCCTTCATTCGGCAACGAATGGTAATCATTACCTACCCCCGATGTGTTCTAAGACTAGAATCTGCTCCTGCTTAATCTTCCCAATGACCGGGTTGAAGGCTTTCTTGGTTGATTGCATTGTCCTGTCAATTCGCATGGCTTCGCGGAACCCCACTGCGCGTGATACCTCACTAAGAATGTCAGCGTTATTAACGGAGACTCCCTTCACCGTTGAGTTTCCAACGACGAAGCAAGCGAAGCCACCTTTCTTTAAATAGGATGTCAGCCATTTAAAGATGCTCTCGAATTCATTCCTGAAGGTCTCAACTGTTGCTCCGTTTTTCCCCGAACTACTGTACTTCCGGTGACTCCCAATCTCTTCTCGTTTAAACTTTGGCTGATCCATCCCCAGCCAAATCATGCGTGTCATGTGGTACAAGTGATAGCTGAACGCATTCGGATATGGCGGCGAACAAACGACCAAATCTAATGCAGGTATTGCAGGCGCATCAAGGAGATTGGCTTCAACGATCGTTCTATGAAAGCGAGGCTCGACGGTATCAGAAAATTCAATAGCAACTTGTAGTGCTTGCTCTAGAGCGCGTGCGAAACGTCTCATTGTCTCGCCAGGTTGAATGTCTTTCTCGCGCCGGACATACCGCGTATCAGAGTCTTGGCGTGAGACTGCCACTACTATAGAAGAGAATGATGTAAGTGCTAAATTCCGCGCGGATTCACTTTTCAGCGACCGACACAAGCTCATTACTTCTGCAAGCTCTTCGATCACATGTTCATCAAACCAGAAGTTTAATCGTTCAAATGGAGGGCGCCAACAAGTTGAAGCAAATTTGTCTGAAGCAAACAATGAATCCATTGAACTATTCGTTAATGAGAGTCCGAATTCTTTGCATCGAGTACAGAGCGTACGCAGTGCTTCTGCGTCCGCTTCGTCGATAAGCCCTGTCTTCGTAGTTGCAATTAGACAGGCGAGAGGATTTGCATCAACCCCAACCGCATGACGTTTCAATGTAAGTGCTTCGACAAGCGTCGTCCCGCTGCCACAGAAAATGTCGCCAACTGTGTCCCCAACGCTTGATAACTCTTGAATCAGCGCATTCGGGATTTGCGGAATAAATTTTGCCGGGTACGGATGAATACGATGAGTCAGGTAGTTAGTCGTCGCATCTTTGAAATCCCAGTCGATGCCAGTAAGGGTAGAAATGTACCGTGGTGCTTCGCTCACTTCTCGCACCACTAGCGGTGGCTCGGTAGTTGTGCTTGCGAATGCAATCACAGCCTGAGCTTGAGCTTCAGTGAAAAGACGCCAACCATTGCGGTCTCTGCCGGGTTCTTGAACGAGTCCGCGTCTTAGCCAACGAAGCAACGTATCGCGATGAATCCCCGCACGGCGGGCAACCTCTGCCGTCGAGGCCCCTTCTTGCTCGCGGGGATCGTCCACGTGCATATAGTTGCATATAGGTATCAATTTGTCAATCTCCCCATTATGAAGAGGTTATTGCGCTCCAATAGCGCAAGAAATTCCAGGACAACCGGGCGCGCGACCGTCGCGTCAACCGTCAACTCCGCAACTCAGGCTGGAAGGTGCTGCGGATCTGGGAGCACCAATTGAAGGACTCCGACCGGGTGCTTGCTCGAATCAAGACGGCACTGACTGCTTCATGGCGGATCTCGGCCGATAGCGCATCGCCACCACGCCGGAGGGGAATTCCTTCCGGCTTATAAGTTGCAAGTCGATCGGGTTCGGGAGTCCCGCGAGAAGAGTCGGGCCATGGCCGGCCAGGATCGGATGAATCAAAAATTCGTACTCGTCGATGAGGCCCAAGCCGGCGAGGGCGGTGGGGAGGGTGACGCCGCCGGTGAAGAGGCCCTTGCCGTCCATCGCTTTCAGCCGCCGCACGGCCGCCTCCAAATTCCCGCGCACCAGCTCCGCGTTCCAATCGACGGACGGGAGCGTCTTCGAGACGACGTATTTCTTCATCGCGCCGATCTTTTCCGCGAACGGCTCCATCCACGCGGGTCGCGCGCCCGCGGGCACGGGATGCCGCCACCCGGCCTCCATCATTTCGTAGGTGATTCGTCCGAAGAGCAGCGCATCCACTTCCGCGAACTGCTCGACCCAATATTGAAAGAGTTCCTCCGCCGGCTGCGCCGCCCGATGGTCGACGCAGCCGTCCAGCATCACGTTGATCGCATAGCGCAGCGGCCGCATTCGGGAATGCGTAGCATGACGTCCTCTTGGGATATCGCCGAAATCTCTATAATTTACGTATGGATCGCAGCCGGTATCCGGTCACGATTTCGCGCGCCGGACAAGCGCCGCGTGAGGCGGAAAGCGTCTCGCAGTCGACGCCGGCGGAGCGGCTTTCCATGGTGTGGCCACTGACGCTCGACAGCTGGACGTTTGCCGGGAAGATCACCGATGCTGAACCCCGACTACAAAGAGATGCTGTCCGCGTTATCCGCGGCCGGCGCTGAGTACCTGCTCGTCGGCGCCCAAGCGGTCGCGGTCCACGGGCAACCGCGCGCGACCGGCGACCTCGATCTCTGGGTGCGCCCGAGCCGGGACAACGCCGCGAAGGTGATGAGCGCGCTGACCCGCTTCGGCGCGCCGATCGGCGATTTGACCGTGACGGAATTGGAGAAACCGGGGCTCGTGGTGCAGATCGGCGTGGAGCCCTGCCGGATCGACATCCACACCGCCATCGAGGGCGTCGAATTCGAACCGGCGTGGCGGAACCGGAAGGTGGTCGAGCTGGAAGGCTTGACCGTGAATTGTCTCGGGCGCGAGGAGCTGATCGCCAACAAGCGCGCCGTCGGCCGGCCCAAGGATCTCGCGGATCTGGCTGCACTCAACGAGCCGCACTAGAACGTAACCGGGCGCCTTACAGCACTTAGCCTCTCAATTCGCCACCGTCAGCCGGACATTGTCGATCCCGAAGTAGTCGCCGGTGCCGGCGGTGGAGGTTTGGCGCCAACGGACGGTGAGGGAGTTGCCGGTGACGTTGCCGGGGGCGGTGTAGTTGGGGATGGCGCTGCCGGAGATGGCGCCGTCGCTCAGCCGGCTAGATCAACGGGACTTGAGTGCGGCCAGCCGCTCGCTCACCTCGCGGGTGTCAAGCGCGGCGTCGAGGCGGCGAACCACGTCCTCCAGTCGGGCCTGGTCGAGCCGCGACGCGTTCACGCGCAGAAGCGCCTGCGCGTCCTCGAGGTCGCGCGGGCGACCGGCGAGCAGCTTGACTGCGATCAGATCCTCGACCGCGATGACCGGAACGACCACGCCGCCCATGTCGGTCGGCCGGGCGCGTTTCAGGAATTCATCCTCGAAGGCCGAGCCCGCGAGAACGATGTCGACGAGGTAGCCGCTCTGCGCGTCGCTGAGCGGCAGGACCCGGCTGCGACGGATGAACGCCTCGTCGAGCGTCAGGCGCGGCGTCAATCCGCGCGCCGCGAGCGCCGCGAGCAGGGGCGCGATCTCAGCGTCCGCCACGCGGACGGTGAGATCGACGTCCGCCGTGGCCCGCGGATGGCCGTGGGCGATGACCGCTTGCGCACCGAACAGGTACCAGCGCGCGTTACGCTCGTCCAGCGCCGCCGCGAGCCGGCCGAGCAGTTCAGCGAGCGAGCCGGCCGGCGCGGTCAATCCGCTCCTTGAGCCGCAGCAAGTCGGCGAAGCGCTCCGCGGCATCCGCGGCGGTGGGCCACGCGGGATTCAGCCGGGCGACATGGCGGTGGAGATCCTCGCCGAGCGCGAGGAATTCGGCTGCCGCACCCGGTTGATCCAGGCGGCGGCTGCGCACGGAATCGGCGCTTGATTCCAGCACCGCCCAATCATGCTGCAAGGGCCGCATGGATGAATTTTATCGCCACCCGATCGGCTTCACAGCGGCTTGCCCGCCCGGCGCGGCCGTCGCCGCTCGCGGAAGTAGCGCCTGGCCTCGCCCGCGGGCAGGAGCGCCAGCGACTCGCGCAGGAGCGCGCGCAGGGGCTCGCATAGCGCGTAACGCGGATTCCACGCGTAGACGCGGGTGCGCCCGACCAGCCGGCTGACCAGCACGCCGTCCCGCTCGAAGCGGGCGAGCTGCTTCTGGATCACGCTCAGCGGACAGTCGAACGTGGATGCGACCGCGCGCGCGTAGCCCTCCCCGTAGTTCTCGAGGTAGAGCAGGGTCCGTTCGGCGGCGAGGCTTCCGAGGATCGTCTCCAGCACACGATCATTATAACCTATTATTTAGGTCATATAACCTACTGAATAGGTCTTTAACAGATGCTCAATTCGCCACCGTCAGCCGCACATTGTCGATCCCGCTGATTCTCGCGGCAAAAGCGCTGGAGCGAAGGGCCAAGCCCGCGGGCCGAGAATCAGAACCGGATCCACATTCTCAGTTTTATAGACCTCGGTCATTAGTCGCTGGTGCCCGTGGTGGAGGTCTGGCGTCAGCGGACGGTGAGGGGGGCGCCGGTGACGTCGCCGGGAGCGGTGCAGTTGAGGGTGGCGCCGCCCGACTCGCGCGTGGCGCGGCGCCCTATAATCCGCGCCTGCAAGTTTCATTCGGAAAAAGCCGCTTCCGAGCGAGGGGAACATGTCCGCCAAAGGCCCGATCTCCGAGTTCATCACCCGCCACTACCGCCACTTCAACGCCGCCGCGCTGGTCGACGCCGCGAAGGGCTACGAGGCCCACCTCGCCGCGGGCGGCAAGATGCTGGTGACGCTCGCGGGCGCGATGTCGACCGCCGAGCTGGGCCTTTCGCTGGCCGAGATGATCCGCCGGGACAAGGTCCACTGGATCTGCTGCACCGGCGCCAACCTCGAGGAGGACATCTTCAACCTCGTGGCGCACGACCACTACGAGCGCGTGCCGCACTACCGCGACCTCACCCCCGCCGAGGAGACCGGGCTTTTGAACCGCCACATGAACCGGGTCACCGACACCTGCATCCCGGAGCACGAGGCGATGCGGCGGATCGAGTCGGCGGTGCTCGAGGAGTGGATGACGGCCGACCGGGCCGGCGAACGGTACTTCCCGCACGAGTTCATGTACAAGATCCTCCGCTCGGGCAAGCTCAAGCCGCACTACCAGATCGACCCGAAAAACTCCTGGATGGTCGCGGCGTGCGAGAAGAACCTGCCGATGATCGTCCCCGGCTGGGAGGACGCGACGCTGGGCAACATGTACGCCGGCCATTGCATGACCGGCGACGTCAAGAACGTCCACACCGTCAGGACCGGCATCGAGTACATGACGATGCTGGCGGACCTCTACACGCGGGAGAGCGAGAAATCCCCGATCGGCTTCTTCCAGATCGGCGGCGGCATCGCCGGCGACTTCCCGATCTGCGTGGTGCCGATGCTCCACCAGGACTTGCAGCGCACGGGCGTCCCGCTGTGGGGCTACTTCTGCCAGATCTCCGACTCGACCACCAGCTACGGCTCCTACTCCGGCGCCGTCCCCAACGAGAAGATCACCTGGGGCAAGCTGGGCGAGAAGACCCCGAAATTCATCGTCGAGTCGGACGCGACCATCGTCGCGCCGCTGATGTTCGCGTACATTCTGGGGTGGTGACGGGCGGCGGGTGCTTGTTTCAGCCGCCGCCTGAAAACAAAAGCGCGCGCCATCCGGCGCCTTTTCGCTGACGAGCCGCGTCCGTGAAATTACTTCCGGCCCGCGCCGTTCCGCTTCATGAACGGTCCCAGTCGCTCGAGCTTGTCGAGCCCGTGGTCGGCGATGCGCTGCAGCAGGGTCTGCCGCGAGATGCCGAGCAGCGCCGCGGTGCGCGAGCGGTTGCCGGCGCACAGGGCGAGCGCTTCGATGATGAAGATGCGCTCGATCTCGCGCTGGGCGCGCGGCCACTTGACCTCGGCGCGCAGCAGTTCGCGCGCCAGCTTCTGGATCGGCGAGAGCGCCGCGGAGCCCTCCTCGAGGGGGTGCTGAGACGGCTTGAGGGGGAGGGTCTGCTGGGTCATCGGGAGAAGATCAAAAAAGCGATTTCCCTCGTCCGCAGCGCGCGCGGGTCTCGCGCGGGGGCGTCGCCGGCCTGGTGTCTCCGGCGGGGAGGTCGCGAGGGGGCGCCTCCGGAATGGGCTCCGCTCAGGCGGGAAGTTTAGCCAATTCGTCGGAGTATTTCCGGGCGATGGCGATCATCTGGTCCTTGAGGCTGAGCTTCTCTTTCTTGATGAGCCGCTCCTCCTGCTGCTCGGCTTCCCCGAGGTCGGCGCGGTGGACGAACATCTCGAGCTTGTCGCTCAGATCCTTGTGGCGCGCCGCGAGGCGGCGGAATTCGACGTCCTTGCCGGACAGGAAGTTTTTGACGGGTTCCGTCAGTTCCATGGGAGCCTCCGAGTGGCGCGCGCCGCGCTTCCCGCCCCGGCGGGTTCCCGGGCGGGAACCGTGGGGCGGGAAGCGCGGCGCGCGAAGGTCATGGCGTCAATCTACGCCCGCGCAAAAAAATTTGCAAGGGGCGGCCCCCGTAATTTCATGCGCGCCGCGGGTGAAAATTTTTCGCGCCGCGCTTGACATCGCCGCGGAGGCGCGTTCAAAAATATTTCCCCGGGGCGCGCGAATCTTCTCCCCGCCAATAGCACACCCCGCGCCGCCGCGCGGGCTCCCGCTCAGCGCCCCTTCTCGCCGAACAACTTGAAGCCGGGCGATTTTTTCCCCGCGCGCGCCGCCTCCTCGAGCCGCGCGATGCGGCGCGCCAGTTCGGTGAGCCCCTGCTTGAGCCGCTCGTTCTCCTCGGTGAGCTGGTGGTAGACGTCGATCAGCAGGTCGAGGTCGCGGCGCAGCACCTGCGGCTCGTTCTCGGCCACCAGCGCCTCGCGCACCTTCTTCAGCGGCAGCTTGCGGGTCTGCACCAGCTCCTTGATGTAGAGGAACTTCTGCAGGTCGGGCTCGCCGTAGCGGCGGTGGCCGCCCAGCGTCTTGCGCGGCTTCAGGAAGCCCGCGAATTCCTTCTCGTAGTAGCGGATGGTCGAGGCGGGCAGCCCGGTGCGCGCCTCGATGTCGGAGATGGTGAGCGTCGCGCCGTCGTCGCGCCCGTCCCCGCCGCCCGGCGCGGGTTTCTCCCGCTCGCCCGCCATGTCAGCGCGGGGCCGGCAGCCCGAGCATCTGGTTGGCGCGGAAGACGAGCTGCTCCTTGAGCGCCGACTTGCCGAGGAAGCCGTTGGCCCCCAGCACCCTCGCCTTCGAGACGTCGTCGGCGGAATTCGCCACGTCGGTCATCACCAGGACCTTGGGGCCGGCGCTGCCGAGTCCGACCTTCCCCTTCAACTGCTCGAGGGCGCCGAAGCCGTCGAGCAGCGGCATGTTGATGTCGAGCACGATCAGATCGATCCCGCCCCGCCCGACCCGCCCCACCGCCTCGACGCCGTTGCCGGCCTCCTCGACGGCGTGGCCGGCCGCGCGCAGCAGGTCGCCGGTCAGCGCGCGGATCATGCCCGAATCGTCAACCACCAGGATTTTCGCCACCGGCTGATTATCCCCGATTCCGGGGAGCGCGGGATGCGGCGGCCCGCCGCCGTTCGCGCAGCGCCGCCGCGCGCTCGCGCAGGGGCTCCGGCGTCCCTTCGCCCCCCTCGCGGAAGAGCGCGGTCTTGGCGAAGGCGATTTTTTCCTCGGCCGCGTCGCGCGCCTCGGCCGCGGCGGCGAGGTAGACCGCGTTCTTGCCGAAGCGGCCGGTGATGGCGTCGACGGCGCCCCCCAGCGCCGCGCGCCGGTTCAGCGCGGTGAAGAGCGAGGGGGTCGCGTCCGCCGCCGGGACCAGCTCATGCAGCACCACCCCGCAGGCGACCGGCCCGGCGAAGTCGCGCCCCGCCCACAGCCGCGCGAATTCCTCGCCCAGGGTGAGCGGGTCGCCCGCGGGGTCGAAGCGCGCGCCCGCCTCCCACGGCCGCGCCCCCTTGACGAAGATGCCCAGCGCGCCGGCGCGGAAGCCGGCCGCGCGCATCCGCGCCGCCGCTTTCGAGAGCAGCCGCAGCAGGACCGCGCGGGTCCCCGCCTCGTTGCGCCACTTCGGCGCCATCACGTGCGAGTGGCCGATCGAGCGCGGGCGGGTCGCCGGGCGCGGGAGGTCCTCGCCGCGCAGGAGGTCGAACCAGCGGCTGCCGACCACGCCGCCCCAGACCGCGCGCAGCGCCTCGCGCGGGGCCGCGTACATCGCGGCGACCGAGTCGATGCCGCGGCGCCGCAGCCGCGCCTCCATGCGGGTCGAGATGCCGGGGAAATCCTGGAGCTTGAGCGCCAGCAATTCCCGCGGCGGCGCGTCGGGCGGGAAGGGGGGCAACAGGATGAGCCCGTCCGGCTTCTTCATGTCGGCCGCGATTTTGGCGAGGAATTCGTTGGCGGCGATGCCGATCGAGCCGGTGAGCGCCTCGCCCGCGCCGGCGCGGACCGCCGCCTTGATCCGCCGCGCGAGCGCGGCCGCCGCCGCCGATTCTCGCTCGGAGGGGTCGAGGCGGATCGCGAATTCGTCGATCGAGCGCACGCCGGTCACGATCGTCACCGTCTCGACCGCTCTTTTGACCTTCTCGTGATATTCGACGTAGAGCGCCATCCGCGCCGGCACGATCACGATCTGCGGGCAGAGGCGGCGCGCCTCGCCGACCCGGGTGCCGGTTTTGACCCCGAATTTTTTCGCCGGGTAGCTCGCGGCGATGCAGGTGCCCGAGTCGGCGTCCACCGGCGCCACCGCGACCGGCCGGCCGCGCAGTTCGGGGCGCGCCTGCTGTTCGCAACTGGCGAAGAAGGAATTCATGTCGAGGTAGAGCCAACGGAGTTCGGGCATGGGCGGGGAAGCGGGCGCGGGTTCAGGCTGGGAGCGGGCGGAAAATCGTCTGCGGCAAATATTCGCTTTTTTTTCGCGCCTGTCAAGGGGCGGGAATGGCGGGACGGGGCGCGCCGTTGATGATCCGATCCCGCCACCGCGCCCGCTTCGCGGAGCGCGGATCACCACACCCCACGACAGGAGAATTTTTTCCATGCGCAAAACCCTTCTCGCCGCCGGCGCCCTGCTGCTCGCGGCCGCCGCCCTCCCGACCCGCGCCCAGGCCGCCGATTGGGAGATCGACCCGGTCCATTCCGGCGTCAGCTTCAAGATCCGCCACTTCTTCTCGAAGGTACCCGGCAAGTTCGGCAAGTTCGCCGGCGTCATCAACTTCGACCCCAAGAACCCGGCCGCCGCCTCGGTGAAGGTGACCATCCAAGCCGCCTCGATCAACACCGACAACGAGGGGCGCGACAAGCACCTGCGCAGCCCCGACTTCTTCGACGCGGAGAAATTCGCGCAGCTCAGCTTCGTCTCCACCGGCGTGAAGGTCGTGGACGCGACCCACTGGCAGGTCGCCGGCAACCTCACCATCAAGGGCGTCACCAAGCCGGTCACGCTCGAGGTCGAGTACACCGGCACCGGCGCCGCCTTCGGGGGCAACGTCTCGGGCTTCAACGCGAAGACCAAGATCAACCGCCAGGACTTCGGCGTGAGCTGGAACAAGGCGGTCGAGGGGACCAGCATCTTGGGCGACGAGGTCGAGATCGAGATCAACATCGAGGCCGGCGAGGTCAAGCCTGCCGCCCCGGCGAGTGCGCCCGCCGGCGCCGCCAAGCCGGCCGCGAAGAAGAAGAAATAACCGCGCGCGCCGCAAAAAAAAGCCCCGCCGGTTTTCGGCGGGGTTTTTTTTGCGGGCGGGATGAAGGCGGGCGCGGCGGGCGGAACTACTTGCGCAGCGCCGGATCGTTCTTCTCGATGGTGGTGAGGACGTCGCGCAGGTGCTTGCGGACGAATTTCTTCAAATCGCGGATCTTCTGCTGCTCCTCGCGCTCGAGCTTGGCAACCGTGTCGGGGTTGCCCAGCGCCTTGCGCGCGCCCGCGATCGTGAAGCCGTCCTCGTAGAGGAGCTTCTTGATCTTGAGGATGGTCTTGAGATCTTCCTCGTAGTAGACCCGCTGGCCGGTCGATTTCTTCGCCGGCTTGATCTGCGGGAACTCGGTCTCCCAGTAGCGGAGCACGAACGGCTCGACGCCCGCGATCTTGGCCGCCTCGCCGATCCGGTAGAAGAGGCGGCGCCCCTCCCGGCCGGCCGGTTCCTGCTGCTCGCCGAAGGGGAGCGGCACAAGGTTGTTTTTCAGATCCTGGCTGTCGGCCACGGAAAGCTCCGGTAGAAGCACGGGCCGCGCTGCGGGCGCGACCGGCAGACCCTCAAACTATATTTGATCTGTTCGCGCCTTTCAAGTAATTCTTTTAAAATTTTTACATGACATATAACTTGTTTATTATCCGTAAATTATTTGATTTCAGCGGAGCAAAAAACGAATTCCAACCACGATCAAGAGCGCGCCGAAGAGCTTGGGCAGCCAGTGTTCCGGGGCAATCGAGGTGGCCCAGCGCGCCGACAGCCAGGCCCCCAGCGTCATCCCCCCGGCCAGCAGCCCCGCCGCCCGCCAGTCGACCCAGCCGCGGTGCTGGTACTCGAAGACCGCGAAGAGCCCCACCGGCAGCAGCAGCGCCGCCAACGAGGTGCCGACCGCCTTGCCCTGCGTGAATTCGAAGACCAGCACCAGCAGCGGCACGATGACGATCCCGCCGCCGACCCCGAAGACCCCGGACATCAAGCCGGCGATCAGGCCGATGGAGAAGCAACTGATGAGAAAGCGCATGGGGCGAGTATAGAAGCCGTCCGATGCGACGGCGCCACCGGGCCCGATCTCAGGGCGCGGGCGGACGGGGCGCGCCGGCGGCGGGCTTCGGCGCGCCGGCGGGCGGCGGGGCGGGGGCGATCTTCATCTCGAGCCCGGCGTCCTTGAGCCGCGCGCTCACCTGATCCTGCGCCAGCTCCATCCGCTTGCGCTCGCGCACCATCTCGACCAGGCGCGGCTTCGCCTCGCTGAATCCGATCTCGCCGGCGGGCAATTTCTCCCCGCCGCGGATGACATGGAAGCCCGAGGCGGTCCGGATGACCGGCGAGAGCTCGCCGGGCTTGAGCGCCAGCGCGGTGGCCCCGAACGGCGCGGGCAGTTTCAGCAGCAATTCGCGGCTGTACGGCGGCAGCCGGCCGCCCTGGTCGCGGGTGGAGAGGTCGGTCGAATATTTCTTCGCCACCGCCGCGAAGTCGGCGCCCGGCTTGGCCGCCTCGGCGCGCGCGGCCCCGGCGCGCGCCTTCAGCGCCGCCGCCTCCGCGTCGCTCATCCCGGGCGCGGTGCCGATTTCGATGTGGGCGACCGCCCAGCGCTCGGGCAGGCGGAAGGTCTCGGGATGATCGCGTTTCACCCGGTCGTAGAGCGCCTTCGCGTCCGCTTCGCTCACCGGCGCGGGGGGCGCGACCCGGTCGAGGTAGCGGCGGGCGAGTTGGAAGATCCGGCGCTGCGCCAGCAATTTCTCCTTCGCGATCTCCGCCGTCTTGAGCCGCTGCGCCGCGCGCGCCTCGCCGCCGCTCCCCTTCACGAACGCGGCCCAGTCGGCGTCGAGGTCGGCCTGCGTCACCGTGACCCCCGCCTTGGCCGCGGCGTCCGCGAGGATGCGCGCCTCCGCCCAGGTGCGGACGATCCGGTAGCGCAGGTCCTGCGCCTGCGGCCCGCGCACCTGCCGCGCGTCGACGCCGTTTTCGAGCGTGGTCTCGGCCGCGAGGTCGTTCCACTCCGCCTCGGTCACCCGGCCGCCCTTCCATTCGGCGAGCACCGCCTGCGCGCGGGGCGCCAACGGGAGGGCGAGCAGGGCGAGGTGTAGGGCTTGGGACGGGAGGCGGCGCATGGGGAACGGCACGGGGGAAAATGAGCGACGGGGCCCGCGAACGGACCCCGTCATCCGAGGGATTCAGGTTGTCGGGAGACGACGCCCGCTCAGGCGGGCGCGCCGCCGCGGTTCTGGTCGAAACAGGGCTTGCAGAAGACCGGGCGACCCTGGGTCGGCTGGAAGGGGACGGTGGTCTCGGCCCCGCAGGTCGAACAGGTGGTGGAGAACTGCTCGCGGCCGCCGCTGCGCGCCGAGCGGCGGTCGGTCTTCTTCTTGGTGCGGCAATCTTTGCAGCGCTTCGGCTCGTTGTTGAACTGCTTCTCCGCGTAGAACTGCTGCTCGCCGACGGTGAAGATGAACTCGGCGCCGCAGTCGCCGCAGGTCAGGGTGCGATCGGTGAAGGACATGGGGTGGGGATTCCTTGGAATGGGGGTTATTCCGGCCGCCCGGCCGGTGGGGAACAAGGGGAAAACGGGGGCATGGACGCGATCCGGCCCCGGGCGCCGCGCGGGCGCAGGGTCGGCGAAAAATCAAACGGGGCTCCTCCGGGGGTCGGCGTCATGGACGGGTTGAACCTTGCGATGGCATTGATTGTGCCACATTTCCCCCGGGGCGGCAAGCGGGGAAATTCCCGATATCCGCCCCGCCGCCGGTCGCGCGGCGGGAAGTTGAATCAGGGTCGGCTGACACCCGCGGGGTGTCGCGCCGCGGCGTGGAAATCATCGACCTCGAGGCGCCGGGCAAGCGCTGGAAACCCGATCATCCCTCACCGCCGCATCAATTCCAGCAGCTCGCGCACTGCGGCCTCCATGCCGACCGCGATGGCGCGGGCGACGATCGCCTGGCCGATGTTCAATTCCTCGATCTCGGGCAGCGCGGCCACCGCGCGGACGTTGTGGCGGTTGAGGCCGTGGCCGGCGTAGACCCGCAGCCCCAGTTTTTTCGCCGCCTTCGCCGCCTCGGCCAGCGCCGCGAAGTGCTTGGCGCGCGACGCTTCGTCGGGCGCGTCGGCGTAGCGGCCGGTGTTGAACTCGATCGCGTCGGGCCCCAGCTTCCAGGCCGCTTTCACCTGCTCGAGGTCGGGGTCGAGGAAGATCGAGACCCGGATCCCGGAATTCTTCAGCGCGTAGATCGCCCCCTTGAGCGACTCGCCGTGCAGCGCCGCGTCGAGCCCCCCCTCGGTCGTCAATTCCTCCGCCCGCTCGGGCACCAGCGTCGCTTGGGCCGGCGAGTGGGTGCGCGCGAGGTGGATCATCTCCTTGCCCGCCGCCATCTCCAGGTTGACCGGGACCGGCATCGCCTTGACCAGCAGCTCGAGGTCCCGCTCCTGCACGTGGCGCCGGTCGCCGCGCAGGTGGAGCGTGATCCCGTGCGCCCCCGCCGCCACCGCCAGCTGCGCCGCGGCGAGCGGGTCGGGATCGCGCGCCCTGCGCGCCTGGCGCAGAACCGCCACGTGGTCGATGTTGACGCCGAGCCGGACTTGGGTCCACATGGGGCCAAGTTTAACGAGGCGGCAAAGACGGTCGCCCGCCCGCTTTTCGCAGGGCATCCGCGGGGCCTTTCTCCCGGGGCGAAATCAATTTCCCGTAAAAAATGCCCGGTTCACCGGCCTTTCCGGGATGAGATGCATAGAATCCCGTCGATGCGATCCCTTCGTTGGCTCGCGGCCTTCCTGGCGGTTGCCGTGCCGGCGTCTTCTCAATCCCCGGCGGCGCCGGTGCCGGCGGCCGGGGAGCGACCGGTCCTGTGGTTTTTCGAGTGGACTTTCAAGCACCGGTACGGCCTCGCCGAACGCCTGTCCACGGGGCAGGAGATGTGCGGGCGAAAGCCCGCCTGCGACCCGCTGGCGGAAGCCGGCGAATTCCAGATGGAAGGCGACGAGTACTTCGTGCAGGCGATTTGCGCGATCCGGGAGGGGTGGCTCGATTGCGCGATCCGCTGGGAGACCGCTTGTTTTTGCGGCCGCCCGGCGCGTCTGCACGCGATGCGGTTGCGACTCCCCCGAGCGCGGGTGCCTGAGGAACCCGCGATGGATCCGAGAATGATGTGGCTTTCCCGGTACGAGCGGTCCGGCGCGGGCGCCCCGGCGATCAGCTTTGAAGCGTTCGGCCTGCCCGGGGCTGAGGCGGCCCGCTTCGGGCTGAAGGACGCGCGAACCGAGCGGCTCGGGCGCGACGAGACCGGCCTGTTCAATTTTTTGATGCGGGCGATGGACGACGGGGATGTGAGCGCGTTCGAGGCGGGCGATGACGAGAAGCGATTCTGCCCCTGGTTGCCCGCCGGCGGCGACGAGCTGCTCCTGGCGCGCGCGCAATTCGCGTTCTGCGGCGGCGCCGCGAAGCCGGCACAGGACGACGACTCGTCGCATCGCTACCTCGAAGTCACGGGGGTGATTCGTTCATCCCGGCTGCGCAACGACTGCGAGCGTTCGCGGGCCGCGAACCGATGGTTTCCGGCGCCCGAATTCACCGCGCTGCGCGAACGGCTCGCGGACCGCTGCGCCGAGCGGTGAGCGGTCCCTTCGCGCTTTCCTTTGCCCCTTGTGCTTGTCCTTTTCCTTCAGCCCGTCTCCGCTGGAAAATTCATTCACCGCTCCGCCCAGCCCGCCGCTTTCACCTCGGCGTTGCGGATGATGAAGTCGGCGGCCTCGTCGGGGTCGTCGGTGACGCGGATGAGGCGGCCGTAGGGGGCGTCGCCGGCCTGATTCTCCAGCAGCGGCGCGACGGGGATCTGGCCGCGCCAGTAATTCTTCCCGAAGAAGACCAGCGGCCGTTCGTTCGCGGGGCCGCCGTAGTGGATCAATTCCGCGGCCTCCGCCGCCTCGCGCACGGTGCCGGGGCCGCCGGGGATGAAGAGGTAGCCGGCGGTGGCGTGGAGGGTGAGGCGCGCCTGCCGCTCGGCGGCCATGAAATATTTGGCGATCCGGTCGGGGAACGGGGTGGGCAATTCGTGGCCGTGGCGCCAGGTGGGAATGCCGAGCGCGACCGGCGGGTCGCTCTCGGGGGGCAGCAATTCCCCGCGCACCCGCCACGCCGCCTCGAGCCAGACCGCGGGCGGCACCGAGCCGGGGGCGGTCGCCATCACCTTCAGCGCCGTTTCGAGCGAGCCGTCGGGCGCGCCGCGCAGCCGCGCGCCGAGCATCGCCGCCTCCATCGCGCCGGGGCCGCCGCCGGTGATGACGCACAGCCCCGCGCGGGCGA
>JACXTT010004724.1_pt1 | contig 20137 bp, 14 predicted proteins | sample 9270951 | NCBI WGS metagenome assembly JACXTT01 (sample SAMN15532306, study PRJNA645909) | rock metagenome | isolation source: weathered quartz diorite | place: Puerto Rico | collected 2017-06-21 | reverse complement strand
CCCGCGGGGACCGCGATCTTGAGGCGGAGCGAACGAGCCTCCGAGGTGACGGCCACGACTCGCGCGACTGCGTCCACGTGCCCCGACACCAGATGCCCGCCGAGGGGATCACCTGCCCTGACTGCGGGCTCGAGATTCACCGGTGATCCAACAACCAGATCGCCAAGCGTCGTGACCGAGAGAGTCTCGCGCGAGACATAGGCGACGAAGGTCTGCCCGGGCCGCTCGGTGACGGTGAGGCAGCAGCCCTGCACGCAGATGCTGTCCCCGACGACGACGCGCCCCCGCTCGAGCTGACGGCAGGCGATGGTGAGGCGCACATCGCCACCGCGAGCCTCGAGCCCCCGCACCTCGCCGATGTCCTGGATAATTCCGGTAAACAAGGCCGCCCCCGCCGCCTATTTGCCTCACGCACCCGCCGCCGTCGCCGCGGCAACGCGCGGCCGCAGGCGCAGCCGCAGGTCATCGCCGAGCTGGCGGGTCTCGAAGAGGACAAAAGTGCGCGCCTCGCTGAGCGTAGCCGGCTCCGGCAGCTCGAGCAGCGGCCGGGCGTCATCGCCGAGCAGCCGCGGTGCCACATACAGCAGCAGCTCGTCCACGAGCGACTGCCGCACCAGATCACCCGCGAGGGTCGGACCCGCCTCGACCTGCAGCTCGTTGACCTCGAGCTCCCCAAGCCTGTCGAGCACCGCCCCGAGCGAGAGTCGCTCGTTCTCTTCCGGCACCGTCTCGATGCGCACTCCTCTCGCGGTGAGTCGCATGCCCGACTGCACGTCCTTGAGCGAGCTCTGCGCCGTCAGGACCAGCACCTCGCCGCCCCCGGCAAGCAGCCGCGCGCCGGGCGGAGTGCGCAGGTGGCGATCGAGCACCACGCGCAACGGCTGACGCGCGCCCTGCTCGGCGGCCTCCGCGAGCAGGCGCACATCGAGCCTGGGGTCGTCGGCGAGCACGGTTCCGATTCCGGTGAGGATGGCGGAGCTGCGCGCGCGCCACTGCTGCACGTCCTCGCGCGCCACCTCACCGGTGATCCAGCGGCTCTCACCGGTTCCGAGCGCCGTACGGCCGTCGAGGCTCATGGCGAGCTTGACCCGCACCCACGGGCGCCCCTGCTGCATGCGCTTCACGAATCCGCAGTTGAGCTCCAGCGACTCGCGCTCGAGGAGTCCTCCTTCCACGGCGACTCCACCGTCGCGCAGCGCCGCGGCGCCGCGCCCGTTGACCTGCGGGTTAGGATCGGTCGCCGCGTACACCACACGCGCCACGCGTGCGTCCAGCAGCGCCTCGACGCACGGGGGCGTGCGCCCCTGATGGCTGCAGGGCTCGAGCGTCACGTACACGGTGGCCCCCGCGGCCTGCGCTCCCGCGGCGGCGAGCGCCGCGACCTCCGCGTGCGCCTCGCCGGCGCGCTCGTGCCAGCCCTCGGCGATGATGCGCCCTTCCTGCGCGATCACGCAGCCGACGCGCGGATTCGGGTCGGTGCTGGTCAGGCCCCGCTCGGCAAGGTCGAGGGCGCGCTGCATGGCCTCGCGGTCGAACTCAGAGAACATGGTCGCGAGCGTGGCGAGTGCACGCCCAGGCGGGCGTACGCGGGGTCATTTCTCATCCCCCGGGCCTTCGGTGACGTCGTTGGCCGCGGACTCCGGCGGCAGTAACGGCAGCTGATCCCGATCCGCGGCGCGCGCAGTCGCACGCTTGCGGGCGCGCTGTGGCGCGGTCCCCGCCGGGCGCGCGCTGCGCAGCCGCTGGATCTCCTCGTGAAACGCCTCCACATCCTCGAAGTGGCGGTACACGGACGCGAAGCGCACGTAGGCCACCTCGTCCAGGTGGCGCAGCTCCTCCATCACCAGCTCCCCGATCGCCCGCGAGGTGACTTCGCGGTCGCCGAGGCTGCGCACCTTGTGAGCCACGCGACTCACCGCCTCGTCGATCTGCTCGCGCGGCACCGGGCGCTTCTCGAGCGCCTTCTCCATGCCGGCGCGCAGTTTCCCCTCATCGAACGCCTCGCGGCCGCGATCGCCCTTGATCACCATGGGCATGACGAGCTCGGCCGACTCGAAGGTCGTGAAGCGCTCGCCGCACTTCAGGCATTCGCGGCGGCGGCGGATCTGCCGGCCTTCCCCCGCGAGGCGCGAGTCCGTCACCTTGGTTTCGACGTGGCCGCAGAAGGGACAATGCATGCGGCGTGTACCGCCTCGAGAGCTATGGTCCGTAGACCGGGAAGCGCCCGCACAGCTCGAGCACCTGCGGGCGCACCCGCTCGATGGCCGCCGGGGCACCCTCGGCATTCAACACCTCGGCGATGAAGTCCGCCACCTGCTCCACCTCGCGCACCTTGAAGCCGCGGGTCGTTGAGGCCGGCGTGCCGATGCGCAGACCGCTCGCGACCATCGGCGGGCGCGGGTCGTTCGGCACGGCGTTCTTGTTGACGGTGATGTTGGCGCGCCCGAGCGCCGCGTCGGCGTCCCTGCCCGTGATGTTGCGATCGGCAAGGCTCATCAGGAACAGGTGATTATCCGTGCCGCCGGAGACGATCTGATAGCCGCGGCTCGCGAGCCGCGCCGCCATGGCGCGCGCGTTGGTGAGCACCTGGCGCTGGTACTCGCGGAACTCCGGCTGCAGCGCCTCGAGCAGCGCCACCGCCTTGGCGGCGATCACGTGCATCAACGGCCCGCCTTGCGTTCCGGGGAACACCAGGGAGTTGAGCTTCCTGGTGATCTCCTCGTTGGCACGCGCCAGGATCAGCCCGCCGCGCGGGCCGCGCAGTGTCTTGTGAGTGGTGGTGGTGACGACATCGGCGTGCGGCAGCGGGCTCGGGTAGATCCCCGCCGCGACGAGTCCCGCGACGTGGGCCATGTCCACGACGAAGTACGCGCCGACGCTGCGCGCGATTGTTGCGAAGCGCGCCCAGTCGATGATGCGCGAGTAGGCGGAGAAGCCGGCGACGATCATCTTCGGGCGGTGCTCCTCGGCGAGCCGTTGCACCTGCTCGTAGTCGATCTCACCGGTCTCGGGATGGATGCCGTACTGCGCCGCGCGGAAGAGCTTGCCTGAGAAGTTGACCTTGGCGCCGTGCGTCAGGTGCCCGCCGTGGTCGAGGCTCATGCCGAGGATCGGATCCCCGGGCTGCACCAGCGCGAGGTACGCCGCGGCGTTCGCCTGCGAGCCGGAGTGCGGCTGCACGTTGGCGTAGTCGGCGCCGAAGAGCTTGCGCGCCCGGTCGATCGCCAGCTGCTCGGCCACGTCCACGTACTCGCAGCCGCCGTAATAGCGCTTGCCGGGATAGCCTTCAGCGTACTTGTTGGTGAGCACCGACCCCTGCGCCTCGAGCACCCGCGGGCTCGCGTAGTTCTCCGAGGCGATGAGCTCGACGTGCTCCTCCTGGCGGCGGCGCTCGCCCTTAAGCGCCTCTGCCAGTTCGGGATCGAAGCCTTCGATGGTCATGGTCGTGCGGAACATGCGCGGCAGGCCTTTAGAAGCGTGACGAAAACGGGGGCGCGAATTGTACCGGAACGCTGCCGGCCCCGCCCTGTCCCGCCGCGGCGCCGGCGAGAACGATCGCGACAGAGGGCGCGGCGCGCCGGCGCGGTGCCTTTACGGTAAGCCCGGTGCTTACAAGAGATTCTCGACCACCGCGGTCCACGCGTTGGCAAGATTCTCGCGGTTGTATCCCCCGCCCCCGAGCGCCAGCACCCGCCCGTGACCGAGCCGATCGGCGAGGGTAGCGAGCTCGCGCGCGGCGCGTCCGTGCACGCGCGGCGAGAAGCGCAGATGGGTGATCGGGTCGCCCTCGAGACTGTCGGCGCCACACTGCAGGATGAGAAATTCGGGCGCGAACTTCTCCAGGTGCGCCGTGACCGCAGGCCACACGCGCGCGAACACCTCGTCATCGGCCCCCGGCGGCAGCGGCACATTGAGCTTGGTGCCCTCGGCCGCGCCGCGCCCGGTCTCTGCGCGGGCTCCCGTGCCCGGATACAGATACCGCCCGTCCTCGTGCAGGTCGGCGAACACCACCGCGGCATCCTCCTCGAACGAGTAGAACACGCCGTCGCCGTGATGCGCGTCGATGTCCACGTAGCCGACGCGCTTCAGGCCCCGGCGCTTCAAGAGCTCGATCGCGACGCCGCAGTCGTTGAATACGCAGAAGCCGGCGGCGCGGTCGCGCGCGGCGTGATGCAGCCCCGCGATCGGCACGAAGGCGCGCCGGGCTTCGCCCTGCATGATCGCCTCCATGGCGTTCAGCGTTGCGCCGACCACGTACGCCGCCGCCTCGTACACGCCGCGGAACGCCGGCGTGTCGCCGGCATCGAGAAATCCGTAACCGCTCTCCGAGCGCTCGCGCACGAACTCAAGGTAGGCGGGAGTGTGGAACGCGCGCAGTTCCTCGTCCGAGGCGAGGCGGGGCTCGAGCACGCGCACGCGTTTGTCGAGGCCGCGCGCCTCGAACTCGCGCGCGAAGACGGCATGTCGATCCGGGCCGAACGGATGGCCGTCGCCAAAGCCATAACGGGCGAGGCGTTCGCCGAGCACCACGGCCACGCTGCTCATGTCGCTCGCCGTCCTCCCTGTGAGGGGCGCATCCCCCGGGTGGCGAAGCCTAACACACCGCCGCTGCGGCTTACCCGGCGAGGCATCGCCATCGGCGGCGCCCTCGACCATAATCGTTTACATGGCCCAATACATTTACACCATGAACCGCGTGTCGAAGGTGGTGCCGCCGAAGCGGCTCATCCTGCGCGACATCAGCCTGTCGTTCTTTCCTGGGGCGAAGATCGGCGTCCTCGGCCTGAACGGCGCGGGAAAATCGACGTTACTCAAGATCATGGCCGGGATCGATTCCGGCTTCGACGGCGAGGCGCGCCCGCAGAGCGGCATCCGCATCGGCTTCCTGCCGCAGGAGCCGCAGCTCGACCCGGGCAAAGACGTGCGCACCACGGTGATGGAGGGTCTCGGGGAGACCTTCCGGCAGGTGGAGGAGTTCAACCGCATCAGCGAGCGCTTCGCCGAGTCGCTCCCCGAGGAGGAGATAAACGCGCTGCTCGCACGGCAGGCGCAGCTGCAGGACGCGATCGACGCCGCGGGCGGCTGGGAGCTCGAGCGCAAACTCGAGATCGCCGCCGACGCGCTGCGCCTGCCGCCGTGGGAGGCGGGCATCGCCACGCTCTCGGGCGGGGAGCGGCGGCGCGTGGCGCTGTGCCGGCTGCTGCTCTCGGCCCCGGACATGCTCTTGCTCGATGAGCCGACCAATCACCTCGACGCGGAGTCGGTCGCCTGGCTCGAGCGCTACCTCGAGCAGTATCCGAGCACCGTGATCGCGGTCACGCACGATCGCTACTTTCTCGACAACGTCGCCGGGTGGATCCTCGAGCTCGATCGCGGCTACGGCATCCCGTGGCACGGCAACTACTCCTCGTGGCTCGAGCAGAAGGAGCAGCGCCTGGCGCTCGAGGAGCGCGAGCGCGAGGCGCTGCGCAGGACCCTCGCCCGCGAGCTCGAGTGGGTGCGGCAGAATCCCAAGGCGCGCCAGGCGAAGAGCAAGGCGCGGCTGCAGCGCTACGAGGAGCTCGCCTCGCGCGATTTCCAGGAGCGCAACGAAACCAACGAGATCTACATCCCGCCCGGGGAGCGGCTCGGGGATCTGGTGATCGAGGTCGAGGGCCTGCGCAAGGGGTACGGCGAGCGGCTGCTGATCGACAACCTGAGCTTCCGGCTCCCCCGCGGCGGCATCGTCGGCATCATCGGCCCGAACGGCGCCGGCAAGACGACGCTGTTTCGCATGCTCACCGGGGCCGAGCCGCCCGATGCGGGCACGATCCGCGTCGGCGAGAGCGTGCGCCTCGCGTACGTCGATCAGTCGCGCCAGACGCTTGATGACAGCAAGACCGTTTGGCAGGAGATCTCCGGCGGCCTCGACGTGATCCGGGTCGGCCCCTACGAGACGCCCTCGCGGGGTTACGTTGGACGCTTCAATTTCCGCGGCACGCAGCAGCAGCAGCAGATCGGCGAGCTCTCGGGCGGGGAACGCAATCGCGTGCAGCTCGCCAAGGTGCTGCGCGCCGGCGGCAACGTGCTGCTGCTCGATGAGCCCACCAACGATCTCGACGTCGAGACGCTGCGCGCGCTCGAGGAGGCGCTGCTCAGCTTCCCGGGCTGCGCGGTGGTGATCTCCCACGACCGCTGGTTCCTCGATCGCATCGCGACCCACATCCTCGCCTTCGAGGGCGACTCGCTGGTGGCGTGGTTCGAGGGCAACTACCAGGAGTACGTCGAGGACTTCCGGCGCCGCAAGGGCGACGATGCCGCGCAGCCGCATCGCATCAGATACAAGCCCCTGACACGGTGACGGGAAAGCTCGAGCCTTGCCTGACCCGACCCTAGCGCCGACGCAAGCTCGCAAGGAGCGGCCGCTGCGGCGCTGGCTCGGGCCACTCGCGGCGCTGCTGGCGTTCGCGGGCGCGGTGCTGCTGCTGCACCGGCAGCTCTCGCGACTGCACATCCGCAGCATCCTCGAGCACCTGCACGCCATTCCGCGCCACCAGGTGCTCGCGGCGCTCGCCTTCACCGCCGCGAGCTACTGGCTGCTCTCCAACTACGAGGTGCTGGCGCTGCGCTACCTGAGGCGGCGGATCCCCTACGCGCGCATCGTGTTCACTTCCTTCATCGCCTACTCCTTTGCCCACACGCTCGGCTTCGCTGCCTTCACCGGAGCGGCGATCCGCTTCCGGCTGTATGCAGTCGTAGGGCTCGGCGCCGTCGACGTGGCGACGATCACCGGCTTCTGCAGCCTCTCCTTCGGCATCGGCCTCGCGACCGTGTCGGGCGCCTCGCTCCTGCTCGCGCCCTCGAACGCCGCCGCGATGCTGCGCCTGCATCACGGCTGGGCGGTGCTGGTCGGCGCGGCGCTGCTCGGCGCGGTGGGTGCCTATGCCTTATGGGCGGGTCTTGCGCGCGGCAAGCTCGAGATCCGCGGCTGGGCGCTGCGCGCCCCGGGGCCTGCGATCGGCCTCACGCAGATCGCACTCGGGGTGATGGACCTGTCGCTCTCGAGCGCCGTGCTGTGGTCGCTGCTGCCGGCCGGAGCACACGTCCACTTCGTCACCTTCATCGGCGTCTATGCGGCCGCGGTGATCGCCGGCGTGGTCAGCCACGTGCCCGGCGGGGTCGGGGTCTTCGAGGCGGTAATGCTGCTCGCGCTGCCGGGCATTCCCCCGGACGCGCTGCTCGGCTCGCTCCTCGCGTACCGCGGCGTGTACTACCTGGTGCCGCTGCTGTTCGGCACGCTGCTGTTCGGCTCCAAGGAGATCGCGGCGCAGCGCTCGGCGCTCGCCCGGGCGCACGAGCTCGCGAGCCTGTACATCGCGTCGGTGGTGCCGCAGGTCATCGGCGCACTCACCTTCCTCGCGGGCGCGCTGCTCCTGTTCTCGGGGGCGACGCCCGCGGTCGACAAGCGGCTCGCGTTCCTCGATCAGTTCCTGCCGCTCGCGGTGCTCGAGGTGTCGCACCTTGGCGGGAGCCTGGTGGGACTGGGACTCCTCGTGCTCTCGCGCGCGCTGTTCCGCCGCGTGCAGGCCGCCTATCACATCTCGGTGTGGCTGCTGGTCGCGGGCATCTTCGCCTCGCTTCTCAAGGGGCTCGATTTCGAGGAGGCGATCCTGCTCGCCCTGGTTCTCGGCGTGCTGATGCTCGGGCGGCGCGCGTTCTACCGCCCCACCGCGATTCTCTCCGAGCGCTTCACACCCGTGTGGGTGGCGAGCATCGCCGGCGTGATCGTGATGGCGGTGTGGCTCGGCATCGTCTCGCACCGGAGCGTCAGCTACTCGGACGAGCTGTGGTGGACCTTTGCGCTCGACGGCAACGCGCCGCGCATGCTGCGCGCCTCGCTCGCGGTCATTGTCCTCGGCAGCGCCTACATACTGCTCAACATGCTGCGGCCCGCGCGGCCCGCGCCCGCGGTCGCCGGCCCCGAGGAGCTCTCCCGCGCGCGCCCCCTCATCGAGCGCTCGGACTCGACGCTCGCCAACGCGGCGCTCAGCGGCGACAAGCGGCTCCTGTTCAGCGAGGCGGGCGATGCCTTCGTGATGTACCAGATCGCAGGCCGCAGCTGGATCGCGCTCGGCGATCCGGTGGGCTCGAAGGATGGAGCGGAGGAGCTGGTGTGGCGGCTGCGCGAGATCTCAGACCACCACGGCGGTCAGACGGTGTTCTACCAGGTGGGAGCGGAGCGGCTGGCTCTGTACGTGGATCTCGGGCTTGCCGCGCTCAAGATCGGCGAGGAGGCGCGCGTGCCGCTCGCCGAGTTCTCGCTCGAGGGCGCCGCGCGCGCGGAGCTGCGTCAGGCGCATCGGCGCGCGCAGCGCGACGGCGCGACGTTCGAGGTCGTGCCCCCGGAGGGTGTCGCCGCACTCATGCCGGCGCTGCAGCGGATCTCGGACGCGTGGCTCGCCGCCAAGTCGACCGGCGAGAAGCGCTTCTCGGTCGGCGCCTTCTCGGGGCCGTACCTCAAGCAGTTTCCGGTCGCCGTGGTGCGCTGCGGCGGCGCTCCCGCGGCGTTCGCGAACCTGTGGACCACCGCAACCAAGGCCGAGCTGTCGGTGGACCTCATGCGCTTCGACTCGGACGCGCCGCACGGCGCGATGGACTTCCTGTTCATCGAGCTGATGCTGTGGGGACGTGAGCAGGGCTATCGCTCCTTCAATCTCGGCATGGCACCGCTCTCGGGCCTTGAGGCACACCCGCTCGCGCCCGCGTGGCACCGGGTCGGCAACCTCATCTTCCGCTACGGCGAGCACTTCTATAACTTCGAAGGGCTGCGGCGCTACAAGGCGAAGTTCGATCCGGCCTGGGAGCCGCGCTACCTGGTCGCGCGCGGTGGCATCGCCCTCCCCCGGGTGCTGATCGACGTGTCGGTGCTGATCGCGGGCGGCGTGAAGGAGTTGTTCGCCCGATGAGGCTGCCCTCGCTCCGCCGCCCGCTCGTCGGCGCGCTCATCGGGGGCGTGGCAGCCTGTGCCGCCGCGATCGGGGCTGCCCGCGCGCCCGCCGCCCGCGACCCCTACTCCACGCAGCTGCCGAGCGCGCGCTTCGGTACCGTCACCGTCTACCTTCCGGAGGGCAAGCCACGCAGCGTCGCCCTGTTTCTCTCCGGCGACGGCGGCTGGGAGCTCGGGGTCGTCGGCATGGCGCGCGCGCTCGCCGACATGGGAGCGGTCGTGATCGGCGCCGACATCCGCCGCTACCTCGCGAGCCTGCGCCGCGCGGCGCATCCGGGGGCGCCCTGCCAGATGATCGCCGCGGACTTCGAGGCGCTGAGCCATCAGGTGCAGAAAGAGATCGGCCTGAGCGAGTACCACGTTCCGGTGCTGATCGGGTATTCCTCCGGCGCAACCGTGGTGTACGCGGCGCTCACTCAGTCTCCGCCCGGGACCTTCGCCGGCGCGCTCAGCCTCGGCTTCTGTCCCGACCAGGACTTCGCCGGGGCGGCACTGTGCCCAGGGGCGGGGCTGCACTACACGGAGGCGCCGCGGCACGAGCTGCTCCTCGAGCCGGCGGCGAATCTGAAGCAGCCCTGGATTGCGCTGCAGGGACAGGAGGACCAGGTCTGCAGCGCGCAGACGGTCGACGAGTTCGCGTCGCAGATTCCGCAAGCCGCGGTGGTGAAGCTGCCGCTGGTCGGCCACGGCTTCGGAGTCGAGCGCAACTGGATGCCGCAGCTTCGCGAGGCCTACACACAGCTCACCGCGCATGCCGAGGCGCCGCCGCCCCGCCCGCCCGACATCGAGGATCTGCCGGTGGTCGAGGTGCACGCGAGCGGCGCCTCGGACGAGTTGGCGCTGCTCTTTACCGGGGACGGCGGCTGGGCGGGGCTCGATCAGGAGCTCGCCGCGCGGCTCGCCGAGAGCGGCATACCGACGGTGGGCCTCAACTCGCTGAAGTACTTCTGGAGCGAGCGCACACCGCAGGGCACCGCCGATGATGTGGCGCGGCTGCTGCGCCACTACTTCGCGGCCTGGAACAAACAGCGTGTGCTGCTGATCGGCTACTCATTCGGCGCCGACGTGCTGCCGTTCGTGGTCAACCGTCTGCCGCCGCACCTGCGCGCGCGCGTCGCGAGCGTGAACCTGCTCGGCATCGACTCCAACGCCTCCTTCGAGATCCACATCGCGGAGTGGATGACGAGCGATGGCGGGGGTCCGCCGACGCGGCCGGAGCTCACCCGCCTCGGGCCCGTGCCGGTGTTGTGCATCTACGGCGAGGGCGAGAGTGACTCGATCTGCCCGAGCCTCACCGGGGCCGCCGTGGCGCGCGAGCAGATCGGCCGGGGCCATCACTTCAGCGGCCAGTACGCGCGGCTCGCCGAGCGCATCCTCGAGTTTGCGAAACGCGCCCGACCTGTGACATAACCCTCGCACGGGCAGACATAACGCGCCACGCTTGGGCAAAACTATGCACGCGGGGGCAATGGATGCGCGCGTGAGGTAACATGGAGACGACGCGGTACACACAACAACACGAGCCGCGCAACACAATGTCCCTGTACATCGATTCCGCTAGTCATCTGCACCACGACCTGGAAAAGAACCTGGTCGTCACCTGCCCCCATTGCCTCACCGTGTCCCACATCACCCCGAGCGCCGTGCCGCGCTTCGAGGATCTGCAGCTCTACCGGCCGAACCAGGTGGGACTCGTGTACCTGTGCGATGCGTGCCACTCGCCGATCTTTCTGCGCTTCACGGTGAGAGCCTACGGCGCCTCGCGCATCGAGCTGTCGCCGCAGTTCACCGAGGTCGAGCGGGCGCGGGAGCGATTCAGCTTCACCTACGTCCCCGAAGACGTGGAGCGGATGTTCCGCGAAGCGCTCAACTGCTACACGCACGGGGCCTTCAACGCGTTCGCTTCGATGTGCCGTCGCACCATGCAGGCGATGTGCGCCGACCTCGGCGAGGCGGGGCGGCTGCGGCTTTTCGATGAGCTCAACGCGGTGCGCGATCTCGCCGACATCCAGCCCGAGATCTTCGCCACGATGAAGAGCGTGCTGTTCGGCGCCGAGCTCGATGCGAGCTCGCCCCTGCCGCTGCTCGACGGCTACGAGGCCGGGATCCTCCTCGAGGTCGCCAAGGACCTGGTCTACGAAGCCTACGTGCGCAAGGGAAAGCTCCAGCAGGCGATCATGGTGCGGCGTTTCTTCCTCGACGAGACCAACACCGACATCACTCCGCTGATTTCCTCGGCGGGCTGAGGAAAGGCGCGCCGCTGCGCGCGCGTCAGCCGACGAAGCGCCGCGCGTTGCGGAACAGTCGCATCCAGCCGCTGCATTCAGCCGCGTCCCGCGGCCGCCAGGAATTCTGCACGTAGCGCACCGAGCGCTCGGGATGCGGCATGGTGATGGTGATGCGGCCGTCGGTGTTGGTGAGCGCGGCGATGCCGCAGGGCGTGCCACTCGGATTCGCGGGGTAAGTGGTGGCGAGCGTGTAGTCGTGGTTGACGTAGCGGAAGCCGACCAGCCCGCTCACGGCGCAGGCCTCGGCCGCGGCGGCGGACTGGAACTCCGCCCGGCCCTCGCCATGCGCCACGGCCACCGGCAGGATCGAGCCCGCCATGCCGTCGAGCAGCACCGAGGGCGAGGGGAGCACCTCGACCAGCGAGAAGCGCGCCTCGTACTGCTCGCTGCGGTTGCGCACGAAGCGCGGCCAGCGCTCCGTGCCCGGAATGATGGCGCGCAGCGCGGCGAACATCTGGCAGCCGTTGCAGATGCCGAGCGCGAAGCGATCGGGGTGCGCGAAGAAGCGCTCGAACTCCTCGCGCAGCGACTCGTGGAACAGGATCGACTTGGCCCAGCCCTCCCCCGCTCCCAGCACGTCACCGTACGAGAAGCCTCCGCACGCAATGAGGCCCTGGAACTGCCCGAGCGCGTGCTGCCCGCTCAGGAGGTCCGTCATGTGCACATCGTGCGCCGTGAAACCCGCGCCCTCGCAGGCGGCCGCGGTCTCGGTGTGGCTGTTCACGCCCTGCTCGCGCAGGATGGCGAGTGCCGGGCGCGTGCCGCGCGAGATGAAGGGCGCGGCGATGTCCTCTTCGGGATCGAAGCTGAGCGCGACCGAGAGCCCGGGATCGGCCTCGGCGGTCTCGGCGGCGTACTCCTCGTCCGCACATTGCGGATCATCCCGCAGCCGCCGCATGCGCCAAGAGGTCTCGGACCACGCGCGCTTGAGCTCCACCCAGGGCTCGTCGAGCTCCACTTCCCCGATCCTCATCTGCACGCGCAGTTCGGCGACCGGCGCGCCGAGATAAAGCGCGGCGTCGCCGAGCCCGTGGCGGGCGAGAATCTCCGCGAACCGCGGCTCATCGGAGGCGAGGATCTGCACCACCACGCCCGGCTCCTCGGCGAACAGCTGCGCCAGCGCCGGCCCGCGCTCCCTGGGGAGCGCGATATCGAGTCCGCAATGTCCCGCGAACGCCATCTCGAGGAGCGTCACGAGCAGTCCGCCGTCGGAGCGGTCATGATAGGCGCGCAGCATTCCCCCCGCGCGCAGCTCGGCGAGCGCCGCCGCGAAGCGCACGAGCTCCAGCGGTCCATCGAGATCGGGCGGTTCCTCGCCGAGCTCGCCGTAGACCTGCGCGAGCGCCGAGCCGCCGAGGCGGTTACGGCCGCGCGCGAGGTCGATGAGCCACAGTGAGCTCGGGCGTTCATCGAGCTGCAGGGCGGGGGTGAGTGTGCGGCGCACGTCGGCGACGGGCGCGAAGGCCGACACGATGAGCGACACCGGCGCCACCACGCGCTTCTCGATGCCCCCCTCGCTCCACACGGTTCGCATCGACAGCGAGTCCTTGCCGACCGGTATCGCGATGCCGAGCTGCGGACACAGCTCCCGGCCCACGGCGCGCACCGTGTCATAGAGAGCCGCGTCCTCGCCAGGCTCGCCGCAGGCGGCCATCCAGTTGGCGGACAGGCGGATGTGCGAGAGCGACGCGATGTCCGCCGCCAGAATGTTGGTGATCGCTTCGGCGACCGCCAGACGCCCGGAGGCCGGCGCATCGAGCACCGCGACCGGCGTGCGCTCGCCCATCGCCATCGCCTCGCCCGCCGTGCCGCGGTAGTCGGCCAGGGTCACCGCCGCATCGCTCACCGGCACCTGCCAGGGTCCCACGAGCTGATCGCGGCTGATCAGCCCGCCGACGGTGCGATCGCCGATGGTGATGAGGAAGCTCTTGTCCGCCACCGCCGGCAGCCGTAACACGCGATAGACGGCCTCGCGCGGCTCGATGCCGGCGGTGTCGAAGGGCCGGCGCCGCGCGACCACGCTTCTCACCTCGCGCGTCAGCCGTGGCGGCTTGCCGAGCAGTACCTCGAGCGGCATGTCGACCGCCACCTCGTCGAACAGCGGATCGCGCACCCTGAGCTGGCCGCTCGCGTCGAATTCGCCGATCACTGCGAACGGGCAGCGCTCGCGCTCGGCGATCGCGGCAAAGCTCGCCAGCGCCACCGCGTCGATGGCGAGGACGTAGCGCTCCTGCGCCTCGTTGCACCACAGCTCCATGGGCGAGAGTCCGGTTTCCGCGCTCGGAATGGCGCGCAGGTCGACGCGCGCGCCGCGCCGGCTGTGGGCCACTGCCTCCGGCACGGCATTCGACAGCCCGCCCGCGCCGACGTCATGGATGAGCGCGATCGGATTGTCATCGCCCAATGCCCAGCAGCGGTCGATCACTTCCTGGGCACGCCGCTGTATCTCGGGATTGCCCCGCTGCACGGAGGCGAAATCGAGATCGGCGCTCGAGCTGCCGCTGCCGAGGGAGGAGGCGGCGCCGCCGCCGAGCCCGATGAGCATGGCAGGTCCCCCGAGCACCACGAGCTTCGCGCCCACTGGCACCTGCGCCTTCTCGACGTGCGCGCGGCGCACATTGCCGAGGCCCCCGGCGATCATGATCGGCTTGTGGTAGCCGCGCTCGCGCTCCGGCGGGTCGCCCTCGGCGCGCTGCTCGAAGGTGCGGAAGTAGCCGCACACCGCCGGGCGGCCGAACTCGTTGTTGAACGAGGCGGCGCCGATCGGACCGTCGATCATGATGTTGAGCGCCGAGGCGATGCGCGCCGGCGCGCCGAACTCGCCCTCCCACGGCCGCTCGTAACCCGGGATCCGCAGGTTCGACACCGAGAAGCCGGTGAGCCCCGCCTTCGGCTTGGCGCCGCGCCCGGTGGCACCCTCGTCGCGGATCTCCCCGCCCGAGCCGGTGGCGGCGCCCGGGAAGGGCGAGATGGCGGTGGGATGATTGTGCGTCTCCACTTTCATCAGGATGTCGATCGGCTCGGCGCTCGCGCGGTAGACGCCGGTCCGCGGGTCGGGGAAGTAGCGCTCCCCGCGCGTGCCCTCGATCACCGCCGCGTTATCGCGGTAGGCGGACAGCACCCCCGCGGGACTGCGCTCGTGGGTGTAGCGGATCATCGCGAAGAGCGACTCCTCGCGCGCACGTCCGTCGATGATCCAGCGGGCGTTGAAGATCTTGTGGCGGCAATGCTCGGAGTTCGCCTGCGCGAACATCATCAGCTCGACGTCGGTCGGGTCGCGCCTGAGCCGCGCGAAGCTCTCGAGGAGGTAATCGATCTCCTCCTCCGACAGCGCGAGCGAGAGCGCACGGTCCGCCTGCTCGAGCGCCGCGCCACCCGCGACGAGCGGCACGCGCTCGAGCCGGCGCGGAGCGGTGTGGGCGAAGAGCCGCGCCGCCTCCGCGGAATCGAGGAGCGCCATCTCGGTCATGCGATCGAAGAGCACCGGCGCGAGCTGCGTGAGGCGCGCGCTCGTGAGGGCGCGCGAGGCGTGCAGCCGGTACTCGATGCCGCGCTCGATGCGCCGCACCGCCTCCAGGCCGCACACCTGCGCGATGTCGGTCGCCTTGCTCGACCAGGGCGAGATGGTGCCTTGGCGCGGCACGATGAGCACGCACTCGCCCGCGCCCGCGCCGGCCGGCTGCTGCGGGCGCGGTCCGTAGGTCAGGAGCTGCGCGAGCACCGCGTGCTCGCTCGCACGCAGCGCGCGTGCGCAGTCGACCAAGTGCATGAAGCGCGATTCGAGCCCGGTCACGGCCGGCTCGAGCGCGCGCAGCCGCTCGAGGAGCTTCGCGATGCGAAACGGCGACAGCGCCGGGGTTCCGCCAATCTGCAGAATGCCCTCGGGCGGCTTCACTTCTTCTCGCCGGGCGGTGTCGAATACATCGGCATCGGGAACTGCGCCACGGTGGCGGTGCCGCCTTCCATCACGGTGATCTTGCTGACGCCCTGCTTCTTCACCTCATCGATGCGCAGGATCGCATGCATCGGCAGAAAGGTGCGCTTGACGCCCGCGAACTCACCCTTGATGCGCTCCTCCGAAGGGTCGACAACCACCGAGGAGCGCTCGCCGAACACGAGCTCCTCGACCTCGATGAACCCGAACAGTTCCCCATGGCTCACCTTGCGGGCATAGACCTCGTAAACCTTGCCCTGATTCACGAACATAATCCGGAAAATGTGACTGGTTGCCATGGCTTAGCGCAGGCCCGCTGCTAGTTTTGACACTGGCATTATATGTCCCGGCGCTGCCTGCGGTCGCTTTGCCGTCGCGCGCGCGCTTGGGTCTCGCAAAACGGATGGATTCTTCCTTGAGTCGGGGAACGATGCTCAAGCTGCGTATCGTGAGTGATCAGCGCCGCATGCTCGCCGAGCGCGGCAGCGCCACCTTCTCGGTGGAAGGCGGCACGATCGGCCGCTCCGCGGACAACGACTGGGTGCTGCCCGACCCGTTGCGCTACGTGTCCGCGCATCACGCGCGCGTGCAGTTCCGCAAAGGCCACTTCTATCTTCAGGACGTCAGCACCAACGGCGTGTACGTCAACGACGACACGGAGCCGCTCGGCAAGCGCGGCTCGGGCGGCTACCGGCTCGCCAACGGCGACGTGCTGCGCATGGGCGAGTACCACATCGTCGCGGCGCTCGAGGCGCAGCCGGTGCAGGACGAGCCCGGCGCCGCGGTGCCGACCAGCATTCACGCCCTGCACACCCTCGGTCGGCCGGGCGATAACGACATCGGCGCGTCGCTCGATCTCGACGCGCTGCTGGTGCCGGGAACTGCCTCCGATTCGGCGCTGCCGGCGCTGCCGGTCAGCGCCTACGGCCAGGCGGTGGATTCGGACCGAGTGCGCGCGCTCACCCGGCCGCGCGAGGCGGAGCACACCTGGGAGCCCGCGCCGGAGCTCGCTGCGGACGACCCCGCGCAGTCGCTCGGCCAGCGCATGGTGCGCCTCGCGGAAGCGGTCGGGCGCGAGCCGAAGATCGGCGCCTCCCCGATCGCGCTCGAGGACGTGCGTACCGGACTCGACGCCTTCTGCCGCGGCGCCGGCATCGAGCCGGAGCGGCTGCCGGCGGAGGCGCAGGTGCGGCTGCTGCATCTGGCCGGTCGGCTGTTCCGCGAGGCGTTGGTCGGCTTCAAGGACCTCGAGCGCACCCGCAACGACACGCGCAATCGCTATCGCATCGAGTCCCCGCCGCCCGACCCGGATGATCCGCGACCCTCGCTCGCCAACTCCATGGTGGAGGAGCTCGTGGTGGAGCTGTTCGTGCAGCACGAAGGCCGCCGGCTCGACTCGGTGCAATGGCTGCGCGAGGCGCTCGCCGAGGCGAAGCTGCACGAGACAGCGACGGCCCAGGCGATGCGCGCGGCGTTCATCGAATTCCTCGACCGGCTCGACCCGGCGGAGCTCGAGGCGCGCTTCGAGCGCGCCGCACGGCGCGGCAAGACACACACGACCGACAAGGCGCAGTACTGGGAGCTGTTTACGACGTTCTACCGCAATCTCATCGAGATGCCGGCGGACCATCTGCCGCACACCTTCGTCGAGGCGTTCGCCGCGGCGTACCGCGAGGCGCTGAAGAAACCGGAATCGTGAGTGTCGCTCGGGGGCGACCCGCCAGCACTGCGGTCTTCGACTTCGCGAGCGCCGCTGTCAGCAGTATTTAACCTTGTGGCGGAGAGGGTGGGATTCGAACCCACGTGCCGGTTTTACCCGACCATCCGATTTCGAGTCGGCGCCGTTATGACCGCTTCGGTACCTCTCCGGCTCCGCACGGGTTTCGCGGGGCTGGTATTCTAGCGGAAAGCCTGTGTGGCGAGGGGAGGGTCTGTGCGCGCAACCACGCTCAGCGCCGCCATCACGCTGCTGCTTGGCTCCCTCGCCGGCTGCGAGCGGGGCGTGCCCGGCGGGCTCGATCAGATCCGCGCGCGCGACGAGCTGCGTGTCGTCACGCTGAATCTGCCGACCTGCTACTACCTGGGTGCGCAGGGCACCGAGGGACTCGAGTACCAGCTCGCGCGCGCCTATGCGGGACGCGTCGGCGTCAAGCTCACGATCACCCCACTCGCCAACGAGAGCGCCATGCAGGCGGAGCTTGCTGCCGGCCGCGCTGACATCGCCGCGGCATCGCTCACCGACTCGCCCGAATGGCGCCGCGCCGCCGATGCGGCCGCACCGTACGCGCGCATTCCGCAGCTCGTGGTGTATGAGCGCGGGCACGTGCAGCCGCGGGAGACGCTGCAGCTCGAGTCGGCGCGGCTCGCGGTGCGCGCCGGCAGCCCGCAGGAGCGGATCCTGCAACGCCTGAAAGGCACGGTCGCGCCGGTGCTGCAATGGGTCGAGACCGCGCCGAGCTCGGCCGATCCGGTGGAAGACGTCGACTCGGGCAACGCCGACTACGCCATCACGGACGCGCGCGAATTCTCCTTCTCGCATCACCTGTACCCGAACGTGCTCGAGGGGTTCGCGCTGCCCGAGCAGCGCCCGGTGCAGTGGCTGGTGCGGCGCGGCGCGCCGGATCTGCTCGCGAGCGTCAACGAGTTCTTCCGCGAGCTCGAGGCCTCCGGGACACTGCCGCGGCTCGTGCAGCAGTCCTCGGGTGACACGCGCCGCTTCGAGTACGAGGAGTCGCGCGAGTTCCAGGCCCACGTCAGCGAGCGCCTCCCGCGCTATCGCTCGTGGTTCGAGCAGGCCGCGGTGCAGTCGGGCACCGACTGGCGGCTGCTGGCGGCGATCGGCTACCAGGAATCGAAATGGGACCCGCACGCCGAATCGGGCGAAGGCGCCCAGGGCGTGATGATGCTCACCGCCGAAACCGCGCACTCACTCGGCGTCAAGGATCGCAGCAACCCTGAGCAGAGCATCTTCGGCGGGGCGCGCTACCTTACGCAGGTGCGCGGCATGATCCCGGAGCGCATCCCGGAGCCCGACCGCACCTGGCTCACCATCGCCGCCTACAACGTGGGCTTCGGACACCTCGAGGATGCGCGCGTCATCACCCAGGCGCTCGGCAAGAATCCCGACTCCTGGACCGAGGTGCGCGCGCGGCTGCCGCTGCTCGCGCAGCAGCGCTGGTACACGCGCGCCAAGCGCGGCTACGCGCGCGGCTGGGAGCCGGTGCAGTACGTCGATCGCATCCAGCGCTATCTGCGCCTCCTCGAATGGCAGCCCGGGGACACCGGCGCGACGCCGGGCGCCAGCACTGCGCGCGCTCCCGCCGCACACGATGCGCCGGGCTCCGGCACCCCCGCCCCCGCTACGCCGGGAGCCTGAGGCTCGCTGACCCTCGGCGCCGCACGGCCGCCTCTTCAGTCGCGCCGTTGTGCAAAGAACTCCTGCAGCGGACGCGCGCACTCCTCCATCAGCACGCCGCCGAATACATCCACGCGATGGTTGAGTCCGGGCAGCGCGAAGACGTTGGTAACGCTGCCGGCGCCGCCGGCGCGCGGATCCCAGGCGCCGAACACGCACCGCCGCACGCGCGCGTGCACGATCGCCGCGGCGCACATCACGCATGGCTCGAGCGTCACGTAGAGCGTCGTGTCGGTGAGGCGGTAGCTGCCGAGCACCCGGGCGCCCACGCGCAGCGCCTCGATTTCCGCGTGCGCGGTCGGATCGCAGGCGGCGATCGGGCGGTTGCCTCCGGTGGCGATGACCTCTTCGCCGCGCACCAGCACCGCCCCGACGGGTACCTCACCCGATGAGCCGGCTGCGAGCGCTTCCCGCAAAGCCGCCCGCATGAAGAGGCTGTCGCGTGCGCCCTCAGGAAGGGCCATGTGACTCGCCGGCAGCGTCATGCGGCGGCAGAAACAGCGCCGGATCGACGAAGGTCGCGTTCAGTGCCACGCCGAAGTGCAGATGCGGACCGGTCGCTCGCCCGGTGGAGCCGACCTCGCCGATGACGGTCCCGGCGCGCACGCGCTCGCCGCGCCTCACGCCGATGGCGCTCAGGTGGCAATACATGGTGACGAGCCCCCCGCCGTGATCGAGGAACACGGTGTTGCCGTTGAAGAAATAGCGGCCGGTGTCGATGACCCGGCCGTCAGCCGCGGCCTGCACCGGCGTGCCGGCCGCCGCGGCGATGTCCATGCCGGAGTGGGGATTGCGCGGCTGGTCGTTGAATACCCGGCGCGAGCCGAAGGAACTCGAGCGGACGCCGGACACCGGCTGCTGCAGCCTGAAGGTGGCGGGCGTCTCCTGCGAGAACGTGCCGACGGCGCGCAGGATGCGCGGCCGCTCGCGCTCGACGCGCGCCAGGTCCTTCGCCGAAAGCTCCACCTGGCGCGGCGCGACCGTGAGGCGTTGCACGCTGTACGGCTTGTCGGCCACGTCGAAGCCCACCAGGGTGTCGCCCGCGGCACGGTCATGCACGCGCAGCTCCGCGCGGCCGGGGGTCTGCGACAACGGAATGCCCACCACGGCGAGCCACTTATCCTGCATGCGCAGCACCAGCACGCGGTGGTCCTCGAAGCTCACTTGCGGCGCGCTCGCCGCGGGCGCCTCGACACTCACCAGCGCGACCCCGCCCGGAACGGGTTCCTGTTGCGGCAAGAGCGGCGCCGCCTCGGCCGACTGCCTCGGCGCGTCCGTGCGCGCCGCCGGCTGCGACGCGACGGCCGCGGACGTCTGCGCCGCCGCGGGCGGATCCGCACGCGTGACCGGGCTCGCCGGCACGGTGGCGGCGAGCAGCGCCGCGCAGCCGAGCACACGCCGTGTCGCCCGCCCCGGCACACCGCTCCTCCCGGGCACGCTAGCTCTCTCCGCTCCGGCGCGTGACGCGCGCGCGCAGACTCCCGCGGGCGAGACGCGCCTCGATCTCGTCCCCG
>JACXTT010004723.1_pt1 | contig 20138 bp, 15 predicted proteins | sample 9270951 | NCBI WGS metagenome assembly JACXTT01 (sample SAMN15532306, study PRJNA645909) | rock metagenome | isolation source: weathered quartz diorite | place: Puerto Rico | collected 2017-06-21 | reverse complement strand
CCCGGGTTGTCGGCGGGCGCAGTCCAAGCCCAGGTCTGGCAGCAGACGGGGAGCGGTCAGAGCTTCAGCCTGATCGGGAGCGCGACCCTCACGGTGACCGATTCGCGGGGCGTGAGCGGGATCGCGCCGAGCACGATCGATCTCGCGACTCCGCCGGCCACGTTCACCATCTCGGGGGGCGGCTTCGCGAATCTCGGCTTCGGGCTGCCGGTCGTGAACTTCATGCGCGGCGGAACGTTGATCGCCCAGGCGCGGGCCACCGGCTTGTTGGGCGGTACGACGTTGACCGTGCCCTTCCCGACGCAGGCCACGGCGATCACGCCCAACATGCCTGGCTTGTCGGCGGGCGCGGTCCAAGCCCAGGTTTGGCAGCAGACGGGGAGCGGTCAGAGCTTCAGCCTGATCGGGAGCGCGGCCCTCACGGTGACCGATTCGCGGGGCGTGAGCGGGATCACCCCGAGCACGATCGACCTCGCTGCCCCGCCGGCCAACTTTACGATCACGGGCGGCGGCTTCACGAACATGGGCTTTGGCCTACCGGTCGTGAACTTCATGCGCGGCAGCACGTTGATCGCTCAGGCGCGGGCCACCGGCTTGATGGGGAGTACGACGTTGACCGTGCCCTTCCCAACGCAGGCCACGGCGATCACGCCCAACATGCCCGGGTTGTCGGCGGGCGCGGTCCAAGCCCAGGTCTGGCAGCAGACGGGGAGCGGCCAGAGCTTCAGTCTGATCGGGAGCGCGAACCTCACCGTCACCGACACGCGGCCGGTCCCCGGCGTCACCGGCATCAGCCCGAGCACAATCGATCTCGCGGACCCGCCGGCCAACTTCACGATTACTGGCGGCGGCTTTTCGGATCTCGGGTTCGGCCTGCCGATGGTGAACTTCATGCGCGGCGGGACCCTGATCGCGCAGGCGCGGGCCACCGCGCTTGCCGGAAGCACCACCTTGACCGTGCCCTACCCGACGCAAGGCACGGCGATCACGCCCAACATGCCCGGACTGTCAGTAGGCACGGTTCAGGCCCAGGTCTGGCAGCAAACGGGGAGCGCCCCGACCTTCAGCCTGATTGGGAGCGCCACACTCACGGTCACAGATACGCGACCCGTCCCGGGCGTAAGCGGGATCACGCCGAGCACGGTCGACCTCGCGACTCCGCCGACCAGCTTCACGATCACGGGCACGGGCTTCGCGAACCAGGGCTTTGGCCTAGCGGTCGTGAACTTCATGCGTGGCGGGACGCTGATCGCGCAGGCGCGGGCCACTGCGCTTGCTGGAAGTACCACCTTGACCGTGCCCTACCCGACGCAGGCGACGGCGATCACGCCGAACATGCCAGGGCTGTCGGTCGGCGCGGTCCAGGCCCAGGTCTGGCAGCAGACGGGGAGTAGCTCCTTCAGCCTGGCGGGTAGCGCCGCGCTCACTGTCATCGACACGCGGCCGGCTCCCGGCGTGACCGCCATCACTCCGAACTCGATCAGCCTGACGACCCCGCCGCCCAGCTTCGCCATCACGGGCACTGGCTTCGCCAATCTCGGATTCGGTCTGCCAGTCGTAAACTTCATGAGCGGCAATACTCTGCTCGCTCAGGCTCGGGCCACCGCGCTCAGCGGCAGCACCATGCTGACGGTGCCCTACCCGACTCAGGCCACGGCGATCACCCCCAGTCTGCCGGGACTGACTTCCGGTGCCGTTCAGGCTCAGGTTTGGCAGCAGACTGGGGCCAGTACCTTCACGCTGATCGGGACGGCGACGCTGACGGTCTCACCGTAGCCCCGGCTGATCACTCCGGACGGTAGCGCAGCGCCCAGAGCTGGAAGGCGAGGAGCGTGTAGAGCTTCTTCCTGTGGTCGCGGCGCTGGCTCTCGTGCTCCAAGAGGAGCCGCTCGACGGTTTCCGCGCGAAAGAGACCACCGCGACGGATCGCGTCGACTCCGCACATTTCACGTACGAGCGGGCGAAGCGCGCCGCGGAACCAGTGGCCGAGTGGGATCCCGAAGCCCTTCTTCGGCCGGGCGAGGATCTCGGCCGGGAGAGCCCCGGCGAGGGCGCGCTTGAGGACGTATTTCGTCGTGAAGCCCCGCAGCTTCAGGCTCATCGGGAGTCGCGCCGCCAGCTCGACGACGCGGCGGTCGAGAAGCGGCACCCGCACCTCCAGGGAACAGGCCATGCTGGCGCGGTCGGTCTTCGTCAGGACACCCTCGCCGAGGTAGCCCTTGAGATCGAGATAGAGCATGCGGTCGAGGCCCCGCACCGACGGCGTGGACGCGAGGATCTCGTGGAATGCGGCGTACGACGGCGGGTCCTCCATGCGCTCGAGCGCATCGGGCGTGAACAGCTCCTGCTGCTCGGCCGGCGTGAACGAGCCGAGCCAGACCGCGTGGCGTTCCACGTCGGCGTACTCCATGCCCTCGAAGAACCGCTTGAGCTTGAAGTCGAGGCTCAAGTTGCTGAGCGAAACCGGCAGGCGCTCGACGGCGGGCTGGACGAGCCGCCGCCGTAGCCAGCGCGGGAACGCATCCATCGTGCGGGCGAGGCGATGCGCCTGGTACGTTGGGTACCCGGCGAAGAGCTCGTCGCCGCCATCGCCCGAAAGCGCTACCGTGACCGAGCGGCGCGTGAAGCGCGAAAGCAAGAACGTCGGGATCAGCGACGCGTCGCCGAGCGGCTCGTCGAGGAGGTCCGGCAGTCTCGCGACGAGATCGCGTGCCCCGTGGGCGTCCAGGATCTCCTCGTGGTGGTCGGTGCCGAGCGCCTGCGCCGCGCGACGGGCGTGGGCCGATTCGTCGAAAGACGGGTCTTCGAAGCCGATCGAGAAGGTCTTGAGACGGCCGACGTGCCGAGCCGCGAAGGCCGCGACCGTGCTCGAGTCGATCCCGCCGGAGAGGAAAACGCCCAGCGGCACGTCGCTGATCAGGTGCTGGCGAACGGCCAGGTCGAGCACGCCGCGGAGCCTCTCGACCGCCTCCGAGGCGTCGATCGCGCGGTCGGCGCGGTAGTCGATCGTCCAGTACGGCTCTATCTTGAGGCGCCCATCGCTGTACGTGAGCCAGTGGCCGGCTGGAAGCTTGCGGATCGCGCGGAAGATCGACGAGGGCGCCGGAACGTACTCGTGGGCGAGGTAGCGTGACAACGCCGTCAGATCCAGGGTGCGGTCGATTGCCGGATGCTCGATTAGGGCCTTGAGCTCCGAGGCAAAGACGATCTGGTCTGGCAGGACCGCATAGTAGAGCGGCTTGATCCCGAGCCGGTCTCGCGCGAGGACCAGCGTCCTCGCCGGAGCGTCCCAGAGCGCGAAGGCGAACATCCCCTCGAGATCGCCGAGCGAGGCGAGCCCCCGCTCCTCGTATCCGTGCACGATGACCTCGGTGTCGGAGCGCGTCCGGAAGGCATGACCGCGGCCGGTGAGCTCGGCAGTCAGCTCGCGATAGTTGTAGATCTCGCCGTTGAACACCGCCCAGACGCGGCGGTGCTCACCGCTCATCGGCTGGTGGCCCGTCGCGAGATCGATGATCTTGAGCCGGCGCATCGCCAGCGCAGCCGGGCCTTCGAGGAAGAACCCCTCTTCGTCGGGGCCCCGGTGCACGAGGCGATCGTTCATCCGCTTCAGGGCAGCCGGATCCGGCGTCCGGTCCCTGCGCGCCAGGACGTTACCGACGATGCCGCACACGTCGCCTAGTCCGGCCGGTCGACGCCCACCGACTCGCGCACGTAGTAGGTGGGCTTGCGCTTCGGGTCGTAGAAGCCACGGATGATGATGTCGGCGAGGAAGCCGATGAACAGCGAGAGAATCCCGGTAACGGAGAACAGCACCATCAGGAAGACCAGCGGCGTCGCCTCCAGGTGGTGCAGGACCAGGACGCGATAGGCGACGATGGCGAACGAGAGGGCCCCCAGTGCGAGGTTCATGAGCCCGAAGCCGCCGAAGATGTAGTTGGGGCGCGACGAGAAATCGCCGATGAACTTCAGCGTGATTAGATCCACGAGCACCTTGTAGATGCGGGTCAGCCCGTACTTGGACACGCCGCGCGTCCGTGGATGGTGGGTCACTTCCATCTCGGTCACCCGACCGCCGACCCACGCGGCGAGCACCGGGAGGAACCGGTGCATGTCGCCGTAGAGGCTCACGTCCTCGATGACCTCGCGCCGGTACGCCTTGAGCGTGCATCCGAAGTCGTGGAGCGGTACGCCGCTGACCTTGCGGATCAGGAAGTTCGCCGCGTTCGAGGGCAAGCGCCGCGAGAGCCAGAGATCGTTCCGGTGGCGCCGCCACCCCGAGACCACATCGTACGAATCGCCGAGCGCCTCGAGCAGCCGCGGGATGTCGCGCGGATCGTTTTGCAGATCCGCGTCCAGCGTGACGAGGATCGGGTAGCGCGAGTGCGCGATTCCCGCCGACAGCGCCGGCGTTTGACCGAAGTTCTTCCGGAGCCGGACCAGCCGCACGCTGGAGTCGCCCACGGCGAGCGCTCGCAGCACGTCCCAGGAGCCGTCGCTCGAGCCATCGTCCACGTAGATGATCTCGTAGTCGCGGCCGAGGGGCTTGAGCGCCTCGGTGAGACGCGCGTGGAGCGGTTCCAGGTTGTCTCGCTCGTTGAGGACCGGCAAGACGACCGAGACACCCTCGGGTTCAGTCATCGCCCCGTCCGATCATCGGATTCGCAGCGTACGATGTAGCGCAGGGGGAGCCAGCGGAACGGGACGCCCTCGATGCGCGTGACCCGTAGCCCCGGCGGGATCAACGCGAGTAACCCGCGGAGATCGAAGACGTGCAGGTGCCACTCGTCGTCCATGCGTTCCGGCATCTGGTAGTCCCCGGAGCGCGCGCCCAGCAGGCGGCGGTACAGGCCGCTCGCTCTGAGGATCGCCTTGAACGCGTTGATCAGGCGCTCGTTCGGCACCGAGACGATGGCGACGCCTCCACGCGTGACGATCCGGTGCATCTCGGCGAGCGCCGCGCCGGGCGACGGGATGTGCTCGAGCACCTCCGAGCAGTAGACGCGGTCCCACGCACGATCGTGGAACGGCAAGTGCTCGGCGTCGCCCTGCACGAGAGCGCCGCGCTTCACCAGCCGGCGGGCCGCCTTCGCGAGCAGCGACTCGGCGAGATCGATCCCGAAGCTCCGGGCGCTGGGTATCTGCGCCAGGATGTTCCCTGCGCCACAGCCGACCTCCAAAACCCGGTCTCCGGGGCGTGCGGCGAGCAGGGCGAGGATGCGACGTACCCGCTTGCGCTCGATGTACCGTATCAGCGGGTTTGGATGATCGTGGAATTGCTCGACGTCGTACTTCTCGACCATCGCGTCGTTCCACGACTTGAACTCGCGGAGATCGCGAAAGACGCGCGCGCTCACGACCGCGCCGCCGGCCGGCGACTCGACACGAAGCGTCCGGCGTTCACGATGTTCAGCATAGCTGCAGGCCTAGGCAAGCGCGGCGAGCCCGAGCAGCGCGAAGGAGAGCAGCGAGTTGGTGCCGAGCAGCGCCGTAACGACGAGCGCGGGGAGGCGTAGAGGCGCCACCGGGCTCTGCCGCCAGTAGAAGAACAGCATCGGCAGGATAGGAAACAAGTACCGCCCCTGTGCCTGGAAGTCGTACACCCAGGACCGATAGGCCGATTGCGCGAGCACGAGGGCGGCGCACACGAGGACACCGACCGCCAGGGACCGGGCGCCGGGCGACGTTCGCTGGAGCGACGGGAAGACCAGGATCGCCAGCAACACGGCATAGAGGCCCCCGAAGACGCGATAGACCCACGGATCCGCCACGACGTTCATCCATCCGTAGAGACCGCAGAAGCTCCGGAAGGATAGCCCTATCCAGGGCAGCGTCACGAGGACGTGCCACAGCGATGCTCCCTTCGTTCGCAGGGCTCGGTACGGAAACGAGTTGGGGCTCGCCTGCGCGGAAGGCTTCAACTCTGGCGCGGCAACCTGCTCCGAATAGTCCGCCACCCGTTTCCCGGTCTCCCAGTCGTTCACCCAGGCGTGGTAGGCGACCCACGGTAACGCGATGAAGGTCGCGATCGACGCGAGGAGCGCGACCCGCCTCCAGTGTCGAATTTCGCTCCCGAGCCACAAGATGGCCCAGCCGAGGAACACGAAGCTGACCAGATAGTTCAGCTTGCAGATGGCGAGGAGGCCGAGCAGCGCGCCGACGACGAAGACCCCTGGCGTCGGTCTCGCCTGGGTGCTCCTCAAGAAGTGACGGACGCTAGAGTCGGGCCAGCCGAGTTCCACCAGCAAGACCGTGAGGATGGCGAAGGGCAACGCGTCCCCGTTGATGTACGAGAAGACGTACCAGACCTGCGGGGTCAACAGTAGGAAGCCGAGCGCCGGAGTGAATCGTCTGGCGCGAAATATCATCCAGGCGACCAGCCCGAAGTAGAGCACCACCTGGAGCAAGCGCATCGCGAGGCCGGTCCCCATCCCCACGACGTCGCCGACGGCGGCGGCCTTGCCGAAGGCCCAGTACACGATGTCGGCTTCGTTCAGATAGGAGAAACCGTATCCGCTGTACGACGGCTCGGTGCCGGGCGCGCCCACCGATGGCGGTAGCCAGTGCTTGCGAAAGTACTGCGCGGCCGCCAGATGGAGAAACTCGTCGGGGTGAGCGTTGCCGGGGCTCCTCACCGCCATGAGGACGACCAGCACGGTCGACAGAAGCAGCTGCAGCAATAGCACGACGGCGAGGGGACGCTCAGCCCACGCCACGCGTTCGGCCAGAGAGCGCTCCACTGCGCCAGGCGCCGGGACGGTCGCGGGATGCTCGAGCGCCAGCCCTTGAGTCTGCATCGCGCGCGCGTCGCTGTGCTCCACCGGAGAGACCAGGGCTGCAAGCGACGAGCCAGGCGCGCCCCATCAAAGGGGGCCACAAGAGAGTGATATCAAAGGACAACTTGGGGCAGATCGCGTCGAAGGTCTCGCGGGCGACGACTGGGGCATTGTGCTCTGACACATGTGACTCGGATGGCGGGACTCACTGTCCCGGACGAATGCCGGTCGAGACCTGGGCTATCGTGAGGGCCTGATGTCGAGGCGGCTGCCTCGCCTGACCAGCAGCATGTAGGTCCCGTGGTCGACGCCACCGGCCATGGCCACGTAGCGCGCCTGGGCCCAGTCCAAGATGGGATGCTGGGCCCATCCGCGGAGCACGACGGTCTTGTTGACAACGAACAGCGTCGGCGAACGGCGCTGGAGATCGGCGACCGCGCGCGCGGTAAGGGGCGAAGTCGCCGGGCCTTCGAGCATGGGATACACGTAGAAGGCGCCGCTCGGCGGCGAATGCCCGCTCTCGAAGTACAGGCCGGTTTCGGCTCCGAATTCGTAGAACGTCTCGCCCGTCGCCAACAACGCGCCCAGCTCGCGACCGAGCTGCTGCTCCGCGATGAACAGCTCGCCGTACTTGAGACGCGACCACGCTTCGGGCGGCACCAGGTAGAGCGGGATTTGCTGGGCGAGCAGCAGGACGACTGCGGCCGAGGCGACGGCGGATGGCACCCACCGAGGTATCCACCGCGGACCCGCAGCAAACGAGATGACCGCTGCCCAGCCGGCGCCGATCGCGAGCAGCGGAAGCCAGAGTTGATAGTAGTGGACGTGCCACTGGCCGGGAAGCGCGACCGCAATATGAGTTCCAATCGCAAACGCGATCAGCAAAAGCCACGGGCGGCGCGGACCCGAGATTCCACCGTGCACGGCGCCGGCGATCGTCAGCGCTGCGAGCGTGATCGCAAGCGACAAGAATTTGGCGTCGAGCGCGTCGGGGAGGAGGAAGCTGTTGACGAGATTCGCCGACATGCTCTGCGAGCTGACCGCGTGGTCAGACCAATAACGGGAGGAGTAATAGCTGTTGTAGACGAAGACAGCCTGATAGAAGTCGGTGAAGTGCCCGCGAGCGGCGAAGTACGCGCTCGTGCCGAGCCAGGCGGCGGCCCCAATGCCCCCCATGAGAAGCGTGTCGACGAACGCGCGGCGGCGCGAGCGGCCGGGCCAGGGCGCGACGATGTGAGCGAGCGCCAGCAGGGCCGCAGTCGCGGCCGCGACCGGCTTATAGAGGGAGCCGAGCGCGAATAGCGCACCGATAGCCAGAACGCGCCAGATGTGTGCCTGACGGCTGGCACGCACGAGAAGGGCAAATGCCCAGACCATGCAGGCGTTGATGAAGACTTCCGCATTTGGCTGGTTGGCCTGCAGCCAGACATCGCCGCAGACGAGCGTCCAGAACACCGCGCCCCAGAGTCCACCCGGGACGCCGCCGATGGTGGAGGCCGCGACGAAGACGCCGAGGAGCGTGACGATCGTGGCGGCGACGTTGAGAAGGTAGATCGCGCCTGGGCCGGGGCCGACGAGCAGGATCCCGAGAGCATGCGTCAAGTGAATCGCGGGCGGCTTGTGGTCCCACATGTCGGAGTACAGCGAGCGGCCGCCGAGCATTTCGTCGGCGATCACCGCCGCCGAGGTGATGTCGCGCTCCAGTGGCTCGTGGTAGGTGTGCAGCCGCGCCGCAGCGATGAGGATCGCGAGCGCGCCGAGCACGACGACGACCATCGAGGTCTGCCGAGAGGGGTTCTTCACCTGCGGAGGAACGCGCCGGAGTTGGCTCGGACCGGATCGAAGTAGGTCACTTCGGGATTGCCGTCGAGCAAACGGTCGACAACCTCCACGCCCTGCATGAAGCTGTGGTCCTGGTTCGCCACCTCGTATTTCCAGCCCCCGAATCGCCCACGCGAGTAGATGCGACGATCGGCCATCGCGGGGATCAGATGATCCAGCACGTCGTCGCGGCCGAGAAACGGCGTGGGATAACCGTGCTCGACGCGCCGATGCCAGAAGCTCGCGACGTCGTGGTCGGCGCCGATCAGGCCGTCCTTTCGCATCGCCGCGAGCACCCCATCCCGCAGCGAGGATGCGTCGACGAGCTTGTACGGGGACTCGCACACCTCGGCCATCAGCGAGAAGTGGCGCTCGGAGTCCGGGACGTGGGCGGGCGAGTAATTCGAGAAGACGGTGACCCGATAATAGGGATTGTGGTCCTCCGGGTAGTAGATCCAACACTTGCGGTCGAGCTCGCTGGGCACCGGGCCCTTGAGGCCGACGCCGACGATATGGACTGAGCTGTGGACGAGGGCCCGCGCGGCCCGCCGCGCGTCTGCGGACAGGCCGTCGCACGATTCCGCGAGCAGGTCGAGCGGCACGGATGTGATCAACGTGTCGTACCGCATCGTCTGCCCGTCCGCGAGCGTCACCATCCGGCCCGCCGCGTCGATGCGCGCCACGCGGTGGTCGAAGAGCAGGTGCCGTGGGGCGACGAGCTCGGCAACGCGCCGCCAGATCGCACCCGTGCCCCCACGTTTGGGAAAGCGGAATCGATTGTTCGGCCCCCACGAGACGTCGTCGTGACCCTCGGCGATGTTCTTTCTGATTCGCGTGATATCGGGAACCGCGACACGCTCGCCCATCCACGAGACGCCCATTCGCTCCGGCGGCACGCCCCAGACCTTGAAGTTGTAGGGATAGAGAAACAGCTGCCCGATGCCCTCACCGAACGTCGTGTGGATCCATTCGGCGAAATGAGCGGCGGGTGTCGTCGGACGCGTCGCGGCGGCGCGCTCGAGTCCGCTGAGCGCGAGATCCATGTCTTCGCGGTCGAGTCGATGAATGTTGTTCTGGAACGGGTACGGAACGAAGCGACCCTTGATCCACACCCACGACTCGCGTTCGTGCCAGAACCACTCGTCGCCGAGCGCGGCGTCGAGGACGTCGTCGTAGTACGCGTAGTGGCTGAACTGCACGTGGCCCCCCAGATCCCACGTGAAGCCCCGTTCGTCCACGACGCTCGCCGCCAGACCGCCGGCCGAGGGAGCCGCTTCGAGGACATAGAAGTTGTCGAAACCGAGCTGCTGGAAGCGATAGGCGGCGCCGAGCCCAGTCGGCCCCGCACCGAGGACCAGGACGCGACCTGGATCCTGAGTCAGCGCCACCGGTGGCTCCGAGCGCGAAGCGCGATGCCGACCGTCTGACCGAAGGCGCGCGCCGCGGCCTTCCAGAGACGCCACTTGACGATCGAGACCGTCCCGGTTCGCCGCCCGCGGTGGGGCACCCACGTCTCGCGCACGCGCAGTCGACTCCGGGCGGCCAACCCCGAGATGATCAGGTTCGGCGCAAATGTGTCGGCGGGGATCATCGACAGGATCGCGGCCAGCGAGGACCGACGGATGAGCCGATACGGCGCGTTGACGTCGGTCACGGTATGCCCGTACAGCGTCCATACCGTGGCCCGCGACATCGCGGTGATGAGCCGGCGAGCGAACGGTGAATCGCGATGCTGTCGACGGCCGATCAGGAGGTCGTAGTCTTCACGCTGGTTCCACAGCTCCGCGAAATGCTCCGGCCCCATCTCGTCGTCGCTGTCGACCTGGAAGACCCATTCGCCGCGAGCCTCACGATAGCCACGGAGGATCGTTGGGCCGTGTCCGGAGTTCGCTTTCTGCGTGGCCACGAGACCGGGCTGCTGCGCGGCGAGCTGCTCGAGGATTCGGCCCGTCTCGTCCCGTGAGCCGTCGTCGTAGGCGAGAAACTCGTAGTCGATGCCGAGACGCTCGAGCTCCCGGATCCACGAGGTCACAACCACGGCGATCACGGCGCCCTCGTTGTAGACGGGCATCACGATCGAGAGCTCTGGGCGAGGGAGCGCTTCTGGACGTTTGCCGCGCGCTTCTCGAAGTGCGACGGGCGTCCGGAGAGGTGGCAAGACGGTATTCTCCCCTTTTATCTAACCGGATCTTCGGTGCAATCGATAAGCCAGCGCTATCGCTCCGCGCAGCCTCGGCGGCAGTCGCGCTCCCTAAGGCAAGTGGCTGATCTTTATAGCTCACCGTGGCTCACCGATGACATGCTCCTGATGCGAAACCACCGATTTCCCGACGGAACTGACATAGATGGCTAGCTTCTTGCCGGACTGTCCGTGGCCAATCCCGGCCGGCGCGGGTACCATGAGCGTGTGGCTCCCAGGGCAGTGGTCGTGAGGAGTGTTCTCGCGCTGGGAATCGCAGCGGCGGCGCTGATCTCGACCGTCACCTTTCCGAGCGTGCTCTCGGCCCAGCCGCGGCGGTCCATCATTATGGCCTCGGGCGCGGTCGACGGCACGTACTATCCGATCGCCGGCGCCATCTCACGCATCACGTCGGACGCGCGCGATCTCAATTTTCTGGTCGCGGTCGAATCGTCGGCGGGCTCGATCGCGAACGTCCAGCTCCTCAAGTCGGGCGAAGCGGATTTCGCGCTCCTCCAGAACGACATCGCGTACTACGCCTTCAACGGCATCACGCTCGACGCGTTCGCTGGGAAGCCGGTGAAGAACATGACTGGAGTCTTTAGCGTGTATCCCGAGGTCGTCCACGTCGTCGCTCGGCGCGCGGCGGACGTGCGGTCGATCCGCGATCTTAAGGGCAAGCGGGTCGTGCTCGGGGCTCCCGGCAGCGGCGCGGAGCAGAACGCGCTCCAGGTTCTGAAGGCTCACGGTATTCGCGAAACCGATCTCCGCACGGTGCAGTCGATCGCCCGAACGGTAGCCTTCGACCAGCTGAAGGCCGGGGTCGTCGACGCGGTGTTCGCGTCGACTGCGCTCGGCTCGCCGCTCATCGCCGACGCGATGGCGTCGGGCAAGCTCACGCTGGTCGGCATCGGTGAGTCCGGGGGCGATGCGCTCCGGCGCTCGCACCCCTTCTACACGATCGAGAAAATTCCCGCGAACACCTACTCGGGGCAGGAGCACGATATCGCGTCAGCCGGGGTGATGGCGATCTTGGTCGCACGCTCGAGCACCCCCGACGATCTGGTGTATTCGCTGACGAAGGCCGTCTTCGACAACCTGCTGCAGTTTCAAAGCGCTCATCCCGCCGCCCGGCATTTCACGCTGCACACGGCACTGAGCGGGATGGCGCTGCCGCTTCACCCTGGCGCCGAGCGCTACTTCCAGCAGAACGGCATCGCGCGCTGAGCCGCCCGTCGCGGGTGGCTCGTTCCTGGCCATCCCGACCGGAAATTGCCGATCGCGGGCCTCCTGTTAAGCAAGTAAATCACTCCAAAACAGATAGTTATCGTTGGTATGACTCTTGCCCCGAAAGAGCGCGGAAGGGTTCGCAAGGGCGGAGACCATGGCGATACAGACGTCCGTGGAGCAAGCATCCCCGCGCCCCGCCATCGGCGAGCGGGCTCCCATCTTCTCTCTCCCATCGGTCCGCGGGCCTATGGTGGACCTGGCGTCCTATCGCGAGCGCCGCAACGTAATCGTCTGGTTCTCACGGGGCTTCACGTGCCCCTTCTGCCGCATGTACACCGACGGGATCAGGAGCAACTACGAGGAGCTCCAGAGCGCGGAGACCGAGGTGATCCAGATCGCGCCGAATCTCCTGGAGAGCGCGCGCCGCTATTTCGGTCCGGCGCCGCTGCCGTTCCCGTTCGTCTGCGATCCCGACAAGCGGCTCTTCGCGGTCTACGGCCTCGGCGACCGAGGCGTGCTCGAGGCGACCCGCACGGCCGTGGTGAGCTTCGCCCACGCGTTTACACACGGTGACAGCGTCAACCAGACGCGCGGCGCGTTCTTCGACGTCATGAACCGGAACTTCGTGCGGCGACTTCACCATCACGCGATGACCGCGCACGAGCAGGGCATGTTCCTGGTCGACAAGCAGGGCGTGATCCGTGACGTCACGGTGGTCGGTCCGATCGATCCAGTCCCGCGCGGCGCCGAGCTCGCCGAGCTGGCGCGAACCCGCTGCGGTGGCACACCCGTACGGGCATGAGTCAGGCCGAGCGTCTCAAGCGACTCAGCGAGATCCTCATCGAGCTGTTTCGCTCGCCGATTCCCACGCACTTCTTTCAGACGCTCGCCGACCGCGCCGGGACCGCGGTGCCGCACGACTACCTCGCCGTGTGCCTCGCGGATCCCGAGAAGGGTAGCTACCTCGTGCACACGCTCGCCGGCCTCGACGCCGGCGCCGTGAGCCTACGCGGCTTCTCGCTCTACGAGGGGCTGCCGGGGCGCGCGATCACCACGGGACAGTCGCAACGCATCGATGATCTGGCGCTCGTGCGCGACGGCGTCCACGACCTCGAGGGCGTCCTGATCTCGGCGGGTCTACGCGCCACCTTGGCGGTCCCGATCCGTCGCGGGCTCGACGTGCTCGGCGCCTTGCTGTTCGCGAGCCGACCGCCGATCGCATACGGGGACGACGACGTCCAGGTGGCGACATTGCTGGCCGCGGGGCTCTCGGCCGCGCTCGAGACGTCACAGGCCTACCAGACACTCGCCGACGAGCGGATGACGATGCTGGGCGTGCTCGGCAGCACCGCAGACGCCGTGATCGCGATGAACCTCGGCGGTCTCGTGCTGCTGGCAAACGGAGCCGTTCGCCAGATGCTGGGCTTGACGCCGGATGTCATCGAGGGTCGGCCTCTCCTCGAGGTCATCGACTACGGCCCGCTGCGCGAGCTGTTCGTGATGGGCAAGCCCGGCATCTCGGAGATGCCGCTGCCCGACGGCCGCATCGCGCAGGCGAGCATGGTCCAGGTCGTCACGCCCTTCGGCGAACCCGTGGGCCTGGCGGTCGTTCTCCGCGACATCACGCTCCTGAAGAACCTCGAGCAGATGAAGAACGAGTTCGTGAACACCGTGTCGCACGACCTGAAGAGCCCGATCACGGTCATCGCGGGCCTGGCAGACCTGATGCGAATGGCAGGACCGACCGCTCCGAGCTTCGAGAGGAACTGCCAGGATATCCGCGATACGGCCCAGCATATGGCCGATCTCGTGACCGACCTGCTCGACATCGGCAAGATCGAGGCCGGCCTCGATGCGGTGCGCGAGCCGATGGATCTCGTGCCGGTCGTGGAGGAGGCGCTGCGGCTTGTCGGACCCAATGCCGAGCGGAAGACGATCGAGCTGCGCACCGACCTTCCCACCGAAGCGATCGTGTTCGCCGCGCCGATCCGAATCAGGCAGGCGCTGGTCAATCTGATCGACAACGGCGTCAAGTACACGCCGTCGGGCGGACGGGTCACCGTCTCGGCCGCATTCTCCGCCGGCAGCGACGGCGCCGAGACCGTGACGCTCCGCGTTTCGGACACGGGCCTCGGGATCCCGGCTCGCGACCTGCCTCACGTATTCGACAAGTTCTACCGGGTCAAGAGCAAGGCGACGCACGAGATCGCCGGCACCGGGCTCGGGCTCGCGATCACCAGGACCATCGTGGAGTCGGTCGGCGGAAGAATTCGCGTCGAGAGCGTCGACGGCGCCGGCACGACGTTCACCGTCGAGCTGCCGATCGCGCGCGCCTGACGGGCGCCGACCGCTCAGCTCAGATAGGACGCGACGAAGGTCCCGCCCGGCCCCTTCGCATCGAAGCGCCCAAAGGCGAACGGCGCTGGATCGACGGGCGGTGTCGCCCCGGTGATCAGTGCCGCCATCATCTCGCCGACCGCGGGAGACAGCTTGAAGCCGTGCCCGCTCATGCCGGCCGCGACCCAGAAGCCACGCAAGGGCGACTCGTCGAGGATCGGCATCCAGTCCGGCGTGATGTCGAAGGCGCCGGCCCAGCCGCGACGGTACCGGGCCTCCGCCAGGCGGGGGATGGCGCGGCCCGTGCGCTCGAGAACCTCGGTCGCTTCATCGAGGCCCACGTCGGCCCCGAGCAGCTCGGGTTCCATCGGATGCTGGGTCTCGTCGTCGGTCAGCGAGCCGGTGAGCGTGAGGCCGCCCGTCTCGGGGCGCGCGTAGCTCCCGCCCGCGAGGTCGAGATAGACGAGGTGCGGGCGTCCGAACGAGGCGTCGCGCTCGACGACGAAGACCGGATGGCGGCCGACCACGATCGGCAGTGCGATGCCGGCCAGGCGCGCGACGGCGAGCGACCAGAGGCCCGCCGCGTTGACGACCACGGGCGCGTCGATACGCTCGCCGGACGCGGTGTCGACGCCGGTGACGCGGCCGGCCCAGTTGCGGATCGCCACCACCTCGACACCCTGCTCGATGCGCACGCCGCCTCGGCGCGCCGCGTCCGCGTAGCCGTTCGTGACCGCGGTGGGATCGCCGTAACCCGAGTCGGGCTCGTAGAGGATCGCGCCGAGATTGTCTGGATCGATCCGCGGCTCGACGCGCGCCAGGTCACCAGGCTCCAGCACCTCGGCGCGAACGCCGACCGACCGCTGCAGCTCGACCGTCGCTTCCAGCTTCGGCCGCATCGCCGCCGAGACGCCGATCAACGCGCCGCACGCGACGTAGCCCGATTCGCCGCCGACGGCTTCGCGGAAGCGCTGGAAGACGCCGAGCGACCGCACGACCATCTGGCTGGTCTCCCTCGTCGGATAGAGCTGGCGGACGATCCCGACCGATCGACCCGTGCCGCCGGACGCCAGCGCCCGTCGCTCGAGCAGGAGGATCTCGCGGACACCGCGGGCGGCGAGGTGAAAAGCAATCGACGCGCCGGTGACTCCGCCGCCGATGATCACGACGGAGGCCCGGCGGCTCACCTGGACGCGGCGGCGAGCTCGGCGGCCTGGAGCTCGTCGAGCACGATGGCCGTATCGCCGCGACGTATCGTACCCTCGACCAGCACACGCGCGTAGACACGGCTCCAGCCGGGGTGGCTCTCCTGGGACACGCGAGCGTACTCACCGTCGTTGAAGACGCCCTGGATGGTCCGGCACGGCTTCGTGTAGCGCATCACCTGGAGCAGGACCTGCTCGCCGAGCAGCATGTGGCTTCCCGGCATCACGGTGGGCCAATCGAGCCCTTCTATCGTCACGTTCTCGCCGATACTGCCGGGCGCGATCGAATGCCCCTCGGCTTTCAGGCGCGCGATCGCCTCGATCGAGTAGAGACAAACGGCGCGCTCCGGGCCGCCGTGGTGCGGGAAACGGTGCGCGTCGCCCTCGAGCCCACGGGTTGTCACGCGCGCCGAGGAAACCGCGGTCTTCGGGACTCCGCCACCTGAGACGCTGATCTGGGCGATTCTGGCGCTCACTCCTGAACCTCCGTGCGCGAAATGCGGGTGCTTCGATTGTACGCGAGCACCCGCTCAGCCGCCCGCGCGGCGGATCATCCGGTGGACGCGAGCCTCCAGCACCTGCTCGCCGCGCTGGTTCAGGACGCGATGCAGGTACGTCACGATACCGCGGTCGGTCTTCTTGGTTTCGCGCTTGTCGGTGACTTTGATCTCGACCGTCAGTGTGTCGCCCTCGAGCACGGGCGCCGTCAGACGCATGTCGCCGCCGAGATACGCCATCCCCGTGCCGTGGATGAGCCCGGTCTGCATGATCAGCCCCTCGGAGAGCGCGAAGGTCAGGGCTCCAGGCGCCGCGCGGCGCTTGAACACCGACTCGCGAGCGACATACTCCATGTCCATGAAGAGAGGCTCGGTGAAACCGCACAGGTTGACGAAAGTCACGATGTCGGTCTCGGAGACCGTCCGGCTCAGCGTGCGGAACGTGGCACCGAGGTCGTGCTGCTCGAAGGTCAAGCCTTCACTTCTCATGGCCGGGTCCTTTCGTTGGGGCGGCCGCCCCTCGGCGCTCGCCGACGGCGATCGAGCGATCCGTGACGGGTGTGTGGGCCGCCGCCGCTGCGCCCCAAAGATAGCGCGTCGGCCCTGGCGAGAACGTCGGCGCCGCCGCCGCGCCCCTCGAGCCGGGTCATTGCGGGCGTGCCCGCTCGAAGACCATGAGCCAGACGTCCGAGCGCGGTGCATAGCCGGCCGCCGCGTCACCCCAGCGGTACTCGGTCTGCCGCTGTGCGGGGATGTCCACGACACCGACGCGTGTGAAGCCCCGCTGATAGGCCTCGAACCAGCCGAAGATCGTCTGATCGGAGCCAGGCCGCGCGATCCACGATCGGGTCGCGCTGACGAAGACCAGGAACCGCGGCGCGGCGGTCTCGATCTCCTTGATCATCTCCCGCTGCATCGCCGGCGCATACGGCTGTAGCTCCATCAGGGGATACGTGTAGATGTAGCCGGTCGCCGATCGCCGGGCGGCGTAGAAGTAGATCTGCGGCTCCGATCCGACGACGGCGACTCGGTCGCCGACAGCGCTGTGCTCCCGGATGTAGCGCGCGACCTCCACCGACTCGGGGAATGGATTGCGCCCGTAGATGGCTCGCGAGACCTGCTCGGGTCCGAGCTCGAAGAGCACGGCGCGCGACGCGTACAATGGCTGGGCGAGCGCGACGACGCCCAGGGCACACGGCAGCGCCCAGCGGAGCGCGCGGGGCCGCGGGGTCGCGAGAAGGACGCTCAGCGTGACCAGCCCGACGCCGGAGAGCAGGGCCAGGGCCGGAACGGTCAGCAAGAAGTAGTGGGGCCTGAACTGTAGACCCATCATTGTTCCCAGCAAGGCGGAGGCCACGAAGGCGAGGGTGAAGATCCGCCGGTCGCGGTTCGGATCTCGGACGACCGCGCCCAGGCCGATGGCGCCGAGCGCGAGCGCCACGGACGTGGACGGCGCCACCGAGCCAAGCGTGCGCGCGAGGTTGCTCCAGCCCGTCGCCGGGTCCGCCTGGTAGTAGCGCGCGTACGAGAACGTCCAGAACCAAAAGGTTCTAAACGTTCCGGCGGCCCAGAGCAGGAGGCAGGTGAGCGCCAGCGGCGCGGCCGCGCCGGCCAGCAAGACGGCGACGGCGCGGCGACGTCCGACTCGAGGTCGCGCCGCGGCGTCGCCGCCCACGACGAGGAGGTAGACCACTCCTCCGGCAACGAAGAACGCCGCGCTCTGGCGTACGAGCAACCCGAGGCCGAGCAGGATCCCGGCGGCGAGCACCAGCCCAGGGCGGCGCTCGCGCCCGGCTCGCCACAGAACGAGAGCGCCCGCCACGACTGGCAGCAACGCGAAGTGCTCGGCGTAGGCGGCGATGCCGAGGACCCCGGGGTTCAGCGACAGTGCCGCGAACACGCTGGCGGCGGCGATGCCCACGGCCGACCCGCCGAGTCTCGTGCCGAGCAGATACGTGACCACCGTGGTGGCCGAGGTTGTCAGGATAAGCCCGGTGCGGATGCCCGCGGTCGTCTGGCCGAACACCGCGAGGATCAGAGCGTAGGCGCCGTAGATTCCCGGCAGCTTGAGGTTGTACGCCTGGGCGTACGGTGGGACGCCCGCGAGCAGGAGCTGGCCGAAGTACGCGTACTCGCCCTCGTCGCGGTCGAGCGGGACGTCGAGCAGCCTGAGCCTGACTGCCGTTGCCAGCGCCACCACTGCCGCGACGGCGAGCCAGGCCCACGGCCGCGGCCTCACGGTCGCACCTTCTCGTACAGGGTGATCTTCGGCCGATCGCCCGGGTCGCGGAATACGTGACGGTCCGGCTCGGGGATAGTTTCCCAGACCGTATCGACGACGGGCAGATCGATCCGGCGGTACGTGGACTGGGAGATCCCGGTCTTCAGATACTGGAGCGTGCGCTCGGCGTCCTGCTTCGCGGCCGGCGCGGCGGGCTGGAATCTAAAGAAGTAGCGCACGATCACCCAGTCGGGCGGTGGCCAGCCCGCAACGCTTTGGCAGCCCTGCCCGCCACGGATTTCGAGCCGCGTGTAGAAGCGGAGCGGCAGGTCGCCGTAGGAAATGAACAGCCGGTCGCCAGGTCGCGCGGCGGCGGCGAGGTGGCGAACGATCCCATCGATCGGGCCGGAAACGTGATGCGTGATCTCGTCGACGTACCTGGCCAGGGTGACCGAGAGTCGGCCGCGAACCAGGTCGGCCCGGTCGGGCAGGACAGCCAGCAGCAGGATCGCGACGGCGAGCACACGGCTTCGCGTGGCCAGTGTTCGGATCGCCCAGGCCTGGAGAAGCGTAAAGACGGGCAAGAGCGTGATCACGTACCGGAAGAAGACGAACGGTACCGTCGCGACGACCAGGGTGTGACCGATCGCGAACGCGCACAGCGCGAGGCACGTGCGGACCGCCGCCGACCGAAGCTCCGGCCGCACGCGCGTGGCCACGGCCAGCCCGAGGAGCGCGAGCGCCAGCAACACCGCCGGGAAGGCGTAGAGCTCGATACGCGCCGCATAGCTGGCGAGATTCGAGACGAACGACTTCACGGACCCGAGAGCCAGGAGACGTCCGCTGGTCTCTTCGACGCCGGACCCGAGCAGCCATCGAAGATTCACGATGACGGCGCCGGCGCCGGCCGCAGCGAGCCACTCGAGCGCGGCCGCCTCGAGTCCCTGAACGAGCGCCGCCAGCGCCAGGCCGGCCACGGCGCCGAAGAACAGGAGGTGACTCGCGTGCAGCAGCACCGAGAGCGCCAGGGCCAGGCCCGCTGCGGCGAGGCGGCGACGCGTCGGCAGAAGGAAGAAGAAGTAGAGCACCCAGATCGCGGCCAGGATCGCGACGGCGTAGTAGCGACACTGGCGCACGTGCAGGAGGAACGGTACCGACAGGAGCAACGAGCCGGCGGCGAGCACCGCCGTCATTCGATCCCCGGAAGCGCGCCGAGCGAGGAGATACATCGAGGGCACCGCGAGGAGCCCCAGAAGCGCGAAGGGCAGGCGGGCCGTAAAGGTCGAGGCATCGAGCAGCGCAAACGAGCCGGCGGCGACGTAGATCGGCAGCCAGGGCGTCTGGCGCCACAGATAGTTCGAGTCGTAGTCGGTGCCGCACTCCTGGGAGACGAGATGGACGCCATCCCACGCGACGGGGACCCCGAAGCGCAGGGTATTCCGCGCGAGCAGCGCGGTCTCCGCCTCGTCGTCCCAGAGGCGGCGGTCGTCCAGATGCGTGAAGATCAGGAGCGCGGCGAGGAGCAGGAGCCCCGCGACCGCGCTATTCGCCCAGATACGCTCGGCGGACATCGGCGTTGTCCGACAATTCGGCCGCGGTCCCGGTGAGCGCGATCGAGCCCGTCTCCAGGACGTAGCCGCGATGCGCGATCGACAGCGCCATGGCGGCGTTCTGCTCGACCAGTAAGATCGTCACGCCCTGGCGATTGATATCGATGATCGTGTCGAAGATCTGCTCCACGAGAACGGGCGCCAGCCCCATGCTCGGCTCGTCGAGCAGCAGAAGCCGCGGGTTCGCCATGAGCGCGCGGCCGATCGCCAGCATCTGCTGCTCGCCGCCCGACAGAGTGCCCGCGACCTGGGTGATCCGCTC
>JACXTT010004722.1_pt1 | contig 20138 bp, 17 predicted proteins | sample 9270951 | NCBI WGS metagenome assembly JACXTT01 (sample SAMN15532306, study PRJNA645909) | rock metagenome | isolation source: weathered quartz diorite | place: Puerto Rico | collected 2017-06-21 | reverse complement strand
GTCCGGCCCGGTGGCGACGAAGAGTTCCTTGCCCACCTTGAACGCGCCGACGACCGGCGCGAGCCGCTGCACGAGGCCCATCGCTGATTCCAAGCGCGGCACGTCGAGGGCGACGATGATCGGATTGCGCGGCTGGCTCATGCTTCAAACTCCAAACAACGGCGTGGCTCCCCTGCCCCGCTCACCACAGAAACGACTTCTGCTCCGCCAGCATCTGCTCGCCGTCCCACAACGTGACCCGCCACGCGGCCAAGCCGCCGAGCTGTTGATAAGCTTCCTTGTCCAAGGTCACTGCGGCCCAGGTGCCGCCGGTCCAGCCGGCCTTCACCGCGGTTTCGAGCACCGCCGGCTTCGCCGCCGCCTTGCCGCCGCGCGCCTCGACGCGGAGGCGCAGATTCGCCGGCTTCCCGCTGGCGGACCACTCCACATCGAACCGCAATCCGCCGATTTCCTCCGGGTTCTTGCGCAAGTGCGCCTGATAAGCGTCGCGCTCGAAAAGGCTCGGCGAGAGCGTGTGACGGCCTTGGTGGTCGAGGAAGTGAGGCAGCACCTTGAGCACCTTGCCGCCGCCCGCATGGGCGAGCAGGGCGGTCGAAGCGAGAAGGATGGCGATCAATCCGGTCAGGCAACGCATCGCGGCGAGCATAACGCCGCGCGCCGCGATGACAACGGCGATTTCCGCTTTGGTAAGTGAGCAGTGAACGAGTTGATCTTGCCTCTGTTTTGTGAGCTTTGCCCAGTTACTCCGGCAGTCTGAGGGCGCAATTTTGCGCAGAGTCATTTCCATCTGGCAGTGCCGCCTTTTTCGAGCACTTGATGCGCAGCCTCGCCAAGATCCCGAAGAACGCAGGGCTTGGGGAAATGCTCACGGAAACCGGCGCTACGCGCGCCGTCCGGCTTCACAGTAACGCTGCAGCCCGTGGCAAGAATGAGCCGCAGATCTGGGCGGGAGGCCCGCAATTTAGCCGCGAGCACGACGCCGTTGGTCGCCGGCAGGTTGAAGTCGGTGATCGCTAGGGCGCGCGCGGGCAAGACGGAGCGCGGCGGGGCCGGCAGCGGCGAACAGGACACGGCAGCCGGCGACAGCAAGACATGGCGTCAGCCTGCGTGCACCCGACGGCGTCGGCACTGGCGAAAAGAACTTGGGCACGGGCGATGGCATAAACAGAAGGCAAATGTGCGGCGGACAGGTGCTGGCAGTGTGGCAAGGTAGTTAAGAAACGGTGACACGCACGGCGTTGGACGCTGCGGAAATGTGACCGCAGGAACGTGAGTTCATGACGAGGCGCGGGCAGCCGTCACAAAATCGCTGCTGCCGCGTGACTTGGTTGCCATGCATGCGCTACACCTTCTCTCAAGCCACTCCTCGCGCTAGCCACCGTCGCGCTAGCCACCGTCGCGCTGGCTGCCAGCGTGCAGTCCACGAAAATCACTGTCTAAGGCTCCAACATCATGGTCATCCTCGCTCAGAAGTGGGCAGAGTTTTACATGGGCAGTCATCCTAGCGTGACCCGAATGCGTGCTGCTTCAGGCGGCGTCCGCGCCGCACTCGAACGCAAGCGCCTGCGGCTCGCCATCCTCAAGTAGGAGAAGCAACTCCTCGAAACTGAACGGAAATAACCCGGGGGACCCTCTGTTGAACATTCTAACCCGGCCCGTCGCCGAGCGGCTCAAGATTGACGAACGCACCATCGCCGACCGACACGATTGCGTCACCGTGCTCTTCGCCGATCTAGTGGAGTTCACGCAACTGGCCAGCCGCGCCGGCCAGCAGGTGTTGATGAGGTGCTCAACGACGCCTTCCCCCGCTTCGATCATTTTGCGGAGGAAGACGGGCTGGAGAAAATCAAGGCCATCGGAACGTTTTGAGCAGCCGAAGGAATGCTGGCAGGGCAAGAATCCATTCACTCTTCCGGAATGTGCGGTCGTTCCACCGACGCAAGGCGCAATTTCCCGCTCGCACTTCCGTTCGCCTTTCCCATCATCGGCGCAATCGCCCTGGTTACGCATGGAAACACCGCTCTCGCCCCTTGAGTTCGCCCGCCGCGCCCGCCGCCTTTATCCCTATCGTCTCGCCATCGTAGATGGTTCGACGCGCCTCACCTACCGCCAGTTCTTCGAGCGTTGCGATCGCTGGTCCGCCACGCTCCAGCGACTCGGCGTGAGGTCTGGCGACCGCGTGGCCTCCATTTCGCCGAACACCCACGCGCACCTTGAATCGTTCTACGCCGTGCCGCAGATCGGCGCGGTCACGGTGCCCGTCAACTTCCGGCTCACGGCGGCGGACTTCGCCTACATCCTCCGCCACAGCGGCGCGCGCGTGGTGTGCGTGCACGCCGACGACCTCGACGCCGTGGACAGCATCCGCGCGCAGGTGCCGGAAGTGCAGCATTTCGTCGCCTTCGAGGGCGCGAAGCCCGGCTGGCTCGACTACGAAACCACGCTGGCCGCCGCTCCCGCTGATTTCGCCGCCGCGCCGATCAACGAGAGCGAAATGATCTCGCTCAACTACACGAGCGGCACCACGGCACATCCCAAGGGCGTGATGATCACCCACCGCAACGCCTATTTGAACTGCGCGGGCCGCCTCATGCACACGCCGATGAGTTGCGCGGATCGTTACCTTTGGGTCGTGCCCATGTTTCACGCGAACGGCTGGACCTATGTCTGGACGAACACTGCCGTTGGAGCCGTGCATCATTGCCTCCGCAAGGCCGATCCACGCCTCATCTTGGAGACCATCGCGCGCGAGGGCATCACGCTCTTCTGCGCCGCACCCACCGTGCTCATCGGCATCGCCAACGCGCCCGAGGAACTCCGCCGCCTTGCTCCGCGCGGCGTGCGCGTGCTCACCGCCGGCGCGCCGCCATCCGCCGCGACCATCGAGCGCATCGAGGGCGAGCTGGGCTGGGAAATCACCCACGTCTATGGCCTCACGGAAGTCTCGCCCATCGTCACCCTCAGCGAGCCGCGCCCTGAACACGCGCAGCTTGACGCCCGCCGCCGCGCCGAGATCAAGGCCCGCCAGGGCGTGGACTACCTCGCCGCCGCCGAGGTGCGCGTGGTGGACGACGCCGGCCGCGAAGTCACCCCGGACGGCAAAACCCTTGGCGAGATCATCATCCGCGGCAACGCCGTGATGGCCGGCTACTACAACGATCCGCTGGCCACCGCCGCCGCCATTCGCGACGGCTGGTTCTACAGCGGCGACGCCGCCGTGGTGCATCCCGACGGCTACCTCGAAATCCGCGACCGCTGGAAGGATGTCATCATCAGCGGCGGTGAAAACATCTCCTCCGTCGAGATCGAAGGCACTCTCCTGCGCCACCCCGCCGTGCAGGAAGCCGCTGTCGTCGGACTGCCGCATGAGAAATGGGGCGAGACCCCGCACGCCTTCGTGGTGCTCAAGAACGGCACGACCGCGACCGAGTCTGAACTGCGTCAATTCTGCCGCGACCGCCTCGCTCACTTCAAAATTCCCGCCGGCTTCACCTTCATCCCCGAGTTGCCCAAGACCGCCACCGGCAAAATCCAGAAATACGTCCTGCGCGGCGGGCGCGCGAACCTCTGGGCCACGTGACGCGCGATTAGTTCTGAATTTTTGACAGACAGCGCTGGAAACGGAATGCCAGCCTTGGAAGAAGCTTGATTCACTGCCCTGAAAATTGAGATGGACCGCGCCTCCGGTCCCTTCACTTCCCTGCCTTCAACACCACCTGCGGCAAGTCCATCACCGCCGGGCCGGGCTTGGACTTGGGCTTCACGGTCAGGGTGTAGCGGCCCGGCTTCTCGAAGGTCATTTCCCCAAGCTCGCGCTTCACGAAGGCCTGGAAGCCGCCGGTCTGCTCGACCTTGAAGATCAGCTGCTGCGGGCCGACGGCAAACTCGACCTCGCTGCCACCGCTGCCGTTGCCGCAGCCGTAGGTGATTTCCATCGTGAACTTGCCGGGTTTCACCACCTCGAAGTCCCAGCTCGCCCAGTCGCTCGCGTTCACCCAGAAGCCGAGCGTGTTTTTGTGCGGCAGCGGCTCGAAGCGCAGCATCGCGCCATGCACGTCCGCGTCCTTGCCGAGCATGGTGATGGTGCCATCGGCGGCCTGCGGGCTGGGCTTGTAGGCGGGGTTCGGAAGCATCATCTGCGCGCCGGTCTTGATGCGCCAGATGTCGAGCTTGGTGACGAGCGACTTCACGCGCGCGGTGTGCGCGGGGTCTTCGGCGAGGTTGCGGTTCTCGCCGGACTTGAGGTCGAACAGCTCGACGCGGCCCGTCTCGTAAAACTCAATGAGCTTGAAGTCGCCATCGCGAATCGCGCCACCGGGCTTGCCACCCTGGTTGCTGTAGTGCGGGTAATGCCAGAAGAGCGGACGCGGGGCGTGAGTGCCGGTGCCTTTAAGCAAGGGCGCTAGCGTGACGCCATCTACGTTGTCCTCGGGCGTGGGCGCGGCGAGGCCGGCGAGTTCCAGAATGGTCGGGAAATAGTCCACGCTGCTCATGGGCGTGGTGCTGGTGGAGCCGGGCTTGATGCCGGGGCCGCGCACGAGCAGGGGCACGCGGACGCCACCCTCGTAGAGGTAGCCCTTGCCCTCGCGCAGCGGCGAATTGATCGTGGCCGGCGTGCCCGGGCCTTCACTCGTGGCAAGGCCGCCGTTGTCCGACGTGAAGAAGACGACGGTGCGGTCGGCGAGCTTGAGATCGTCCAGTTTCTTGAGGATGCGCCCGACGCTCTCATCCATGCTCTCGATCATCGCGGCGTATATCGCATTGGTCTGCTGGCCGGGCTTGTTCGCGATCTGAGGATACTTCGCCACATACTCGGCCTTTGCCTTGAGCGGGATGTGGACGGCGTAGTGCGCGAAGTAGAGAAAGAAGGGCTTGTCCTGATTCGCCTCGATAATCTTCTCGGCCTCGGAGGTGAGGCGGTCGGTGAGATACTCGCCGTCCTTCGCCTCTTCGAGGCCGGGCATGAAACGCTCCTTGCCATCGCGACCCGTGCCCTTGAACGGCGCGAAGTAACTCCTCGGCGAGCCGGTCACGTCACCGGCGATGTTGATGTCGAAGCCCTGCTGCTGCGGCCCGAAGCCCTCGCCGCCGAGATGCCACTTGCCCACGTGCGCGGTGGCGTAGCCGGCGGCCTTGAGGCGCTCGGCAATCGTGACTTCGGCAAGCGGAAGCTGCTGGTTGATGACGGGGCGCGCGAGCCGTTGCGCGGGCAGGTCAGCGCGGCCCGGCAGCCAGTCGGTGAGGTGCAAGCGCGCGGGATACTTGCCGGTCATGATGCTGGCACGCGTGGGCGAACAGACGGGGCAGGCAGCGTAGGCATCGGTGAACTTCATGCCGTCAGCAGCCATGCGGTCGAGGTTCGGCGTGCGGTAAAACTTGCTGCCGTAACAGCCGAGGTCGTTGCGCCCGAGGTCGTCAATGAGGATGAAGATGAAGTTGAGCTTCGGCGCGGCGGCGGCGGTGAGTTGAAGCGAGAAGACAGCCGCCAGCAACAACACGGCCCGCAGGAAGGAAAGGCTTTTCACGGCGCAATGCTGCCGAACCTCGCCGGGAACTCAAGCCCTCGCGTGAGCGAAAGTGTTTCCAACGCGCCCGCCTTGCCCGACTCGTGGATCTCCCGCCTGCGGCAAAAAAGAAATCGCCCGCCCTCCCGCCTTTCCGCATAGTCCGCGCGCATGAAGTCCATGACGGGATACGGTCGCGGCGAGTGTGCGCGGGACGGCTTCAAGGTCACGGTGGAACTCAGCTCGGTGAACCGGAAGTCTGGCGAAATCACCCTGAACCTGCCGCGCGACCTCGAACCGCTCGAAGCGCAGGTGCGCGACGAAATCAACAAGCGCATCTCGCGCGGACGCCTCAACGTGCGGGTGACAGTCCATGCCGCCGGCGGCGCGGAGTCCGCCACGCGGGTCAACACGTCGCTGGCGAAGGCGTATGCGAAGGAGTTCGCCAGACTGGCGAAGGAGTTGAAGCTCGAAGGCGGCGTCACGCTGGAGACGCTGCTCCGCGCGCCTGGCGTGCTGGACACAACCGACGACGAAGCGGACGCGGAGAGTTTCTGGCCCGCTGTGCAGGCGGCCTTGCAGCAAGCCTTGAACGCGCTGGTGAAGATGCGCGAACGCGAAGGCTCGCACCTGGCGAAGGATCTGGCCGCGCGGGTGAAGCTGATCCAGTCGGCGGTGGAGCGCATTCAAAAGCAGGCGCCGGAAGTGCAGGCGCAGTATCGCGCGCGGCTGCTGGAACGCGTGAAGCAGGCCGGCCTGGAAGGCATCGCCCCGGATGACGAGCGGCTGCTGAAGGAGATCATGCTCTTCGCCGACCGCACGGACATCACCGAGGAGCTGACGCGCCTGCAAAGTCATTTTCAGCAGTTTACCGACTGCGTGAAGGCGAAGGAGCCGGTGGGCCGCACCCTGGATTTCCTGTCGCAGGAGATGAACCGCGAGGTCAACACCATCGGCTCGAAGGCGCAGGACGCGGTGATCTCCCGCGAGGTGGTGCAGGTGAAAGCGGAACTGGAGCGGTTCCGCGAGCAGGTGCAGAACGTGGAATAGAACTTGAGCCATGAGCCAGAAGGGCAATGCCTTGTTGATGGTCATCTCCGCACCGTCGGGCGGCGGGAAGACGACTTTGTGCGAGAGGATGCTGGCGGCCAATGCGAACATCACGCGGGCCGTCACCTGCACGACCCGGCCGCCGCGCGAGGGGGAGAAAGACGGAGTGGATTATTATTTCCTGACGGCGGAGGACTTCCTGAAGCGCGTGCAGGCCGGAAACTTCCTTGAACATGCGACGGTGTATGGAAACAGCTACGGCACGCTGAAGTCCGAGGTGCTGGGCAAGCTGCGCGCGAACCGCGACGTGCTGCTCACCGTGGACGTGCAGGGCGCGGCAGCCATCCGCGCGCAAGCGGAGCACGAGGACGAACTCGCACGCGCGCTGGTCGAGGTGTTCCTCACGCCGGAGTCGCTGGCCGTGCTGGAACAGCGGCTGAAGCAACGCGGAAAGGACGCGCCCGATGCCATCAAACGACGATTGGCGGTGGCCCGGCAGGAAATCGCGCAGTGGCGGCATTTCGACTACCTGCTGATCAGCACGAGCGTCGCGGAGGATTTCCGGCGGATGCAGGCGATTTACGTCGCGGAGAAGATCAGGCAGAATAGGTCAGTGGCCCCGGAACTGTGAACGTGAAGCAAAAATCCAAACTGAGCGGCGGCTCCGGCGGGCGCAACGTCGTGCTCGGCGTGACCGGCTCCATCGCGGCCCACAAGGCGGCGGACTTGTGCAGCCAGCTTGTGAAGGCCGGCTATGACGTGCACGTGGTGATGACCGCCGACGCACAACGCTTCATCACTCCCCTGCCCTTCAAAACGCTGTCGCGACACGCGGTGGTGACGGACTTGTATGACGAGGAGGAGGGCTGGAAGCCAACGCACATCCGGCTGGCCGACGAGGCGGACTTGCTGCTCATCGCCCCTGCAACAGCGAATTGCCTCGCGAAGCTGGCGCACGGCCTAGCGGACGACGCATTGACGTGCATCGCGCTGGCGTTGAATCCGAAGGCGAAGCTGCTCATCGCGCCCGCGATGAACGGCAAGATGTGGCTGCACCCGGCGACGCAGGAGAATGTGCGCGTGCTCCAAAAACGCGGGGTGCGTTTCATCGGGCCGGAGGAGGGAATGCTCTCGTGCGGTTACGAAGGCATCGGGCGGCTGTGGAAAGTGGACGGCATCGTCGTCGCGACGCAGAAGCTGCTGGGCCGGAGATAAGCCATGCAGGTCCGCACCCCCCAAATGAAGTGGTTCGCGGGCCTGTTCAAGGCCCCCGAAGTTTCGCCCGAACAGCAGGCCGACCGCATCCGGTTCATGGAGCGCGACGTGTGCCTGACCATCAAGGTCATCGTGCTGGGGGCGCTCTCCTATGTCTTCCTGTCGAACTGGTTTGAGGGGGTCTCGACCATCGGCGAACTCGGCACGGAGACAGTGCGCGGCGCGTTCCGGGCTTACTTCGCCGCCAACATCTTCATCGGTGTGATTTTGCTGGCGATGGATTACCTGCCGGTGGCGCTGGTGCAGTGGGCGGTCTTTGTGCTCAACATCGTGGACGGCACCTTCGTGGCGCTGCTCATCGTCATCACGGGCGGCCTGGAGAGCACGATCTACTGGGTCTTCCTCGTGCTGGTCATCCGCAACGCAGTCAGCATCACCCGCGTGCGGCTGCAAATCGCAGTCAACCTGTTCATCATCCTCTGCTACCTCTTTGCCGGGATGCTGGATTTGACCATGCAGGAGTTGAAGACAGCACAGGAGCAGGTGGAAACGCAATTCTCGGAAGCCACCCCCGCCACGGCCCGCCCGCGAATGGTGCCAAAACCCGCGTCCGCCGACGAATCCACACCGAAGTCCAAATTGAAAGCCGTCAAGCAGCGGGTCAGCCGGGCCGACTCGGGCGATGAACCGACTGATTTGGGCCGCGCAATGATTCTGGCGGTTTCCAGCCTCTCAGAAGGAAAAGCGTTTCAGGCACTTTTCAGCCGCGTGTTGCTGCTCTTGCTGCTCGCCATGTCCTGCTACGGCATCAACGTGCTCGCCGACTTGCAACTTCAAGCCCAGGCGGAGGCGCGGGAGTTCGCCATCCGGCAGGAACAGTTGCGCTCCACCGGGCGGCTGGCGGCGGAGATCGCGCATCAGTTGAAGAACCCGCTCGCCATCATCAACAACGCGGCCTTCAGCCTGCAAAAATCCCTCAAGGAGGCGAAACCCGCGGTGCTCCAGCAGGTGGAGATGATTCGCGAGGAGATCGGACGATCAGACCGCATCCTCACTGAGCTGATGGGCTACGCCCAGCTCGCCGAGGGGCGGGTGGAACGGCTCGTAGTGCATGAGGAAATCGAACGCGCGCTCCACCGGGTATTCCCCCCAGCCTTGCAGCATGAAGTGCAGGTCCGGGTTCGTTGCCCTGACACACTGCCGCCGCTGCTCATGCAGCGCGGACACCTGAACGAGGTGCTCGTCAACCTGCTGACCAACGCCCGCGACGCGATGAATTCCAAAGGCCGCATCGAAATCACCGCCACCCTGGACGACGGCGGCGCCGTGGTCGTCGCCATCGCCGACAACGGCCCGGGCATCCCCGAGTATCAGCGCGAGCACATCTTTGAGCCGTATTTCTCCACCAAGGAAAAGGGCACCGGCCTGGGCCTCGCCATCGTGCGGCACAACACGGAAATTTACGGCGGCCGGGTCGCTGTCGAATCCACGCTTGGAGGAGGCACCAAGTTCACGCTACGGTTCCCGGCCAAGACAACCATGACCACCGCCGCATGAGCCAGCCGCTGCCGCCGATCCTCCTGGTGGATGACGAAAAGAACATGCGCCTCTCGCTCTCGGCAATGTTGAGCGACGAGGGTTTCCCGACCGAGGCCGTCGAATCCGCCGAACAGGCCGAGCAGTTGCTGGAGAAGCGCGAGTTCCTCATGCTCATCACCGATGCGCATCTGGGCGGCCTCAGCGGCTACGAGCTGCTCGGACGGGTCAAGAAACGCTGGCCGGACCTGCCCATGCTGATGATCACCGCCTACGCCACGCCCAAGCTGGCGGCGGAGGCCATCAAGGCAGGCGCGTCCGATTACCTCCCCAAGCCCTTCGCCCCCGAGGAACTCATCCTGCATGTCAGCCGCTGCGCTGAACGCCACCGGCTGATCACCGAAAACGCCTCGCTCCGGGCGCGCGCCACCGACAGCTACCGGCTCGAAAGCATCATCGGCGAGTCGCCCAGGATGAAGGAGCAGCGGGAGCTGATCAAAACAGTCGCGCCCACCAACGCCACCGTGCTCATCCTCGGCGAGAGCGGCACCGGCAAGGAACTCATCGCCGGCGCGCTGCACAGCCTGAGCCACCGCGCCCGGAAGAATTACGTCCGCATCAACTGCGCCGCGATACCCGAGACGCTCCTGGAAAGCGAGCTCTTCGGCCACGAGAAGGGCGCGTTCACCGGCGCGCTCAAGCAGAAGCTCGGGCGCGTCGAGGAGGCCGACGGCGGCACCATCTTCCTCGATGAAATCGGCGACATGAGCCGCTCGCTCCAGGCGAAACTCCTGCGCTTTCTGGAGGACGGGTCGTTCACCCGCGTCGGCGGCAACGAGGAATTGAAGGTCAACGTCCGCCTGCTGGCCGCGACCAACCGCGACATCATCCAGGCCATCCGCGACAACCATTTTCGTGAAGACCTTTACCACCGGCTGAACGTCGTGCAGTTCCGCCCGCCACCGCTGCGCGAGCGCAACCATGACGTGTGCCTGCTCGCCGAGCACTTTCTGAGACAGTTCTGCGGCTCGCTCGGCAAGCCGGTCATGACGCTCACGAAGCCCGCCGCCACCAAGCTGCTGGCCCACCACTGGCCCGGCAATGTCCGCGAGCTGCGCAACGTCATCGAGCGCGCCGTCATCCTTGCGCCCGGCCCGCAGGTGCAGCCGGTTCATCTGCCGGACTTCGAGCTGGAGACCAAGCTCCGCAAGGGCGACGGCCCGGCCGCACCGATCCCGGACTCGCTCGACGAGGCGCTGTCCAGCTTCGAAAAGCAGCTCATCCTCGCCGCGCTCGAGCGGAACAATTTCAGCATCAACAAGACGGCGGAACGGCTCAAGGTGACGCGCCACGCCCTGCGCTACCGGATGCAGCGGCTCAACATCAGCACCGATGCCAGCCCCGACGGCGACACGGACGCGCTGGAGAAATGAACGACATGGCCGCGCGGCTGCCCACCTTGATCGCAGCAGAGGGCCTGCCCCCGGCCTCCCCGCAGCCCGCAGGACCCCCTTCCGGTGCGTGGACCAAACTCGGCGGACAATCGGCACCCGTCCTGATCGCCGCCCTGCTCGTCACGCTGCCGCTTGTGCTTTGGTTCTCCGTGGCCCGCCGCCGTCAACGCAAGCGCATCCCCCACCGTCCGCGCAATCCGACCCTCGCCGAAACCGGCGGCCTGCCCCCGCCCCGCTCCTCCGACCCTCCGCCCACGCCATGAACCCGCCCGTCAGCGAGCAGATCACCCAGCGCAGCGCGTCGAACCTCGCGCTCGCGTTCGTCATGCTGCCGAAGGAAAAGCGGGCCGGCATGTCCGCGCTCTACGCCTTCTGCCGCGAGGTGGACGACGTGGCTGACGAAGAGAGCGTGCCGTTGGAGCAGCGCCGACAGCGCCTTGCCGAGTGGCGCACGGACATCCGCTCCGCGTGCGACGGCGGCCAGCCGCAAATCCCGGTCAACCGTGAATTGCAGCCCTTCATTGCCGCGCACCGGATGCCCTTCGCACTGTTTGATGAACTCATTCGCGGAGTCGAGATGGACCTCGATGTCACCCGCTACGAGACGTGGGAACAGCTTGAGCAATACTGCTACCGCGTCGCGTCCGTCGTCGGCCTTTTGAGCATCGAGATTTTCGGCTACACCAGCCCCGCCTGCCGCGATTATGCCGTCCATCTCGGCAAGGCGCTTCAGCTCACGAACATCCTCCGCGACGTGGGCAACGATGCCGCGCGCGGACGCATTTACCTGCCGCTCGCGGAACTGAGACGCCACCAAGTCACCGAGGCGGAAATCTTGCGGGGCGAGTTCTCTCCGCGCTTCCGCAAGCTCGCCCAGACCACTGCCAGCCGCGCCCGCCACAATTACGCCCGCGCCCGGGCGACGCTGCCGCCGGAAGACCGCAAGGCCATGGTCGCCGCCGAGTTGATGGGCGCGGTCTATTGGCGTCTGTTGCGCAAACTGGAGAGCCGCGATTTCCCCGTGCTGGCTCCGACGCCCACGAAGCTGCACAAGCTGCAAAAGCTCGCGCTCATCCTGCGCACATGGTATCGCTCCGCCACCGGCGCACTGGCGCCGAACTATGGCGTCTGAGCAAGCCCCCGTTCCTGCCAGCCCAACGCGTCGCGTCCCGCGCGGCGTGGCGGATTTGCCTGCGCGGGAAACGCCTTCCGCGAACGCTGTCTCTCCCGCTGCTGACCTTGCCGGCTTCAAACCGAAGCGACACCCATCCTTCCAAAGCAGCACGCCGTCGCCGGACGTCTCCCATCGTAGGGCGGGCATCTTGCCCGCCCCCTCGGCGGCACACCCGACGGACAACGAACGAACGCAACGGCGCGCCCGGATTGGCGAGCGGGACGCTCGCCCTGCCCTGGCCCGCCGCCTCGTCGTCAACGCCGACGACTTCGGGCGCTCGCACTCCATCAATCAAGCCGTCATCCGCGCGCACCGCGAGGGCATCCTCACGACCGCCAGCCTGATGGTGAATGGCGACGCCTTTGACGAGGCCGTCGAACTTGCGAAGCAAAACCCAACCCTCGGCGTCGGCCTGCACCTCACCCTCATCTGCGGCAAGGCCACCTGCGGGCCGATGGAAATCCCTGACCTCATCACCCCGCTCGGTGAGTTCAGCAACTCGCCGGTCACCACCGGCACGCGCTACTTCTTCCGACGCGGCCTCCGGCTCCAGCTCGCGCGGGAAATCGCCGCACAGTTCGCCAAGTTCAAGGCCACCGGCCTGACGCTCGACCACGTCAACGGCCACCTGAACATGCACCTGCACCCGACCGTGTTCGAGTTGCTGGCCTCGCGCTATCAGGAGTGGGGCATCCGCCACCTGCGCATCACCGACGACCCGTTTGCGCTGAACCGCCGGCTCGCGCGCGGCAACTGGCTTTACCGCGCCAGCCACGCCTTCATCTTTGGCCGTCTCTCCCGCCGCGCCCGGCGCATCCTGGCGCGCTCCGAGATTCGCTTCACCGATCACGTCTTCGGCCTGCTGCAAACCGCGCGCGTGGACGAGACGTTCATCCTCAAACTTCTGCCCGAGCTGCCGCGCGGCGACTCGGAGCTTTACTCGCATCCGTCGCTCGACGAATTTCGCCACGAGTTCGACGCCCTCATCAGCCCGCGGGTGAAAGCGCTGGTGCAGGAACTCGGCATCCAGCTCGTCCGCTACCAGGATTTACCGGCTCGCTCCACATGACCAAGATTCTCGTCATCCTCATCGCCGGCCTCGTCTGCGAGGCCATCGGCGTCGTGTTCCTCAGCAAAGGCCTGAAGCAGGTCGGCGAGGTGAAACAGGTCAACACGGCGGAAATCTGGCGGGTGGTGAAGGCCGGCGTGAGCAACGCGAACATCCTCCTCGGCGTGGCGCTGGAAGCCGCCTTCTTCGCCGCGCTGCTCGTGCTGCTCTCGCGCAGCGACGTGAGCTTCATCTGGCCGCTGACCGCGATGGGCTTTGTGCTGACGACCCTCACCGCGAAGTTTCTGCTGCACGAGGAAATCCCGCCGCTGCGCTGGCTGGGCGTGCTGCTCATCATGCTCGGCGCGGGTCTCATCACCTGGACCGAGAAGGCGAAGGAGCAGGCTCCGGCAGATTCACAATCCTCCACGACCTCAGCGCGCTAGCACCGCGCGCAGCACGGCGGCAAGCCGTTCAGCAGCGGACTTGGAGCGCCCGCCGAGCGCCAGGAGCGCGGGAATCTTTTGCGGACGGCGAAGGACGGCACCAGCCAGCTTGCCAAGATTGAGCTTCCCGTCTGCATTCATCAACGCGTTGAAATCCAGCGGCAGGTCTTCGTGAACCGAGTCCGAGATGACGCGCACTGTCGCGCTGGGAATGCCGTGCTTCCGACACAGGAGGCGAATGACGCCGGACTCCATCTCGACGGCGTCCGCCCCGGTGCGCTCGCGCAGCATCGCCTTCTCGAAGGCGGTCACGGCCACTCGTTCCGCGCAGTGAAACCGCACTCCGACCGCTCCGGCGTCGAGCAAGGCCTGACGCAGTGGAAAGTCTTCATCCGCCTCGAAGATGACCGTTCCAATCGAAAGCGCCGGGTTTAGTCCGCCAGCGAAGCCGCACGTGAGCACAAGGTTCCAGTCGCGTGTGGAGAGACGGGCCTTCATCGCGCGCCCGGCGGCGGCGAACCCCATGCCGGTGACGAGGGTGGTGACGTTGGCGGGCAGCCGGCGGCGAAACGCGGCGGCTTCCTGCTTGACGGCGAAGCAGACGAGGACGGGGCCGTTCGCCTTGCCAGTCATGGGCTAACGGTCCGTTGGGGGACTACTGAGCACCACCCGGCCGTTCACTTGTCCGGTGGTGCCGGTCTTGGCATCAAGCAGCTTGCGGTAGGTCGCCAGCGCGAGCAGCGGCCAGGCGTTCCGATACATGTCGTATTTCAAATAGAACACGCACGGGAAGCCGGTGCCGGTGATCTCGTCCTCGGACCATGAGCCGTCGTTGTTTTGCGTGGCGCAGAGGAATTCAATGCCGCGCTGGAGCGCGGGCAGGTCAGGGTCGCCGAAGGTGCAGAGACCCATGACGGCCCACGCGGTCTGCGACGGGGTGCTCGGGCCGCGGCCCTTGTGGACGGGGTCGTCGTAGGTGTTGCAACGCTCGCCCCAGCCGCCGTCTTCGTGTTGCACGTTGACGAGCCAGTCGCGGGCACGGAGGAGCCACGGCTCGCTCATGTCGTGGTCGAGGGCCTTGAGACCGCGCAGCACCTGCCAGGTGCCATAGATGTAGTTCACGCCCCAGCGACCGAAGAAGGAGCCGTCCTCTTCCTGTGAGTTCTTGATGAAGTTGAGGCCGCGTTTGACCTGCGGGTTGGCGCGGCGGACACCTTCGAGGCCCATGACTTCGAGGATGCGCGCGGTGATGTCCACGCACTCGGGGTCGAGCATGGCGTTGTGGTCGGCGAAGGGAACCTTTTCGAGAATGCTCTTGGTGCAGTCCTTGTCGAAGGCCGCCCAGCCGCCGTCCTTGCACTGGAAGGCGAGCATCCAGTCCCAGCCGCGCTTGAAGCACTCGTCGCGGCGCCTGGCGTTGTCGGTGGGAATCTGGCGGAGCGCGAGCAGCACCATCGCGGTGTCGTCCACGTCGGGGTTCCACTTGTTGTTGAACTCGAAGACCCAGCCGCTCGGCTCCACGTCCACGGGGTTCTTGTGATACCAGTCGCCCCGAAAACGGATCTCGCGGTCAATCAGCCAGCTCGCGGCCTGCTTCATGCGCGGGTCTTCAGCGGGGATGCCGGACTCGCGCAGGCAGATGCTCACGATGGCCGTGTCCCACACGGGCGAGAAGCACGGCTCGAGGCGCACGGAGTCAGCGGTGTGATGCTCCAGCCGCTTCAGCTCCTTGTATTCGCGCACGAAGATCGGGTGGTCCTTGGGATAACCGAGGGCCTCCAAGGCGATGACGCTGTTGAGCATCGCGGGGAAGATGGCGGCGAGGCCGTCGCTGCCCTCGAAGCGTTCCAGCATCCACTGCTCGCACTTCTTGAGCGCGCGCTTGCGGAAGGGGTGGAAGCTTTTCCGCGCGACCCACTCGGCGAGCTTGTGCAGGCGGTCGAGCCAGAGGAAGGCGTTGCGGGCGCCGAAGTCGAAGTAGCGCGGGCGCAGCGCCTCGTCCAGCTCCCACTTCCCATTGGGGTAAAGCTCGTCGAGGTTCACGCCGTTCTTGAGCGGGCGCGTCGGGCGGAAGTGGTTGATGATGGCCAGCGGCACGAGCATCGCGCGCGACCAGTTGCTCATGTCCCAGAAATTGACGTGGAACCACTTGCCGATGAGCAGCACTTCGCAGGGAATTGAGGGAACATGGTTCCAGCCGACGAGGCCAAGCAGCGCCAAGTAGAGCTTCGAGAAGGTGTTCATCCGCGGCACGCCGCCAAGGTTGCGGGCCAGCTCGCGGGCCTTGAGCATCCGCGGATCGGTGACGGAGACGCCGGCGAGCTTGAGCGCAAGGTAGGCCTTGATGGTCGCGTTCACCTCGGACGGACCGTGCGGGTAGATGTTCCAGCCGCCGTCCTTGAGCTGACGGTCGAAGATGTGGTTGATAGCCTTGCGCTCCCATTCCGTGTCCACCGTGCCCGACCAGTGGTGATACGCCACCATGTCGGACACGAGCGTCACGTCCACGACGAGTTCGCCGACCCAGTAGCCTTCCGGGTGCTGGATGCTGAACAGATAGTCCTGCGACCGCTTCGTGGCGGCGGCAAGGGCGGCCTCGGAGAACTGGCCGAAAGCAAAGGCGGGTTGTGCGGGCGGCGGCGTGCTCCGTCCGGGATGGGTTGCAACTGACATGCGGCGCGAATCTGGAAAACAGCGCGGGGGGAGTAAAGGATTATTCCCGCACAGGAAATGGCTTCGGAAGGGCTGTAAGCCGAATTTTGTCTGCGCCCTTGCGGACGGAGAGAATCATTTGTCTCAGCAGCCAATACCCGGAACCCATCCCGCTTTCGCGGAAACTGGAGCGGGCCGCTCCGTTGGTTCCCTATTTGGCCTTGCACCCGATGGGGTTTGCCGTGCCCCCGCGCTTGCGCTTGGGGCGGTGCGCTCTTGCCGCACCTTTTCACCCTTGCCGGCCGGCTGCCCGGCTGGCGGTCTGAGTTTCTGTGGCACTTTCCGTCAACCCGCCTTCCAGCGGGCCGCCCACGTGTATCTCCGACTGAGCCGGAGTTACGCGGCATCGCGCCCTGCGGTGTTCGGACTTTCCTCCCCCGGACGAACCGGGAGCGATCCTCCGCCCTTCCGAAGCCGCCGCCAACATAGGCGAGCGCAGGCGGCTGAGCAAGACCGGCGACGCGCGCCTTCCACCGCACTTCCCGCTTGCCGGGAAGGGCGACTCCAGTAGCTTGCGCCCATGCCGAAGAGCACTTGGATTGTCCCTTCGATTCTCTCCGCGCTGCTCGTGCTGGGCGCGCTGGGATGGACAGCTTGGAAACGCGGCGCGGAACTCGGGGCCGCGCAGGCCGCGCTTGAAGACGCGCGCAAGGCCGCCGGGCAGAACGCCGCGCAGGCCGTCGCGCTGAAGGCCGACCTCGACGCCGCGCAGGCCGAGACCGCCGAGCTGAACGAAAAGCTCGCCGCCGCCGAGAAGGAAATGGAGGTTGACTCAAAAACCAAGAACACGCTGGAAGAGGAAATGCGCGCCGCGCTCCAGTCCAAGGACATCACCATCTCGCAGCTTCAAGGCCGGCTCACGGTCAACATCCTCGACCATGTGCTGTTCGACTCCGGCGAGGCCGCGCTCAAGGCAGAGGGGCAGGACATTCTGCGCCGGCTCGCCGCCGTGCTCGCGGCGCATACGAACCGCGCCATCCACGTCATCGGCCACACGGACAACGTCCCCATCCGCGTGTCGGCTCGCAGCCGCTTCCCGAGCAACTGGGAGCTTTCCACCGCGCGGGCCACGGCGGCGGTGCGCTTCCTCTACGAGCACGCGGGCGTGAATCCGCGCCAGCTCGGCGCGCTCGGTTACGGCGAGTTCCACCCGGTTGCGGACAACGCGACGCCCGAAGGCCGCACGAAGAACCGGCGCATCGCCGTGGTCATTCTGCCGGAGGAACTCGCCGTGACGAAGGCGAGGCCGCCGGAGCAACCGGCTACGCAGCCGGAACCACCGCCAGTTGGGAAATAGCCGCAAAAAGGATGCGGTCAGCGCGAAAGGATTGCCTTCGGCAAAGAATTTCCCGGCGCCTTTTCGCGGCTCAAGGGAACAGCCCCCGCAGCTTCTTCGCCTCGCGCACGCGGGTGATGCCCAGCGAAAGCGCGGCCATGCGCATGGAGATTTTCTGCTTCCGGCTCAGGTTGAGTGTCTGGGTGAAGGCGTTTTCCAGCAGGCGGAAGAGCTTGTCGGTGATTTCCGTCTCGCTCCAGAAGAAGCTCTGCAGGTCCTGCACCCACTCGAAGTAGCTCACCACCACGCCGCCCGCGTTGCAGAGGATGTCCGGGATGACGAAGATGTCCGGGCGCAGGTCCAGCACGAGGTCGGCGTCCGGCGTGGTCGGGCCGTTCGCGCCCTCGGCAATGATCCGGCACTGGATTTGGTTCACGTTGGCGGCGGTGATCTGCCGTTCCATCGCGGCGGGCACCAAGATGTCGCACGGCGTGACGAGCAACTGCTCATTGGTGATGCTCTCGCCGCCGGGGAAATTGGCGACGGACCTGGTTCGCGCGACGTGCTCTTGCAACTTGCCGAGGTCCAGGCCGCGCGGGTTGAACGTGCCGCCGAACGCGTCGCTGACGGCGATGATTTTCACGCCGTAACGCGCGAGGGAAAACGCGGCGACAGAGCCGACGTTGCCAAAGCCCTGCACCACCGCCGTGGCTTGGTTCGCGTTCAGGCCGATGGTGTCCATCGCGCGGTTGGCGAGGTAGCTGACGCCGCGTCCAGTGGCCTCGCGCCGGCCCAACGAGCCGCCGATGGCCACCGGCTTGCCGGTGACGACGGCGGGCGTGGCGTGGCCGGCATGGACGGAATAGGTGTCCATCATCCAGGCCATGACCTGCTCATTGGTGCCGAGGTCGGGCGCGGGGATGTCCACCTGCGGGCCGATGAAGCCGATGAGTTCCTGCGTGAAGCGGCGTGTGAGGCGTTCCAGTTCGCCAGCGGACATCTGCGACGGATCACACGCGACGCCGCCCTTCGCCCCGCCGTAGGGCAGGTTCATCAGGGCGCACTTCCAGCTCATCCACATTGCCAGCGCGGCGACCTCGCCCACGGTCACGTCCGGATGATAACGGATGCCGCCCTTGGTCGGGCCGAGCGCGAGGTGGTGCTGCACGCGATAGCCGGCGAAGACCTCGACCTTGCCATCGTCGCGCCGGACGGGCACGGCGACGGTGAGCGCGCGCTTGGGATACTTCAACCGGTCGCGGTCATTGGCCGGGATGTCCAAACGGTCCGCCACGAGGTCGAACTGCTGGCAGGCCATGTGGAAGGTCGGATGGTCATAGACGTGCATGACGGAAGTTGAATGGCCAAAGTCCAACGACGCAATGCCCAAGCGTCACCTCGGCGCTTCCGCCGTGATGACGAACTCCAGCAGGTCCGCCATCGCCTGCGGCGTCAGGCCGGCGGCGAGGCCCTCCGGCATGAGCGACTGGCCGGAGCTTTTCATGCCCTTCACCTTTGCGCGCGGGAGCGTGACCGTCTGGCCGCTGGCCATGCGGAGCGTCACGTCACTGGGCGTCTCGTTGCCGATGAGGGCCGTATAGCTCTCGCCGTCCTTGGTGTCCACCTGGAAGGCGATGAACTGCGGCGCGACCTCCGCGTTCGGCTCAATGATGCTGCTCAGGAGCTTCTCTTTTCCGGCGGTCCTTACCGTGACGAAGTCCGGCCCCAGCGCGAAGCCGTCCGTGCCCGTGCGGTGGCACGAGGCACAGCGCTCCGTGTAGGTGGCCTTTCCACGCGCCGCGTCGCCGCGCAAGTCCAGCGCGGACTGGAAGGACTTCAGCACATCCGCCGGCTTGGGCGCGGGCGGGAACAGCTTCGCGGCGAGCGCGGCGACGGGCTTGTCCTTGCTGGCCTGAAGCGCCTTCACGGAAGCGGCCGGGAGATCGGTCGGCTTCACACTGCCGGCCTCGACGGCTCTCAACAACGCAAGCGCGCGGTCAGCCCGCGTGATCAGCGCGGCCAGCGCGTCGGTGCGGGCACGCGGGGAAAAGTCGTTCCAGCGCTTCACCAGTTCCGCGCCAACTTCAGGCGCGGGGAAGCGGGCCAGCGACGCAAGGGCCGCAAGCCGGAGCGGCTCCGACTGCGCATCCAGCAGCGGGATGAGCTTCGCACCGGACTCGGCGAAACTGGTGAGCGCGAGCAGTTGCGCGGCCTGCACGCGGGCGGCCTCGGCAGCCTTTTCGTTCGTCACTGTCTGCGCGGCGCTGGCGAAGACGCCTTTGAGATGACTCAATTTGTCCAGCGCGGCGAGCGAAGCGCCCGCGCGCACTGCGCCGTCGCCGAGGGCGCGCACCCAGATCGCGACGGGCGCGGCCGGGTCAGGCTTCGCGACGAATTCGAGCACGGGCTTCGCCTCGGGGTAGCTGTTGCGCGCGCCAATCATTTCGGCGAGCTGCCGCAGGAACTCATCGCTGCCCGGCTGCGAGCGGAAACGCACGTCCCGCACGAGCACGCCGAAGACCTCCCCTGCTCCGTCGGCCAGCGAACTCAGCACGGCGGCGCGCATCCAGGCGTTGTCCGAGTCGTGGCGGATAAGCTCGGCGAGCGCAAGGGGCCGGGCCGGGCTGCGCAGCTCGCCCAGCGTGAACGCGAGCTGGTAGCGCACGCGCGGTGAAATCTCCTTGGTCATGGCGAGCAGCTTTTCGGCGAGCGGGCCGGAGCCG
>JACXTT010004721.1_pt1 | contig 20142 bp, 22 predicted proteins | sample 9270951 | NCBI WGS metagenome assembly JACXTT01 (sample SAMN15532306, study PRJNA645909) | rock metagenome | isolation source: weathered quartz diorite | place: Puerto Rico | collected 2017-06-21 | reverse complement strand
TGGTCAGTGGCAAGTACGTCGAGCTGAATCCCGCCGCCTCGTCGATGGAGACGAACGTCTCGTTCTACTCGAACAAGAGCGAGCTCGTGCTCAAAGGCAGGAAGGCCCAGTACCGCGTCACGGACAAAAAGCCGGTCTTCTACAGCTCGTGGGGCCCGAACGAGGCGCCGCTGGTTCGTCTGAAGCCCGGCAGCGACCACGACGACCGCAACCTCAAGATCGGCGGCGGCTCGTTCATGCCGTTCGGCGGCACGCAGTCGTACGGCGTGCGCAGCGAGGACAAGATCGACGTCGACGCGGAGAAGGACGCGCGCGGCCTCTACAAGATGTCGCCCAAGGAGCCGCTGAAGCCCGGGGAATACGCGTTCGTGCTCACCTTCGGCTCGGCCGCCGGATCAGGGAAGGTCTACGACTTCGGGATCGACTAGGGCCTAGGCCGGGATCGCGACTTTTCGCAGGAGCTCGAGGTCGTCGAGCGCCTTGCCGGCGCCGCGCGCCGCGCAGCTCAGCGGATCGTCGGCGACGCGCACCGGCAGCTGCGTCACGTGCTGGAGCAGCCAGTCCATCCCGCGCAGAAGCGCGCCGCCGCCGGTGAGCACCACGCCCTTCTCGATGATATCGGCGGCGAGCTCGGGCGGCGTCCGCTCCAGGCACGTGCGCACGGTCTCGACGATCGTCATCACCGGCTCGCGCAGCGCCTCGCGAATCTCCTCGTCGGTGATCACGAGCGTCTTCGGCACGCCGTCCACCAGGTCACGTCCCTTGACCTCGATCGAGCTCCGTTCGAGCGCTTCGGGATGCGCCGAGCCGAGCGCGAGCTTGATCTCCTCCGCGCGCCGCTCACCGACCAGCAGCCGGTAGTGCTTGCGGATGTGCTGGATGATCGCCTCGTCCATCTCGTCGCCGGCGATGCGGACCGAATTGCAGTAGACGGTACCGGTCATCGAGATGACCGCGACCTCGGTCGTGCCGCCGCCGATGTCGACGACCAGGTGGCCGCCGGGCTCGTGAATCGGGATCCCGGCGCCGATCGCGGCGGCGGTCGGCTCCTCGATCAGGTACACGTCGCGGGCGCCGGCCTGCAGCGCCGCGTCGCGCACCGCACGCTTCTCGACTTGGGTGATCCCCGAGGGCACGCCGATGACCACCCGCGGGCGATCGAGAACCCAGGTGCGCTTGCGACCGGACGAGATCTGCCGCGCCCGCTCGATGAAGTACTGAAGCATCCGCTCGGTGACGTCGAAGTCGGCGATGACGCCGTCCTTCAGCGGGCGCAGGGCCTGGATGTTCTCCGGTGTGCGGCCGAGCATGGCCTTGGCCTCGTGGCCGACCCCGATGATCTCGTTGTCGGTTCGGCGGATCGCGATGATCGAGGGCTCGTTGAGGACGATGCCCTGGCCTTGCACGAAAACGAGCGTATTCGCCGTTCCCAGGTCGATCGCCAGGTCCGACGAGAAGAGGCCAAATAGACGGTCCTTTAGCATCGTCGCCAGAATTAGCAATCCCCGCGCCACGGCTGGCGGGCGCTCGAACCGCGTGATTCGTAACGTGGTCGCCCCGCCCGGCACCGGGCGCGGGTGATCCGATGATGACAGCAGCGACGCCCGGCGGACAGCGCGCGAGCCTCCGACACCATTAACGGCATACCGCCGATCGCTACATCTTTCCCCAGTAAGCCCGGTCGGCCGGAAACACCGTCTTGCAGCGGGTCGGGGCCGTCGGGCCGTCCAGGGTATCGGCGGCTGCGCGCCACACCGCATAGTGCGGCGCCGCGCGATGGGCTTCGAGCGCCGCCGCATCCTTGTACACCTCGTAGAAGTAGTACACGTTCTCGTCTTGATCGTCCTGCAGGACGTTGAACTGCAGGCACCCCGGCTCGTCTCGCTCGGACGCGATCGCGTCGTGCTCGATCGCCTCGAGGAAACGCTTCTTCTGGTCAGGCTTCACTTTCACCTTCACCCAGATCGCCAGCATTCGTGCCCTCCCTGTCGAGTCGGTATCAAGGCGGGATGGTAGCGCGAAGTGCGCGGGTGCGTCGGACTAATGCGGGCTGCGAAAAAATGCGCGTGTAGTTTCTACCTTTGCGCGATGAGCCCGAAAAATCGCCGCTCCGCAGTCGATTGTCGTAAGACCGCGCAATCGCGTCGCGTTCCCGCGTATGTCACCTCCACTGCGCGGTGGCACAGAGAATGCCCCGTGTCACACCGGGCGAGCTACGCCAACCGCATGGAGGAGGACAAGAATATGAGCATCCGGGTCGTTCGAGCGATGTTGATCGCGCCGGCCCTCCTGGCAACCCTTGGGGGCTGCGTGTACAGGAGCGTCGAGAAAACTACACCGAGCCCCGTCGTCATGACGCCCGCGCCGCCGCCGCAGCCCGCGGCTCCGCCGGTGGTCGTCGCGCCACCGGCGACCGTAACGGCTCCGGCATCGTCCGCGGATCGCGTGGTCTATCCGCAGGGTCGCTGGCAGCTCTTCGGTGACGGCCGCGGCACGCCGTACTACTGGGTGTGGATCCCCGCGGGCTCGACCTTGACGACGGCGCCCGTGCCTCCCACAAGGCCGGCAGCGACGTCCGTCGTGCCGCAGTCGGATCGCACTTACACCTTCACCGAGGGCCGCTGGCAGCTTTACGGTGACGGTGGCGCCACGCCGTACTACTGGGTCTGGATCCCGGCCGGGATGGCGCCCCCCGCGCCGCCGATGCCGCCTCAGGCCGGGTAGCACGATCCAGTACGTCATGTTGCTCGGAGGGGGCCACGCGGCCCCCTCCAGTTTTTTACGTCCGTGCTCGGCGTCAGGCGGCCTGGCCTGACCGTGCGCGCCGCAGTATAGTCGCGGGTATCCGCTACCTTGCCGGGAGAGGAACGCCATGCCCGAAGGCTCCGCCGACTATCGCGCGATCGAACTGGAGCTCACCGAGGCTCTTGGACTGACTCGACGTCCCGTGGCCGTCGCCTTTCGATCAACGCCGCCGGCGGGCGTGCCGAAGTTCACCGGCACCGAGCCATCGGGCTGTAGCTTCTGGCGCCTGGCCACCGACCGCACCTTTTACACGGTCCCCGCGGATCATCACAACTGTCCGATCGGCAGCTACACGCACAACATCCCCTTGCCGCCGGAACGGGCCGACGAGCTCGGCCAGACGCTCGGGCTCATGACCGAGATCGGCTACCTCAAGATGCAAGAAGTCCCAGGAATTCCACGGCTGCCGCGGACGCCGGGCGCCGCCATCTATGCGCCGCTCGGGCAGACTCCCGTCGATCCCGACGTGGTGCTCGTCGCGGGCCGCCCCGGTCGGGTCATGCTCCTGCACGAGGCCGCGCTGCGGGCCGGCATCGGCGCGCCGGCGCCGCTGCTCGGCCGGCCGACCTGCATGGCGCTGCCGGCATCGATGGCCCAGGGCGTGATCGCGAGCGCGGGCTGCGTGGGCAATCGCGTCTACACCGATCTCGGCGAGGACGAGCTCTACGTGATGATTCCCGGCAAGGACGTCGCGCGCGTGGCCGCCGAGGCCCGCACGATCGCGTCGGCCAACCTGACGCTATCCGAGTATCATCGCGGCCGGCGTCACAGGCTGGCGACCGAATAGACCACGCGAGGAGAGCGCTCATGGCGGACCACTCGGAGGCACCGCTCCCGTTCCAGCTGCGCAAGCTCGGCCACGTCGTGCTCAACGTCACCGATCTCGAGCGCTCGGTTCGGTTTTACACCGAGGTGCTCGGGCTCGTGATCAGCGATCGCTATCCGGACAGCATGGTGCCGGGTGGCATGGTTTTCATGCGATGCAACGCCGACCATCACGGCGTGGCGCTGGTCGGCGGCGCGCGCCAGAACGCCTCCGGCAGCCTGAATCACTTCGCCTTCGAGGTCGCCTCGCTCGACGAGGTGTTTCGCACGCGGGCGTGGCTACGCAAGCACGATGTTCCGATCGTGTTCGAAGGGCGCCGGCGGGCAGGGTGTCAGGTCGCCGTGGAGTTCCAGGACCCCGACGGCAACAACCTCGAGGTGTACTGGGGCATCGACCAGGTCGGCACGAACGGCTACGTGCGTCCGGCGAGCGAGTGGCGCCAGGCGCGCTCCCTCGAGGACGCGGTGGCCAACCTCCCGCCCGGTCAGCGGCTGCCGCTCTACTCCGCGTGAGGATGCGGGCGCGGCGATCGCCGTCGCCCGCGCCGCCCTGAGCATGCCCTCGCTCTCGACGACGTGCTGCATCGCCGGCGGCGGGCCGGCCGGCATGATGCTCGGCTTACTGCTGGCACGAGCCGGCGTCGACGCCGTCGTGCTCGAGAAGCACGCCGACTTCCTGCGCGACTTCCGCGGCGACACGATCCACCCGTCCACGCTCGAGATCCTCCACGAGCTCGGTCTGCTGGACGATTTCCTGAAGCTGCCGCATCAGAAGGTGCATGCGCTCACCGTGCAGATCGGCGGCGAGACCGTCCCGATCGCCGATTTCTCGCACCTGCCGACGCGCTGCAAGTTCGTCGCGTTCCTGCCGCAGTGGGATTTCCTGAACTTTCTCGCCGAGCGCGGGGCCCGTTTTACGAGCTTCGGCCTCAGAATGCGTGCCGAGGTCGTCGGCCTCCTGGAAGAGCGCGGCCGCGTGGTCGGCGTCGCCGTCGACACACCCGAGGGACGGCTCGACGTGCGCGCTCCGCTCGTGGTGGCCGCCGACGGGCGCCATTCGATCGTGAGGGAGAAAGCAAACCTCCCGATCGAGAAGCTGAGCGCGCCGATGGACGTCCTCTGGTTCCGTGTCTCGCGACGACCGGACGATCCCGACACCGGCCTCGGCCGCTTCCGGCCCGGGCGGTTGTTCGTCCTGCTCAATCGCGGCGACTACTGGCAATGTGGGTTCGTCATCGCCAAGGGCACGTTCGACGACATCCAGCGCACCGGTCTGCCGGCGTTTCGCGAGAGCGTCGCCGCACTCGTCCCGTTCGCGGCCGACCGCGTGACCGACATCCGCAGCTGGGACGACGTGAAGCTCTTGACGGTGCTGGTCGACCGGCTGACCACGTGGTATCGCACCGGCTTGCTGTGCATCGGCGATGCCGCGCACGCGATGTCGCCGGTCGGCGGCGTCGGAATCAACCTGGCGATCCAGGACGCGGTGGCGACGGCCAATCTCCTGGCCGAGCCTCTTCGCCGCGGCACGCTGACCGACGCCGACCTGCGCCGCGTGCAGGAGCGGCGCGCGCTCCCCACGCGCATCGTGCAGCGCTTTCAGGTCCTGGCTCAGAATCGCGTCGTCGCGCCGGTGCTCGCGAGCCGCGCCCGGACACTCACGGTGCCATTCGTGCTGCGGCTGTTCGTCCGGTTTCCGTGGCTGCGCCGGATTCCCGCCCGGCTCATCGGGATCGGCTTTCGGCCCGAGCACGTCGAGACCGCCGCCCGCGGCTGAGGAGCGCCCCTGCCGAGCCCGAATCTGATCGCCCAGGCGTTGCTGGCGGGACTGTTCACGGGCGGTCTCTACGCGCTGCTCGGCCTGGGCCTCAGCCTCACGTGGGGCCTGCTCCGCGTGATCAACCTGGCCAACTTCGCGCTGGCGTTTCTCGGCGCGTATCTCACGTACCAGCTCACCACGGCGCTCGGGCTCGATCCGATGCTCACCCTCGTCGTGATCGTCCCCGCCTTCTTCCTGGCGGGGATCGTCCTGGAGGAAGGCTTCCTGCGGCTCCGCATCGACGAGCTCACGTCCTTGATCGTGACCTTCGGCCTCACGGTGATCCTCGAGAGCCTCATCCAGTGGATCTGGACCGCCGACTTCCGCCGCCTCGAATCGCCTTACGCGCGCGTGTCGCTCAGGCTCGGCCCACTCTTCGTCGGACTCGGCGGGCTCCTCGCGTTCGTGGCGGCCGCGCTCCTGACGCTCGCCACCTGGGCGTGGCTCCGCTGGAGCTATCTGGGCAAGGCGGCGCGCGCCAGTGCTCAGGACGGACCGATGGCCGGCGCGTTCGGTGTCAACCGCCGTCGCCTGGCGCTGCTGCTCGCCGGGCTGAGCTCGGCCTACGCCGCGGTCGCCGGGCTCTTCATCGCGCTCAACCACACCCTGGCGCCGTCGCAGATCTATTCGTGGATCGGCGTAGTGTTCGCCGCCGTCATCATCGGCCGGCTCGGCAATGCGCTCGGCCTGCTGGCTGCGTCAGTCTTCATCGCCGCCAGCGAGGCGTTGACGATGGCCGTGACGGCGCCCGGGTGGGCGCCGCTCGTCTCGTTCACGTTGCTGATCGTGATCCTGCTGCTCCGGCCCGAGCTGTGAGCACACGACTCTCGACGCTCGGGCTGGTCGCGGCGGCGCTCGTGCTCGCGCTGGTGCCGGCACTCAAGCTCGCGGCCTTCTACGAGTCGTTCCTCTACCTCGTGTTCTTCTGGATCTCGCTGGCCACGAGCTGGAACATCCTGAGCGGCTACGCGGGCTACTTCAGCTTCGGTCACGCGGCGTTCTTCGGCGCGGGCGTCTACACCACCGCAACGCTCACCACCGCGTTCAACGTGCCCTTCCTCCTGAGCCTGCCCGCGGCGGGACTGGTCGCGGCGCTGCTCGGCAGCGTGATCGCGGCGGTGGTGTTCCGCGTCCGCGGTGTGCGCGGCGAGCTGTTCGGGCTCCTCACCCTCGCGGTCACCTTCGTGCTGTCGACAATCGCGCTCAACACGCGGCTCGACGGTGGTCCAGGGGTCTTCCTGGCCGCCGTGCCGGTGCCGACGCTCCTCGGGGCGCCGGCGACCACGCTCTATCACCTGGCGCTCGCGGTCGCGTTCCTCTCGATGGTCGCCGCGCTGGCGATCTACCGCTCGCGCTGGGGCATGGGCCTCTTCGCGATCCGCGACGACGAGGACGTCGCCGAGGTGCTCGGCGTCCCCACCTACCGGTACAAGCTCGCCGCCTTCGCGCTCTCCTGCTTCATCGCGGGCCTGATCGGCGGGATCCACGCGATGTTCGTGACGTACGTGACCGTCGCCGAGACCTTCGCGGTCGGCCTGGCCGTGGACGCGATCATGATGGCCGCGCTCGGCGGCACGCGCTTCTGGTACGGCCCGGCGCTCGGCGCCGTCATCATCACCACTTTGACCCAGTCGCTCACCGGCGGTGAGAGCGCCGTGCTGAATCGCGCGCTGATCGGGGCCGTCCTCATCGCGGTGATCGTCTTCCTGCCCAACGGCGTGGCGGGTGGGCTCCAGCGGCGCTTTCGGCGCGCGGCGCACGCCTCGGTGGGCATCACGGCGGTCATCGAGACGCCGCCATCTCCGGCGCGAGAGGCCTCCGCGCCGCTACTCGGCTGCGTCGATGTGAAGAAGGCATTTCGCGGACTGCAGGCGCTGGCCGGCGTCACGCTGGATGTGCACGCCGGCGAGATCCTCGGCCTCATCGGTCCGAACGGGTCCGGTAAATCCACCTTGATCAACGTGGTCAGCGGCTACTACCGCGTCGACGGTGGCCGGATCGTGCTCGACGGCCGCGATATCGCGCGCGTGCGCGCTCACCGCATCGCCGGGCTCGGTCTGGCGCGCACGTACCAGATCCCCCGCTCGTTCCATCGGCTCAGCGTCCTCGACAACGTTGCCCTCGCGGCCATGTTCGGCGGCGGCCACGGCCGCGCCGCCGGCCGGAGCCTGGCGCGTTCGTGGCTCGCCTTCACCGGCCTCGAGGCCAGAGCCGATGCGCTGCCCGGCGAGCTGAACCTCCTCGAGCGAAAGTTCCTCGACCTGGCGCGCGCGCTGGCCTCCGAGCCCCGGCTGGTGTTGCTGGACGAGGTGCTCTCCGGCCTGACCGCGGCGCAGATGACCGACGCGCTCAGGCTCGTGCGCCGAATCCGCGACCGCGGCACGACCGTCGTGTTCGTCGAGCACATCATGCGCGCCGTGCTCGACCTCGCCGATCGCGTGGTCGTGCTCAGCGGCGGCCAGGTCATCGCCGAAGGCCTCCCGCGTCAGGTCATGCGCGACCCGGACGTCGTCCGCGCCTATCTCGGGAAGGCCTATGCTTGAGGTCGAGCGCCTCGAGGTCGCGCACGGTGACGCCGTGGCGGTATGGGACGTTTCGCTCTCGGTCCGGCCGCGCGAGCTCATCACGGTCGTGGGGCCGAACGGCGCCGGCAAGACCACCCTGATCGACGCGATCGCCGGGCTCTTGCCGCCGCGTGCCGGCACGATCCGGCTCGACGGACACGATCTGGCCTCGGTGCCGCCGCACGAGCTCTGCGGTCAGGGCATCGCGCTCGTACCCGAAGGGCGCCGCCTCTTTCCCGCGATGACGGTCGAGGAGAACCTCGAGATCGGCTGCTATGCGCCGGCCGCGCGCCGGCGACGCGCGCAGAGTCTGGAGCGGGTCTACGCGATGTTTCCGGTGCTGTGCGAGCGCCGGCGGGCCGTGGCCGGTGCGCTCTCGGGCGGCCAGCAGCAGATGGTCGCGATCGGGCGCGCGCTGATGGCGATGCCGCGGCTTCTGCTGCTCGACGAGCCCTCGCTGGGCCTGGCGCCCGCGATCGTCGATCAGGTGTTCGAGGTCGTCGCCGGCATCCACGCCGACGGCGTGGCGGTGCTGCTGGTCGAGCAGAACATCGTCCAGGCGTTCGCGATCGCCGCCCGCGCCTACGTCCTCGAGCAGGGGCGTATCGTCGCCGAAGGCACCCCGTCGGAGCTCGCCCGCGACGCGCGGATCCGCGAGGCGTATCTGGGCCAGCAGTGAGCCGGTTAGCGGCGACGCCCTCACCGCTCCTTGCCCTTGGATTGACGGTGGTCTAGCATGTCCAAGGTCGGCACACAGGAGGACAGCGCGATGGCACTCATCAAGGTGACGGACCTGGCATACGGGCGGCTTCGCTCGCCGGACCTCGACGCGGCGGAGGAGTTCCTCACCAACTTCGGCATGGTGCGCGTGGATCGGACGAGCACCGCGCTCTACATGCGGGGCACGGACACGCCACATCACATTCACGTCACGGAGAAGGGCGATGCCGGGTTCGTCGGCATCGCCTACTACGCGGCGAGCCCGGACGATCTGCAGAAGCTCGCCAAGGCCCCGGGAGCCTCGGGCGTCGAGGACATCGACGAGCCCGGTGGCGGCAAGCGCGTACGGCTCAAGGAGCCCAACGGCTATCAGATCGAGGTGGTGTACGGCATCAAGGAGCTCGACCCCATCCAGGTGAAGCGGCAGCCGCTCAACCTCGGATCGGAGGGGCTCAAGCGGGCGGGCGAGGTGATGCGCATCCACATGGGGCCATCACGGGTGAAGCGGATCGGCCACGCGGTCATGGCCTCACCGAAAGTCGTGGAGACCGCGGGCTGGTTCCGCGACACGCTCGGCTTCATCTGCTCCGACGACGTGTACGCGGGAAACAAGGACAACATCATCGGCTCGTTCAACCGGCTCGATCGCGGTGACACGTTCGTCGACCATCACGTGTTCTTCTGTGTTCGGAACGAGCGGGCGGGCCTGAACCACTTCTCGTTCGAGGTGGCCGACATCGACGACGTCTTCACCGGTCACGAGCACATGAAGAAGCTCGGCAAGTACGAGCACATGTGGGGCATCGGGCGCCACCTCCTCGGCAGTCAGATCTACGACTACTGGTCGGACCCGTGGGGCCGCGTGCACGAGCACTGGTCGGACACCGACCGGTTGAACGTGAAGAACGGCTCCAACCTGATCTCGGCGGACGACGGGCTGGTCTCACAGTGGGGCGAGCGGCCGCCGGAGCGCTTCCTGAATCGGGTGATCGCGTAGCGAGCCGCGGCTCGCCGCGCGCCTCGGCGACGACGCCCCGCCGATCATGCAGGCCGGCGGGGCGATTGTCTTTCGGGCATTCGTGGTACGGTCCGACCGATCGACTCAGTTCGAGGAGGTCGCGGTGACACTGCAGGAACAGCTCGATAAGGTTCGCGAGGCGGCCAAGACGCGGATCCCGGCGGAGGCGCGCGCGGTCATGGAGCGCCACGTCGAGGATCTTCGGGCATCCGGAATCATGAGCCGCATCGCCAGGATCGGCCAGCCGGCGCCCGACTTCACGTTACCCAACGCCGCCGGTCATCCGGTGAGCCTGGGCGAGCTCAGAGGTCGCGGTGCGGTTGTCCTATGCTTCTATCGCGGGCGCTGGTGACCGTACTGCAATGCGGAGCTGGCAGCTCTGCAGCGAGCCCTCCCCCAGATCAACGCGGCCGGCGCGAGTCTGGCCGTGATCTCGCCTCAGGTCGCCCGGACTCCGCGCGAAACCTCGGAGCCCGAGGCGTTCGCCCTCGAGATGCTGCGCGACTTCGGCAACCGGATAGCCGAGACGTACGGCCTCGTCTTCACGCTGCCGGACGATCTGCGCGTGATCTACACAAAGTTCGGCATCGACCTGGCGCTCGGCAATGGTGACGGCACGTGGCGACTGCCCGTTCCGGCCCGCTTCGTCATCGATCGCCAGGGCATCATCCGAGCCGCCGACGCCGACCCGGACTACACGCGCCGCCCGGAGCCGGCCGAGACCGTGAACGTCCTCGAGAAGCTGCGCCACGCCGAGGGACGGTGATGACGTCGGGGCCCGAAGGGTTGGATCCCCGAATCGAGACACGAGAAATCGTGTTCGACGCGGACGTGAGCCTCGTCACGCCGTTTCTCAAAGTGGCTACGGTCAGCCGTGGTGGCTCCGGGCACATGACGTTCGCCTCGGACGAAGGCCCCGGTCTGGGCGGACTGGGCTCCGCACCCACGCCGCTCATGTACTTCAGCGCCGCGCTCGCATTCTGACTGATGACCCAAGTGTCCCGGTACGGGCACATGCTGAAGGTCACGGTGAACGGGATGCGGATGCGGGTCACCGCACACTTTCGGGTGGACGGCTCGGTCCTCAACGACACGATCCTGGGCCGGATGCTGGGGGCCGAGACAGTCCTGGAGATCGACTCGCCGGACTCGCCCGAACGCGTGGCCCGCGTCGTCCGTAACGCCGAGCGAGGGTGCTTTGTAATGCAGGCGCTCCTGAATCCGGTGCCGGTGAGCGGACGCACGCTGCTGAACGGCGCCCCTCTCGGCGAGACCGTGAGCGGGATCACGCCCCAATGACGCTGCGCAACGACGGGATCGAGATCATTGGCATGATCTCGACGACGCTCGCGTCGGAGATGTACGGCAAGTCCATCATCACCGGCGCCGTCGATCCGGGCTTCATCTCCGAGTTCGCGCGCGTCCACGAGGCGGGCGGCTTCGATCGCGTGCTGGTAGGCTACGGCTCGACCGGCGCCGACGGCTTCGTCGTCACCGCGCACGCCGCCGCGGCGACGACGCGGCTCGGATTTCTGATCGCGCATCGGCCGGGATTCGTCGCGCCGACGCTCGCGGCCCGCAAGGCCGCCTCGCTCGACCACCTGACCGGCGGGCGTATCGCGCTGCACATCATCACCGGCGGCAGCGACGTCGAGCAGCAGCGCGACGGCGATTTCCTCGACCACGACGCCCGCTACCGGCGCACCGACGAGTATCTCGAGGTCCTGCGGCGCACCTGGGCCAGCGAACGCCCGTTCGACTTCGAGGGCGAGTTCTACCGGGTACGCGGGGCCTTCGCCGAGGTCAAGCCGCTCCAGCGCCCGGCGATTCCGATCTATTTCGGCGGTGCCTCGGGCCCGGCGCTGGCGGTCGGAGCCCGGCACTGCGACGTCTACGCGCTCTGGGGCGAGCCCGTCGCAGCCATTCGGCGGCAGATGGCGGAGGTTCGCGCGGCCGCGCCGCCCGGACGCGTGCCACGCTTCAGTGTCTCGGTGCGGCCGATCCTCGGCGCGACGGAAGACGAGGCCTGGGACCGCGCACGGCGCATCTTGCAACGCATCATGGAGCTGCGAGGCGGAACCCCAACGCCGGCGCGGCCGCAGAGCGTCGGCTCGCAGCGCCTGCTCGATCTGGCCGCGCGGGGCGAGATCCACGACAAGCGCCTGTGGACCGCGATCGCCGCGGCGACCGGCGCGGCCGGCAGCACCACCGCGCTGGTGGGCACGGCGGAGCAGGTGGCCGAATCGCTGCTCGACTACTACGACGCGGGCGCCGGCACCGTGCTGATCCGCGGATTCGATCCGCTTCAGGACGCGGTCGAGTTCGGGCGCGATCTGGTGCCGCGGCTGCGTGCCGGCGCCGAGCGCCGCCAGCGACAGGCGGTGCCCGCCGCCGGGGTCGCAACGTAGGGCGTGCCCGGGCTCGACTCGGGACGCATTGGGCAGCGACGGCCAAAGCGCGGTAAAGTATGGCGAGTGGGATGACGCCTATCGGTGCTCCGGGAGGGACATCATGATCCAGGCGAAGAGACTCGGTCACGTCGTGCTGAACGTCCGAAACGCCGAGAAATCGCGCGACTTCTATACGCAGACCCTCGGCCTCAAGGTGGCCCACGAAAACCTGGAGCGCGGCGCCGTGTTCCTCAGCTTCGGCAAGGAGCACCACGACCTCGCGCTGTTCCAGCAGGCGACCGGTGAGCCGCCGGCGAAGAGCCAGCCCGGCCTTCATCACATGGCGTGGCGCCTGGACAGCTTCGAGGAGCTGAAGGCCGCCTATCGAGAGCTCAAGCGGATGGGGATTCCGCTCGACAGTACCGCCGAGCACAATGTCACGCGCAGCGTCTACTTCTTCGATCCGGACGGCAACCGGGTCGAGCTCTATTGCGACATGGTCGAGAACGGATTCGAGACGATGCAGTCGGTGGGTCCCAAGCGCGACCCGCTCGATCTCGAGTAGAAGCCCCGCTCTTCTGATCTCACCGACGCCGGTCGGCGCCCAGGCGCCGCTGACCGGCGTCGTCGTTTGTCACGGCCTGGACGACAAGAGCTTCACGAGCCGATAGAGATATTCCTGCCCCTCGTAGAGCGAGCGAACGAGCATCCGCTCGTCTCGCCCGTGGGCCCGGACGTCGTCGACGTCGCCGAACATGCCCGACGTGCCGTACGCGGCAATGCCGGCGGTGCGCAGATAGCGAGAGTCGGTCGCGCCGGTCGACATCGTCGGGACGACCGGCACGCCCGGCCACATCTCCTGGGTCGCCCGTTCCACCGCGCTCATGATCTCGGGCGTGAGCGGAGAGGGCGGGCTCGGGAAGAATCTGTTGGTCGGCGTCACCGTGATCTTGTCGTTGGCGAGAGCCCGGATCAAGGTCTGGCGCACGTCCTCCTCGGTCTCGTTGGGCAGCACGCGGCAGTTCACGAGCGCACGCGCCGTCTGGGGCAGCGCGTTGTTGGCGTGACCGCCCTCGAGCCTCGTCGGAACGCAGGTCGTCCGCATTCGTGAGTTGTAGGCCGGGCTGACGGCGGCGACGCGTGCGACGACAGCCGGGTCGCGGTCGCCGCGCACGACCGCGCGGATGTCCTCCGCGAGCGAGCCGCTCGTCTGCGCGGCCGCTCGCTCGAAAAACCGACGATTCACCTCGTCCAGATTGACGGGAAAATCGAAATCGCCCAGCCGCGCCAGACCGCCGGCGAGGTGCCAGATCGCGTTGTCCTTGACCGGCAACGAGCTATGCCCGCCCTTGTTCGTCACCTCGAGCTGGTAGTTCAGGACGATCTTCTCGCTCGCCTGGATGCTGTTCGCGACGCGCCGGCCCCGGCTCAGCGAGCCTCCACCGCCCTCGTTGATCGCCATCTCTGCATCGATGAGCGCGCGGTACTCCTTGAGCAACCACACCACGCCGTTGTGGCCGCCGCCTTCCTCATCCGCGGTCAACGCCACGATGAGGTCGCGATCGGGCACGAAGCCCTCCCGCTTGTAACGGATCAGGTTGGCCACGAACGAGGCGGCCATAGCCTTGTCGTCGGTGGTGCCGCGGCCGTAGAAGTACCCGTCGCGCTCGAGCAGCTTGAAGGGGTCGACCGACCAGTCCTCGCGGTTCGCCTCGACGACGTCGAGATGAGCCAGCAGCAACAGCGGCCGCCGGCCTCCGGTTCCGCGGAGTCGCGCGACCAGGTTGCCCTTGCGCGGGACCGGCGCCAGCACCTTGACGTCGCCGGCCGGAAAACCCGCGTCGAGCAGGCGCCGGGCCATGGCCTCGGCCGCCTTCGTGTTGTCGCCGACCGAGTTCGTGGTGTTGATCTCGATCAGCTCCTGATAGATCTCTCGCAGGAGCTGGTGCGGCGCAAGCGTGGCCGGCTGGGCGCCGGGCCCCGGCCTCGACACTGGAACAACGGCGACGACCGCCGCGACAACGATCGACAGCAGAAATACTCTCGAGAGCCTCCGCGCGCTGGGCATGAGCACCTCCGCGAGCCGGAATACTATCGCGAACGCTCGCGTCGCGGACACCTTCCTTGACCCGCGGCGGACCACGGGCGTACCGTACCGAGGTCGCCGATTTCACCGCTTCGTGAGAGGAGACTCCTGATGGCTCGTGTCGCCTCATCAAAGATCCAGGACAGCTACGTCGACGCCCTGCCCGCCTCGCGCGCGCTGTACGAGCGCGCCCGGCGCCTCTTCCCCGACGCGGTGACCCACGACAACCGCCGGATGCAGCCGTTCCCGCTCTACGTCTCGCACGCCGACGGCGCCCACAAGTGGGACGTCGACGGCAACCGCTACATCGACTACTGGATGGGCCACGGCGCGCTGCTCCTCGGTCACAATCCCGGGCAGGTCGCCGAAGCCGTCAGCCAGCAGGCGCTGCGCGGCACACACTACGGCGCCTGCCACGAGAAGGAAGTCGAGTGGGGCGAGTGGGTCTGCCGACTGGTCCCGAGCGCGGAGCGTGTGCGGTTCACCGGTACGGGCACGGAGGCCACGCACATGGCCGTGCGCTTGGCGCGGGCGTTCACCGGCAAGCGCCACGTCGTCAAGTTCGCGGGTCACTTTCACGGCTGGCACGAAGGGCTCGAGATCGGCGTGCGCCCGCCGTACGAGGCCGAGCCCGAGGCCGGTCAGCTTCCTGAGGTCGTGGATCTGGTCACGGTGCTGCCGCCCAACGACATCGCCGCAGTTCGCGAGCGCCTGGCGAAAGGCGACGTGGCCGCGGTGATCATCGAGCCGACCGGGGGCCACTTCGGCTCGGTGCCGGCGCCGGCGTCGTTCGTCGCGGCGCTGCGGGAGGAGACCAAGCGGGCGAACGTGCTCCTGATCTTCGACGAGGTCGTCACGGGCTTCAGGGTCGCCCCCGGCGGCGCACAGGCGATGCTCGGCATCCGGCCCGATCTGACGACGATGGCCAAGATCCTCTCGGGCGGGCTTCCGGGCGGCGCGTGCGCCGGCCGCGAAGACGTCATGAGCTACCTGGCCACCAAGCCGAGCGCCGAGGAAAACCGCCGCGCCAAGATCGCGCACGCGGGCACGTTCAACGCCAACCCCCTCTCGGCCGCCGCCGGCGTGGCGATGCTATCGTCCGTCGCCGACGGTCAGGCGATTCGCCTCGCCAATCAGCAGGCCGCCAAGCTGCGCCACGGCATGAACGAGATCCTGGCGCGCGAGCGCGTGCCGTGGAAGATCTACGGCGACCACAGTGACTGGAAGATCTTCTTCGGCGCCGGCGTCCCACCGCGCGACGGCTCGGATCAGTCGGTGCAGGACGTCGACTGGCGGCGGCTCGACGCGAAGAACGCCGAGCAGAGCCGCGCGCTCCGGCAGGCGCTCATTCTCAACGGCATCGACTTCAACGGGGCGCGCGCCCTGGTCGGGACGTGCCATACCGACGATGTGCTCGACGAGACCCTCGCCGCGTTCCACACCGCCATTCGCGCCATGAAAGAGGAAGGCCTGGCATGATCCCGGAGATCTATCGCAAGCTCGGCGTCCGCCCCGTCATCCACGGCTCGGGAACCACCACGCGCTACGGCGGCTCGATGCTCCGCCCGGAGGCGCTCGAATCGATGCGCCAGGCCTCGCAAGCGCTCGTGAACATCGACGAGCTCAACGAGGCGGCCGGCGTGACCATCGCGAAGACGCTCGGCGCCGAGGCCGCGTTCGTCACGGCCGGCGCCAGCTCGGGGCTGATCCTCCAGGCGGCGGCGTGTATCGCCGGGGACGATCCGGCGAAGGTCACGCGGCTGCCCGACACGCGCGGGATGAAGAACGAGATCGTGATCCAGCGCGCGCACCGTTTCGCCTACGACCAGGCCTACCGGGTCGCCGGCGGCGTGCTGGTCGAGATCGGCCTGGCGCGCCGAACGCAGCCGTTCGAGCTCGAGGACGCGATCACCGAGAAGACGGCCGCGGTCGCGTATCTGATCTCGCCGTTCACGAGCCCGCCCGGCGTGCTCACGCTCTCGCAGGTGATCGAGATCGCGCATCGCCGCGGCGTGCCGGTGATCGTCGACGCCGCGTCGATGCTGCCGCCCCGCGAGAACCTCACGAAGTTCCTGCGCCTGGGCGCCGACCTCGTGAGCTTCAGCGGCGGCAAGGGCATTCGCGGGCCGCAGTCGACCGGCATCCTCGCCGGCCGCCGCGATCTCGTGCGCGCGGTCTCGGTCAACGCGAGCCCCAACCAGGCCCTGGGCCGCGCCGCGAAGACCTCGAAGGAGGAGATCTGCGGGCTGGTGACCGCGCTCGAGCTCTTCGTCGCCGAGGACGAGGCCGCCGAGATGAAGCGCTACATCGACGTGTGCGCGATCATCGTCGAGAAGCTCTCGGACATTCCCGGCCTGCGCTGCGTCGTCGAGCACGATTCGGTGAACCGCGTGATCCCGCACGCGGTCGTCTATTTCACGCCCGACTGGACGGGCCCGTCGGGCCACGCCGTCCAGATTGCGCTCGCTAAGGGCGATCCGCACATCTACGTCCAGCAGGGCGCCCATCAGGGCGGCTACTTCGACGAGATCGCCGTCGATCCGATCAACCTCCAGCCGGGCCAGGACACGATCGTGGCCGCGCGCCTGCGTGAGGAGCTGACCCGGCGATAAGCCGTGGAGTGAGCCGTGTGCCGGAACATCAAAATCCTGTTCAACTTCGAGCCGCCCGTGACCGACGAGGAGATCCGGGCGGCCTCGCTGCAATTCGTCAGAAAGGTCAGCGGCTTCAACAAGCCGTCGAAGGCCAACGAAGCCGCCTTCCTCTCGGCGATCGACCAGATCGCCGCGGTGTCGAAGAATCTCCTCGGCTCCCTGGAGACGACCGCGCCGCCGCGAACCCGCGAGGAGGAAGCGGCCAGGGCGCGGGCTCGAGCGGCGCAGCGCTTCCCACGATGAGCTAGTGTCCGCGCATGCCGGCGGGCCCCTCGGGTCCCCAGAACACCTCTTCGTTCTCGGGTCCCTCGACTAGCAGAAAGCCGGCCAGACCTCGCTCGAGCCGTGAGAGCGAGTGATCGACGATGATGTAGCGGCCGGGCACCTCCAGCTTGAGCTCGACGATGGTCGCGCCACCGGCTGGCACCATCGTCGTCTGCACGTTCGTCGCGATGGCGGAACCCATCGCGGCTTCGCCGTACACGCGCTCGAAGATCTCGCCGATGACGTGAAAGGACGAGGTGGCGTTCGGTCCGCCCACGCCGAAGAAGATCCGCACGGTCTCGCCGACCTTCGCCTTGAGCGGATACTCCGTCGTGAGCGCCCCCACCGCGCCGTTGAAGACGAAGTACTCGGCGTGCTCGGCGAGGAGCTTCTCGACGCTGAACTCGTCGTGGCCCCGCTGGCCGTACGGCCGATCGGTGTAGATCTCGCCTTGCATGACGTAGAACTCTCGATCGACTTTCGGCAGCCCGCCGGCAGGCTCGACGAGGATGAGCCCGTACATCCCGCTCGAGATGTGGTTGGCGACCATCGGCGTCGCGCAGTGATACACGTAGAGCCCCGGGTTGAGCGCCTTGAACCGGAACGATTTGGACTCGCCCGGCGGTGTCTGCGTCATCACCGCGCCGCCGCCCGGTCCGGTCACCGCGTGCAGGTCGACCGAGTGGATCATGCGGCTGTCCGCGCGGTTCTTGAACGCGAGCTCGACGGTGGCCCCCACGCGCACGCGCAGGAATGGACCCGGCACCTTGCCGTTGAAGGTCCAGTAGGCGTACGTCGTCTCGTTCGCCAGCTTACCGACGAGCTCGACGGCCTCGAGCTCAACCTTCACCGTGCGCGGCGGGCCCGCGGCGAGTGGGCCCGGCAGATCCGTGGCGGCGCGCGCGACACTCACCGACGGCGGCAGCTTCACCGCCGGCGCCTTGGCGCCGCCGACGGCGATCTTGCCTTCCATGCCGGCCTGCCGGTGGCCCGGCAACGAGCAGAAATAGGCGAACTCGCCCGGCTTGTCCGCGCGGAACACGGTCACGCTGCTGGCCCCCTTGCGGTTGACGCGATCGGTTCCAGCCTTGAAGTCGGGAAATACCGCGTCGTGCTCGATCCCGTCGTTGTTGACGAGGCCGACCTGGACGATGTCGCCGACGGCGACACGCAGGGTGGGATTGACGACGCCTTCGATCTCGCCCCCGGCGCCGACGAAGGCCATCTTGCCCTCCGCCAGCTCGGTGCGAAGGCGAAAGCGCACGGTCGGTGTGTACTCGGCGGCCGGGCTCTTCTTCGACACCGCCCGAGCAGGCGCCGGCGGGTTCGCCTGCGCGTGCTGGTGGCTCGGCGCAGGCTGACCGAGGACGAGCGCGGGGACGAGTGAGACGATCAGGAACAGCAACGCGGCCGATACTCGCGCGAGCGCGGTGCGGTGCGTCAGCATGGCGGCTTCCCCCTCTCGTTCCAAGGATGCGGCCGCGCCGCTCCGACGCGTTATGACCGGCGTCATACGGGGCGTGGGAGAATCGCGATGCTATCATCCGCGCATGCCGGCGCAGCCGATCGTCGATTTCCTCAAGGCCGGCACGGTCTTCGCCGGCCTCCCCGCCACGGAGGTCGTGGCCCTGGCCGGCGAGGCGCGCGAGGACCGCTACCGGGCGCGCGCTTTCATCTTCATGGAGGGTGACGAGTCCGCCTGGTTCTGGCTGGTCCGCACCGGGCGCGTCAGGATTCTCCGGCAATCGCGCGGCGGCAAGGAAGTCGTCCTCGAATTGCTGGGACCCGGGGAGCCGTTCGGCGGCGTTGCGGTGCTCGAGCGTCGCCCGTACCCGGCGTCGGCGCAGGCCATGGACGCGAGCCGCGTCGTCAAGATTCCGCGGGCGCCGATTCTCGACCTCGCCGAACGCCACCCGGCGCTCGTGCGCGAGATGACGCTCTTGCTCGGGCGCCGGCTCAGATCCGCGCACGACTCCGTGAAATCGCTGGCATCGGATCCGGTCGAGGCGCGCCTCGCGTCGCGGCTGATTCGGCTGGCCGAACGCGAAGGCACGCGGGATGCGCGCGGGCTCGTGCTGCCGTTCCATCTCACCCGCCAGACCCTGGCGGACATGAGCGGCACCACAGTGGAGACGACCATTCGTGTCCTCGGCCGCTGGCTCGGTAAAGGCGTCCTCGTCGACGAAGGCGGACGGTTCATCGTTCGGTCGCTGGAGGCCCTGCGCGAGATCGAAGAGCATGGCGCCCTCTAGGCTCGACTCACCATGCCGCCGCTGATCCGCCGCTATATCAAGACCAGCTTCGCCTTCCTGATCGCCGGCGTGGTGCTGGGCAGCTACGTCAGCGTCGGCCAATATCTCGTCGGGACATACGCTCCGCGCCTGGTGATCACGGCGCACGTGCACGTGCTGCTGGTCGGCTTCATGCTGATGGTCGTGATGAGCGTGGCCACCTGGATGTTTCCGCGCCCCGCACGCGACGAGGGCCGCTATCGCCCGGAGCTCGCCGAGGCCGTCTACTGGGTGATGACCGTGGCGACGTGCCTTCGCGCCGGCGCCGAGATCCTCGGCGCCTACTCGGACTCGACGCCGCTCCGCGCGACGATCGCCGTCGGCGGCCTGGGCCAGGTCGCCGGCGTCCTGCTCTTCGTCGCCAACATGTGGACCCGCGTCCGCATGCCGTCGGCCGCCCCGCAACGCCAGGAGCAGCGCTGACGTGGAGATCGGATTCTTCTTCTGGCCGTACAACGTGGCTCTCGTGCGCGCGATGGGCCAGGCCGCGGACGAACTCGGCTACGACATGGTCGGGATCGCCGACACGCCCGGCATCGCGATGGATCGCTGGGGGGCGACGGCGATTCTGGCCGAGCACGTGCGGCGCGCGCGGGTCGCCGTCTGCGTGACCAACCTCGTCACGAGGCATCCGGCGATCGCGGCGGCCTCGATCGCGTCGATCGACCTGTTGGCACCGGGCCGCTCGGTCCTCGGCATCGGCGCG
>JACXTT010004720.1_pt1 | contig 20143 bp, 22 predicted proteins | sample 9270951 | NCBI WGS metagenome assembly JACXTT01 (sample SAMN15532306, study PRJNA645909) | rock metagenome | isolation source: weathered quartz diorite | place: Puerto Rico | collected 2017-06-21 | reverse complement strand
TGGAAAACAGCATGCGATACACCGACAAGGGCGGCCTGATCACGGTAACCCTGTCCCAGCAGGGGGGATTTGCCGAACTGACGGTCGATGACAGCGCGCCCGGTGTGCCCGATGGCGTGCACGCCAAGCTGTTTGAGCGCCTGTACCGGGTGGATGTGGCCCGCACCCGCAAGAGCGGCGGCAGCGGCCTTGGACTGTCGATCTGCAAAGCCATCATCGAAGGGCACGGCGGCACCATCGTTGCCTTGCCATCGCAGCTCGGTGGCGTCAAAATATTCATTCGACTGCCACTTGCCACCTGATACCCCGCCATGGACAATGCTGCCCGCATCCTGATCGTTGAGGACGACGACAAAATCGCTGCGCTGCTCAACGACTACTTCAGCGCTGCCGGTTACCAATGCGCACGGGTCGCCAACGGGCTCGACGCCGTAGAACATGTGCGCAGCAAACCGGTTGACCTGGTGATGCTGGACCTGATGCTGCCTGGCCTGGACGGCATCGGCGTGTGCCGCGAAGTGCGCGGCTTTTCCCAGGTGCCGATCATCATGCTGACGGCGCGCATCGACGAGATCGACCGCCTGCTGGGCCTGGACACGGGCGCCGACGACTATGTCTGCAAGCCCTTCAGTCCACGCGAAGTGGTGGCCAGGGCGCGCGCCCACCTGCGCCGCGCTGGCGGCAAGGTGCTGCAGGGCGGCGGTCCCGCCTTTGTGGTTGACCGCGAGCGCATGCGGGTACTGCAAGGGGGGAATGCGCTGCCGCTGACACCTGTCGAATTCCGCCTGCTGGCTGAGTTGATCGACAATCCAGACCGCGTCTACTCGCGCGCCCAGTTGCTCGACTTTGCGCACGAGGACCAGCGCGACATCAACGACCGTACGGTGGATTCCCACATCAAAAATATCCGCCGCAAGATCGCCGCCCGCCTGCCCGATGTCGATTGCCTGCAATCGGTGTATGGTGTGGGCTATCGCTTCGAGCCGCCGCCTGTGTAAGGTTGGCGCGCTGGCCGCGACCAAGCTACAGGACGACATCTGGGAGCGGTCATGCACAAATTCTTTCTCGTTTTCGCTTTGGCCGCTGCGCTGGCAGCGCCCGCGGGCGCCGCTCCGGCGTGCATGGGGCATAGCCCGGCGCACACGGTGGCCTTGCTGGAGCTGTACACATCGGAAGGATGCGACAGCTGCCCGCCTGCCGACCAGTATTTCAGCGGCTTGCGGGCTGGCGGGCTGGCGCCGGAACAGGCGGTGCTGCTGTCGCTGCACGTCGACTACTGGAACTATATCGGCTGGACGGACATCTTCTCCCGCGCCGTCTTTACGGAACGCCAACGCGACTTGTCGTCGCTGGTGGGCAGCCGCACCATTTACACGCCGGAGTTGTTTGTGGGTGGGCGCGAATTGCGCAGTGGCCGCTGGCAGTCGGGCCTGATGGACGCGGTCAAGGGTGTCAATGCCAAGCCGGCCCAGGCCGACATCGTCATTTCACTGCTTAGCCCCAGTGCCGGCAAGTTGTCCGTGGACGTCAAGGCGACATCGGCGAAGGGGGGCACCCTGCATGCGGCCCTGGTCCAAAGCGGCATCGACAGCCAGGTTAAGTCCGGCGAGAACAAGGGCCGCCTGCTGCACCACGACTTTGTTGCACGGGAATGGCTGGCCCCGGTCGCCCTGGAAGGCAAGCTGGCCAAACCTTCGGCCGTGCTGTCGCGCACCTTGGCCTTGCCCGCTGGCGCCCAGGCAAAGCAGCTGTCGGTGAGCGCTTTTGTCCAGGATGACAAGGGCGAAATATTGCAGGCGTACAACTTGCCACTGTGCGGCAGTTAAATGATCACGGGAAAAAGCATTAACTGACAAACATTGTCATTGTTCTTGCAGCAAGTGAAATATTTATATGGCAAAAATTGGCGATTTGTAGGGAAATCTGTGCTGGCATGGCGATTGCTCTTGGCTTGGTATCCAAAACCAAAAGAGGGGAAATCATCATGTCATCGATTAAACACATCACCGCGGTATTCCTGTTCGCCCTGGCCAGCAGTGCTCAAGCCATGCATGTCGACGTCACCAGCACCAAGGGAATCACGCTGGGCGGGGCGATTGGCGGTGCAGGCGGAAAATTTGTGCCTTGGGGCGGCAGTGTCGTGCTGGACGAAAGGGACGCCTTGGTCCGGGCCAGTGGGCGTTGCGCGTTCAATGTCAATTACGATATGCAGAACGATGGCGACACCGCCACTGCCCCGTTCAAGAATGTGCTGCAAGTGCACGACACCCCCGTTGCCATCAACAGCGCCTTGACCTTGGGCGCTGGCCAGTCCAAACAAATCAGCACCCAGCCCTACTTCACGCCTGGCACTTTTGTCCTGGCGCTCAAGCTCGATGCCGACAATGCGCTGGCCGAATCGAATGAGTTGAACAATATGGTTAGCGTCACCGTGACCCTGAACGGCAAATGCCAGGCCGGCGAACTGCCACCAGCGACGACTCCGCCCGTCGTGACGCAGCCCGACTTGACCAGCCCGGGCGGCATCGCCGTTGGCGGCCACACGGTCAAGTGGGGTGGCACGCTTGAATTGTCCTCCCAGGACGCTGTACTGCGCTCAAATGGCCAGTGCGTGTTTAATGTGACCTATCAGGTGGCGAACATTGGCAATGCGGCTGCCGGCGCCTTCTCCAATGTACTGGTCACTGGTAGCCGGGTATTGAGCCAGGTCGACGGGCTGACGCTGGCTGCGGGCCAGACCAAGTTGGTGAACACCCAGATCTACCTGGCCCCGGGCAGCAATGTGCTGCGCCTGCTGGTGGATATGACGCACCAGGTGGCTGAGTCCAATGAGAGCAATAACAGCGGGGATGTGACCATCAAAGTCGCCAGCTGCCGCTGATTGACTCCCGGTTTGGCGCCATTCCAGCATGGTTTGGGCGCCATCCCGGCGCGTTTCGTCGCACTTGCATGGATTGGCCCGGGTGGGCCCGGATAGGCTCTCGCTATCCCAACCCCCACCACGAGGCCAACCATGCACCTGATTTCCCGCTCCATCCTGACTCTGGTCCTGTCTGCCGCTGCGGCTTATGCCAACGCCGCCATGCAGGAGGTCGCCCCCGCCAACTATGCCCAGGCCCGCCAGCAGTTCGTGGCCGGCGCCAATGGCGACAGCAAGGCGCGTGACGCCGCCATCGAATCTTTCCACGCCATGGCCGCCAGTTTGCCCGGTCATCCCCTGTTACTGGCCTATGAGGGCGCCGCCACGGCCATGCAGGCCCGCGACGCCATGATGCCGTGGAATAAGCTGGAACTGGCAGAGAAGGGCGCCAACGCGGTCGAAAAGGCGCTGGCCCAGCTCACGCCAGCCCACGATGCAAGCACGTTTGGCGGTGTCCCCGAAAGCATCGAGACCCGACTTGTCGCTGCTCGCACCCTGCTGGCGTTGCCGGACATGATGCATCGTGCCCCGATGGGTAAGCGCGCCATTGACGCCGCCATCGCCTCGCCCCTGTTTGCCCACTGCCCACCACAGATCCAGGAGCAGATGCTGGCCCTGGCAAAGCAGGCAGAAGGCAAAGTCAACGGACAAGCCAAATGAACGCCCGCGCTGAAAGCCTGATGACGCTGCGCGGCGTGTCGCGCTCGTTTACCCTGGGTGGCAATACCATCCAGGCGCTGTCGAGCATCGACTTGTCGATTGAGCGCGGCGAAATCACCGCCGTAACCGGACCTTCTGGCAGCGGCAAGAGCACCTTGCTTAACATCTGTGGCTTGCTGGACCAGTTTGACCACGGCGAGATGCATTACGAAGGTGTGGCCCTGCAGGCTTACGACGAAGCACGCAAGACGGCCTTGCGCCGCCAGACCATCGGCTTTGTGTTCCAGAGCTTTAACCTGGTGCCGGTGATGAACGCCTATGACAATATTGACTTCCCCTTGTACCTGCTGGGTGTGGCGGCGGCAGAGCGGCGCCAGCGTGTCAACCGGGCCTTGGCACAAGTAGGCCTGGATGGCTTCGGCCCGCACCGGCCGGACCAGCTCTCCGGCGGCCAGCGCCAGCGCGTGGCGATTGCCCGCGCCATCGTCAAGAACCCGCGCCTGGTGATTGCTGATGAACCCACCGCCAATCTCGATTCCAACACGGCCACCCAGATCGTTGACCTGATGAAGACCCTCGCCCACCAGGAAGGCACGACCTTCCTGATCGCCACCCATGACGACCGCATGATTGATCATTGCGACCGTTCCCTGATCCTCGATGACGGTGTCCTGGCAGGAGGTAGCTATGTTCGCTAACTTCAAATGGTTGTCGATGGCCATCAAGAATGCAGGCCGTAACCGTCGACGCTCGCTGGTGACCCTTGCCATCGCGGCCATGGGTACGGCTGCCGTTTTGCTGGGCGGCGGCTTTGCGCTTTACACCTACAAGTCCCTGGCCCAGTTCAGCGCGCGCGACACGGGGCACCTGGTTGTCGCCGGCCCGGGCCACTTCAAGGACATGGACAGCGTGCCGTTGGAGACGGGTATTCAGGATCCCGAAGCATTGAAGGCCAAATTACTGGCACTCCCGGCAGTGACGCGCGTCCTGCCACGCGTACAGTTCTCTGGCTTGATCAGCAATGGCGACAAGGCAGAAATCTTCCTTGGATCCGGTGTCGATGCGAGCCAGGAGTTCGTCGTCAAAGGCCCAACAATGACCCAAGTGTCGGGCACCTTGTTGGACGCTGCCCGGCCTGAAAACGGTCCCGGTGTCCTGCTTGGCAAAACGCTGGCGCAGTCCCTTAATGCGAAACCCGGCAGTTCCCTGACCTTGATGTCCACGACGACGGCAGGCAGTCTCAATGCGATCGATGTGACTGTTGTCGGCGTTGTCAGCACCGGTATCGCCGATGTGGATAAGCGCCTTTTCATGGCCGACATTGAAACGGCGCAGTCGCTGTTGCTGACCAAGAAGGTGTCGCAATTGTCGGTCTACCTGGACGACATCAACAAGACCGATGCGATCAATGCCGAGCTTGTAAAAGGAATGGGCAATACGATTGAGGTGCGCACTTGGCTGCAACAAGCCGTGTTCTACCAGAGCGTCAAGAGCTTGTATGACCGCATATTTGGCTTCTTGGGTGTCATCGTGCTGGTGATCGTCCTGTTTGCCGTGACCAATACGCTGGCGATGGCGGTCCTTGAGCGTACCCGGGAAATCGGCACCATGCGCGCCATGGGAACCAGGCCCGGTGAGGTGATGCGGCTGTTCACACTGGAAGGCTTGGTGCTTGGCGGTGCGGGTGCCATTGCCGGCATGCTGCTTGCCGCCGCCGTTGCGCTGGCCCTGCTCAAATTTGACGTGCAAATGCCGCCTGCACCCGGCCGCACGAGCGGCTATCCATTGGTGGTCGACGTGTCCTTGTCGATGTATGTCGCAGCAGCGTTGATCGTCGCCGCACTGTCTGCATGTGCTTCGCTGTTCGTCAGCCGCAGCGCAGCCCATCAAAACGTTGTGGAGGCATTGGCCCATGTTTAAGCACATCGCTCACATCGTTTTCTTCCTCGGGCTGGCCGGGACTGCCACGGCCAGCGACGTGGAGTCCATCCTGAAAAAGACCGACGCATTTCGCTTGCAGGAAGGTGCATCCCAGGTAGATACGCTGGTGCAAACGTTTAAGGGTGGCCGGCCTGACAAGGAAAAGCGCTATCAGGTGCTGACCAAGACGGGCGGGAAATCGTTGGTGCTGATGCGTTCTCCCGGCGAGATTGGCCAAAAAGTGCTGATGGTCGGCGACGACTTTTGGATGCTGTTGCCTGGTAGCGCTCGACCCTTTCGCATCACGCCGCTGCAAAAGCTGCTGGGCGACGCTTCCACTGGCGATATCGCCACGATGACTTGGGCGGGCGACTACGACGGCACGGTGACGCGCGAGGTCGACGTCGACGGCGTGCCTTGCCTGGAGCTGGAACTGGAAGCCAAGCGCAAGTCCCTCAGCTACCAACGCATCGTTCTGCACGTGGCCAAGCGTGATTATCGACCCGTCCATGCGGACCTGTTTGCCGCCTCCAAGCGCAAGCTCAAACAGGCCCGCTATGTGGTGGAGCAGCGCGATGGACGCCCGACTGTGACCCGCATGGTGCTGACCGATGAAGTGCAAAGTTCGCACGAGACTGTGGTCAATATCGTAGCCAGCAAGCCGCGGTCGCTGGGAGATGAATTGTTCAACCCAATGAATATGCAACGTAGCGACGTGGCGCCATGAAGCTGAACCTGCTGCTGTTGTTTGTGTACTGCGTCTGCATGTCCCATCCAGTAAGGGCGCAGGAGCCGGTCAGCGTCGTTGTACGAGGCCAGTTTGAGTCGCGCCAGGCAGCCTTTGGCAACCCTTATGGCGTGCAGGACAGCGTGCGCCGTATTGGCAGCGTTGAAGCGAGTGGCCAATTTGCCGGCCCGATGGCGTCGACGATCCGGGCAGTGCTGTCGGCCCGCGACGAAAGTGACCATGGTGGCATCGCCGTGCTCAATGAGCTGTCATTCGACCGGGCGTTGGGGCCAGGTTTTGTCACTGTCGGCAAAAAGGTTTTGAGCTGGGATGTGGGTTATGCCTTCCGTCCGCTCGATGTGGTGCAGCAGCAGGACCGGCGCGCCATTAACGCGCCGACGCTGGAAGGCGTGCCGTTGGTGGCATGGGAGGTGTTTGACGCTTCCCGGGCCCTGACCGTCGTGCTGAGTAATCCGGGCCACCGCAAGGCCGAGCAGCCGCGCGACGACGGCGCCCTGGCGCTGCGCTTGTACCGGCGCGATGCGGCATCGTCCCGTGATGAATACCTGGTGTTGCGTGCCTCGGACCGCAATGGCCTGGAAGGGGGGGCTTCTTTCTCCCAAGTGGAAGGAGAGGCGCTGGAACTACACGGCTCCATCCTGTTCCAACAGCGGCATGATACTTGGATCACGTCACTGCCTGGCGCGGCAGGTCAGGCGCAAGGCGGACCCATGCAACAGCCCGGAAAACCGGCATGGCAAAGTTTTTCCGGTGGTGGCAAAGCGCTGGCGGGCATGACCTGGACCACAGAGGGTAAATTTTCCGTCCTGGCCGAAGCATGGTTGGATCGCACGGGAGCCAGCCTGCGCCAGCGCAACCTGCTCCTCCGCGCATCGCAGAATTGGGAGGACGTGGAGCTGGCCGGCGACTTGCTGTGGATGCCGGAAGACGGCGGCCTCGTCAGCAGCCTTGCCCTTGCCTGGACGCATGGCCCGTGGAGCGCTACTGCCAGCCTGCGCGGCTACGGCGGTAGGGCACACTCCACGGCCAGGTTGTTACCCGTGCGCCAATTGGCGGTGGTGACACTGAGCCATGCGTTTTGAAGGCCCTTAATGCAATTGATGCTTAAAGTCAGACAGCTCGTCGTGGATGTGCGTGATGGCGGACGCCAGCTGCGGCTGGGCCATGCCGTCCCGACTGCAGGCGCGCTTGGCTTCGTCGCCCAGCATTTCCAGGCTGTCCACGCAGTTGCAGATCTCCTCGTAGTCGTGCGACTGCATGACAACTCGGGCCGACTCCGATTGCTCGTCCAGTTTGTCGATGCATTGTTTGAGTTCCGGCGACGACTGGCCATCGCCGACGGCGCTGGACGCCTGGCCGATGGCGTCACAAACGCGCTCAAACCGTTGTTTGATTTCAGCTTCTTGAAGCATGGCAATTCCTCCTGGATAGTGGCGCGCCAACGCGCCCATCGTTGGATCACCTTGCTGGGTCAAAGTTGCGCTCAGCCCTATGCCTGATACACTGCTGCCAAACCTACCCAAAGCCATGATGCCAATCACCGAAACCGCCGTCCCCAGCCGTCCATCCTTCCCTTGGAAGCGATTTGGCGCGGACCTGATTTATGCAACTATCTTCAATATCGGCGTTGCCGTGGCGATTACCTTCCTACTGTCGGGCGGTAATTTTGTCGGCAATATGGTGGCCTCGATGTGTATTGGTACCACCGCCTTCCTGTTCATCGACGGCATGCGCCTGTGGTTGAGGCGGGGTTCGGATCAACATAGCTGGCCGCGACTGATCATCATCATCGCCGTGGCAGTACCCCTGGCTCAAATCGTGGGCGGGGCAATGACCGAGCTCATTCTTGGCATACGCATGCGCACATTGACCGAGGTGTATTCGGAGCGGCAAGCCGTCGGCACCATGGTGTTCATCTTGTTGGCCACCATCGTCGCCACGCTCCTGTTTTCCAATCGTGAGCGATTGATGCGCGTGGAGGCCGAGGCCGCAAAAGAAAAAGCCCGCGCTGAAGCCATTGCCCGCCAGGCCTTGCAAGCGCAGCTGCAGTTGCTACAAGCGCAAATTGAGCCGCATATGCTGTTTAATACCTTGGCCAATTTGCAGGGTTTGATTGCCATTGATGCGCCCCGCGCCCAGCACATGCTGGACCAGTTGATTGTGTATTTGCGCGCCACCTTGACATCGTCCCGCGCCGAAGTGACGACGCTAGGGCAAGAAATGACATTGATGGATGCTTACTTGGGCTTGATGTCGGTCCGCATGGGGAACCGGCTGGCGTATGAATTGCATGTCCCGGCCGAACTGCGGGGCGCCCAGATTCCGCCGATGCTGCTTCAGCCATTGATCGAGAACGCCATCATCCATGGCCTGGAGCCCAAGATTGAAGGCGGCCGCATTGTTGTCAGTGCCGCCGCGCTCGACGGCAAACTGCAGGTCAGTGTGATTGACGATGGACTGGGCCTGGACGCAACGTCGACCAAATCGGGTACGCAGTTGGGCTTGTCCAATACGCGCAGCCGGCTTGAAGCCATCCATGGTAGCCAGGCCCACCTGAAGCTGTCGCCCAATCCGGCTGGCGGCGCCCGAGCTGAACTCATTGTGCCGCTGGTGATGCCATGAGCTTACGTGCCTTAATCGCTGAAGACGAACCGATCCTCGCTGCCACGCTGGCGCAGTCCCTGCAGCGCCTATGGCCGGGGTTGCAGATCGTTGCCACCTGCCCGAACGGGGTGGAGGCGCTGGAACAGGCGCTGGCACTGCAGCCGGACATGCTTTTCCTGGACATCAAAATGCCCGGCAAATCCGGACTGGAAGTGGCAGAAGACCTGGCCGAACAGTGGCAAGGTGGCAGCTTCCCGCAAATCGTGTTTGTCACGGCGTATGGCGACTATGCGCTGGACGCCTTTGAGCACGCCGCCGCCGACTATGTGACCAAGCCCGTTAATGATGCCCGCCTGGCTAAGACGGTGGAGCGCCTGCAGCAGCGGCTGGAGAAAAAGGATGCGGCGGGCGACATGGCGCGCCTGCTGGACCAAATGCGTGCTTTGATTCCGGGCGCCGCAACCACTGCGGCTGGGGGAGCTGTGGCTGCTGCATCATCAACGCCGGCCTCGACGCAGGCAGTGGAAAAGCTGACCCTGGTGCGCGCCCTGGTTGGCAATGTGGTGCGCATGATCCCCGTCACGGAGGTGGTGTACTTTGAAGCGACCGACAAATACATCAATGTCGTGACCAAAGACAGCGAAGCCCTGATCCGCACCAGCCTGAAGGAGTTGTTGCCCCAGCTGGACGACAAACTGTTTTGGCAAATCCACCGCGGCACCATCGTCAATTCAAGCTGTGTGGTCAGCGCAGTGCGCGATGAATCCGGCAAGCTGTCGCTAAACCTCAAATCGAGGCCGGAACAGCTGCGCGTGAGCCCCCTCTACGCCCATCTCTTCAAACAGATGTAAAGCGTGGTGGGCCTCCATCCCCGCTCCAGGGGTGAACTGGCATTGTTTAGACGATGCCTTTGCTCCGCAGGGCGGCAATCTCTTCGCCACTGCGTCCCAATACGTCGCGCAAGACTTCGTCGGTATGCTGGCCCAGCAGGGGAGGGGCCTTGTCCGTTGCCACTGGTGTGGCCGACAGGCGCATCGGACTGCGTACCAGCGTGACCTTGCCTGCCGTCGGATGGGGCAAGTCCATGGCAATGCCACGCGCCTTGACCTGCGGGTTGTCGAATACGTCGCCGATGTCATTGATCGGCCCGCAAGGTACGCCAACGGCTTCGAGCTGGTCGATCCATTCGCTGCGGGTCTTTGTCATCACCATATCGGCCAGGATGGGAACGAGCACGTCGCGGTTCTTCACGCGCATGGGATTGGTGGCAAAGCGGGGATCCTGCGCCAGTTCGGTGCGCTGGCCCACTTCAACAAATTTCTGGTATTGCCCGTCATTGCCGGTGGCGACGATGATGTGGCCGTCCGCGCAAGCGAAGGTCTGGTATGGCACGATATTGGCGTGCGCATTGCCCATGCGCTTGGGCGGCTTGCCGCTGTTGAGGAAGTTACTGCCCATGTTGGCCAGCATCGCCACTTGGGTATCCAGCAGGGCCATATCGATATGCTGGCCTTCGCCAGTGCGGTCGCGGTGGGTCAGGGCGGCGAGTACGGCGATGGTGGCGTACATGCCAGTCATCAGGTCGGTGATGGCGACGCCTGCTTTTTGCGGCCCGCCGCCGGGCAGGTCGTCGCGCTCGCCGGTAATGGACATCAGGCCGCCCATGCCCTGGATTAGGAAGTCGTAACCGGGGCGGTGCGCGTAGGGGCCGTCCTGGCCAAAGCCGGTGACGGAGCAGTACACCAAGTCAGGCTTGATGGCGCGCAGGCTGTCATAGTCCAAGCCATAGCGCTTCAGGTGGCCGACCTTGAAGTTTTCCAGCACCACGTCTGAATGCTTTGCCAGTTCACGGATCAGGGCTTGGCCTTCGCTACTGGCGATATCCACCGTCACGGACCGTTTACCGCGGTTGGCAGACAAGTAGTAAGCCGCTTCGGTCGTGTTATTGCCATCGGCATCGCGCGCATAGGGTGGGCCCCAGGCGCGCGTGTCGTCACCCACTTCCGGTCGCTCGATCTTGATCACGTCAGCGCCAAGATCGGCCAGGTTTTGCGAGCACCATGGGCCTGCCAGCACGCGCGACAGGTCCAATACGCGGATATGGCCTAGCGCCTTTGGCTGGCCAGCCTTGTTATTCGTTTCTACCATGGTGTTGCAATCTTAGTGATGTTGGGATGCGCGCATTATATCGGGCGCATGGCCGTGGACCGAGCCGCGCTCAATGGTGCGTAGTTCAAATGAGCGGGCCTGCAGGGTCGCTTCGATGATGGACAAGGCTTGTTGTGGCTGGGCGCTGCCGCACATAAAGATGTCAACAGCGGCAAAGCCGAATTCGGGCCAGGTGTGGATGGAGATATGCGATTCGGCCAGCAGCACGACGCCCGTCACGCCGGCGCCAGTGCCGAAGCCGTGGAAGTGGCTGTGCAGGATGCGCGCACCGGCGCCAGTGGCAGCCTTGCGCAGCAAAGCGTCCAGCGCTGCGCCGTCTTCCAGGTGGGCAGCGTCAACGCCATGGAAGTCGGCCAGCAAATGCACGCCGGCAGGATGGTGCGTCATCACTTGTGGCCACCTCCGCCGCCACCGCTGTAACCGGTGCCGCCGGTGTAGCCGCTGGTGCCGGTGCGTTGGGTCCACGCATTGCCCTGGTTGTTGCTGGTCGAACTGCGGATCATCTTGACCCAACTGGTGCCGGTCGTCAGCGCGGTCACCATCACCGCATACAGGATGAATTTGCCGCCCATCCTAGGTCCCCTTATTGGAATCGTTGAAATGCATGGGCACGTAGATGGCCAGCGCCGCCAGGGCAACAATCCACCATGTGCCTGAGAAGTTGAGCAAGAGCGGGATCGCGTTCAGGCCGAGCAGCCACCACAGGAATGCCATGCTCATGCCTTGCGATTCGGCTGGCTTGTTTTGCACCGCCACGTCGTTGCCGAACCAGGCTTTGACCTGGTCATTGGCGACCGGAGTGGAGCGCGACCAGGTCAGCTCCTCGCGGGTGCGTTCCGCCGCCAGCGTCACCTGGCCACCCTTGAATTCGTGGACATGGTTGCGGTCACCGACGGAGACACGCCAGTTGAATGCGCCCACTGCGCCGACCACCTTGGCTTCGTAGTCCCACTGCTTGGGGAAAGTGGTCTGGTCGAACTTGGCCATCTCGCCATTCCACTCCGGCCATGTGGGCATGACGGTGGCGCGCGACCAGCCGTCTTCCGTTTCGACCAGCCAGAAGAAGGCATTGCGCGTGTTATAGACCAGGTACTCGGTCCATTCAGTTCCCTCGTCGTCCAGGCGGCGCATGGCGCCAATGACGGTCCATTGCTGTTTATTGATGGTGGCTTCCGCACCGAGCTGCAGGGAAGTGTAAAAGGACTCGACATTCTTGCCCGCTTCAATCACCTGGGCTTTCGGGCTGGCCGCATCCAGTTGCGCTTTGCAGCCGGGGCAAATCAGGTGGGGCGTGATACCAGGCCGGTAGCCGATGCTGGTGCCGCAGGACGGGCAGTCCAGCGACGATGCCTTGCCGCGGTACTTGCCCGAGCTTTCCTTGATTTGTTCGTCGTCGCGCAGCAGCTGGCATTGCAGGTCGTCGAGCGTGACAGCGATGCCGATAAAGTGGACGGGTTTTTCTTCGTCGTCCGAATAGTCCAGGGTCGCAAAGCGCGAGCCGGCACGAAAATCGGCCACCTTGGCCTGCCAGCCATCGCCAACCCGGAAGGGCAGTTCGCCCTGGCCGCCAATGCATTCGGCCGTGCGGATCTCAGCACAGCGCATGCTTTGCCCGCCGATGTCATAGGTATTGCCTGCTTCAAGCTGGTTGAAGAAGGGCAGCAGGCCAGGTACTGCTTTTTCAACGGTCAGCACATACATGCCGGATGAATCGCCCAGCCAGCCTGCGCTGCCGTCATCGAACAGCAAATACCATTCGTTCCACATGCCAGCGGAATAGCGCAGCTGGATGCGGCCCACCACATCAAAGGAGCGCGAGCCCTGCTTGCCGCTAGTACCAATCTGGATCGGGGAAAAGTCTTCCAGGACGGAGGAAATCTTGCCAAGGTCCTTGACGTCTTCCGCTGACTTGAGCACCGTCGTCTGGCAAAACTCGCACACCGCCATGACGGAGGCGTGCGAGCGGAATTTGGCGGGCGCTCCGCAGTTTGGGCAAGGGACCGATTGCATGTAGTTTGGCTTAGCCGATCAGCTTTTTCAGGAGTTCTGCTTTGGCCGTGTCATAGTCGGCAGCCGAGATCAAGCCTTTGTCGAGCAAGCCTTTGAGCTTTTCAAGGCGGGCTTCGACCGGTTCTTCGGCTGGGGCAGCTGCCGGTGCTGCGGCCGCAGGCGCCATGGCACCCGACATGGCACCTGCCATCATCTGGCCCATTGCCACCCCGGTCGACAAGCCTGCGCCGATGCCTGCGATGCCACCTTCGTTCTGTGCTGCCAGTGGAATGCTGCTGGCCACCTGGAACTGGGTAAAGCCGGCGCGCTTGTCGGCAGACAGGCCGCCCTTCATGCCCGCAGAAATACGTTCGTCGAGGGCTGCCTGCAGTTCTTCTGGCAGGCTGACCGAGGCGACATTGAATTCATCCACGCCGATGCCGTACTTGGCAAAGGCCGTCGACAGGTCGCCTTTGAGCTGCTGGGCCATCAAGGCCTGGTTGGCGGCCATATCGAGGAAGGATACATTGGCGCCGCCGAGCGAACTGGCCATCGAGGCAAGGATAAGGCCGCGCAACTGGTCTTCCACGTCGTCGCGGGTATAGGTGTCGCGGGTGCCGCTGATCTCGGTGAAGAACTTGCGTGGATCGGCAATGCGGTACGAGTACATGCCGAAAGCACGCACGCGGATCATGTCAAAGTCTTTGTCGCGGATGGTGACCGGCTGCGCCGTGCCCCATTTGCGGCCCGTTTGCACGCGGGTGCTGAAGTAGTAGACGTCCGACTTGAACGGAGCGTCGAACAGCTTGTCCCAGTTTTTCAGGTTGGTCAGCAGGGGCAGGACCTGGGTGGTCAGCTTGTGGGTGCCGGGGCCGAACACATCGGCGATCTGGCCTTCGTTGACGAACACGGCCATCTGCGATTCGCGCACATTGAGGATGGCGCCGTTCTGGATTTCAAAGTCCTGCATGGGGTAGCGCCAGGACAGGACGCCATCGGTTTCCTCATTCCACTGGAGGACATCGATAAACTGCTTCTTAATAAATGAGCCGAAAGACATGATGGTTCCTTTGATGGTTCAGGTTCAGGAGATGCAGCCAGCATTGATGGCGCCGATAGAAATTGAGATTGCGCCAAGCAGGGTGCCGAAAGCTTTATTATTCGATTCGATCTGGTCTTGCGCCATGTGCAGCAAAGCGGTGGCCGCCCAGTAGACGAGCAGTTGCACGACCATGCCGCCGGCCGCCCAGGCCAGGAATTCGTCATAAGTGACTGTATGGGCCAGCGCCGAGGCGATGGTCAGCGAAAAACCGATCAGCGCGCCGCCGAGGGAATGGGCTGCGGCCGAGTTGCCGGCGCGGATCAACTTCACTTCATCAAACGGCGTGATCCAGGTGTAGATGACAAAAAATGCCAAAAACAGGCCTGCAGCGAGAACAAGATGGAGCAGATAGTTTAGGATGGCGGGCACAGGTTTTCTCCCATTTGAATGGCCGGCAGCGGCACGAGAATCTTATTCCAAAAGCGAGCTCATGACAAAACGAATTCTCATCCTGTCTGTATTTGTGGTGGCCTCTTGTGGCCTGGCCTATGAATTGATCGCCGGCGCGCTATCGAGTTATTTGCTGGGCGACTCAATCCTGCAGTTCTCCACCATTATTGGATGCTATCTGTTTGCGATGGGCGTAGGCGCGCATGTGTCCAAATTTGTGAACGACGAGGACGTGCTGGCCCGCTTTGTCGACATTGAACTGGCCGTCGGCCTGGTGGGCGGCCTGTCGACGGCCCTGTTGTTCCTGACCTTTTCGTGGATGAGCGGGCCATTTCGCACCATGCTCTATGTGATTGTGTTTCTTATCGGCATGTTTGTGGGCATGGAGGTGCCGCTGGTGATGCGCGCGTTGAACCAGCGCCAAACCGCTTTTAATGAGCTGGTCAGCCGCGTGCTCACCTTCGACTACCTTGGTGCGCTGGCGGTCTCGCTGCTGTTCCCCCTGGTGCTGGCACCGTATTTGGGACTAGTGCGAACTGGTTTTCTGTTCGGGATGCTCAATGTCGCCGTCGCGTTTTGGACCCTGCATGCCTTCCGCAGCGAGCTGCCCCATGTGGCCACGCGGGCATGGCGCGCCACTGCCGTGATGACGGTGCTGGTGGCCGGTTTTGCGGCCTCGGACTGGATGGTCCATTGGGGCGAAACAGGGTTGTTCGGCGACCAGGTGATTTATGCAACCACGACGCCTTATCAACGCCTGGTCATCACCCGCTGGAATGACGATACGCGGCTCTACATCAACGGCAACCTGCAGTTCTCGTCGCGCGACGAATACCGCTATCACGAAGCACTGGTCCACCCGGCGCTGGAGGCGCTACCTTGGGCGCGGCGCGTGCTGATCCTGGGCGGGGGCGATGGTTTGGCCCTGCGTGAAGTACTGCGCTACAAAAATATTGAGCATGTGACGCTGGTGGACCTGGACCCGGCGATGACGGGGGCGTTCACCACGCGACCCGAGCTGGCCAAACTCAATCATGGCTCGTTCAGCGACAAGCGGGTGCGCGTGCTCAATCAAGATGCCGCAATGTGGCTAAAGGATAATGGTGAATCCTTTGACGCTGCCATCGTCGACTTCCCCGATCCATCCAGTTTCGCACTCGGTAAGCTGTATTCGGTGCCTTTTTATGACCTGGTGCGGCGCCATGTTGCGGCCAAAGGCCTGGTGGTGGTGCAGTCGACCTCTCCTTTCTTCGCCCCGCATGCGTTCTGGACGGTGGACGCCACCTTGCGCGAAGCGGGCATGCACACCTACCCCTACCATGCCTATGTACCTTCATTTGGCGAGTGGGGATTCATCCTGGCTTCGCCACAGCTTGAGTACCAGCCGCCGACCAGCTACCGCTTGCCGATGCGCTTCCTCAATGGCGACACGACGCGTGAGATGTTTAGCTTCCCGCCAGACATGAAGGCACTCAAGATGGAGCCGAACCGCCTTAACACCCAGTCGCTGGTGCGCGAATTCGAGCATGACTGGCGTCAGGTGATTCGCTGATGGATCGTCGTTCCTTTGTGCGCTGGGCCGGTGCGGCCGGTGTGGTGGGCGCAAGCGCCGCCGCGACCGGTGTAGCTTTCCAGCGCTGGCGCGAGATCACGCCGCGTGTGCTGATGCCTGGACAGCGTGAAGGCCACTACCTGCGCGACCGTCGCCCTTTGCCGCCGCCCAGCGAAGTGCTTGAAGTTGACACGGTGATCGTTGGTTCAGGCATTGCGGGCCTGACCGCAGCATGGAAGCTGAACAAGGAAGGCCATCGCAGTGTGCTGATGATTGATGGCCCCCAACCGGATGGCAATGCCGCCGGTGGCCAGTTCGGCGACCTGGCTTATCCCACCGGCGCGCATTACCTGCCATTGCCGTCGCCCGAGTCGCTGCATGTGCGCGAGATCCTGGCCGATATCGGCATCATCACCAAAGACCCGTATGCAGAAAAGCCCACTTACGACGAGCGCTGGATCCTGCATGGGCCCGAGGAACGCTTACTCTTTAACGGGCGCTGGCAGGATGGCTTTATTCCAACCGAGGGAGTGCCTGCAGCTGAAATAGACGAACACCAGCGCTTCTTTGCCATCGTTGAACAACTGCGCAAGCAAAAGGGCAATGACGGCAGGCGGATCTTTGTGTTCCCGACTGCGCAGTCCTCGCAAGATCCTGCTTGGCTGGCATTGGACAAGATCTCGCTCAAACAGTGGCTTGAGCAGAACGACTTCCATTCGCCGACCCTGCACTGGTACCTGAATTACTGCTGTCGCGATGACTATGGCACGCGTTACGACAAAGTCTCGGCCTGGGCCGGTCTTCATTACTACTGCAGCCGATGGGGGCAGGCAGCCAATGCGGGCAACGGGGCCTGGTTGACTTGGCCGGGCGGCCTGCAGCCACTGGCGACGAGCATGGCACAGAAGGCGCAGGTCAAGCGAAGGAGTGGAACGGCAGTATCGATACGGCAAGCAGCTACGGACTCGCCATCAGGTAGTGCAAGTGCTGGCAATAAAGGGGCGGGCGGCGTGGAAGTCGTTTGCTTCACGTTGGAAGGCAACGTAGCTCGTACCTTCCTGGTCAAAGCGCGCAAGGCCATTTGCGCCATGCCTTTGCAGCTCGCCGCGCGCGTCGTCGAGAACATCGGTCAGTACGGATTCGATCCCGCCAAGCACATTCCTGACTACGCGCCCTGGATGGTTGCCAACTTCCTGATGAAGAGCTTCCCCGTCGAGCGCCTCGCCGTGCCGCTATCATGGGACAACGTGATCTATAGCGAACCCGGCTTGGGCTATGTCGTATCGACCCACCAGGACATCCGCGTCGCCCCACCAGAAAAAACGGTTTTCAGCGCCTACGTCGCCCTGTCGGACCGCAGCCCGAAAGAAGCGCGCAAGTGGATGAACACAGCGAGTCCACAGGAATTGCTGGCACTGGCAAGCGCCGACCTGGAAGCTGCCTATGGATGGCGCTTTGCGCCCTGTGTCGAACGTGTCGATATCACCTTGCGGGGCCATGCCATGGCGGTACCCAAACCTGGCTTCTTGTCCAATGCGGGCATGCTGGCATTGCGCGGTGTGGACGGACCAATCCTGTTTGCTCACGGAGATATGTCCGGCTTTTCCGTTTTTGAGGAGGCGGCGTGGTGGGGTTACCGGGCGGCGCAAAAGGTGCTTGGCTAAGCGGACATGCTGCAGGCGCTAATGCGATAGCGCCAGATCAATGGGGCGTGGTTGACAGCGAGGGCCCATCCTGCCACCATAAGAGCATGAACTTGACTCCAGCCCTTATCGCCAGCCTGAATTGGTGGTCCCGCTAACCAGCGGCCACTGCGATAGAACTCGACTCGACGATCATCCCACGCCGCCTCATTAGAGCGGCGTTTTTATTTGCGCATCTTCCCTGGGGCGGCTACTTAATCAAGGAAGAATGCCATGCCCCAAACGCTTCAAGCACCACCATCCACAGCGCCCATTCAAACCATCCTGACAGGCGACCGGCCGACTGGTCCACTACACCTTGGCCACTTTGTAGGCAGTTTGCGCAACCGGGTCGCTTTCCAGCATGACTACCGCCAGTTCATCATGCTGGCCGACGCCCAGGCCCTGACGGACAATATGGACGATCCAGGCAAGGTGCGCCGCAATGTGCTGGAGGTGGCGCTTGACTATATGGCCGCAGGTATTGACCCAGCCAAGTCCACCATCCTGATCCAGTCGCAGATTCCTGAACTGGCGGAGTTGTCTTTCTACTACCTCAACCTGGTAACGGTGGCGCGGCTTGAACGCAATCCAACGGTGAAAGAAGAGATTCGCTTGCGCGGCTTTGAGCGCGATATCCCGGCTGGCTTCCTGACCTATCCGGCCAGCCAGGCGGCAGATATCTCGGCGTTCAAAGCCCACCTGGTCCCGGTGGGCGAGGACCAGGTGCCAATGATTGAACAAACCAACGAAATCGTGCGCCGCTTTAACCGCCTGGCGGGCCGCGATGTGCTGGTAGAGACGCGCGCGCTCGTGCCCGAAGTGGGCCGCCTGCCCGGCATTGATGGCAAGGCCAAGATGAGCAAATCGCTCTGTAACACGATCAACCTGGGCGCCAGCGCCGACGAGGTGAGGGCGGCCGTGAAGATGGTGTACACCGATCCCCTGCACCTGCGCGTAGAAGATCCTGGCCACCTGGAGGGCAATGTCGCCTTCATCTATCTCGATGCCTTTGACACCGACAAGGCAGGCCTGGCAGAGCTGAAGGCGCGCTATGTCGCGGGCGGCGTCGGCGACAGCGTCGTCAAAAAGCGCTTGGAAGCCTGTTTGCAGGAGCTGCTAGAACCCATTCGCACGCGCAGGGCCGAGCTGGCGAAGGACCCGGCCTACGTGATGCAGGTGCTCAAACAAGGAACAGACAAGGCACGCGAAGTGGCCGCTGCCACGATGAGCGAGGTAAAGTCAGCGCTCGGCCTGAACTACTTCGGCTGAGCACTGTTCTTCGTCATGCTGCCGGCCTACTTGACGCGCTTGACGCTCGCCGTGCGGTTGGAGCCTTCAAATTCCATGATGACATTGCCGAGGAATCCTTTGACCAGCTTGACTTTCATGTTGTCGCCGCTGATATAGGCCTCGCTTTCATCGATCACGCGCCACACCTGGCCATTGGCGAGGTTGATGCGCATATTCGGCCGCCAGCCATCGAAGGCGCCGGGGATATAGCTTTCGATGGAGTCTGGCTCGGTGCTTTTGCCCATCGAGGCCATGCCAAAGGTGTCGGCGATCTTGGTCGCCATGGCAGCCAGGGTGGACTGGCCCGCAGCCGGTGCCGCCGCGGCCGTGCCAGCGGCCGTTGCCGGCGCGGCGCTCACCACGACGCCCGGTGGTGCGGCCGGCGCTGACGGTGCGACCAAGGCAGCAGGCACCAGGGCGTCATAGCAGGCGAGCCGTAGCGTATTGTCGGTGATGGCGCGGCAGAGCAGTAGCGGCGAATCTTGCGCCACCGCGGCAGTGCTGCTCGCCACAAGTAAGGCCGCAAACAGGAACTGAGGCAGGTGTTTAAGAGATGTTTTCATGGCTGGAGAATGCGGCACGGGTCGCCGATTTGTCAATCATTGCATGGACAGGAGGTCTGCGGCAGCGTAAGCTCGTGGTTTCCCGAAGTCAACAAGTCACAATGAACGCGTTCTCGCTCCTGGCATTTGGCCTGATCTATGCCGCCGCCACCCTGGTCTGGGCCTTACCGTATGCCGTAGCAGGGGTGTATGGCGCCGCCAGTGTCGCCTGTTTCATCGCCTACGCGTTCGACAAGGCTGCCGCCAAAGCGGGCCGCTGGCGCACCGAGGAAGCGACCTTGCTGACCCTGGGCCTGATGTGCGGCTGGCCAGGTGCCGTGCTGGCCCAGTCCTGGTTGCGCCACAAGTCACAAAAGGCGAGCTTCCGCGGCCAGTTCTGGATGACGGTCGTGATCAATATAGCGGCATTTATCTATCTCGCCTCGCCATACTCAATCCTGCGCCGCTATTTTTGAGCTAAGCTGAAGGCCTCATCCTCATTGCGGGACTGTCATGTGGCCTTATCCTATTCGCGTTGCCCACCGTGGCGGCGGCACGCTTGCTCCTGAAAA
>JACXTT010004719.1_pt1 | contig 20147 bp, 18 predicted proteins | sample 9270951 | NCBI WGS metagenome assembly JACXTT01 (sample SAMN15532306, study PRJNA645909) | rock metagenome | isolation source: weathered quartz diorite | place: Puerto Rico | collected 2017-06-21 | reverse complement strand
TCGTGGCGTGCTCGCCGGGTGGGGAACCCTGCTCGGTTGGGTCGGCTGGCTGACCCACCGGACGGTCCCGGATGCTCGGCTCCGCTACGTCCTGCCGGCGGTCGCGGTGGTCGTCGTCATCGGGCACCTGCTCCTCCAGCAGCGCTGGCAGGCGCTCGCCGGTTTGGCCGTTCTTTCCGGCGTTGCAACGCTCGGGTTCAACCCGGTCGCGCACGGCGGTAGTCGTTTCCTGCTCGACAACGCGCTCTCCCGCCGCATCGTGGCGATCGATCGACAATGGGGCGGTGGAACGTCATGGCTTGTCTGGAACGACAGTGCCCTCGCGAACTTGCCGCGCGCGCTAGGGGTGCGATCGTGGAACGGCGCGCACGTTTATCCGCAGAAGCGACTCTGGCAGGTGCTCGATCCCGACGGCGAGCACCGCGCCGTATGGAACCGTTATGCGAATGTTGAGTTCGAGCTGGCGCCTGACGCGCGCACGGTCTCGATCACCTCGCCGCGGGCCGACGGAATCGTCGTGTCGATCGCCCCCACGAACCCGGCAATCCGCGTTCTGGGTGTGACGCACGCGATCATCGATGGCGGCACGGATCCGCCGCCCGGCTCGATCGCCGGCCTTCGTCCGCTCGGCCGCCTCGGCCGCCACCGGCTCTACCAGCTGGCCGACGGCCCGACATTCGGCACCCTACAGTCGCCGCACTAGAATCGCGGCCAAGGGTAGCTCCGACGGCGTTCCGACGTCGGCACTACCTAAACTACCATGTATCGTGGGAGCCGCGGACATGATGGTCGATCGTGCCGGGTGGTTCGCGGTGCTCAGACCGTGCAGCACGGGCGAGCGCGAATAGCAGTCGGTGGATGTCAAGGCGCGCGTCGCGACCGCGCGTGCTCAGTACGTGGCCACGACGACGTCGTCGATCGAGAGCCGGCTCTGCGTCACCTGGATCCCGACGCGTCCGTCGGCAGCCGCCGGAAAGTCGGCCGCGAACTGCGCGCCGGGAAGCGAGACCTGAACGGACCCGCCGGTGATCTCGACGCTCACGGCCTGCCGGCCGGAGCCGCGCGCCCACCGCCCGCGTTTGACGAGGCGGCGTCGGCGGCCGCTTCGCTCGAAGAGCTGGTAGTGTCCGGACGCGCTCAACGCCAGTGCGCGATAGTGCCTCGCGTCGCGCCAGCCGAAAATCAGCGACCCGCGCCGACGCCCGCCGTCGAGGCCGATGGTCATCGAAACCATGCCATCGCCGGTCAGAGACGCGGGCGCGAGTGCCATCAGGTTGCTGCCGCGCAGGACGAGAGCACCATCTCTCACCTCGGCCGCACCGGCCCCGCTCGTGTTCCAGTCGCTCGCGTCGCCGTCGGCAAAGTCGTCATCGAACTCGGAGGCCGACGCCGAGCGCGTCCGGAACGTCCAGGTGGGACTCATGGCGGGAGTGTTGCAGGCCGGCCCGCGTGCCGCCACCCGCCACCGATACTCCGCGCCGGGTGCGAGCCCGCCGATCGTGACCGTGGGAGTCGTGAGATCGCGGGCCACCAGCGTCTCCGGCTCGGCGGCGCCGTCGAGGTAGACGTCGTAGGCGGCCGCATCGACGGACGCGTACCACTCTAGGACAGCTCGGCTGCCGGCAATCCCGCGGGCGCCGTTCCGGGGGGTCTTCGGGATCGGTATCGCGACCGCGGCGCACCCGACGTCGACGGTGGCGTCGCCGAGGACCGTCGCGGAAGATGCTAGCTCATACGTGGTCGTCGCGGCCGGCATCACGTCGACGGTTCCGGCCGCCGCGCCGACGGTGCCGACGCCCGGCGAGATCCCGAGTGCGCTCCCGGGGTTGACGATCCACCCGAGCACGCTCGCCTGCCCGGGCATGACTGTGACCGGCGCGGCGAGGAAGGTCGCGAACGTCGGCGCGCCGGTGACGTTTCCGGACGCCTTTCCCGCCATCGTGTTGAAGTCGGCAACGGTGTGCTTCGCGGGCAGGCAGGGTCCCCAGTACACGCCGGCGCCGGAGCTGGCGATGGTGTTCCCTACGTACTCGACCGCGCTCCGTGTTCCCGCATCGCAGTCCTCCTCGACGATCTGGTAGCTCGAGCCGTTGTCGCCGATCACGGAATCGCGGACGGTGCCGGTAACGGGCGGATTCACCATCGGCCCCGGATTGCTGAAGATGACGATCGCACCCGCTCCCGTCGACAGTGCGGCTGTGTTGCCGATGAGACGGGCGTTCGTGACGATGAGATCGCCCCCCTGGTCGATGGCGATCGCTCCGCCTCGAGCGCTGACGTCGTTCCCGGCGATCGTGGTGTCATCCACGGTCGTCGTGCTCCCAACCGCCATGATCCCGCCGCCGTTGAGCGCTCCCTGATTGTCGAGGATCACGCTGCCGCGAATCGTGGCGGAGACGCGATCGAGGCACAGCCCGGCGCCGCTCCGGCTGGCGTCGGAGAGGGTATTGCCCACGATGATCGACTCGCTCACGTCGAGCACCGCCCGCGTCGTGTTCTGCTTGAAGTCGCCGACCATGAAGATGCCGGCGCCTCCCGGCGCAGTATTCCCACGTATCACGCTGCGGGTCAGCTCGACCGTGGCGGGCTCGTAGCCTGGCAGCGTGCCGTTCGCCGCCGCGAAGATGCCAGCGCCGAACACGGGGACGTCGCCGTCGTTGCTGTTGCCCTCGATGATCGAGTCGACGATGGTGTAGTGAGCGCGAAACGCGTTCAGGCCCGCTCCCTGGTTCGAGTGATTCCTCGTCACCCGGCACCGTTCCAGGACGACATGCGAGTTGTCCTCGATGTGCATGCCGCCGCCCTCGGCCGGCGGCATGGAGGTGTTGGCCCGGCTCACTGTGTTCTCGGTGATCGTCGTGTCGCGCAGCGTGACCTCGGCGCGCGGCTCGCTGAAGAGGGTGAGGATGCCGATCCCTCCGCCGGCGAACTTGCCCGAATTGCCCTGCACCAGGCACCCTATCAGCGTTGGTGAGGAGGCGCGCACGTAGAGAGCGCCGCCGCCGCCGTTCTGGGGGTCGACTACGCCCGCCGTGTTGTTCAAGAACTGGCATTGCTCGAAGATCGTCGTCGAGCCGCTCTGCAGCAGCGCGCCGCCGCCGAGCTGGTTGGCCGCGTTGTCGCGGAAGACGCACCGTTGGAAGAAACCACCGGCGGCCGTCAGCACGGCGCCGCCCCCATGCGCGGCGCTCCGGTTGCCCACCACGGCGCAGTCCCGGACGACGATGTTGTCCGAGTGCCACACGTAAATGCCGCCGGCGTAGCCACCGCTGCCGCGCCCGCCCGTGATCGTGAACCCTTCGATCACGAGCGTCCCGGTCCAGTTCTGGATCTGGAGGACCGAATCGTGGACGCCGTTGCCGTCGATGACGACGGTCGACGGATCGGCGGGATTACCGTGGAGGATGAGATTCCGGCTGCTGTCGCGGAGCTGCACCTGCTCGGTGTAGGTGCCGGGCGCCACCTCGATGGTGTCCCCGTCGCGTGCCGCCCGCACGGCAGCCGAGATCGTGTGATACGCGCCCGGGACGGCGAGCGTCGCGGCCGACGCGTCCTGCAGCGCGAGCAGGACGATCGCGACGGCAAAGCGACGCGCAATGCGCAGCGGAACCACGGCGGAGTTGCAGCCCGTATGCCAGGGGAAGCGCGGGCTGCCCGCGTCCGATATCGACGGCCGCAGCGTCGCGAATGTGTCGCGTCGCTCGTTTCATGCCGCGGTGATCACTCGTGCTCGTCCTTGCCGGTCGCCCGCATCTCGGCCTCGCGCAGCAGGGCGGCGAGCCGGAGATTGTCGCGTTGCAGAGCGAAGACCTGCCGGGCGCGCGCTCCGAGGAGCTGCTCGGCCGTCCCGTTGCCCGACGCGCGCGCGACGCCGAGGAAAGGGGACATCTCGAGCTCGATCGGATAGTAGTCGCTGTAGCTGACCTTCAGCAGCCCGTCCTCCACATAGTAGTCGAACTCGTCCGGTCGCACCCACTCCATCCAGCGCTCCCGGTAGAGTGCGTCGTTGTGAAGGTAATCGGCCGTCCGCGTGGCCCGCGAGAGGGATTCGAGGTGGTAGAGGACGCTCCGATGGCAGTAGCGAACCTCCCAGCCGGCGGCACCGAGGCGGAGGCACAGGTCCACGTCCTCGTAGCCGTTGCGAAAGTTGGCGTCGAAACCTCCCTGCTGCTCGAACGCCGACCGCCGGTAGAGCGCACACGCGGCCGTCACGACCTGGAACCGCCGCGATTTGTTGACCGCCGGGTGGTATGCCGGAAACCCGGTGTAGATGTGTCGCGGGTAGCAGTCCTGGCAGATGACGACGCCGGCGTGCTGGATCGTGTGATTCGGGAAGAGCAGCTGGCTTCCGACGACCGCCGTCTCGGGGTGCATCTCGACGTCAGTGATGAGGGCGCCGAGCCAGCCGGACTGCGGGATGGTGTCGTTGTTCAGAAAGACGAGGTAGTCGGTCGCGGACGCGGCCGCCGCCCCGTCGTTGCAGGACGCGCCGAAGCCTGCATTGGCGGCGTGTCGGACGGTGCGGACGCGATCGCCATAGCTGGCGAGCATGGCGGGCGTCGAATCGCTCGACGCATCGTCGACCACGACGATCTCGAAGTCCCCCGCTCCGGCGGGGCTCTGCAGGAGCGTGTCGAGACACTGCCTGGTGAGGGATGCCCAGTTGTGCACCGGGATGATGACCGAGCACCGGGGCATCAGCTGCGCCTCCCCTTCAGGCGCTCCAGCAGCTGCCAGTATCGGGTCCCGAGGCGCCATACCTTGGTCGACTTCATGAAGGCGACTTCTCCCTGCACGCTGTCTACTCGTGCGCGGGCCTCGTCCAGCGTCTGGTCGCGCTCGAGCAGCTGCTCGTGCGCGTCGATCAGGAGCTTTCGCAGCTCCATCTGAGCAGCCGTCAGCGGGGCGATCTGCGACCCGAGAGCATCGAGATGCGCGCGCTGCTCCTCGACGACCTGGCGCTTCTCGTCGAGCTCCGCGCGGCTGGCGGCGAGCTGCTCCCGCGTCGCGTGGAGCTCGGCCTGCAACGCATCGCGCTCCGCGATCGTCGCGGCGGAACGCTCCTCCGCCGCCGAGACTTCCCGCCGTAGGTCCGCCACGAGCGCCGCGGCCTCGCTCGGCACCGCACGAACGATGAACTGGAACGTCATGACCTCGGGGTCCCGGGCGAGATAGTCGCCGAGATCGGGAGGAACGCGCACGCCCATCTCCGTCCCCTCGATCGAGTGCCGCCTCCGGACCCACTGCGTCACGACGTACCCGCTGCCCTCGAACAGATCCCGGACGCCGTCGCGCGTGTAGAAGCGGAGGTGCGTGTCGTCGAGGAGACCGACCGGACGATAGCGCCATTCCCCCTGGAGAAGGGCCACCCGCACGCTCCCGTGCGCCACGTTCGGTATGGAGGCGATGACGTTCCCCGCGGGCGAGAGGAACCGGCGCACTCCGGCGAGAAGCGACTGCGGCTCGCGAAGGTGCTCGAGCACATCGGCGAACAGGATCACGTCGAAGCGCTCCTCCCCGAGCACCGAGTCGAGGTCGAGCCGCTCGGCATCGCCGACGATCACGCGCGCGCAATGCCGCCGGGCCTCCTCCGCGGCTTCCTCGGACACCTCGACGCCCGTGATCGTGCAGCCGAGCCGGCTGCTCAGCTCCGCCGACATGTAGCCCGTCGCGCATCCGAACTCGAGCACGCGCGTGTTCGGCGGCACGAGACCCAGGATGAGGCTGTGTGACGAATCCGGAGCGGGATCGAACCAGGTGTATTTCAGCGCCATGGGTGCGGGACCCGGTCTGTCAACGGCCGCTCACGAGTCGCGTCCGCAGCCCGGAGGCGAGTCGGTACGCGAAGACGGTCAGGCCGACGAGCGGTCGCTTGAGCGCCCCTCGCAACGAGATGGCCCGCATGGCTTCCTGGAACTCCGGCGGGTAGGCCTCGAACACTTCGAGGAGCGGATGCGGCGCGGGTGGGCTGAATGCCCGGCCGTGCTCCATCCCGATGAGCCCGCGTTCACCCTCGACCGCGGCGACGGCGGGTCCGTTCGGCGTCCGACACACGGTATCGAAGAGGTCCACGAGTCGTTCGGCGGTCCGGTCCCACGTGAAGTCATGGGCACGGCGCTCGAGTGCCGCGACGAGTCGAGCTCTGCGCTCGGGTTCGCGGATCAATCCGAGCGCCTGGTCGGCGACGACTCCAGGGTCCCACGCGGCGATGATTTCGGCATCGGACGGAAGCAGCTCGGCGAGTGCGGTCTGCGCCGAGCTGAGACACGGCGTGCCGGCGAGTGCGGCCTCGAACGGAACGAGGCCGAAGCCTTCATAGAGCGAGGGATGAAGGACCAGGCTCGCATGCCGGTAGAGCCATGTCCGCGCGGCGTCGGGGACGGTTTCGAGACCGACGACCCGGCGGGCCACCTCGGGATGCTCGAGCAGGTACGCTGCTTCGAGGGTACGCGAGGAGCCCGCCTCGACGGGGAATCCCGCGAACACCAGGTACCCGTCGTACCCGCGCGCGAGCATGCGCTCGAAGACGCGGAGCGCGAACATCCGGTTCTTGTGCAGGTAGTCCGTCCCCAGGCAGAGCACCAAGCCGCGCCCCGAGACTTCCGGCGACAGGAGCTCCGGGGCGGGGGCTTCGGGCGTGAAGTGATCGGTGCCGCAGTAGACGACCTTCGTGGGTTTCCCCGTCGCCACCAGTCCTGCGTGGCAGCTCTCCCGCCTCGCGTGCTCGCTGAGGAACGCAACACCCTCGGCGACGGCCAGGGACAGCCGGGCGATGTCGCGGTAGTGCGCCCACGCGTTCCAGTCCGGGCAGTAGCCCGGGTTGTTGAAGAAGATGAGATCGAGCTGCGCGACCACCAGCCGCTCGCCCCACCGCCGTACGCGCTCGAGCTCCTCGATGGAGTAGAGCTGACATGGCCGGTAGACGACGTCGGCGTCCAGCGACCGGGTCGCGTCCTCGAGCGGGACGGTGACGAGCTTCGGGAGCCCGCGGAGCGCGTCGGCAGCGTAGTCTGGCGGCGGGCTCGGAACCACCGCGATCAGCTTCCCGACGCGGGGATGGCGGGCGAGGGCGCGAATGGTCTCGAGCGTCCCACGCTGGGTTCCCATCAGAACCGGCCCGAGGCACGAGGCATCGACCGCGACGGTGAGACCGAGCAGTGCGCGCCGTGCTTCGCCGATCGCGAGGCCGAGCCCTCCGGTGCCGTTCGCCATCGAAGCGACCCAGGGGTGGTAGAACGGGTAGCGCTGCGCGAGGACCTCCTCGTGGGCCTCCTTCAGCCGCGCCGTCTCGGGGGAGTTCCCGAAGGAGCCGCTGCCCCGGTGATACACGAAGACGTCGTCGGCACAGACGTGGGCCAGTCCGACGAACGTGCACCGCTGGCTGAAGTCGACCTCCTCTCCGTAGCCGGGCGAAAAGGTCTCGTCGAACGAGCCGGCGAGATCGAGCGCCGTGCGCTTTATGTAGGTGCAGTGACCGATGCACGTGGGTAGCAGGGGCCGGGACTTGCTCGAGCCAGCGGCGATCGCGCGGGCGGCCTGCTCGGGGGTGAAGCCGGGTGGGAGCTCGCTCGGCGTGTTGCGATGGGGGACCGAGACGATCGTGCCGTGGTTCGTCACCGGCGTCGCCGTTGCGATGCGCGAGTCGGAGTACGCCGCCTCGCGAAGGCGCTCCAGCCACTCCGGGCCCACGATGACGTCGCTGTTCAGTACCACGACGTCGCACGAGCCGGTGGCCGCGAACGCTTCGTTCACCGTCCGCACGAATCCGAGATTCTCGCGGTGCCGGAGCACGACGATGTGCAGCCAGGACTCAAGAAGCCGATCAGGGAGCGCGGTGACGCGGGGATCCGCGCTCGCGTCGTCGATGACGAGGACGGCGGTTCCGGGTGGACTGTGGCGACCGACTGCCTCGAGACACTGGACGACGTCATCGTAGGCGTCGCGGACCGGGATCACGACGACCGGTCCGCGGCACGTGCTCAGCGCATTGCGGGCCTCGGTCACCGCCGCGCAGCTCACGACCGACACCGAGGCCCGAGTAGCAGAAAGACGGGATGGGGGCCAGCTGCGCCTTGCTCAGCCGGCGGCGGAGAGTGGCTTCGTGCCGGGACGGGCGACGAACGCGTCCACGACGTCTCGGGCGGAGCCCTGCGCCACCACCTGCCCGTCGGCGAGCCAGAGGGCGTGCTCGCAGAGCTGGAGGAGCGCTTCGGGCGAGTGGGAGACCAGGATCAGGGTCGTCCCGCGCCGGAGAATACCCTCGATGCGCTCCGTGCATTTTCGCTGGAATTCGATGTCGCCGACGGAGAGCACCTCGTCGACGAGCAGGATCTCCGGCTCGACGTCGGTCGCAATCGCAAACCCGAGCCGGGCGACCATGCCCGTCGAGTACGTCCGCAGCGGGGCGTCGATGAAGTGCCCGAGCTCGGAGAACTCGACGATGGCGTCGAAGCGCCGCTGCATGTCGCGCCGCGAGCGGCCGAGGATCGCGCCATTCAAGAAAACATTCTCCCGACCAGAGAGCTCCATGTCGAAGCCGGCGCCGAGCTCGAGGAGCGGCGCAACGAGGCCGTTCACGGTCACGTCGCCGCCGGTCGGCTTCAGGACCCGCGCGATCACCTTCATGAGGGTCGTCTTGCCGGCGCCGTTCCGTCCGATGACGCCGAGCGACTCGCCCCGCCGGACGCGGATGTTCAGGTGCGAGAGCGCGTCGATCTCCTCGTACTCGACGCGCCGCCGGACCCATCGGATGGCGAACTCCTTGAAGGTCCCGATCCGCTCGCGGGGCACGCGGTAGCGCACCGAGACGTCGCGGAGCGCGATCACATCGCTCGGGTCGGACACGGTGTCAGACGTAGTAGGCGACCCGGTCGCTGTAGTGCTCGAAGATCATCCAGCCGACGACGAGCGTGACGGTCGCCGCCACGGTGGCGCCGATCATGACGTGCGAGGACGGCAGCGCTCCCTGGTAGATCGGGGTGCGGAACGCCTCCACGAGATGGGTCATCGGGTTCATGACGAGGAGCTCCCGGTAGCGGTCGGGCAGGGCGCTCAGAGGGTAGATGATCGGCGTCAGGTACATCCATGCGGTCAGGACGACCTGGTAGATCTGGACGATGTCGGCGAACATGAGACAGATCGGCGCGAGCGCGAGCGAGAGCCCGAGGGAGAACATCGTGGTGAGGAGGATGGGCACCGGAAGGAACGCGATCGCCGGGCTGAACGGATGGCCCACGACGAGCATGATGATCGCCAGCGGGACGAGCGAGATGACCAGATTCACCGTCCCGGCGAGCACCGTCGCGATGACGAAGATGCTCTTCGGGACGTAGATCTTCTTGATGAGCGGCGCATAACCGAGGAGGCAGCCCGTCGACCACGACGTCGCCTGCGCGAAGAAGTTCCACAACACGAACGCGGACAGGAAATAGACCGTGAAGTGCTCGACGGTGACCCGCATGATGTGCGCGAAGACGATGGTGAAGATCACCATGAGCAAGAGCGGATTCAGCATCGTCCATAGGATCCCGAGCGCCGAGCGCTTGTAGCGGACCTTCAGGTCCCGGGCGACGAGGTCGCGGAGGAGGCTCCGGTAGCGGAAGACCTCGCGCAGCGCACCGAACACCGAGTCTCGCTAGCAAAAGGGGTGCGCCAGAGCAAATCACCGCCCGAAGTTGCCAGCCTGGAGCGGTGCGCCATGCCCCCGCGCATGAAGTGTGTGATCCTGGGCCCGTGGGCTCGGGACGCGGCTGCTGCCTCACGCATCACGAACGTCCTGCTGGTGACCGGCGGCGAGGAAAGCCGGTTCCCGGGAGACGGGCTTCACGCCGATGCCGCTTGTCTGCGGGAAGTAGATCCTCTTGACCCTATGTTCCCGCCTGGAGGAACGTGACCAGCTTTCGCACCTCGGCGCCCTACGGCCGCCACTCGATGCCGGCGTACATGTCCTCCGCCTTCTCGCGGAAGATCACCATGTCGACGGCTTCGGGGTGCTTCACCTGGCTCGGCACGCCAGCGGACTGGCCGGAGGCACACGTACAGGTCGAGTATCCGCTGCAGGGCGACGTTCAGCGACCGGACGCCGCCGCCAAGGGGCGTCGTCAGCGGACCCTTGATGCCGACGGGGAACTCCTGAACGCGGCGACGGCGTAGTCGAGGAGCCATGTCTGGAAGCGCACGCCACTGGCGTTCAGGCCTTCACGCACCCCAACCGCATGCTCCCCCGACTGCCACGTAACGGATAGACGAGCACCGTGACGAGTCAAGTCGCGCTCGGGCGCATTTTCAGCGAGTTGCATTGTACCTGCCCCTCGTCTACGGGGCGTTTGTGATGCGGCGGGCCCTGGTGACCGGGAGCAGCGGCCTGATCGGCTCCGAAGCGGTCGCCTTCCTCGACGAACGCGGCTGGGAGGTCCACGGCGTCGACAACAACCTGCGACGAGACTTCTTCGGCCCCGACGGGGACACGACCTGGAACCTCGAGCGCCTCCGGCGGCGGACCCGCCATTTCGTCCACCACGACCGCGACATCCGCGACCGCGACGCCGTCCTCGAGCTGATCGCCAAACAGCGCCCGGACCTGATCATCCACTGCGCGGCCCAGCCGTCGCACGACCTGGCCAAGGACCGCCCGTTCGACGATTTCGAGGTGAACGCGGTCGGGACGCTGAACCTCCTCGAAGGAGCCCGCCGGCACTGCCCGGAGTCTCCCTTCGTCTTCATGAGCACCAACAAGGTGTACGGGGACGCCCCGAACGAGAAGCCGCTCGTGGAGCTGCCGACGCGCTGGGACTACGCGGATCCGGCGGACCACGAGGGGATCGACGAGAGCTGCCGTGTCGACGGCACGCTGCACAGCCTCTTCGGGGCCTCGAAGCTCGCCGCCGACGTGATGGTCCAGGAATACGGCCGCTACTTCGGCATGCCGACCGTGTGCTTCCGCGGCAGTTGCCTGACGGGGCCGAACCACTCCGCCGCGGAGCTGCACGGGTTCCTCGCGTACCTGGCGCGCGCCGCGAAAGAGGAGCGCGTGTACCGCATCTACGGATACAAAGGTAAGCAGGTCCGCGACAACATACATTCGTACGACGTGTGCACGGCGTTCCTGGCGTACTACGAGGCCCCGCGTCCCGCGGCGGTCTACAACCTGGGCGGTGGGCGCGCGAACAGCGTGTCGATCCTCGAGGCCGTCGATCGCTTCGCCGAGCTCATCGGCCGCCACGCCCGGATCGAGTACGTCGACCAGAATCGCGTCGGCGACCACATCTGCTACATCAGCGATCTCCGGCGTCTGAAGACGGATTTCCCGCGCTGGGAGATCACCCGCAGCCTCGACGACATCTTCCGCGAGCTGGCGGACAGCCCGCTCGAGCAGGTCGCCTGACGATCGATGAAGGGCGTGATCCTCGCCGGCGGGCTCGGCACGCGCCTCCTCCCGCTCACGCGCATCACCAACAAGCATCTCCTGCCCGTCTTCGACCGCCCGATGATCTTCTACCCGCTGCAGGCACTCATCAACGGCGGCATCACCGACATCCTCCTGGTCACGGGCGGCCCGCACGCCGGTGACTTCCTCCGGCTTCTCGGCAACGGCAGGGAGTTCGGGCTCAAGCACCTCAACTACACGTACCAGGAGGGGGAGGGCGGTATCGCTGCCGCGCTCGCGCTCGCCGAGCACTTCGCGGACCGGGACCGTGTCTGCGTGATTCTCGGCGACAACATCATCGAGGGGTCGATCGCCCCCGCGGCAGACCGCTTCCTGCGTCAGCCCACGGGTGCGCGCATCGTTCTCAAGGAGGTCCCGGACGCGGAGCGATTCGGTGTCGCGGAGCTGGTTGGCGAGCGCGTCGTCTCGATCGAGGAGAAGCCTGCGCGTCCGAAGAGCAACTACGCGGTGACCGGCATCTACTTCTACGACGCCAACGTCTTCGAAGTGATCCGCACCCTCAAGCCGTCCGGCCGCGGCGAACTCGAGATCACCGACGTGAACAACTGGTACCTCCGCCGCGGTGACCTTGCCTGCGAGATCCTCGACGGGTGGTGGACCGACGCGGGAACGTTCGACTCGCTCCACCGGGCGGGAAACCTCGTCGCCGAGACCGGCGCCAATCGAGTGGATGGTCCCGCGACCCGTGTTGGGGCCCCCGTGGCGGTTGGCGACCGAGGCTAGCGCGGGCGTCATGTCGCTCTCGACGATCACGCCCCCTGCGGGAGACCCGATCCGTACTCGGGCGGCGGGTCAGCTCGCCGTTCCCGACCGCCCGATCATCCCCTTCATAGAGGGGGATGGGACAGGGCCCGACATCTGGCGCGCGAGCCAGACGGTCTTCGACGCTGCCGTCGCGAAGGCCTACGGCGGGAAGCGCACGATCGCCTGGATGGAGGTCTTCGCCGGCGAGAAGGCCTTCAACCGATCCGGGAACTGGCTGCCCGACGAGACCGTCGCCGCGTTCAAGGACTTCGTCGTCGGCATCAAGGGCCCGCTGACGACTCCCGTCGGCGGCGGCATCCGCTCCCTGAACGTGACCCTCCGTCAGGTCCTCGACCTCTACGTCTGTCTCCGGCCCGTGCGCTGGTTCGCGGGCGTCCCGAGCCCGGTCCGGCGCCCCGACCAGGTCGACATGGTCATCTTCCGGGAGAACACCGAGGACATCTACGCCGGCATCGAATGGCCGGCGGAGAGCGCCGAGGCGCGGAAGCTGATCGCGTTCCTCCAGGAGGGCATGGGCGTCAAGAAGATCCGCTTCCCGAAGACGAGCGGCATCGGTGTGAAGCCGGTCTCCCGCGAGGGCACGGAGCGGCTCGCGCGCGCCGCGATCGAGTACGCGCTCCGGCACGAGCGGAAGAGCGTCACGTTCGTTCACAAGGGCAACATCATGAAGTTCACCGAGGGCGCCTTCCGCGACTGGGGGTACGCGCTCGCGGTGCGGGACTACCGGGACCGGGTCGTCACCGAGCGCGAGAGCTGGATTCTCGGCAACAAGGAGACGAAGCCCGCCATCTCGATCGAGGACAACGCGCGCGAGATCGACCCCGGCTACGACCTCATGACGCCGGACCAGCAGGCGAAGGTCCGGAAGGACGTCGAGAAGGCGCTCGCGCTCTGGCCGGCGCACGGCGACGGGAAGTGGAAGCAGAAGCTCCTCGTCCGGGACGCGATCGCCGACATCACCCTCCAGCAGGTCCTCACGCGCCCGCGCGAGTTCGACGTGATCGCGACCCCCAACCTCAACGGCGACTATCTCTCCGACGCGCTCGCCGCGCAGGTGGGCGGCATCGGCATCGCGCCCGGCGGCAACATCAACTACACGACCGGCCACGCCATCTTCGAGGCAACGCACGGCACGGCGCCGAAGTACGCGAACCTCGACAAGGTCAACCCCGGGTCCGTGATCCTCTCCGGGGAGATGATGTTCCGACACCTCGGCTGGGACGAGGCCGCGGACGCGATCATCCGCGGGATGGAGGGCGCGATCGGGGCCAAGACGGTGACGTACGACTTCCACCGGCTGATGGACGGCGCGACGCTGGTGAAGACGTCCGAGTTCGGCCGGGCGATCATCGAGCACATGTGAAGGGCGTCGCCGCCGCGGGGGGGGGACTGCTCCATGTCGCGCTCTCCCGGCGCGAGTACGTCGCTCATCCCATTCTCCTCACGGGTCTTCTCGGCTCGCTCGCTGGCGCGCGGTTGGCATCGGGGCCGCTACGCCGAGCGTTCGTCGCGCTCGCGAGCGAGATGAAAACCGCCGTGTGCCACGCGCGGGGCATTGCCCGGGCACGCGCAGTCCTCGCGCGCCACGACCCACTTCGGCTGCACGTCGGCTGCGGCGCGCGTCGCCTTTCCGGCTGGTGCAACGTGGACCTCGGTCGGGACGCCGACCTGCGCGTCGACGTGCGTCGCGGCCTTCCCGTGCCGGACGGATCGTGTGCCGAGATCTACGCCGAGCACCTCCTCGAGCACCTCGCGTTCCCCGGTGAGGTCGAGGTCGTCCTGCGCGACTGGCACCGGGCCCTCGCCCCGGGCGGGCGCCTGTCCGTTGGCGTACCCGACGTGGCGCCGTCGCCCGCCGATTACGCCTCCGGGGGGAGGGACCGCTTCGTCCCTCATCAGGACCATCCTTCATGGGTCGAGACCGCGCTCGACGCGATCAACTGCCTCTTCCGGCAGCCCGGTCTCGGCTTCGGGCTGGACCACCTCTACGCTTACGATCTGCTGACGCTCGCCGCCCGGCTCGAGTCGGCGGGATTCACGGACATCGAGGAGCGGCCCTTCGACTCGGCCCGCGACTCGCGGCCGGGAACGCTGTACGTGGACGCGCGCAAATCATAGTCCGGTGCATCGCGACGGGGTCTCTCGCGACGTGATGCGCCACGTTGACGCACCATCGGCGCCACCGGTAGATGGGTCGCATGGAACGGCACCGGCTCGCTGAGATCCGGAGCCTCGCGTATCACCGCGCCGTCGCAGAGCGGCTCGCGCGCGAGCCCGCCATCCTCGAACGCGCCCGGGCACGCGTGCGCGGCTGGTTGCAGCGGACACCGACTCCGCACTACGCGATCGCGTGGGATGAAGTGCTGACGAGGCCGGTTGCCGAGATCGCCGAGTTCCTGCGCGATGACGCGGAGCGAGCTCGCGAGCTCCGACAGTCGACGCCGTTCGCCGGGACGCTTGCTCCGCGCGAGCGCTGGCGGCTGTGGCGGACTGCGGCCGGCACATGACGCGCGCCGAGCTCGAGCATCTGATCCGCGTTGCCGCCGATATTGCACAGGACGACGAGATAGTGATCGTCGGGAGCCAGGCACTCCTCGGCCAGTTCCCCGACGCGCCGGCGACGCTGCGTGTCTCGGTGGAGGCGGATCTCTACCCGAAGAACCATCCCGAGCGCGCCGAGCTGATCGACGGCAGTATCGGAGAAGCCTCGCCGTTCCACGACATGTATGGCTACTATGCGCAGGGAGTAGGTGAGGAAACGTCGGTCCTGCCGGCCGGGTGGCGGAACCGGCTCGTCCCGATCCGCAATGCGAACACACGCGGCGCGACCGGATGGTGCCTGGAAATCCACGATCTCGCGATCGCGAAGGCGGTAGCGGGACGCGAGAAGGATCTCGAGTTCTTGCGCGCAGTCGTGCGACATCACCTGGTGGACGCGTCGATCCTCACCGAACGGGCGAACCAGACGTCGTTGGACGAGCAGGCACGCGCCGGGGTCGAAGCACGCGTCGGGGCGGCCCTGCGCGACGCGGGTCGATCACCATGACGACACGACAAGATGCCACGCTGATCGACGTGCTGATCGACGGCTTCGAGAAGAACGAGATTCTTGGCGGCTTCCACTTGCGCTACCTCCCGCTGGCCGACGAGAGTGATGCGATCCGGAAGTTCCGCGCGCTCGTCGATGAAGCGCGACGCTGGAAGGGCGTGCCCACACGCCAGGTCGTGGGCGACGACCGTCGTCTTGCCGCGTGGCCCGACCTCGAGATCCGTCAGGCGGCCCGCGGTGTCGTCGTGCGCGTCCGTGCGCCGCGGTTCGAGAGCTGGTGGCAGGAGTCCGGCACGTGGGCGGGCGACCCGATGGCCGCGGTCCACGACTGGCTCGCACAGGATCGCGAGCCGTGAGGCTTGCGTACGCGCCCCGTTTCCGCTTTTAGGCGCGCATGCCACGCAAGAAGATCGCGCTCATCGGCGCCGGGATGATCGGCGGGACGCTCGCGCACCTCTGCGCGCTGAAGGGGCTCGGCGACGTCGTGCTCTTCGACGTCATCGAGGGGATGCCGCAGGGGAAGGCTCTCGACCTCCTCGAGGGCGGGCCGATCGAGGGCTTCGACGTCGACCTGAGGGGCACCAACGACTATGCCGACATCCGCGGCGCGGACGTGTGCATCGTCACGGCGGGCCTGCCGCGGAAGCCCGGCATGAGCCGCGACGATCTGCTCGGAATCAACGCGAAGATCGTCGGCACGGTCGCCGACAACATCAAGCGGCACGCCGCGAGCGCGTTCGTCATCGTGCTCACGAACCCGCTCGACGCGATGGTGACCCTCATGAAGCAGCGCACGGGCTTCCCGAAGCAGCAGGTCGTCGGCATGGCGGGCGTGCTCGACTCTTCGCGCTACCGCTCCTTCCTCGCCGCGGAGCTCCACGTGTCGGTGACGAACGTGCAGGCGATGGTGCTCGGCGGGCATGGCGACGACATGGTCCCGATCCGGAGCCACACGACGGTCGGCGGCATCCCGGTCTCGTCCCTGCTCGGGGCGGACCGCCTAGACGCCATCGAGCAGCGCACGCGGCAGGCGGGCGGCGAGATCGTCGCGCTCCTGAAGACGGGATCGGCCTTTTACTCGCCCGCGTCGGCGGCCATCCAGATGGCCGACGCGTACCTGAATGATCGCAAAGCGATCCTTCCCTGCGCTGCATGGCTCGAGGGCGAGTACGGGCTCCGCGGCCTCTACGTCGGGGTGCCCGTGCAGATCGGCGCGGGCGGTGTGGAGCGAGTGGTGGAGATCGCGCTGAGCGACGGCGAGCGCAAGGCGCTCGACACGTCGGCCGCGCACGTGAAGGAGCTCGTCGAAGCCATGGCTCGCGTGCTCGCCGCAGGCTCCAGCTCGGTCTGACTGCCCGAAAGGACGAGCACCACCGTCCCCCCGTTGCGTCGCCGTCCGCTCCTCGCACCCGTGCACTCATGACCGGCGCGCGAACGGCTGGAATGCGGGCACGGCCCTTGCTGCCTGCCCTCGCGGGCGCCTGAGTCCAGCCAAATCACGCGGCGCCCGGGAAGGACACTCAATGTATCGACCCACCTTCGGGTTCGCGCTCGCCTTCGCCCTTGCTCCCTGCGTGGGGCAGGCAGCCCAGCAGTTCAAGCCGACGCAGGTCTTCTACTCGAAGAACCCCGGACCGACGGGCGACATGCTCGGCCGGAAGATCCTCTTCAAATCGAAGGAGGGGCCGGGAAGCGCGAACACCATCACGGGCACTCCGATCACCAGCGGTGCGAAGTTGCACGTGACCCTCGGCAACGGCAGCGACCAGTGCTTCGATCTGCCCGCCGCCGGCTGGTCGGCGATCGCGACCCTCGGCTTCAAGTACAACGGCTTCAACCAGGGCGCCGGCGCCGTCACCTCGGCGTCGATCAAGAAGACCCCCGCGGGACTCTTCCTGATGAAGATCCGGCTCGCCGGCGCGAACGGCCAGCTCGACGTCATCCCGCAGGCCGGGACGACCGACTTCAACCTGAACCTGTCGATGGGAGGCGGTGACGAGTACTGCGCGGGCGGCCCGACCCCGGCGGACGCGACCAACTCGGACAAGGTCTACAAGGTGAAGAAGGTCCCGACGCCGGTCGCCTGCGGCGCGACCGCCTGCCCGTAGCGCGGGGGCGCGCGTTCGCGTATACGGGCCGCTTCCATAAGCGGACCTGATCGGACGCGCGCGGCGTTTTCATTTCCCCCGTTCCGCTCGCGCCCGGTATCGCTCGCGGAGGGCAGCGATGGTCGGGACGGAGCCACAGCTCGGCCGGGCGCGACGGCAGTTCGTGCTCCGCCGGGTCCACTCCGCGACCGGCATCTTCCCGATCGGCGCCTACCTCTTCGCGCACATCTTCCTCGAGAACACGTTCATCCTCGCGGGTGGGGAGAGCTTCGAGAAGCTGGTGCGCGGCATCGGCGCTATCCCGCCCCCGGTGCTGCTCGGCATCGAGATCCTGTTCATCTGGGGACCGCTCCTCTTCCACGGCGCGTACGGCTTCGTGCGCGTCGGGCAGGCGGAGCTCGACAATCCGCTCCGCCACGACTACCTGGGCGCCTGGCTGTACACGCTCCAGCGCCTCTCCGGCGTGGTCGCGTTCTTCTTCATCGGCTGGCACGTCTGGTCGACGCGGCTCCAGTACTACTTCCACGGCACCGAGATCACGTACGCGTTCATGCGCGGCATGATGACCGACCCGCTCCGGCTCGCGTTCTTCGTCGTCGGCGTGCTCGCCTGTGTCTTCCACTTCACGAACGGCATCTGGACGTTCGCGATCACGTGGGGGATCACCGTCGGCCAGCGTGCGCAGCGGACGCTCCGCGCCGCGGCGCTCGTCCTCTTCGCCGTCATGTACGGGACGGCGCTCGCCATCATCATGGCGTTCCGGGCATGAGCGCCGATGGACCCCGCGTCGTCGTCGTCGGCGGCGGGCTCGCCGGCCTCATGACGACGGTCAAGGTTGCCGAGGCGGGGGTGCCGGTCGACCTCTTCTCGATCGTTCCCGTCAAGCGCTCGCACTCGGTGTGCGCGCAGGGCGGCATCAACGCGGCCGTCAACTGGAAGGGGGAGGGCGACTCGCCCGCCCGGCACTTCGACGACACGATCTACGGCGGCGACTTCCTCGCCGATCAGCCACCCGTCAAGGCGATGTGCGCGGCCGGCCCCGAGATCATCTTCCTCCTCGACCGCATGGGCGTGACCTTCAACCGGACGCCCGAGGGGCTGCTCGATTTCCGCCGCTTCGGCGGGACGCTCTTTCACCGGACGGCGTTCGCGGGCGCGACCACGGGCCAGCAGCTCCTCTACGCGCTCGACGAACAGGTGCGCCGCCACGAGGCGGCCGGTCTCGTCCGCAAGTTCGAGAGCTGGGAGCTCGCCTCGGTCGTCCTCGACGAGTCGGGACGCGCGCGAGGCATCACCGCTCTCGACCTCCATCGGATGGACCTGCACGCGTTTCCGGCGGCGGCGGTGATGCTCGCGACCGGCGGCCCCGGCCTCGTCTTCGGGAAGAGCACGAACTCACAGGTGAACACCGGCAGCGCGGCCGGCGCCGCCTATCAGCAGGGCGTCCTGTACGCGAACGGGGAGTTCATCCAGGTCCACCCGACGGCGATCCCCGGACCGGACAAGCTCCGCCTGGTCTCCGAGTCGATCCGGGGCGAGGGCGGCCGGATGTGGGTGCCGCGCGACGGCCGGCCCTGGTACTTCCTCGAGGAGTGGTATCCCGCCTACGGGAACCTCGTCCCGCGCGATATTGCCACCCGTGCCATCTTCAGGGTCGTCTTCGAGATGGGCCTCGGCGTCGACGGGCAGCCGATGGTGTACCTCGACGTCAGCCATCTCGACCCCGACTTCCTCGAGCGGCGGGTCGGCGGCGTGCTCGAGATATACGAGAAGTTCGTCGGTGACGACCCGAAGAAGGTTCCCATGAAGATCTTCCCGGGGATGCACTACTCGATGGGCGGCCTCTGGGTCGACTACGCGCAGATGACGAACGTCCCGGGACTGTTCGCGGCGGGCGAGGTCGATCATCAGTACCACGGGGCGAACCGTCTCGGCGCCAATTCCCTGCTCTCGTGCCTCTACAGCGGGACGGTGGCGGGCCCGGCGATGGTCGCGTACGCCCGCGGCCGGACGCCGCCGGACGCGAGCGATGCCCTCGAGAGCGAGCGGAAGCGGCAGGCGGCGGCGTACGCCCGCATCATGACGATGGAGGGCGGCGAGAACGCCTACGCGCTCGCGCGGGAGATGGGCGAGTGGATGACCGCGAACGTCACCGTGATCCGCGACAACCGAAAGCTCGCCGAGACCGGCGACAAGCTGCGAGAGCTCAAGGACCGGTGGGGCCGGATCGGGATCCACGACCGCGGGCGGTGGGCGAACCACGAGGTCTCGTTCGTGAAGCAATTCTGGAACATGCTCGAGCTCGCGCGCGTGATGGCGCTCGGCGCACTCCGGCGGAACGAGAGCCGCGGCGCGCACTACAAGCCCGAGTTCCCCGATCGCAACGACGCCGACTGGCTGAAGACGACCAAGGCGCGCTGGACCTCCGACGGTCCCGAGCTCAGCTACGATCCGGTCGACGTGTCGCTCATCCCGCCGCGGCCGCGGAAGTACGACGCGGTCGCGGACAAGGGCAGCGCCGGTGGCCGCTGAGCGCTCGATCACGCTCCGTGTCCGGCGTCAGGACGGCCCGGCGAGCGCCGGCTACTGGCAGACGTTCCGGATCCCGTGGAAGCCCCAGCACAACGTCGTCTCCGCGCTCATGGAGGTCCGCCTCCGCCCCGTGACGGCCGACGGCGAGCGCGTCGCACCCCCAGCGTGGGAGGCGAGCTGCCTCGAGGAGGTATGCGGCTCGTGCGCCCTGCGGATCACCGGCCCGACCCGGATGGCGGGCCCCGCC
>JACXTT010004718.1_pt1 | contig 20147 bp, 16 predicted proteins | sample 9270951 | NCBI WGS metagenome assembly JACXTT01 (sample SAMN15532306, study PRJNA645909) | rock metagenome | isolation source: weathered quartz diorite | place: Puerto Rico | collected 2017-06-21 | reverse complement strand
TTGTAGACGGCGCCGGCGGAGAACTTGTCGTTGAGCGTCCACTTCACGCCGCCGGCGAAGGTGGTGTCGTGAACGTCCTTCGCCCTGTCGTTGTTCGCGCGGATGTCGCTGGTGGCCTGAACGGAGATGCTGGAGAAGTCGAACGTCGGTGTGACGCGGAACGTAAACGCGGTCTCGTTGAATCGCTGGTACCGCGCGGTGGCGCCGAACGAGAAGTTGCCCACCTTGAACGCGCCGGCGACGCCGACGGTGCGCTCCTGCACTTGCAGCGCGCTGAGGAACGGGAGGATGGTGTACTGCAGGCAGGCCAGCGGATTCTTCGTGGCGTTGCGCTCGGCGTTGCATCCCGCCTCGTCAGTGACCTGGCTCTTCGCCGGGATGAAGAAGAAATCGGGAACATCGGTCTTGATCTCGCCGGTGAACTGGTTGCGCACCGGCACCACCTCGCCGGCGCCGCTGTTGCGCAGCGGCTCGTGATAGTAGACGCCGAAGGTGAATCGGTTCTTCACCGGGATGACCACGCTGGCGAAGGTGAGATCGGCGCGCTGGCTGTAATGCGTGAACGCGGTGCGCTTGATGTCGGGATAGGTGCCGCTCGTGCTGAAGATCTGCTGGATCTCGAAATTGCGCCCCTCGACGGAGACCTCGGGTTTCCGCAGGATGGTCAACCCGGCGGGATTGGCTTCGGCGGCCGAGGCGTCGTCGGCCAGGCCGAGGAACGCGCCGCCCATGCCGAGCGACCGCGCGCCCGGGTTGCCGAAGTTGAACTGCAGGCCGGAAAGCGACTCGATGTCGGTGTTCTGTGCGGCGGCCGGGAGCGCAGCCAAGACGATGAGAATGAAAAGTTTGCGCATGCCACAAGAATAACAGGTAGGGGCGCGCGGCGGCGCGCCCGGTACCGGCGGCGGGAGTGCCGGGCGCGCTGCCGCGCGCCCCTACGAGCGCACGCTCTCGATCACGCGCGCGATGACCTCCCCCGGCGCGCCGAGCTGCTTCGCGCGCGGATCACGCCGCCGGCTCCACTCGATCTGCCCATTGGCCAGGCTCTTCGCGCCGACGGCGATGCGCAGCGGAAAGCCGATGAGGTCCGCGTCCTTGAATTTCACGCCGGGGCGCTCGTCACGGTCGTCGAGGATCACTTCGATGCCGGCATCGGACAGTTGGCGATAAACGTCCTCCGCCGCGGCGCGCACGTTGTCATCCTTACCGACCTGCGTGACCGCCACCTGGAACGGCGCGAGCGGCATCGGCCAAATGATGCCGTCGTCGTCATGGCTCTGCTCGACCGCGGCGGCCACGGTGCGGCCGATGCCGAGGCCGTAGCAGCCCATGATCATCGACTGCCGCTCCCCCTTTTCGTCGAGGAAGGTGCAGTTCATCGAGTCGGAGTACTTGGTGCCGAGCTTGAAGACGTGGCCGACCTCGATGCCTCGGTAGATCTCCAGCGGCGTCGCACAGCGCGGGCAGGGATCGCCGGCGAAAACGGTGGTGAAGTCGCCGTACTCCGGCTCGGGGAAATCGCGGCCGGGATTGGCGCCGCCGAGGTGCGTGTCGCGCTTGTTGCCGCCGACCACCCAATTCGCGCGCCCCTTCAGCGACGCATCGGCGAGCACGCGCTTGGCCTTCGTGCCGACCGGGCCGCAGTAGCCGACCGGGCCGCCGGACTCCGCCTCGAAGCGCGCGTCGGGCATCATCTCCACGTAGTCGGCGCCGAGGAAGTTCTTCACCTTGATGAGGTTGACCTCGCGGTCGCCGCGCACCAGCACCATGACGCAGCCTTGATCAGTGTCGAAGACGAGCGTCTTCACCAGCTCGGAGGTCGGTTTGCCGAGGAAGCGGCCGACGTCGTCGATGGACTGCGTGCCGGGCGTGTGCAGCGGCGCGAGCTCGACCATCGGCGCAGGCTCGGGCTCAACCGCATTTTCGAGACTCGCGTCGCTATGAAACTTCGACGTCGCCTTCTCCACGTTCGCGCCGTACTTGCAGTTCGGGCAGCTCACCACGGCGTCCTCGCCTGACTGCGCGAGCACCATGAACTCGTGCGATGAAGAGCCGCCGATGCTGCCGGTGTCCGCCTCCACCGGCACGTGGTCGAGCCCGCAGCGGGTGAACACCCTGCTATACGCGGAGCGCATGGCCTCGTAGGTCTCGTCGAGCGATTCCGCGCTGGCGTGGAAGGAGTAGGCATCCTTCATGATGAACTCGCGGCCACGCATCAAGCCGAAGCGAGGGCGCAGCTCGTCGCGGAACTTGGTCTGGATCTGATAGAGGCTCACCGGCAGTTGGCGATAGGAGTTGTACGAGTCGCGCACGATGTCGGTGACCACTTCCTCGGCCGTCGGCGCGTAGACGAAGTCGCGGTCGTGGCGGTCCTTGATACGCAGCAGCTCCTTGCCGTAGAGCTGCCAGCGCCGCGATTCCATCCACAGCTCGCCCGGCTGGATGGTGGGCATCAGCAGCTCGACCGCGCCCGCTGCGTTCATCTCCTCGCGCACGATGCGCTCCATCTTCTGGATTGAGCGAAGGCCGAGGGGAAGGTAGGTGTAGATTCCCGCCGCCACTTTGCGCAGCATGCCGGCACGCATCATCAGTTTTTGCGAGATGACGTCGGCGTCCGCGGGGACTTCCCGCAGCGTGACGATGAAAGTCTGGGACCAGCGCATGGGGCGCGGATTCTAACAGTTGCGTGTTGCGAGTTGCGCGTTGCGGGGTTCGCAACTCGCGACGTGCAACTCGCAACATAGAATGTTTCCATGCCCCAGATCCTGAAATTCGACCGAACTCCCGTGGCGCGCCTGGTGAGTTGCGCGGCGACATTCGGCTCCGCGGCGCTGCTGTTCGACTACATGTCGCACGGCGCCAAGGAGATCGAGGTCCTCCCCTTCGCCGCCCTCTCTCTTCTCTTCCTCGGCACGCTGGTGGCGGCGGTGGTGCAGTACGGCGACCACATCTATTTCAGCGAGCAAGGCGTGATGTACGAGAACCGCGTGCTGTCGATGCTCGGCAAACGCGGGCGGTGGATGCGGTGGGAAGACATCGTGGAGATCCGCGAGATCAAGGAGAAGGTGCTCATTCTGCTGTCGCGCGACGGCCAGCGCATGCTGGTCGACGCCATCCTTGGCTATCCGATTGCACGATACGAGATTCTCAGGCGCGCTCCCCAGGCCATCGTTTCGGGGACGCTGGCCCGAGATGATTCGTGACGAAGCGCCGCGCCGCACTCATCGCCCTCGCCGCCGCCGTCGTCATCATCTTGACCGCCGTCTTCGTCACGCAGCGCGTGCGGCGGCATCGCGTCTTCCGCACGCTTCCCGCTGAGAAGCACCTTCCCGCCGCGCCGGCGACGCTCTCGACCGAGCAGTTCCGCGCGCTGGAGGCGGCGGGGCGCTGGGGCGACCTGGCGAGCCTGCTGGCGCGCGTCGAAAAGAGCATCCGGCGGAGTACGCGCGCTGGTCGCTCGGCTACCTGCGGGCGCGCGCGCTGCTGGAGAACAACGACAAGCGCGAGGCCGCGGCGGCGCTCGAGCCGTTTCTGGCGCCGGGCAATCCGTTTCGCGATCTGGCGCTCTTGCATCAGTCGGAGATCGACGTGACCGCCGCCATCGCGGTGCCGGGGCGCTTCCGCGCCACTTCCGCCGCGTTGACGCAGCGGCTGCGCACGCGTCGCCGCGCGACCACGCCCTCCTCTACGAGGGCAGCAGATCATTCTCGACCAGATGCCGCACGCCCAACGGATAGCGCCCGACGAGACTCCGCACGCGCGCCATGTCGCCGTCCGTCGCCGCCGCGATCAGCAACGGCTTTTCCGCCAGCCACAATTGCGGTATCGACGGCCGGCTGTCGGTAAACAGGTGCTGGCGCGCCTCATCGGCCCAGGGCGACGATGCATCGGCTGCCAGATATCGTTCCCATGCCCCGGCCGCCCTTTCCGGATCGGACAACTGCTCGATGACCAAGGCGCGGTTGAATCTCGCGGCCGGCGAATCGGGAGCGCCGCTCAACGCTTGAAGCGCGCGGCCGAAAATCGTTCAACGAGCGCTGGACAGCCCGCGCGTGTAGTACGCGGCGGCCAAATCCCCCGCGTCAGCACCGACGTCAGGACGGCTCAACGTCCCGATGGCCTTCGTCGCATCGCCGAGAAGAAGCTGCATCAATCCCTGCTGCTGGCCGACCGCCAACGCCTGTGCTTCGACGAGTGATTTCGGACGGTGTTTCAACAGCGTAGCGATGCGCTGCTGCGCGGAGACCGGCCGAAACACTGCGTGCGAGGCCAGGAAGGAGAGCCGCGGCTCGACCGAGCGGTAGCCGCCGGCGACGGCGAGATCAGTGGCTACAATCGGCCAGCGCGGGGCGGTTCCTGATGTGAGCAGCGAGGCGAGAAGAGCCGCGGCGACGACAGCGGACCCGCGTACCGACAGCGCGCGCGCAGTGCGGCCAGCAAACATATCCAATGCCGGGATCCGAAGTGCGACGGCGGTCACTTGTGGAGTAGACCGGCGCGCGGATGGAGTTCCGGCCTCTCTTTTCAGGGAAGTTTCGTGAACGGAGTCTAACTCGAATGCCGTACTAGCCGATCACCCGCTCGTAAAACCCCCGGTACATCGGCACCACGCGATCGACGTGGAACTTCTGCTCCGCCACCACCCGACCCGCCCGGCCGAGGCGGCGCTCCAGGCGCGAGTCGGAGAGGATGGCGATGGCGCGCTCGGCCATGCCCTCCACGTCGCCCACCGGCAGGAGATAACCGGTCTCGCCGTCGATGATCACTTCCGGCAGGCCGCCGGAGCGGGTGGCGATCACCGGCACCTCGGAGGTCATCGCTTCCAGCGCGGCCATGCCGAACGATTCGGTCTCCGACGGCAACAGAAAGAGGTTCGCCGCGCCGAGGATCTCTTCCAGGTTGGGGACGTTGCCGAGGAAGAAGACGCGGTCGCGCAGGTGATGCTCGCGGCAGAAAGCCTCGGCGCGCGAGCGGTCGGGGCCGTCGCCGATCATGGCCAGGCGGCTCGGCACCACGCGCGAGACGCGCTCGAATACGGCCAGCACGTCCATGATCCGCTTGACCGGACGGAAGTTCGAGACGTGGCAGAGCAGCTTGTCGCCCGTATCGCCGAGCAGATGCGAGTAGGGGCTCTGATGGCGGCGGAAGCGCGCGGGGTCGACGAAGTTCGGGATGACTTCGATCTCCTTTCGCGTGCCGAAGTGCGTGATCGTTTCCTCCTTCAGCCACGCGGAGACCGCGGTGACGCCGTCGGAGACTTCGATGCTGAACTTGGTGATCGGCAGGTAACTCGCGTCGCGGCCGACCAGGGTGATGTCGGTGCCGTGCAGGGTGGTGACGAACTTCAGGTTCGTGGCGGAGACGATCTCGCGCGCGATGTGCGCGCTGACGGCGTGGGGAATCGCATAGTGCACGTGGAGGATGTCGAGCTTCTCGTAGTCGGCCACCTCCGCCATCTTCGTGGCCAACGCGAGCATGTAGGGCGGGTACGGATCGAAGAGGGGGTAATTGGTGACGGTGACTTCGTGAAAGCGGATGCGCTCATGCGAGGTGCTCAGCCGCGACGGCAGTGCGTAGCTGATGAAGTGCACGTCGTCGCCGCGATTGGCCAGCGCGATGCCCAGCTCCGTGGCCACCACGCCGGAGCCGCCGAAAGTGGGGTAGCAGGTGATGCCGATTCGCATGCGAAAGTCCTGAGTTCTGAGTCCTGAGTCCTGAGTCCTGAGTTCTGAGTCCGGAGTCCTGAGTCCGGAGTCCGGAGTCCGGAGTGGGCGGGGTAACTCAGGACTCAGCACTCAGGACTACGGTTCTCGTCCTTCATACGCACCAATGACGTCATCAATCTTCGGCGGCTGCTTCGTCACGAACGCCTCCCCATACTCCGTTCCGATCAGCGCGCCGAAGTGGCGGCCGCGCGCTTCGATCATGTCGATGAAGCGCTTCGAGGAGATGAACGTCGCCGGCTCCTTCGAATTCGGATCGTAGAACTGCGACTTGAATGCGGCGACGGAGCGCATCTTCGTCTTCCACACCGCGCTGACGTCGACCACGAAGCTCGGCGTCCACATGTAGTTCTGAAAATAGTAGATGACCGCCTGCGGGCGATGGGCCGGGAGGTGGGTGGTCAGCGCGCGCAGGCCAGCGTAGAACGAAGCGTCGGTGACCAGGCGGCCGGTACGGGCGTGGTCGGGGTGGCGCTCGTCGGGATAGGGGGAGAAGACGAGGCGCGGGCGGTGGCGGCGCACCAGCTCGATGATCTGCAGCTCTTCGTCGCGGCCGATGCGGAAGCCGCCGTCGCCGAGGTCGAGGTGTTCGCGGAAAGCGGCACCGAGGATGCGCGCGGATCTCTGCGCCTCGCGCGCGCGCTCCTTCGGCGTGCCGCGCGTCCCCATCTCGCCGCGCGTGAGATCGATCATCCCCACGCGCAGACCGTCCTTCACCGCCTTGGCGATCATTCCGCCGCACGACAGCTCGGTGTCGTCGGCGTGCGCGGAGAGAAAGAGGAGGTCGACGTCGTCGTTCATCGTTGACCGTTGGCCGTTGGCCGGGTGTTTCGGTCAACGGCCAACCGTCAACAGCGAACGTCACAACGCCACGATCGTACACACCGCCGCATCCGGCTCCACCTCCTCGACCAAACTGGCCACGAGATGCTCGTCAAACTCGCACCAAAGCGCAATCCATCCCACCACGCGGTCCTGAACGTGGCCGTCGGGATAGAGGATGGACACCAGCTCGCGCACGGCGGTCCAGCGCTCGCGATCCTTGCGTCCGAGAGCGCGAATGGCGCGCTCGGACAACTTGTCGAAGTGATACTCGATGTGGCCGATGGAGCGATTGATGGAACGCGCCAGCGCGTGGTCGGCGGGAAGCGCGATCTGGCCGATGCGCGTCAGTTGACCGGCGAGATCGCGGCGCGCCGTCTCGGCGATCGATTCGATCTCCGCGACGCCCGCTCCCTCGCGCGCGGCGAGGAGCGCGTCGGCGCCGGCGAAGACTTCCGCCGGCTCGATGCCGTAACGCTCGAACGCGCGCACGGCACGCAGCGGCGCGACCAGCGCGTGCGCGCGCAACGCCACGCGCGGCATCGGCAGGCCGAGCATCTCGTGCAGCGGCGCGATCTGCGCGTAGTACGCCACCTCGGCGGGCCCGCCGAGGAAGAGATCGGGGCGGAGAACGAAGTCTTGGAGAAGAGGCCGCGTGAGCGCGGAGGTCGAGACCCGCTCCGGCGCGGCGAGCGGGCGCGGCGCGTCCACCAGCTCGCGGTTGCCGCCGTCGTCGATCTCGTACAACAGCGTGTAGTCGCCCCCTTCGCGCGGGACGATCTGCGGCGCGTAGCCGGCCTCGCGCAGTGCCGCCGCGCGTCGCTCCAGCTCGCGCTGGATGTCGCTCCACTTGGCGATGATGGCGTCGAAGAGCGGCTGGCCCGCGCGGCGCAGCTCGGGGAGGAGCGCATCGATGAGGATGACTTTGGCGCCGACCGCGGTGGCCAGCAGCTCGGCAAACGAATCGCGGAAAGTGATCCCCTCGCGCAGCCACGCCGGCCGCTCCATCTCCAGCAGCGCGAGCAATTCGACGATCAGCCACTCGGGGACCGGCTGCGCGCCGACCACCTGCCGCGACTCGAGGGTGTGCGTGGCGCGCAACGTGATCAGGTCGAGCTGCCCCTTCGCCTCCCGCCGTGGGATGGAGATCGTTGCCGCCTCGTTGAAGTCGTGGTCCTCGGTGGCCAGCCAGAACAGCGCCGTGGTGGGGATGCCGCGCGCTTCGTTGTCGCGCTTGATCTTCATCAGCGACGCCAGCTTGACCAGCGTGTACAGCGGCCCGCCGGCGAAGCCGACCTGCTGCCCGGCGATAACGGTGAAGGTGCCGCCCGCAGCCCAGCGGCGGATCTCGTCGCCGACGGCCAGGCCCCAGCGGCGGTTGGTGTCCGCTAGGGCTGTTGCCAGACCCTCACCCGGCCCTTCGGGCCACCCTCTCCCGCTCACGCGGGAGAGTGATGCATCTGAGCCCTCTCCCGCTTGCGGGAGAGGGTGGCCCTGAGCGCAGCGAAGGGCCGGGTGAGGGTCGCGCGGGAGGAACCGCTCATCCCCACCCATCCAATCGAGCACGAGCTTGTTCACGCCCGGGTATTGCGCCAGCGGGAACTTCAGGACGCGCTCCTTCGGCCCACCAGGATCAGCCGCGGGGACGACGGCTGGTACGGCGCGCCGTCGAAGTCGCCGAAGACGGAGTCGATGATCAGTCCGGAAGAGGTGAACATCGCGGAAATCTCGCCGAGATCGTAACCGCGAACGCGCTCCAGATATCGCTTTTCACCGATCGTAATCCGTTTGTTAAACGATCGGTCTGAGGGATCGAACCACCGCTCGATGCGCACGCTGCCCATCGGCGTCTCGCGCTGCTCCTTCTGCACCAGGCGGTCGAGCTCGCGGTCGACGTTGAGGTAGTCGAAGAGGAATACCGCCCCCGGCGCCAGCACGCGCGCCATCTCGCGCACCACCTGCTCATTCTCCTCCTCGGTGGAGAAGTAGCCGAAGCTGGTGAAGAAGCTCACCAACCCGCCGAAGCTTCCGCTGCGGAACGGCAGCGAGCGCATGTCCGCGCGCGCCACCGGCATGGGGCCGTACTCCTCGACGCCGGTGCGCAGCAGGACGAAGGAGAGATCGCAGCCGACGACGCGGTAGCCGGCGGGCTCGAGGATGGTCATGTGGCGGCCCTGTCCGCAGGCGAGGTCGAGCAGCGCGCCGCGCACCGGGCCGCACTGCCGCTGGAAGAACTCGACCTGCTGCTTAGCCTCCGCCTCGTCGCGATGCGCGTATAGCTCGAGGTACTCCTCGCCGAACCATTCCTGGTACCAGGCCATCAGGAAGACAAAAGGCAGAAGGCAGAAGGATGAATGGGCGTGCGGGATTCATCCTTCATCCTTCTGCCTTCATCCTTTCAGACGCGCCCGGATCTCCGCTTCATGCCGGCGCGCGCGCTCCAAAGCCGCCTCCAGCGCGCGCACCACGTCGCCGGCGGAGGCCAGCAGCGCTTGCAGCTCGTCGCGCTCCTCGGCCGGATCGTGGAGCTCGGGCACCGCTTCGAACGGGTTTTCGGGCGACACCTCCACAGCTACCGCGCCGAAGGGATCTTCTTCCACCGCCTCCGGCTGCGCGGCGGCGGTCTTCATCGACAACTTCGGCGTCCCCGCCGACGCCGCCGTGACACCCGACTTCGCGCTCATGTCGGGGGCGGCGAGCTCCGGCTCGTCGTAGAGCGTGGTGTCTACGCTTTTCTTCAGGTTGTCGAGAATGCGGGCGATGGCCGCGCGCAGCGTCGCCGTCACCCCCGTGCCGTTGATGGCCGAGGCCTCCATCACGGGTGCGGAGCCGGGATGCAGATAGCCGTTCATCTCCTCGACGCTGTCGACGTTCGGCAGATCGCGCTTGTTGTACTGATAGACCAGCGCGATCTTGTGGGGATCGATGCGGTTGAGGCGCAGGTTGGTCTTGAGGTTCTCCAGGCTCTCGATGTTCGACTCGTGCATCGACGACTGCGAGTCGGCCACGAAGACCACGCCGTCCGCGCCGCGCAGCACCAGCTTGCGCGTGGCGTCGTAGAAGACCTGGCCGGGGACGGTGTAGAGCTGCACCCGCACCTTCTGCCCGCCGATGGTGCCGAGCTCCATCGGCATGAAGTCGAAGAAGAGCGTGCGGTCCGTCTCCGTCGACATGGAGATCATCTTTCCCTTGTTCTCCAGCTTCGGGTTGCCATAGATCCTCTCGAGGTTGGTGGTCTTCCCGCACAAGCCGGGGCCGTAGTAAACCAGCTTGACCGTGACCTCGTTGATCGCTTTGTTGATGAGCACCACCGCCGGCCTCCAGTTGGGATGCCAGTTTATCCTGACGCGAAGCGTCAGGATCTGGCGCCCGTGTGCGCTGCGCGAGTGGGCGCCAGATCCTTGCGTTTCGCGCAAGGATGAATTTCAGTCAGTGCCCGCAATACCAGTCGTACCCCTGCTCCGCCCAGTAATCGGCGGGACGGACGTTGGCGTAGCGGATGGTGCCGATGCGCTTGAGGTTCTTCACGCCGTACTTCACGGGGATGGCCAGGCGCAGCGGCGCGCCGTGCTGCCAGGATAGCGGCTCGCCGTTGAGCGCGTAGGCGAGGAGCGTCTGCGGGTGCAGCGCGCTGGCGATGTCCAGTCCCACGTAGTAGCCGCGGCCGGGCGTCTCCATCGACACGTAGCGCACCGGTTGCGGCGGCGGATATTTGGCCATGAGGTCGGCGAAGAGCGCGCCGGTCCAGTGCACCACGATGCTCCACCCTTCGATGCAGCGCAGCTCGGTGATCAGCTCGCGGCGCGGCAGCGCGCGGATGTCGTCGAGCGTCAGCGTCACCGGCGCGATCGCCCCTTCGATACTCAGCCGCCAGCTCGCGGGATCGTAATTCGGCGTCAGGCCGATGCCGCCGTTGATGCGCGCCGGCCGCGTGATGCGCGAGGCGTCGTAGGTCGGGCTGAGCCGCTTGGGGCTGAAGTACGCCCCCGCCAGCCGCTCGTTGAATTCGAGCACGCGGCGATACGGCCACGGCACGTCGCCTTCGCGCGGCCGCGAGTTGAGCCACTTCCAACCGCCCAAGCCCGCCGCCGCGGCCACGCCGGCGACGATGAATCCGCGGCGTGTCTTTCTGCGCAGCTCAGCGTCGACCGCGGCGTCGTTCGCGGCGATGGCGGCGAGGCGCGCCGCCTCGATCTCCTCGGCAGTCGGCTCGGGCGGAGGCGGAGGCTCGGGCTCAGGAGGCTTCTCTTCGGCGGGGACTACCGGCTCGTCACTCATGGACCACCTCCACCCCGATCACCATCGCGCGGAAGTTGTTCCATCCCGTCTTGATCACCTGCGCGATGTGCACGACGAAGAAGACCACGTAGCCGACCGTCAGCCAGAAGTGGAAGAAGCGCGCCATGGCGTAGCCGCCGAAGAGCGACGCAAGCCAGTGCATCTGCACCGGCTTGTAGATGGCCAGCCCCGTCAGCAGCGAGAACAAGCCCATGACGATGATCAGGGTGTAGGAGATGCGCTGCGCGGCGTTGTACTTCCCGTGCGGCGGCGCCTCCTTGCGCAAGTGCAGGTCGTGCAGGAAGACCTGCCACGCCTCGACGAACGAGCGGCGGTCCGGCACCAGCTCCCGCCACTCGCCGGAAACGATGGTGTAAAGCACGTAGACGATGCCGTTGATGGCGAAGAGCCACATGAAGAAGAAGTGCAGCGACATCCCCTCGGCCAGGCGATAGCTGACGTGCAGCGCACTCCAGACGCGTTGCGGAAAGGTCATCTTCAGCAGTGTGTAGCGCCCGATGCCGATGCGGTACACCGCGCTCGCCCAGTAGATCAGCGTCCCGCTCCAGATCATGAGCGCCAAGAGAGGGAAGTTGATCCAGTGAAACCAGCGGATGGCCAGCGGGTGCTTGCGTGCGAGGCGTTTCATGGCGGGTGGATGCGGCAGATCATACCGCTGCTTTTCACGGCAGGCCGTACAACGCAAATGCCGCCCACCGCGCGGGGGAGCGCCATTGCGGCTCGGCGCGCATCGAGCGTTGCGCTGCGCGCAGCGCGGCCGCCGGCGTCATGCCCGAGGAGAACATGGCGCGGTAGAAGCGCTTCATCAACTCCGCCGTCGGCTGGTCGCGAACGTCCCAGTAGCTGGCCACCACGCGCGGCGTGCCGGCGTTCATGAATCCGCTCACCAGGCCGACGATGCCTTCGCCGCGCAGCTCCTTCCCCGCCGCGGTGCGGCAGGCGCTGAGGAGCACCAGATCGGCCGCCCCCTCGAGGCGATAAAGATCATGCACGCGGAGGAAGCCGTCGATCGGGGCGCCGCCGCGGTCGACCAGCGAGAGGACGATGCCGGAGAGCTCCGGATGCTGCGCGTTGACCAGGGCATGCGTGGCGAAATGGAGCACGCGGAAACGGCCGAGGTCTTCGCGCAGCACGCTGTCGCGGCTGGCGTCGAAGTCGAGCGCCTTGCGCGCGCGGCCGTGGACGAGCGCGGCGATGGCGTTCGCCTCCGCGCGGGTGGCAGGGAGGCGGCGCAGCTCATGAAGGCCCGTTTCTTGTGCGGAGCGCGCGAGATCGGGATCGAGCGCGTGCGTGGCCGACCGGCGGCCGGTCACTCGCGGGTCGTCGGCGCGGAAGACGGGATCGGCGAACACGGCGAGCTCGGTGTCCACGTGCGCGCGCGCCGCTTCGCGCCGCCGCAGCAGGACGAGCGTGGACGCGGAGGGCGCCATGACGATCTCGTGGCGATCGATCAGTCCCAGCGCCGCGAACGGCACGTAGAAGAGCGCGCCGTCAGGGACGATGATCAGCCGCTCCGCGCCGCGCGGAACGGGCCTCACGATCATCTTCGTCAGCGCGGCGATGGCCGCGTCGAGCTCTCGCCGTTTGCCGCGCTGATCGCCTTGCGACAGAAGGGTATGCAGCTTCACCGCCGCCGCCTCGACGGTGGCGCGCGGCGGCAGCGGGTAGGCCTCGATGGCCTCGCGCGTGAGCACCCAGAGCCAACTCTTCTCGCGCCCGAGGAAGTACTCGACCACGGCGGTGCGATCGTCGAGCAGCTCGGCGCGGATCTGCTCGGCGCTCAGCGCGTCGGCGTTACGCGCCTCGGCCAGCGTCGGATAGCGGCGGCGGATCTCCTCTTCCACCTGGCGCAGGTCGCCGTTCAGCGACTCGATCTCCGCGGTGATGGCGGGCGCCTTTTCGCTCGACGCGGTGTCGAGGCTCCGCTGCTTCCGTTCGATGTCGTCGCGCAGCGCGTCTTCGCGCGCGAACATCGAGCGCCCCGCGGCAGTGTCGGCGCGTGCCAGCGCCTCGCGCACCGCGTCGAGCGTCAGCCGCGCCCGCGCGCGCTCGCTGGCCGAAAATGCGGCGAGGTCGTCGCCGCTCTCCATCACCACGTTGACGTAGTGCTCGTAATGGCCGGTCATGCCGGCGAAGAGCGACGCCTTGAACCGTTTGGCCGACAGGTTGCGCCGCCCCGCCTCCACGATCTCGATCACCTCGGCCATGTCCCGCGCGGCGTCGGGGAATCGCCCCAGCGCTTCGTACGCGCGCGCGCGTTGCGACAGCGAGAACGGGTAGCTCCAGCGCGTGCCGCGCGCGCGGCGGATCTTCAGCGCCTCGGTGTGGCGCTCGATGGCCTCCTCCGGGCGATGCAGAAACGTCAGCGAGACGCCCATGTGATCGAGGACGTCCGCTTCCGATCCCGACCGCCCGTAGGCGCGGACGATCGGCAGCGCCTCGCTCTCGTACTGCAGCGCCTTCGCGTGCTGCCCCAGCGAGTTGTAGGTCATGCCGAGGTTCATCATCGTCAGCGCTTCGTCGTTGCGGGCGCCGGCAGCGCGGTGCGCGGCGAGCGCCTCTTCGTACGAGCGCACCGCCGCTTCGAACTCATGCCGCGCGAAGTGCAGCCACCCGAAGTGGAAGAGCGCCACCCCCTCCAGGTTGCGGTCGCCGGTCTCGCGCGCGATGCGCAACGCCTGCCGGTACGACTCCTCCGCGGCCGTGAAGTCGCCGAGAAACTGATGGAGCAGTCCGATGAAATTGATGGTGGAGCCTTCCAGCGACCGGTCGCCGATGCGGCGGCTGATGGCCAGCGCCTCGCGGAAGGAAGCCATCGCGCCTTCGAGATCGCCCTCCCCCTGCTGCTGCCAGGCGCGTTGCGTCGCGGCGCGCGCACGCTCGCCGTCCGACTGCGCGGCGGCCGCGGAGGCGAAGAGGAACAGCGCAGCGACGACGCGAGCGAGTCTCACCGGTAGATCGCGCGGAAGGGAAACGTGGCCTGCCGCTGCCCCGAGCGCACGCGAATGGTGTAGTCGCCGGCAGGAATCAGCGCGCGGTGCAGGGCGAGAGTGACGGCGCCGGAGTCGGTGCGCTCGGCAGTACCGCGCCAGACCGCCCCGCCCGCGTTGTCGATCTCTATCTCCGCCGGCAGGCGGATGCCACCCGGCAGATGCAGCACCAGCGTGAATTCATCGGTGCCCTTCGGCACTTCGATGGTGGGAGCGGGCGCTGCGGCGCCGCGCGTCGGCTCCGGATCGAGATCGACGATCGGCACGGCGAGCTGCGGTTGCGGCGGCGCGGGTGAATGGACGCGCGTGCGCTGCAAGGCCAACGCGCGGCGGGCCTTCGACAGTTCTTGTTGTTGCGCGGCGACCTCGCGGCGGAGATCGCCGATCCTGGCGGCCCATTGCCAGACGGTCGCGCCGGCCACGGCGACGGCCAAGACTGCCGCGGCGGCGGCCCACCACGGAGAGGCTCGCCGGCCGAGCGTGGAGCGCGCGTCGGTTTCGAACGGCCGCATGGCGCGGGCCACGCGGTACTCCCGCGCGCAGTCGGAGCATTGCGCGATGTGCGCGGCGATGCGCTCGCGCTCCGGCGCGCGGAGGTCGTTGGTGGAGACGCGAAGAAGGAGGTCGTCGTCGAGACAGTCCGAGCCGCGCTGGCGTCCTCGCGCGGTCATGCTGCGATAAAGCTCGGCGGCCTCCTTCTCGGTCACCTTCATTCGTAGTCGATTCCTTCCCGGCGCAGCAGCTCGCGCAGATCGTCGAGGCCACGGTAGACGAGATTGCGCGCCTTGGCCTCGCTCCATCCCAGGAGCTCGGCGATCTCGGCGAGAGTGAGACCCTGCAGGTGCAGCTCCACGGCGCGGCGCCGGTTCTCCGGCAGCGCCTGCACCGCCTCAGCGATGCGCTGCATCAACTCGCGGCGCGCCGTCACTGCATCGGGAGCGTGCGAGGGATCGGCGGCGATGTTCACCATGTCCTTCGCTGCGTCATCTTCGGAGGCCTCGGTCCGGAGCTGATCTTCGCGGCGGGCGACGACGCGCCGCACCGCGTCGATCGCTGTGGTCACCGCGATCCTGTAGATATAGGACGCGGGATCGGTCAATTCCTTCTCACGCTCGATGGCGCGCCAGAGTCGGACGCGCGCTTCCTGCTCGATCTCGCCGAGATCCACGCCCACCCCGCGCGGGCAGTGTTGCGCCACGAGGCTACGCAACAGCGCCGCATAGCGCTCTAAGAGACGCTCGAAGTGCTCGTGCCTTTCGCTGCGCGATTGCGCGGCCATGGGGAGCTCGATGAGATTTGAGGTCACGATGATGGAAGGTGCTGCGCGGCGTCAAGCGCCGCTGTAATGCAGCGCACATCGACAAGGGTGAGAAGGACGCCGCCGCTCGTGCGTCTTCCCCCCATGCGCAAGACAATCACTCTCCTCGCTCTCTCTGCCTCGCTCGCTCTGCACGCGGCCACCACCGTCAACGTCGGCACCAACGTCGTGGTGCCGGGCGTGAAACGATTCGGCGTCAGCGGCATCTCGCACTACTACTACGACCGCGTCCTGCTGAAGAACCTGGTGTGGCACAACGCGGGATTCGAAGGGCTGCTCTTCCAGTCGGTGATCCGCTGCGGCGCGGCCGGCACGCCCACCGGCTGCGTGGACGACAACCCCTCCACGCAGTGGCCGAGCGGATTCTGGGACGGCGGCACCTTCGAGTTCGTCCTCGGCGCGGCGAAGGGACGCAGCGGCACCATCGCCTCGTTCGTCGCCGCGCCGCACGATAACGTCACCGGCAGCACCTTCAACTTCGCCGCCTCCGGCACCGCCCCCGCCGCGGGCGACTACTTCATCGCCCGCAAGTACACGCCGGGCGGCGCCGACATGGGTTGGAACGTCATGGCCAACGGCGGCGCCGCGATCTCCACCGAACTGGCTGACCTTCCACCCGACACCGCCGGCCGCCAGTGCATCCGCATCTCCGCGGCCGGAACCGGTCAGTTCGCCAGCATCAACACCGCCTTCGGCGCGTTCGGCGGATCGAACTTCGTCATCATGAACGGCACCTATCGCGTCACCTTCAAGGCGAAAGGGGTCGGCGGAAACAACCGCGTGGTGGTCGCCGTGGCGCGCGGCAACAACACCTTCACCAATCAGAACGTGACGCTGTCGACGTCGTGGTCGACCTACACGGTCGATTTCTCCGCCGCGGAGACGTCGAGCGCGCCGGTCGGTTTCGTCGTGCTCTCCTTTACGCCGACCGGATCATCGGTGCTTCTCGACGACGTCAGCCTGGAACAGACCAACGGCGATCCGACCAACACCACGGCCTTCCGCGATCCTGTGGTCGCCGCGCTGCGCTCGTTCAATCCCGGCGGGCTGCGCGCGCACTGCCTCGATCTCGGCGACTCGCTGGACGATCTCATCGCTCCTCCCTTCGGCCACCGCCGGCCGGAGTACAGCGTCTACGCCACGAACAAGGGAACGATCCCCTACGGATGGCACGAGTTCCTCGAGCTATGCGAGCTGCTGGGGGCGGAGCCGTATCTACCGATCCCCATCGTCTTCTCGGACGCCGAGGCGGCGAACCTGATCGAGTATCTCGCCGGCCCGACCACCTCGCCGTACGGCGCGCGCCGCGCGGCGCGCGGGCACCCTGCGCCGTGGACCGACTCGTTCACGCGCATCCATCTGGAGATCGGCAACGAAGCGTGGAACCCGGTTTTCCGCGGCGGGACGCTGCTGGCGGCTGACTACGGTCATCGCGGCAACGACTTCTTCGCCGTCATGCGGCAGTCGCCGTACTACAGCTCGAAGTTCAATCTCATCCTCGGAATCCAGGCGGCGAACCCATTCAACTCGCGCGTCACGCACAACGCCAGCAGCATGCACGACACGCTGGCCATCGGGCCGTACATTGCCACGCGCATCGACGACTTCGCCAACAACGAACAGCTCTTCGGCAGCCTCTTCGCCGAGGCGTCGTGGTGGTCCAGTCCCGCGGTGGGGACGCCGCAGGCGGGGCCGGTGCGCCAGATCTACGACATGGTGAGCGCCTCGACGCGCCCGGTGCCGCTGATGGTCTACGAGGTGAACCTGCACACCACGCAGGGATCGATCACGCAGCCGGTGCTCGATACCTTCACGCCGTCGCTCGGCGCGGGCCTCGCCGTCGCCGATCACATGCTGATCATGCTGCGCGACGAGAAGATCCGCGACCAGTACATCTTCTCCCTCGGCGGATACCAGTACACGCGCGACGATCAGAAGACAGTCCTCCTCTGGTCCATCACGCGCGACATGGGCATCAACGACCGCAAGCGCCCGCAGTACCTGGCGGTGAAGCTGATCAACGAGGTCCTCGGCGGCGACATGGTGCAGACCACGCAGTGGGGAGACAACCCGACCTGGAACGAGCCGCTCACCAACCGCATCCAGCTCGACAACGTGCCGTTCATCCAGTCGTTCGCCTTCGTCAACGGCAACCGCCGCGCGCTGGTGCTCTTCAATCTCAGCCGCACCAGCTCGCTCGACGTCAACTTCGCCGGTGCGAACGCGCCGTCGGGGAGCGTGACCATCAAGCACCTGACGTCGGCAAACCTCACGGACACGAACGAGAGCGCGGAGAACATCGTCGTCACCACGGATACCGCGTCGAGCTTCGATCCGGCGGCGACCATGACGCTGCCGCCGTACTCGATGACGGTGATCTCCGCTGGTGGGCAGCAGCAGGCGGCCGCACGCCTGCGCGGCGACGTGAGCGGCAACGGCGCGGTGACCGCCTTCGACGCCTCGCTGGTGCTGCAGGACGTCGTCGGCGCCACCACCCTCGATGCCAAGTCGCTTTGCGCCGCCGATTACAACGCGAACGGAGCGGTCACCGCCTTCGACGCCTCGCTCATCCTGCAGTGCGTGGTGGGCGGCGCGTGCAGCAGCGCATCGTGCAACTGAGGGCCGATCGTGAAGAGAATCCTCCTATTCGCGCTGCTCATCGCCTCCTCCGCCGCCGCGCAAACGGTGACGGCCGGCAGCGGCAGCGGCCAATGCGGCCAGAGCGTCTCGGTTCCGGTGAGCATCGACTCCGTCTCCGGGCTGCTCTCGCTCGAATTCCGCGTCGCGTATGACACCGCCCGCCTCACGCCCGGCACGGTCACCGGCGGCGCGTTGACCTCCGGTTTCTCGGTCTCATCGAACGCCATAGGCGGCGTGCTCCGCGTGGCCATGGCCATGGGGACGCCGGTCTCCGGCAGCGGGACGGTGGCCAACATCGCCTTCAACGTTACCGCGGAGGCGAGCGGCTCAGTCCCGCTCGCCGTCTCCAACGTGCTGGTCAATGACGTCGCTCGGGGCGGAGGCGCGGGCACGCTAGCGCTCTCCTGCGTCCATCTTCCGCAGACGCCGATTCTCGTCGCACCGGTGAACGGCGCCATCGGCATCGCGGCGCCGGTGACGTTGCAGTGGGTCGCGGCGACGGACGCAACTTCGTATCGCGTCTACTTCGGCACGACATCGCCGCCGCCGCTGATCGACACGACGACCGCCGCCGCGCGCGCGGTGCAGACCGATCCCGGCATCACGTACTACTGGATGATCCAGGCGATGAACGAGGCGGGCGGCGTAATCAGCCCGACGTTCTCCTTCACCACGGCCGGCGTTGCCTGCACCGCCCCCGCCGCGCCCGCGGCGCCCTCCGCGCCGTCCGAAGTCACCTCGGGAACGCCGTTCGACCTGAGCTGGGGCGCGGTCGGCGGTGCGACGGCGTACGTCGTCGACGAGGCCAGCGCCTCGAGCTTCGCGAATACGACCTCGACGACCGTTTCCGCGACGCGCTTGACGCTCACGCGCACCGCGAGCGCGGAGCGGACGCTCTGGTTCCGTGTGCGCGCGCGCAACGCCGCCGGCTCGTGCAACGCAGACGGCCCGTCATCGGCCGCCGTGGCGGTGCGCATCGTGCCGCGCGCGCCGCTGGCGACGGGCACACGCGTGCTGCCTGTCGTCGGCACGACCGAGGGAAGCCTCGGATCGTTCTTCCGGACGGCGATGCAACTGCACAACGCCACGGCCGCGCGCATCAGCGGCCGGCTCGTCTTCCATCCGCAGGGGATCGCGGGAGGCAGCGGCGATCCGTCGTTGGCGTATTCGCTGGCGCCGGCGGAGACGCTCTCATACGCCGACGTGATCGCCGCGTTCGGACTCTCGCGCGCGGTCGGCAGCCTCGATCTGATCGCCGACGCCGGCGGCGCGCCGATCTCGGTGGTGCGCGTCTTCAACGACGCGGGCGCCGCCGGCACCACCGGCATGACGCTCGAGCAGCTCGCCGCGCGCGACGCCGTCGCCGCCGGTCAGCGCGGCATTCTCATCGCGCCGATGAGTCCCGCCCGCGCCAGGATGAACATCGGCATCCGCACGCTTCTCGACGGAGCCTCGATGACCGTCACCGTCCGCGACAAGCTCGGTGCCACCATCCAGAGCTCGCAGCGCTCGTACCCGCCGACGTACTTCGTGCAGCTCCCGCTGTCGGACTTCACCGGCAACGCCGTGCTCCTCGGCGACGAGGTTCTCGTCATCGCCGTCGACACCGGGAGCGCCATCGTCTACGGCGCGACGACCGACAACGTCACGCAGGATCCCAGCGTACAGATCGCGCGGCCGGTGGAGTGACGCCGGCTCGGCCGTGCGATAGTAGTGCGCATGCAAAACGATCAGTCGCTACGCGAACACCTGATGTACGTACTAAAAGGCGAGGGAGCGCACGCCGGATTCGACGCCACGGTCAAGGAGTTGCCGCCCGCGCTGCGAGGCAAGCGGCCGGAGGGACTGCCGCATTCGCCGTGGGAGTTGCTCGAGCACATGCGCCTCGCCCAGAAGGACATCCTCGAGTACACGCGCAATCCGGGGCACGTCTCGCTGGAGTTCCCTTCCGGCTATTGGCCCGCCACGCCGGCTCCGGCGGACGACAGCGCGTGGAACAAGTGCATCGAAGACTTTCGCGCCGACGTCGAGAACCTGGCCGCGATGGTGGAGGACGCATCGAACGACCTCCTCGCGCCGCTGGCGCACGCGAAGGGGACGTCGATCATGGGCCAGGTGCTGCTCGCCGCCGACCACAACGCCTACCACCTCGGCCAACTGGTGTTGGTGCGGCGGATGCTCGGGGCGTGGGAGTAGCTGCAACGGCCTTAAGTTAAGCTCCCCTCATCCGCCTTCGGCACCTTCTCCCCTCACGGGAGGGGAGAAGGACGCTCGAATGTAAATCTCTCCATGATCGACGTTTGACATCGAGCATCCCTCGCCCCGCGTCAGCGGGGAGAGGGTGGCCGAAGGCCG
>JACXTT010004717.1_pt1 | contig 20154 bp, 10 predicted proteins | sample 9270951 | NCBI WGS metagenome assembly JACXTT01 (sample SAMN15532306, study PRJNA645909) | rock metagenome | isolation source: weathered quartz diorite | place: Puerto Rico | collected 2017-06-21 | reverse complement strand
AGCACGATATTCGCTCCGTCCCAGCGGCTGGAGAGGCGGCGCGGCATGGCGCTGCTGCTGAACCAGTGCACGCTGCAGGGTTGTAAAGCCAGCCGGGTCGCTTCCACCGCTTCGATGGAGCGGGCCAGGCCCAGGTCGAGCTCGTAGCCGGCGACATCGATCCGCCCCCGCGCCGCCAGTTCCGCGCGTAAATGGCGGATGCCGGCACGGGCAGCCCTGCCCAGGTCGCCGGCGGCGACATCCTCAGGCCGCATCACCACTTCCTGGCGCAGGAACTGGTTGATGCAGGTGCGACCGCTGATCAGGGGCTGCCACAGCACCAGTCCATCCACCTTGCGCTCGGCCGCCATTTCCATCGCCAGCAGGGCGCCCAGCCGCACGCCCCACAGATAAAGGGGGCCGGGCTGGCGCTGCGCCAGCCAGTGGGCAGCTACCGCCAGATCGCGCCGCCATTGTTCCCAGCGTCCATCGGCGAATTCGCCGCAGCTGTCGCCGCAGCCGAACAAGTCGATTTGCAACACCGCAAAGCCCATCGCCGCAAACGCCCGCGCCTGCTGGGCCGCCATCCGCCGGCACAGATTGAGTTCTTCCGCAAACGGATGGATGTAGAGCATGGCACCCCGGGTTGCGACCTCAGGATCGGGCGCATGGTAGAGGCAAAAGCGGGTGCCGGGATCAACGTCGTAAAAAAACGGCTCGACGCGGGGCACCAGGTGGAAGGGAGCGTTCATGGAATTTCTCCTGCGCGGCGCCAACGCAGCGCGGGTCAGGGTGGGGGCGCGGCCGGCGGGGCGATGTTTAACCCGTACAGAACAATTAAACACCCAGCCTGCATGTTGAATTTGACAGTGCGCAATCAAGCGTATCGCCAAACAAAGTTGCGGCAAGTCAACGTCGCGAACGGTGATCGTTACGATGATGCTGAACGGACAGAAATAGGGGATGCGGCCCGCAGACAAAGCTGTGATGGGGCTTGGCATGGCGTTCAGTGCGCGGGGCCATGGCGACGCGGCCAGCGCCAAGGATTTGCAAAGGCCTGCTTTGGGCTTTTGATCAGTCGGTGCGGCCGGGGGCCGTTGTTGGCGCCGCGCCGCGGTGGCTTTTTGGCGAAACGTCGCGCTGAAGCGGTTTGGCGTGCGGTTTAAGGGAGTTGCAGACTCCAGCGCGTGCAAGGGATCCAGGAGAGTTTCAGGCTCCCAGCGTGCGCAACGGGAAAAAGCGAATTGCACGCTTCGAGCGGCTACAACGGGAGCCGGGAGTTGCAGGCTTCGAGCGCCTGCAGCGAAACCAGTTCAGTTGCACGCATCCAGCGCCCGCAGCGGAGCCAAGGTGGATGCAGGCGGCGTTTGGCACCGCTCCAGACACTCAGACAGGAGAGGATCATGCGGATTGGCATTCTCAGTTATCCCATGCTGTTCCAGCGCGACAGCAATTTGCGGACCCAGGTGCGCGCGACCATGGCCGCCTTCGAGCGGATGCACCCCAGCGCCCTGTACGGACAGATCGACGCCCGCCTGGTCGACAGCACGCGCGAGAGCCTCGACGACTACGACGTCATTCACGTCATCGGCGCCGGCCACGGCAACCACTGCCTCGTGGAAACGGCTGCGGCGTGTGGCGTGCCGGTCGTTGTGACACCGCTCGTGTCAAGCGCCTGGACGGCCAGCAGCGGCCGGCGCGCCCGTTTTGCCGGGCGCTGGCTGTCACGCTTGGCGGGCCGCGACATCCACAGCGGCTACACCCGGGTCCGCTGCGCCCTGGACTGCGCCACGGTAGTTTTGGTGCAGTCGAACGCAGAGCGCCGCGCCGTTGCCGCAGCCTTTTTGACGCCGCCCGCCAAGCTCCGTGTACTCGGCCAGGGCGTCGACCAGGCCCTGTTCGCCGCCGACGCCGCCCTGTTTCGTCAGCGCACAGGTCAGCACGGCGAATTCGCCTTGATGGCCGGGCCCATCACCCCCGCGAACGATCATCTCAATGTCGCTGCCGCCCTGTATGACATGGCCGTCCCGCTGTTAGTGACAGGTCCAAGCAACCCCCACGACGAGGCCTACCGGCACAAACTAAGCGACGCGCCCGGGGTGCGGCTACTGGGCGACCTGTGCCACCAGCCCCAGTTGCGCGCGAGCTTATTCGCAGCCGCCAGCTTCCTCGTGCTGCCTCCTGGCGCCGCCGCCTGCCGCCAATCCACCCATGGCGCTCTCGAAGCACTGGCCGCCGGCACCGCCGTGCTGGCCGACCGCGCCAGCGCCCACGCACTGCCGGACAGCGACACCGCGGTCCGCCGGCTGCGCTGGCATGACCAGCGCGCGCGCCCGGCCGCCATCGTCAGCCTGCTCGAAGCCCCACCCATGCGTGCCCGGCTGCGCGACCTCGTGCGCGACCACAGTTGGGACCTGCTGGCCAGCCGGCTGCTGCATTGCTACGCCGATGCCATCGCCCTGCGCGGCCCCGATCCCAACGTCTATGCCTGCGCCACCACTGTCCGCAAACTGCCCGATCGCGCGCCGCGCTGATACGCCCAGGTTGAGTGTAGTGCGTGCCCCATCCTGGCACCAAGGTCCTGCAGTGCGTGCCCGGTCCGCGCGCATTGCCACGGTCGCTGCATGTCCCAAGCCGGGGGCCAAGGGCTTGCGTCCGCAGCGTCCCGCCCGGATCGCTCACACCTCCCATCCCTATTTGATACCTCGTGGCGCGCACGGCACCTCCCCCCTTTGATAGCTCGCTTTGCTCACATTATTTGCTTTCCTCCTTTCGCTTGAACGCCGGCGCGGGCGCCGTGGCTTGCGCAAGGACGTGGATTCCGCGTGCGCCGTTTTGCCTGGATCCCGTGTGCGCTGTTTCGCTTGCAAGCTCCTCCACAATTTTCCTCGCCACCGGCCTACTTCCATGCTGGCAAGTGCCGCGACAATGGATTCAGCGCCGGCGTTTTCCTTTCAGTAATTTTTCATAAATCGGTCCGTACATTGCCACGCAACCCTCCCAATTTCGGTGGTAGTCGATCAGCCAGCGTGCGCTGGCTCGCATGTCGGGCCAGCGGGGCGCCGCATCGAGCAAGACCTTTACCGCATCAGCCAGCGCACCCGCATCATTCGGCGCGAACAGGACGCCGTTGCGGCCATGCTCGATCACTTCGCGGTGCGCTGCCGTGTTTGCAGCTGCGACGATACAGCCACGTGCCATTGCCTGCAGCAGCTGCCGGGGTGGACCTGCTGCCGAGTTGATCGCGCTTTGCGGAAAAATCATGATGTCCGCTCGCGCGTGCAAGGATGCAGTCAGTGAGATGGCAGTCGGGAGTTGCAATTTATCTGCCGCGATTGCCGAAGTGAGAGGCGCGTCTGGGTATAGCTCCATCAAGGTAGAGGCTGGTGCATTGCCGAGAAGATTGTCGGATGAGCGCATTGAACAACGGGCAGCGAGTCCGTGGCGGGTGGCAGCGCGATACACGCTCGGGTGACGCGCCTGCCCGCAAGCGAGCAGCAATCGGACGGTGGTGCCGCCTCGATTGAGCAGGACGACGGCCGCCAGTACGCTGTCCAGCGTCGCTTCAGCCTCGAATTCGCCTTGCTCACGAAGATGGTGGTCGATGTGAGCGGGAGAAAATCCCAACATGACAGGCACGCCCTGAAGCCGCGGCGAAGACGAGGCATGCGGAACGCGCATGCGCCTTTCGACACGTGCCGGTGCTTGCACATAACCGCTGTGCACGTGAAGTCCCGACAGCGCGGGCGAATCCCGGCGGCGCTCAATCCGGCATTGTCCGTGCACGCGATAGCTCCCTGCCTCGACCGCGTCTGCCACCACGTGGAGACTGGCTGCAGGGACCCCAACTTGCAGCAAGCGCAGCCGCATTCCCTCGCTATTGGTCACGACGGCGCCGGCCCGTCTGGCAGCCCAGGCCTCCATGGCGCGCATGCTGAAGCGGGCGAACGCCGAATCGGGCTGACGCGGCAAGATGGCGTCGAGCCAGGGCAGATGGAGCGGTGCCGCGCCACGATGCCGTGTGCGCCGGTCGCCCCGGGGTGGCATCCAGCATGCGCCTTGGGCAGAGCCGGCTGCGGGCGCATGCGCTTCGAACAATACCGGCAATCCCGCGTGGCGTCCAACCCGCAAGGCGGCGAAGGCCAATGCGGCAGGGGAGTGGGCGTGCAGGATGTCGGGCCGGGTCAGCTGCACCACCTGACGCACCCGTTCGTTCAACAGCGCGCCCAAGCGCAGGCGTGGCGCACCGCCAGCGTAGTCCAGCCTTGCAGGCGTGCGAAAAAATTGCCAGTCGGCCGCGCAGGCGCCTTCATCAGGGGCAGCTACGCCGTGGGCAGGCCCGGTCAACTGGCAGGTTTTCCAACCCAGCGCCCGCTGATGCCGCAGGATTGCCATGACACGGCGGCTGTAATCGCTCCTGCGTGGCGGCGAATGGTCGAGGAGGTGCAGGATACGCATGGCGGGTTTTGTAGCTCACGGATGAATCGGTTCAATTTGCAGGCTTGGCAATCCCGCCGGCGGATGGAGCGGGACCGAACCAGTATGCATTTTGCATGGCGCGCACGGCTGCCCCAAGCTGGGTTCTCTGCGCTATATCAAGGCCATTATTGCCGTTCGTCAATCCGATTTGCGCGGCGACAAACTCCGCGTGGAATCGATGAACTCATGTACAGCTGCCCGGTCTGATCCTTGCCAGTTGCCCCGGCGCCGAACCCTGCGGAGACCGCCCTATGATGCATGATGAAACTTCCCTCGCCAGTTTTACCGTTGCAAAAAACGCCTTGCCGAAGCCCTCACGGGCATGCCCCTTGCCCGTGCGCGAAGCTGCGCTCGTCACGGCGGAGGATGCCAATGCTGATCCGCATGGCGGCGTGACGCCCCGTGCCAGCCTCCGGCTGGCCGAGCCGGACCGGCCCGCGGCGCACCAAACCGCCGGCCTGGACGAAGAAGAGGTATTTCATATCCGGCTTGCCGATTCCGCCTCCCACCAGGAAGCTACCGGAGTGCTGATCCGCAAGATGTACAGCTGGCGCGGCTACGCCGTCGATGCCGACACTGCCGTGCCGGCCAGCCGCCTGACCCTGTTTGCCGAATGCCGTGGCGCCGTGGTCGGCACCATGGGCCTGTGCCTGGACGGTGCGCTCGGTTTGCCGGCCGACGAGAATTTTCGCGAACAGCTCGATATCCTGCGCGACCAGGGACGGCGCCTGTGCGAGCCATCGCGCCTGGCGATCGATGCCGGCGTGACCAAGCGGGTGTTCGCCAGCATGATCCATGTATCGTATTTATATGCGCATGTGCTGAACGGCTTTTCCGATTACGTCATCGAGGTGAATCCCCGCCACGTCGCGTTTTATCAACGCATGCTCGGCTTCGAACGGGTCGGTCCGGTACGCCAGTGCAGCCGGGTGGGCGCCCCCGCCGTCTTGTTGCGGGTGCCCCTGTGCCACATGGGCGAACAGATCCGCGCCTGCGGCGGACGGCCCGAGCTGCAAACGGACGAACGCTCTTTTTACCCCTTCTTCTTTACGCCCGGCGAGGAAGCCGCCATTGCCAGCCGCTTGCTGGCCCATCGCCGCTAGGACACCATCATGGCCGAACATGACCCCCTGCACACGCCACGCATCGCCCCGACGCACGCCCGCACCATGCTGGCCCTGCGCGCCATCGTCGGGGAAGCATTCGCGCTTGACGATGACGCCACCCTGGCCCGCTATGCCTGCAGCACATCCGGCGCCGGGACCCGCCCGCTGGCCGTGGTGCGGCCCGCGGACCGCCATGAAGTCCAGCGCGTTGTCGAGCTGGCCGGACGCTTCGGGCTCAGCATTTACCCGCTCAGCACCGGCAAGAACTGGGGCTACGGCGACGCATGCGCCGTCGGCGCAGGTCAGTTGATTGTCGAACTGGCGCGCATGGACCGGATCGTCAGCGTCGACCCGGAACTTGCCTACGCGGTCATCGAGCCGGGTGTGACCCAGGGGCAATTGGCCGCTTTTCTGCGCGAGCAGGGCATCGAGCTGTGGTGCGATTGCACGGGCGCCGGTCCCGACACCAGCTTGATGGGGAATATCCTGGAGCGCGGCTTCGGCCATTCGCCCTACGGCAACCGCTTCCAGCACATCGCCGGCTTGCAGATCATACTTGCGAGCGGCGAGCTGCTCGCCACAGGATTCGGCCACTATCCCGGCTCCAAAGTCACCCACCTCTTCGGGCCGGGCCTGGGCCCATCGCTCGATGGCCTGTTCACGCAGTCGAACCTGGGGGTGGTGATTGAGCTGGGCATCTGGCTGATGCCGGCGGCGCCCAGCGTCTGCCAGTTTGTCAGCACAGTGCCACGCCAACAGGATCTGGGCGGCTTGATTGATGCTTTGCGTCCTTTGCGCCTGGACGGCACCCTGCGCAGCGTCGTACATATCGGCAATGATTTGCGGGTGCTGTCAGGCGGGGCGACGTTTCCGTTCGAGGAAGCGGGCGGAGCCAGCAGGCTGCCGGTCGGATTACGCGAGGGCATGGTGGCACGGGCAGGTGTACAGGCCTGGACGGTCTCCGGCTGCTTGTATGGCAGCCAGGCGCAGGTGGCGGCTGGCCGCGCCGCCGTGAAGGCTGCCCTGGCGCGCACGCCGGCGCGGACGACGTTTTTCGACCAGCGGGCGCTGGCTGCCGGATCATGGGCAGGGCGTTTGTTGGGATGGCTGGGGCTCGGCCAGGGACTGCGCGAAAAAATGGGTTTGGGGCGCGCCTTGCTGTCGTTGGCGCGCGGGGAGCCGGGCGGGCGTTTCCACGCCGGTGCCTATTGGCGGTGCCGTCGCGGCTTGCCGCTCGATTTCCCCGCCGGCGCCGATCCTGCGCTGGATGGCTGCGGTCTGCTGTGGGTGTCGCCCATCCTGCCCATGCGTGGCGCCGACGCGCTGGGATTGCACGCTCTGGTGTCGCCGATCTTCAGCCAGCACGGTTTCGACTTGTTCGTGACCTTCAGCCTCGTCAACGAACGCTCGCTGTGCGCCGTGCTGACCATTGCCTACGACCGCGAGAATGCGGCCGAAACCGCCCGGGCGCGGATCTGCCACCGCGCCGTGTTCGATGCTGTGATGGAGGCCGGCTATATTCCTTACCGGGTCGGCATCGAATCGATGGCGCTGCTCGATCGTGAAGACGACGTGTTTTGGAAAGTGGCTGCGCGCATCAAGGACGCACTTGACCCGCAAGGGACGATTGCGCCGGGACGCTATGAGCCGGCGGCGGCAAGGAGGGTTCAGGCGAAACAGTGAAGACACATTCAGACTGGAATGGCGCAGACCGGAACGGACCTGGCGACTAAGGAAAGTACCAGATTCTCAGCCGCTGTCAACAACCGGGAACAGGCCGCAAAGAAGCCCCCTGCGGTTTGATTCGCGTGTCTCTGAGCGCCGTTTCGTGTCAAGAATTCTGCTGCGCAATCAGAGCGTCGGCGGCTGCAATAAAATCTTGCGTGCCGATGTCGGGGAGGTCGAGCTGGAGGGCTTGGGCGAATTGGGCGAAGTTGCGGTCGATCGAGCGCAGGTAGGCGGGGTCGTAGTGGTCGACCAGCAATTCGTCGACCAGTTGGGGCATGCGGCCGTCGTTGGCCATGGCGTGCCAGGCGTCGATCTTGGCGCGGCCGTGCAGTTGCACCAGGCAGTCGAGCTGGGCGTTGAGGAGGGCGGGCTCTTTGGTGAAATGGTCATAGTCTTCCATCAGCAGGCGGACCCGGTTGGGGCGCGACAAGTTGAGGGAGATGCAGGGCGCGGCGCGCATTTGCGTCATCAGGGCGTCGGGCACGCGCAAGTTGCCGACCTTTTTGCTTTCGGATTCGACAAACACGGGGCGGGTCGGATCGTAGTGGCGCAGCTTGTCCCAAATGTGGGTTTCAAACATCTTTTGGGTGGGCTGGGGCTGACTCGGCAGCTGGCCCAGCACGGATCCACGGTGCGCGGCCAGTTGTTCCAGGTCCAGCACCTGGGCGCCGCGGGCGGCCAGCACTTCCAGCAGGCGGCTCTTGCCGCTGCCGGTGGTGCCGCAAATGACGCGCAAATCGAGCGGGGGTGGGGTGGCGAGCGCGGCGCTGACCTCGGCCCGGTAGGCTTTGTAGCCGCCGTCGAGCTGGATCGCGGGCCAGCCGATCTTGGCCAGCACCAGGGCCAGCGAACCGCTACGGTTGCCGCCGCGCCAGCAGTAGATCAGGGGCTTCCACTCGCGTGGCTTGTCCAGCCAGAGCGTTTCAATGTGGCGGGCAATGTTGCGGGAGACCAGGGCGGCGCCGATTTTCTTCGCTTCGAAGGCGTTGGCCTGTTTGTACAGGGTACCGACACGGATGCGCTCCTCGTCGTTGAGTACGGGGCAGTTGATGGCGCCAGGAATGTGGTCGAGGGCGAATTCCGATTCGCTGCGGGCATCAATGATGGCATCGAATTCGCCCAGGGTAGGCAGAACTTCGGAGAAAGGTAATACGGCCGGGTATTTCATTGTGCGGGTTTTTTCCTGGTGCGGCTGCTGCGGGTCGTCGAAAGGGCGCGGCGTTTTAATGAAAGCAAAGCGCCGTTGTCTGTGCACCATTATAAGTTCTGACAGTCGAAGGGGCGCATTCGCTTTCCGCTGAGCCGCTGAAGTCGCCGGGACCAGGTTGAAGCGCGCTGCGAGCCCGACTGTGCAAGTTCTGGCGGTCAAAGCCGCGTACTTATTTTCTGCTGTGCCGCAGCGGAGGCCATGACCTCGTCGTAACATCGCGCTGCAAGCCGGATTGCGCGCGACAGGCTGCGCTTTGAATTCCGTTCAAAACGTCCACCTCTGCCGCCGCTTCAATTGGGTCATCGCGCAGTCGGTCATCGTGCAGTCGTCTTTGCCGCCGAAGCGGCTGAGCTCGGGGCACACCGGTGCAGCAAATCAGGCCGCGCAGGGCAAACTGGTATTTACGGCCGTCGACGCAGCCATCGCTGCTGCCGCCTCGAACGCGTAATCGATCGCCTGCCGTGCCGCCGAAGCGGCTGAATCCGGAAAACCTTGCCCCGCAAATCATGCCATGCAGGGCAGCCACGGCCATGCGTGCCATTTGGAGAAGTGATCCTTGCTGCCTTGCTAACCGGCGCAGGGGCCGCCCTGCCACATCAGGCCAAGGTTGACACTGCACGGCGCACCATCACCGTCCCTTCAACAGCGGCAACAGCGCCGGATAAATATTGGTCAGAATAATCGGATGGGCCTGCGCAAGTGGATGCAGGCGGTCGGCCTGGAACCACTCCGGTTTTTGCGCGACGCCTTCCAGCATGAAGGGCACCAAGGCCGTATTTGTTTCCTTGGCCACCTGTGCATACATGGCGAAAAAACTGTCCGTGTAGGCGCGGCCATAGTTGGGCGGCATGCGCATGCCCACCAGCAGCACGCGGGCGCCGGCCTTGTGCGCCATGTCGACCATCGCCCGCAGATTGGTTTCCGCCGCAGCGACTGGCAAGCCGCGCAAGCCGTCATTGGCGCCCAGCTCGATCACCAGCAAGGCCGGGTGATATTGCGCGAGCAGGGCGGGCAGACGCACCCGGCCGCCGCTGGTGGTGTCGCCGCTGATGCTGGCGTTGACGATGGTGGCGTCGACGTGTTCGTTTTTCAGACGGTTTTCCATCAGGGCCACCCAGCCCGCGCCCCGCGCCAGACCGTACTCGGCTGAGAGGCTGTCCCCGAGCACGAGCACTGTTTTTGGTGCAGAATGGGCCACCGCGGCCGCCAGCAGCAGGGCCAGGCCGAACATATAGCGAGTGAGAACAGCAAGCATGCGTGACATCCCGGAAATTTCAAAAGTGAGTGTGAGCGGCCAGACGCAACTGGCGGCGATCGAAGTGCGGCAATTGTCGAAGCGGGTGGCCGACAGCAGCGGCGAGTTGACCATCCTGCACAGTATCGATTTTACCGTGCAACGCGCCGAGACGCTCGCGATCGTGGGCGCATCCGGATCGGGCAAGTCGACCCTGCTCGGTTTGCTGGCGGGCCTGGACAACCCCTCCACCGGCACCGTGCTGCTCGATGGTGTCGATATCTTCGCGCTCGACGAAGATGGCCGCGCGCGCCTGCGCATGGACAAGCTGGGTTTCGTTTTCCAATCCTTCCAATTGCTGACCCACCTGAGCGCCCTGGAAAACGTCATGCTGCCGCTGGAATTGCGGGGCGATCCGCAGGCGCGCGCCAAGGCCAGCGCCATGCTGGGCCGGGTCGGACTGTCCGCGCGCCTCAAACACTATCCGAAGTTCATGTCGGGCGGCGAGCAGCAGCGGGTGGCGCTGGCGCGTGCCTTCGTCACCGAACCGCCCCTGCTGTTCGCGGATGAACCGACCGGCAGCCTCGATGCCGCGACCGGCGAAGCGGTGATTGCCCTGATGTTCGAACTCAATCGCGACCTCGGCTCGACCCTGGTGCTGGTCACCCACGACAGCCAGATTGCCGCCCGCTGCGGCCGCACCATCACCATCGCGGCCGGCCGCATCGTCTGATACCGCCGGCGCCGGCGCCGCGCCGCTACTGCTGCTGCTGCGCCGCATTTACTCCATCGTACTGGGCCACGGTTTCATTAAGCACGGCGCGCACTGCTGCCGGCAATTCACCCGCCGTCAGGCCGATCGGTCCCACGCCCTGTTCCACCAGCCGATCCGCTGCCGCGCCGTGCAGCCACACGGCGCCAGTGGCGGCGGCGTGGGCCGGCCAGCCCTGGGCGAGGAGGGCGCCGCACAGCCCCGCCAGCACGTCGCCGCTGCCGCCCGTGGCCAGGCCCGGATTGCCGTTGGCGTTGATGACGGCGCGCTCGCCGTCTGCGGCGATCACGGTGCCTGAGCCCTTCAGCACCACCACCGCCGCAAATCGCGCCGCCAGTTCTTGGGCGCTGCCGAGGCGGTCCTGCTGCACTTCCCGGGTGCTGCGGGACAGCAGCCGCGCCGCCTCCAGCGGATGAGGCGTCATGATGGTGGCACGATGGCGCGCCGCGCGCGCGCGCAGGCGTTCGCCCAGGTCCACGCTGGCCGCCACCAGATTGAGGCCGTCGGCGTCCAGCACCACGGCAGCATCGCCCGCCAGTGCCGACGCCAGCAGGGCCATGGCGTCGGCCGAGCCGCCCAGGCCGGGGCCGATCACCACCGTGCCATGATCGAGAGACAGCTGCCGGGCACTGCGGATCATGATCTCGGGATGGACCGCATCGTAGCCGGGCGCTTCGCCCTGCAGCGCCGCGATCACGCGGCCGGCGCCCGTGTACAGCGCGCAGCGCGCAGCCAGCATGGGCGCGCCCAGCATGCCTTCGGCGCCACCGACCACGATGACGTCGCCGAAGCTGCCTTTGTGGCTGTCGTGGCGTCGCCGGCGCAATTGGGATGCGAACAAATCCGGTCCGTTCAGGCGCGCGGCGGCTTCTGCGTGGGCGGCCGCGTCCAGGCCCAGACCGTCGACCTGCACTTCACCAGCGTGATCGCGTCCGCCCAGGGTGTGCAGGCCGGGCTTGTCGGCGATGAAGGTGAGCGTGCGCACCGCATCGATGGCGGCGCCGTGCGGTCCCACCACGCTGCCCGTGTCGGCATCGAGCCCGCTCGGCACGTCGAGCGCCAGCACGCTCCAGCGGCGCGCGTTGATGGTGTCGACCAGGGCGCGGGCGGTGACGTCGAGGGGGCGCGTCAAGCCAATGCCGAACAGGCCATCGACCACCAGACCCGGTTCGCGCTCGGGCAGGGCGTCGATGAAGCGCGCCTGGCTGGCGCGGGCGCGCGCGAGGGCGTCCGCTGTTTCAGGCGAGACGGTGCCGCCGGCCGGCAGGTGCAGGATGCTCACCTCCACACCGGCATTGGTGTGGGCCAGGTTGGCGGCCGCCTCCAGCGCGTCGCCGCCGTTGTTGCCGGGGCCGGCCAGCAGCAGCACGCTGCGGCGGTTCTTCGGCAGGCCGGCGATCATGGCCAGGGCCACGTTGGCCGCGGCCTGGCCGGCCCGCTGCATCAGGGCGCCGGGAGGCAGGCTGGCCGCGGCGGCGGCCTCGATGGCGCGGATCTGCGCCACGGTGTAAAGATCGTTCATGTCGGCCTGCGCTATGTTGGATGAATGGTTGGTGAAAGCGATGGCAAAGTATGCAGGCGAAGTGGCGCGCACGTTTGTATTTTCGCTAAAATTGCAGCATGGCGCCCGTACGATTGGGCAGACTTCGACAAGGTGATGAACGATGGACTGGCAATTCTGGATCGACCGTGGCGGCACCTTCACCGACATCGTCGCGCGCCGGCCCGATGGCGCCATCGTGACCCACAAGCTGCTGTCGGAGAATCCTGGCCGCTACCAGGACGCCGCGGTGGCGGGCATCGCCCATTTGCTGGGCTGCGCCGAGCCGATTCCACCCGCGCTGTTGGCCAGCATCGGCGCCGTCAAGATGGGCACCACGGTGGCGACCAACGCCCTGCTGGAGCGCCAGGGCGAGCCGGTCCTGCTGGCGATCACGCGGGGCTTTGGCGATGCGCTGCGCATCGCCTATCAAAACCGGCCATCCCTGTTTGCGCGCCACATCGTCAAGCCCACCCCCCTGTATGCGCAGGTGCTGGAAATCGACGAGCGCATCGGCGCCGATGGCGCTGTGGTGCGGCCGCTCGACGAAGCGGCCGCGCGGGCCGGCCTGCAAGCCGCGTTCGATCATGGCCTGCGCGCGCTCGCCATCGTGTGCATGCACGGCTACCGCCACCCGCAGCATGAAGCGCGGGTGGCGGCGCTGGCGACGGCCATCGGCTTTACGCAGATCTCGCTGTCGTACCAGGCCAGTCCCCTCATCAAGCTGGTGGCGCGGGGCGATACCACGGTGGCCGACGCCTACCTCTCGCCCATCCTGCGCCGCTACGTCGACCAGGTCAGCGCCCGCCTGCCCGGCGTGCCTCTGCAGTTCATGCAGTCGAACGGCGGCCTGACGGCGGCGCGTGCGTTTCAGGGCAAGGACAGCATCCTGTCCGGCCCCGCCGGCGGCATCGTCGGCATGGCGCGCGCCAGCGCGGCCGCCGGCTTTGACCGCGTAATCGGCTTCGACATGGGTGGCACTTCCACCGACGTGTCGCATTATGCCGGCCAGTTCGAGCGCGAGTTCGACACCGTGGTGGCGGGAGTGCGCATACGCGCGCCCATGATGCGCATCCACACCGTGGCGGCCGGCGGCGGCTCCGTGCTGCATTTCGACGGCAGCCGTTACCGGGTGGGTCCCGACAGCGCGGGCGCGATACCCGGGCCGGCCAGCTACCGGCGCGGCGGACCGCTCACCGTCACCGACTGCAATGTCATGCTGGGCAAGCTGATGCCCCGCTATTTTCCCGCCGTGTTCGGCACGGACGGCACGCAGATGCTCAACCGCGAGACGGTGGTACAGCAGTTTGCCGATCTGGCGGCGCAGGTCGAAGCGGCGACGGGAATCAGGCCCTTGCCCGAGCAGGTGGCAGCGGGCTTCATCCGCATCGCGGTGGGGAATATGGCCAACGCCATCAAGCAGATTTCCGTGCAGCGGGGTCATGACGTCACCGCCTACACCCTCACCAGCTTTGGCGGCGCGGGGGGCCAGCATGCCTGTCTGGTAGCCGAGGCGCTGGGCATGCGCACCGTGTTCGTGCACGCCCTGGCCGGGGTGCTGTCGGCCTATGGCATGGGCCTCGCCGACCAGGCGGTGCTGCGCGAGCACGCGGTGGAAGCGCCGCTCGACGCGCTCGATCCGGCCGACTTGGCGCAGCGGCTGGCGCGTTTGGGCGAAGCGGCGCGTGGCGAGTTGCTGGGGCAGGGCGTCGAGCCTGGGCGCATCACCCTGGCCTTGCGGGTGCATTTGCGCTACGAGGGCACCGACGCCGTGCTCGTGGTCGATCACGGCCCTACGTCGGCGATGAAGGCGGCCTTCGATGCGGCTTACCGCCAGCGCTTTGCATTTTTGATGCCGGGCCGCGCCCTGGTCGTCGACGCCATCGCGGTGGAAGCGAGCGGCGCGGCGGCGCACCAGGTCGAAGCCGATGGCGAGGTGATGGCGCCCCCGCGACGCCCGGCACCGCTGGAATACGTGAGGATGTATAGCGGCGACGCCTGGCGCGAGGCGGGCCTGTTCCAGCGCAGCGCGATCGTTGGCGGCGCCGTAATCGACGGCCCGGCCATCGTCGCCGACGCCAATGCCACCACCGTCGTCGAGCAAGGCTGGCAAGCCCGGGTCACGGGCGGCGGCCACCTGGTGCTGCGCCGTGTCGCCGGGCTGGATAAGGGCGGCAGCATCGGCACGCAGGTCGACCCCGTCATGCTGGAGGTCTTCAATAATCTTTTCATGTCCGTGGCCGAGCAAATGGGCCTGCGCCTGCAGAACACGGCGGCCTCCGTCAATATCAAGGAGCGCCTCGACTTCAGCTGCGCGCTGTTCGATGGCGCCGGCCAGCTGATCGCCAACGCGCCCCACATGCCCGTGCACCTGGGCTCCATGGGCGAGAGCATCAAGACCGTGATGGAAAAGAACCGGGGACGGATGCGGCCCGGCGACGTCTACATGCTCAACGACCCCTATCACGGCGGCACCCATCTGCCCGACGTCACCGTCATCACGCCCGTGTTCGCGGACGACGGCGTCACCATCCTGTTCTACGTGGGTGCGCGCGGCCACCACGCCGACATCGGCGGCAGCACTCCCGGCTCGATGCCGCCCGATTCCACCAGCATCGAAGAAGAGGGCGTTTTGATCGACAACGTCAAGCTGGTCGACGGCGCCACCGGACGCCTGCTGGAGGACGAAGTGCGCGCCCTGCTGGGCGGGGCGCGCTACCCGGCCCGCAATATCGACCAGAACCTGGCCGATCTGCTGGCACAGGTCGCGGCCAATCAGGCGGGCGTGGACGAACTGCGCGCGCTGGTGGCCCATTTCGGGCTGGACGTGGTGCAGGCCTACATGGGCCATGTGCAAGACAATGCGGAAGAAGCGGTGCGCAAGGTGATCCACCGCCTGCGCGACGGCAGCTTCACCCTGGAGCTGGACAACGGCGCCCGCATCGCCGTCGCGGTGCGGGTCGACCGTGAGCGGCGCGCCGCCACCATCGACTTCACCGGTACGTCGCCCCAGCTGCCGAACAATTTCAACGCGCCGTCCAGCGTCTGCATGGCGGCCGTGCTGTACGTGTTCCGCACCCTGGTCGACGATGCGATTCCCCTCAACGCTGGCTGCCTCAAGCCGCTGACGGTGATCATCCCGCCCGGCTCCATGCTGGCGCCCCGCTATCCGGCCGCCGTCGTCTCGGGCAACGTCGAAACCTCCACCTGCATCACCAACGCCCTGTACGGCGCGCTCGGCGTGATGGCGGCCAGCCAGGGCACCATGAATAATTTCACCTTCGGCGATGTGCGCTACCAGTATTACGAAACGGTGGCCGGCGGCTCGGGCGCGGGAGAAGGTTTCGACGGCACCGACGTGGTGCAGACCAATATGACCAACTCGCGCCTGACCGATCCGGAGGTGCTGGAAGCGCGCTTTCCCGTGCGCCTTGAAAGTTACGCCATCGCGCCCGGCACGGGCGGTGCGGGGCGCTGGCATGGCGGGAACGGCGGCGTGCGGCGCCTGCGCTTTCTACGGCCGATGACCGCGGCCATCCTGGCCAACAACCGCATCCACCCGCCGTTCGGCATGGCCGGCGGCAGTCCCGGTGCGCTGGGGCGCTGCTACGTGGAGCGGGTCGATGGCAGCGTGGTGCAGTTGGGGCACATCGGCAAGGTGGAGATGGGGGTGGGGGATGTGTTTGTGATCGAAACACCTGGCGGCGGGGGGTATGGTGACTGATGCCGCAGATGCCCTTTAGAGCATCGCCGCAATGGTCGCCGGAGTGGGGGACTGTCACTTGCTGACTGTCCCCGTTTTAAGTCCCGAGCGAATTGGAGCGAGCCTCAATATCACGCCAGTTGGGCCCAGGTAATGCTGACGGAGCGAAGGCGGGGACAGTCGGCAAGCGACAGTCCCCATGCTGCCACGAGGTGGCGGCATCAGTCCCCTAGTTCGCAATACCGTACTTACGCCTCACCTTCGAATACATCTCCTGCAGCGCTTTCACCTGCGCCTCGCCCGCATCGAGCTTGCGGGTCGCGTCGATCAGGCCGGCGGCCCGTTCGCCCAGGTGGTGATCCCAGCCCAAGGCGTCGATCTGGCGCAGGATGGCGTTGGCGGTAGCGACGGTGACGGGCAGGCTGCCGGGCGACTTGATGCGCGCTTCCAGCATGGTCTGGACGGCGCCCTTGAAGTCGCCGCCGCGGGTTTGTTCGGCCGCCACGCCGATCAGATCCTGGGCTTGCTGGCCCAGCTTCTTGCCGATGCCGTCGGCCAGGTCGGCGCGGCCGGCCTTGGCGAAGACGGCGACGGCTTCCTCGGCCGACAAACCGCCGCCGTCCGCCGTCATCATCGACAGCACCACAGCGGCGGCGCCGTCGTCGATCTGGTGGTGCAGACAGCTGCGGGCCAGGCCGATTTTCAGGCGGGCCGACAGGGCGCTCGCTTCGACGGCAGCCTGCACGGCGGCGCTGAGGGCGGCGCCCGCGGCTTCCTTTTCTCCCGCCGCTTCCAGCACCAGGGCGTTCGAATAGGCCTTGCAGGCGTCGACCCCGCGGCTTTCGCGCAAGGACTTCTCGAGGTCGCGGATCACGCCGCCGCACTGGGCCGCTTCGCCCTTGCGCACCAGGGCGCGCACCAGGTTGACGTGGTCTTCGGGATCGCGGAATTCGGACAGGCGGCCCCGCGCCACCACCTGGCGGAAGGATTTTTCCGCCACCGCGACGTCGCCCGCTTCCAATGCGATCTCGCCCAGTTTGCGCAGCCGTCCCACCAGATGGGGCGAAATCGACAGGGCGTCCTGCAGCACCCGCTGCGCGCGCTGCGGGGCGCCCAGCGCGGCATGGCACTGGGCCAGCAGATCGTAGGCGGCCATCAGACGAGGATTGCTGGTCACGAGATCGTCGAGGAGGGCGGCCGCTTCCGCGTGGCGACCCTGCCTTGCCATGGTTTTCGCCAGGCCCAGAGTGGCCCAACCGCGGGGACGCTCGGCCAGGATCGCCCGGTACTCGGCCACCGCGCCTTCCAGGTCGCCCAGCGCCACTTGCAGTTCGGCGGCCTGGCGGGCGAAATCGGCGGCGTGGCGGGAGGCGCGCGCCTGGGGCGAGCCGCACAGGCGCAGGGCCTCGCGCAGATTGCCTTCGTCGACCAGGGCATGCACGGCGGCCAGCGAAGCGCGCCGGTCCAGCGCCCGCTCGATGCGCCGGCTCAGCACCTCCACCGTGAAGGGTTTTAACACGTAGTCGGTGGGCGCCAGTTCGGCTGCGCTGACCACCTTGCCGTAGGTGGCTTCCGAGGTCAGGATGATGAAGATGGACTGGTTCGACAGCAAGCGATGCTGGCGCAGGTCTTCCAGCAGATGCTGGCCGTCCTGGCCCTGCTGGCCGGGGGCGGGACCGAGGTCGTACTCGCACAGCACCACGTCGTAGCTGCGCCGGGCCAGCTGGCGGATGGCCGTGCCGGCGCTGGTGGCGAACTCGATCTTGCTGATCCCGGCCTGGGTCAGCATGTTTTGCAGGCTGGCGCGCATGCCCGGATTGGGATCGACCACCAGGACGCTCAATTGGCTGCCGGCCTGGGCGGCGTGCGGGGGGCTGGCTTGGCTGTTCTCTTGCATCGGCACGCTACATCACTAAATGACAGGGGGTGAATCGGTAACGGCACCATGGCGCCAACCTTGACACCGCACGATACGCTAGTTCGGCCGCGCCTCCAAGTGCCGGGCTGCCAATGGCTGGCTCGGCGCGCCACAGGACGCCGCATGGTGCGACGCGGTATAATGCCGGCCCAGGGGAAAGCGCCGCAGCGCCATGGCGTGAGTACGACTCTTAACTAGCAGCGTCGCTGCGTCAACCAAGACTCTCATCATGTTGATACTGCCGGGTTCCAACGCCCTGTCCGCCTTCCGTAGCCAACGTCTGCTCGCCCAATTGCAGGGTGCCGCCCCCGCGGTGACCGGCGTACAGGCCCGCTTCGTCCACTTCATCGACAGCAGCGCACTCCTGTCCGGCGCCGACAGCGAGCGCCTGGCAGCGATGCTGACCTATGGCGAACCCGCTGCCGCGCCATTCGCGGAAGGGGCGCTGGAAGAATTCATCGTCATTCCCCGCTTCGGCACCATCTCGCCGTGGGCCTCCAAAGCCACCGACATCGCCCACAACTGCGGCATGGCCCAGGTCCACCGCATCGAACGGGGCGTGGCCTACACCATTGCCCTCAAGGGCGGCCTGCTGGGCACCTCGCTGGGCGCGGCGAAAGCCTTGAGCGCCGACGAAGTGACGGCAGTGGCCGCGCTGCTGCACGACCGCATGACGGAGTCGGTGCTGCGCGATGCGTCCCAGGCCGCGCTGCTGTTCCGCGAACTGGAAGCCAAGCCGCTCGCCTTTGTCGACGTAATCGGGGCCGGCAAGGACGCGTTGGCGGAAGCCAATACGGCGCTGGGCCTGGCCCTGTCGCCGGACGAGATCGACTACCTGTTCGAGGCATTCACGCGGGTGCAACGCAATCCGACCGACGTCGAACTGATGATGTTCGCCCAGGCGAACAGCGAGCATTGCCGCCACAAGATCTTCAACGCCGACTGGACCATTGACGGCGCGGCCCAGGCCAAATCGCTGTTCCAGATGATCAAAAACACCCACCAGCTGGCGCCGCGGGGCACCATCGTGGCCTACAGCGACAACTCTTCCATCATCGAGGGCGCCGCCGTCACCCGCTTCTATCCCCGCGGCGAAGGGCGCGAATATGCGCCAGCGGTCGAACTGACCCACACCCTGATGAAGGTGGAGACCCATAACCACCCGACTGCCATCTCGCCATTCCAGGGCGCTTCCACGGGCGCAGGCGGCGAGATCCGCGACGAAGGCGCCACCGGCCGCGGCGCCAAGCCAAAGGCGGGCCTGACCGGCTTCACGGTGTCGAACCTTTATTTGCCTGACGCCGTGCGGCCGTGGGAAAACGCCGCGGTTGTCACCGGCACGGCAAAGGGCGACGCGCCCATGTACGGCAAGCCTGAACGCATCGCGTCTCCCCTGCAGATCATGATCGATGGTCCGCTGGGCGGCGCCGCCTTCTCGAATGAATTCGGCCGTCCCGTCCTGGGCGGCTACTTCCGCAGCTATGAGCAGAATGTGGGCCCGCTGGTCCCTGGCAGCGCGGACACGGTCTACGGCTACCACAAGCCCATCATGATCGCCGGCGGCATCGGCTCGATCAGCGACCAGCACACCCACAAGAACGACATCCCGGTCGGCTCGCTGCTGATCCAGCTGGGCGGCCCCGGCATGCGGATCGGCATGGGCGGCAGCGCGGCGTCCTCGATGGCGACGGGCGCCAACACGGCCGACCTGGATTTCGATTCGGTCCAGCGGGGCAATCCGGAGATGGAGCGGCGCGCCCAGGAAGTGATCAACGCCTGCTGGCAGATGGGCGAACACAATCCCATCATCTCGATCCACGACGTGGGCGCGGGCGGCCTGTCGAATGCCTTCCCCGAGATCACCAACGACGCCAGGCGGGGCGCGATTTTTGACCTGCGCAAGGTGCCGCTGGAGGAATCCGGGATGGCGCCCAAAGAGATCTGGTCGAACGAATCGCAGGAGCGCTATGTGCTGGCCATCGCGCCGGAGAACCTGGCCCTGTTCGCCAGCCTGTGCGAGCGCGAACGCTGCCTGTTCGCCGCCGTCGGCGTGGCGACCGAAGAGCGTCAACTGCGGGTCATCGACGAATTGAACGGCAATGCGCCGGTCGACATGCCGATGGACGTTTTACTGGGCAAGCCGCCGAAGATGCAGCGTGACGTCGCCCACCTCAAAACCGAATTCGCGCCGATCGATCTGACCGGCATTGATCTGGCGGAGGTGGCGCACAAGGTGCTGCTGCTGCCAGCCGTCGCCGACAAATCCTTCCTGATCACGATCGGCGACAGGAGTGTGGGCGGCATGACGGCGCGCGACCAGATGGTGGGGCCGTGGCAGGTGCCGGTGGCCGATTGCGCCGTCACCGCCATGAGCTTCGAGGGCTACCTGGGCGAAGCGATGGCGATGGGCGAGCGCACCCCGCTGGCCGTGATCGACGCCCCGGCCTCGGGCCGCATGGCGGTCGGCGAGGCGATCACCAATATC
>JACXTT010004716.1_pt1 | contig 20160 bp, 11 predicted proteins | sample 9270951 | NCBI WGS metagenome assembly JACXTT01 (sample SAMN15532306, study PRJNA645909) | rock metagenome | isolation source: weathered quartz diorite | place: Puerto Rico | collected 2017-06-21 | reverse complement strand
GGACTAGTCGGGGGTCTCCTCCGGGGGGCCTTGGACCCTACGCGGCTCGACCATGCCCTCGAAACGCTTCATCACCGCGGCCCCGACGCGGTAGGCAAGTGGATCGCTCCCGACGGACGCTGGTTCCTGGGCCATACCCGTCTCTCGATCATCGGCCTCGGCAACGGCGCCCAGCCGATGTCGGACGCCAGCGGCAACGTCCAACTCGTCGTCAACGGCGAGTTCTACGGCTACAAGGCCATCCGCGAAGGCCTGCGTGCCGAGGGCTGCGCGTTCAAGACCGACTCTGACAGCGAGATCGCGCTGCACCTGTACCTCCGCGAGGGGATGAACCTCGGACGCCATCTGCGCGGGGAGTTCGCGGCGGTGATCGCGGACCGCCGCAACGGTGTGATGCTGGCGATTCGCGATCGCTTCGGCATCAAGCCGCTCTTCTACGCCGTGCATGAGGGTGACGTGTTCTTCGCGTCCGAGGTGAAGGCGCTCCTCGCGCTTGGTGTTCCCGCCCGTTGGAATCTCGAGGCGGTGTTCCAGGAGGCGTTCCACTTCCGGCCGCACTCGCGTTCCTTGTTCGCGGGGATCTATAGCGTTCCGGCCGGTCACTATGCGATCGCGCAGCGCGGCGAGGTCAGCGTCTACCCGTATTGGGATCTGGCGTTTCCCACCGCCGCGGCGCTCGCGGCCGACGATCGTTCGGACGAGGAGGTCGTCGCGGGCTTCCGCGCCGTGCTCGATGACGCCGTCCGCGAGCGGCTGGTCGCCGACGTCGAGGTCGCCTCCTACCTGAGCGGTGGGATCGACTCGTGCTCCGTCCTCGGTCTCGCCCAGCGACACATGGATCGGCCGATCCGGGCCTTCACGCTCGCCTTCGACGACGAGCGCTACGACGAGTCCGCGCTGGCCCGTGCCCAGGCCGAGCGCTCGGGGTCGAGCTTCCATCCGATCCCGGTGACGTCGCGTGCGCTCGCGGATGCCTACGGCGACGCGGTCTGGCACGCGGAGACACCCTTCACGAACGGCCACGGCGTCGCAAAGTTCCTGCTGAGCCGGGCGGTGCGGGATGCCGGGATCAAGGTCGTCTTCACCGGAGAAGGATCGGACGAGATATTGGGGGGATACGCACCGTTCCGGCGCGACGTCCTCCTGTACAACAGTGCCCGGCAGGACCCGGCCACCGTCAGCCGTCTGCTCGCCGAGCTGCGCGCAGCCAACGCGGCGGTTCCCACGCTCGTGACGAGCGAGGACGCGCCCATCGCCGAGCTCGAGACGATACGGCGGCGGCTCGGCTGGGTGCCTTCCTGGATCCTGACCTTCTCGACGCTGGGCCAGCGGACCACGGAATTCTTCAGCGCGGAGATGGCGTCGTACGTCACCGAGATGAATCCGTACGAGGTTGCACTGAGCCGCCTCGCCATCGACGAACGCGTCACGGGACGCGACCCCCTGAATCAGGCGCTCTACCTCTGGTCGCGAATCCATCTGCCCAACTTCATCCTCACCTTCCTGAGCGACCGGATGGAGATGGCGCACTCGATCGAAGGGCGCGTGCCATTCCTCGACCACAAGGTCGCAGAGTATGCAGCGGGCATCCCGATCCACATGAAGATCAACGGCATGCGCGAGAAGCACGTGCTGCGCGAAGCGACCCGCGACGTCCTCATTGCGCCCGTCTACGACCGGCAGAAGCACCCGTTCTCGACGCCCCCCGCGAAGATCGGGAAGGACGACGCCATGCTGGGACTCTTCGGCGACGTGTTCGCCTCCCCGCTGCTCGACGATCAGCCGATCTTCGATGCCGCGGTGATCCGGCGGTTCTTCCGGGGCCTCCCGGATCAGACCCCCGAGCAGCGGGTGGGAGCCGACAGTCTGATGAACCGGGTCCTCAGTCTGACGCTGATGCACAAGCGCTTCGGCATGTCGATCTGAGGAGCGCGCTATTCGATGGGATTCGAGCAGAGGAATACCATTTTGATCGGATGCTCAAAGTGGATCGCCGGGCGGCGGCACTTCCGGTCGCTCCGGTCCGCGGGGCGGAGCAACGACTGCGATTCCGATAGCTGTACCTAACCCGTACAGCCAGCATGCGTGGGAAGCTTGCCAGCCAGGCACGCACGAGCGACCCCCTCGGTCGGGGGCAGCGAGGGCCGTGTCGGCGTCGCCAGCTGCACACTGCGGAGGCTTCGGTCGCCTCGCGTCGCCGCGCAATAGCACCGAGGATGGCGAATGAGCCGTAGCGCGCCCGGCTCTTTGGTGACGAGGTGCGATCCCTCGGCCCGACGTTTCCGGTGGCCGCCCGAGAGTCGACCCATGCGATGCCGCGCGCCCCTTCTCTTCGTCCTGCTCGCCCGCCTCACCTGCGCGCAGATGGGGCATCGCCGGTTCATGATCACGTCGGCCGATCCGGGCTTCGACGGCTCGGTCCCCTCCTGCGTCAGTCGGGTCCTCACGCTGGACCCCCTGACGGGGAGGGGGATTCGGTAGCGCTACTGTTGCAGGAAGGTGCGGCGCGGACCGGGCGGCATGATCTCCCGGAACCGCCCGGCCCAATAGTCCCCGGAGACCGACCTTCGGTCGTTCCTCATGAGGCACGACCGCGCCGCTGTGGATGCCGTCGATGACGTTGACGTTGCGCGCCGTCTTCTACGACCGGCAGGGTGGCGGGAGCGATGACATCGACGCGTCGCTATGGGAGGCACGTCCCGGTGCACGAGGCAGGGAGCGTGCACGTCCCGTCGCAGCAGCATCCATCCAGGCAGCCCGAGGTGAAGCTGCACGGGCCGCCACCCGGGAGCTTGAGCGTACACGCACCTCCGGTGCAGAACTCCACCGACGAGCACTGATTGTCCTGGCCGCACGGGGCACCGGGGCAGATGCCGTCGAACAGGTGGGCGTCGCCGGCGCTGCATTCGCATGAGCCGCCGCTTTCGGCGCAGCCGCCTTGGAGGCTGCAGGTGGCGCTCGCGGCCCCGGGCAGGGTGCAGCAGCACGAATCCACGCAGCCGGAGCTGAACGCGCATGGACCGCCGCCCGGCTGCTTGAGGGTGCAGACGCCTCCGGTGCAGAACTCGAGCGGCGAGCACTGATTGTCCTGGCCGCACGGTGTGCCGGGACAGACGCCGCCGAACAGGTGGGCGTCCCCGGCGCTGCATTCGCAGCTGCCACCGCCGTTGGCGCACTCACCCTGGGCGCCGCACGTGGGCGAACCCCCAGGCAGGGTGCAGCAACATAGGTCCACGCAGCCGGAGCTGAACGCACATGGACCACCGGTCGGCTGCTTCAAGGTACAGACGCCGTTGGTGCAGAACTCGACCGTCGAGCACTGGGAATCCTCGCCGCACGGCGTACCTGGGCAGACGCCGCCGAACAGCTGGGCGTCCCCAGGGGCGCATTGGCAGGTGCTGCCGCTGGCAGAGCAGCCGCTCTGCGTGCTGCACACGCTCGAGGCTCCGGGCACGGCACAGCAGCACGAGTCCACGCAGCCGGAGCTGAAGCTGCATTGACCGCCACTCGGCTCCTTGAGCGTGCAGACGCCGTTGGTGCAGAACTCGATCGACGAGCACTGGGAATCCTCGCCGCACGAGGTCCCCGGACAGACGCCGCCGAACAGGTGGACGTCGCCGGCGCTGCATTCGCACGCACCGCCCTTGTTCGCGCAGCCGCTCGGGAGATCGCAGGTGTCGCTCGATGTTCCCGGCGCGGCGCAGCAGCAGCCATCCACGCAGCCGGAGCTGAACGCGCAAGGACCATCCTTCGGCTGCTTGAGGGTACAGACGCCCGCGGTGCAGAACTCCACCGACGAGCACTGATTGTCCTGGCCGCACGGGGTCCCGGGGCAGATGCCCGCGAACAGCTGGACGTCCCCGGCGTTGCATTCGCAGGTACCGCCGCTGGCGGCGCAGTCCTGCTGCAGGGTGCACGTGTGGCTGCCCCCCGACCCCGCGCAGCAACACGGGGCGCTCGAATGGCAATCGGCGCTGAGCGCGCACGCACATTCCAAGCCCCCGCTGGGGATGGTGGTCGTCGTCGCGGGCGGGAGCGTGGTGGTGGTCGTCGTCGTGCTGCTCGCGCAGCCAGTCGTCGTGCAGGCCTCACAGCAGCTCGGGAAGATGCCGGCACATGCCCGCCCACCCTTGGGAGGCTTGCACGCGGTCGCGCTCGTCTTCACCGTGCACCTCGTCTTCCCCTTCGCGTTCGTGATGCAGCACGTGACGCTGCCCGTCTTCTTCCCGCACGTCGAGGTCGTGGCGCACTTCACGATCGACGTCTTGCACGCCGCCGGCAGCATCCCGTGCTTCACCGCCGTCTTGGCCTGACTCGAGATGCACTGGACGTACTGGCGATGATCGCGGGCGGTGGTGCAGCCCATCCCGCGCCCGTCGCAGAACGCCTCGATCGCGGCCCGCATCTTGGGCGGGTTCGAGCACACGCCGGTCTCCGGGTCGCAGGTGCCGACGTCGTGACACTGATCCTGCGCCTTGCAGGTCACCCCGGCGCAGCGTCCACCCGGCAGCGTGAACCCGACCGTGCCGAGGTTGAGCGTCAGGTTCTGGGTGTTGGTGATGTGCGGGAGTTCGGGGACGAGCAGGGGCACCGGCACGTTTCCCATGGCCACCACGGGCTTGATGAGCGGCCCGATCGTCGGACCCGCCGCCGCAGCGATGGCATCCGTGAGCCCGAAGGACGTGAGCGCGTCTCCGAGGTTGTCCGCGACCTTGCCGCCTCGCCCGATCAACGTGATCGTGGTGGTCCCGATGAACGAGAAGATCCCGCTCCCATCGATGTTCGCGTCCAACGTGGCATCGGCGTGCAGCCAGTGGATCAGCGGGGTCAACACGGGGCCGATCGTCGCTCCGGGGATCGGGGTCGGGAGCTGAACGGTCGCCGCGAGCGTTTGACCCGCCATTCCCCAGTCGAGCAACCCGAGCGCCGGGCTCTTCACCGTGGCGTTCGTACAGGGTGGACCCACCACGGGGTCACAGAGAACGGACGCAGCCCCACCGAGGATCACGTTCAAGCCTGGGAGGCACGGCGCGGGCTGAACCGACACCGCCAGCGTCCCCGAGAGGGTGATGTCCAGGACGTCGATGCAGCCGATGTCCGTTTCGAGGCAGACCGTCATCTTGTCGCCCCCGAGCGGGACCGAGATCGGGGCGTCGCCATTCAGCGGGGCAGCGAAATCCAGGGCAGCACCGATCAGATGGGTCGCGGACAGCGAGAGCGTGTGGCTCCCGGACGTGATCGTTCCCGTCTTCGAGTCGACGTCGAGAACGAGCTCCGGACCGGGGTCGTTCGTCGGGGTATACGTGAACCCGAGCGTCGTATTGCCCCCCGGCACGAAGGTGGCCGGATCGTCGGAGACCGCCAGGTCGGCGCCCTGGCGCAGGCTGAGGCTCACCGTGACCGGGATGTTCGCGCCTCCCGTCGCGATCGTCACCGGGACGTCGGCGGCAAACCCGAGGAGCGGGTGACACGGCCCTTCCGTCGCCGGGGGATTGATCTGGCAGGTGGTGAGGCTCACGACCGCGGCGCGAGCCCGCGGCACTGGCAACAGTCCGAGCGCCATCCCGATTCCAGCCGCCAAGCCGACGAAGGCACGCTTCCGCATCGTCGTGATCCTTCCAGGGACACCGAAGCCCCTCGGTTGAGGGCGCGTTTACGTTCGAGAAATCGTAACTCGCTGGCCCCTCAAGACGGTCATCACGACGAATGGCAAGAAGCTTGGTAGGGAAGTACAGGCTGAGGGAGAAGGCGTCGCTCTCGTCTTCCGTCCGCCAGCAGGAGAGTGCTCGGGGCCGACATGGGGTCCAGGCCGCGGTCTCGCGTGAGCTGCATGCGAATACACACCCGCCCCCCGGAAGCAGCTCCGAGGGATCGGGCGATCCAGGAATGCGAGTGATGCTATGGCCGCTCGCGAGCGATCGTCAAGATGGTTTGGCTGGTGGGTCACAGGGGCGACGGGAGTGAAGAGGCGACTCCCGGCGCCAATCCCGGGCCTGGGTTGCCGCAATGGCCATCGGCTGGTACGGCTGCCGGGCATGGCCGACCCGGTGGCCCAACCTCGCTGGGCGCGCTTCGGTAGCGTCGAGCTGGATGTGCAGGCCGGGGAGCTGCACACGAACGGTCGGCGCATCCGGCTGCAGAATCAGCCGCTCCAGCTCCTGGTGCTGCTCCTGGAGCATGCCGAGGAGGTGGTCACCCAGGATGCGATCCGTGCCAAACTCTGGGCGAGCGATACGATCGTCGAGTTCGAGTTGAGCATCGGCACCGCCGTCAAGAAGCTGCGACAGGCGCTGGGTGACGATGCTGGCACGCCGCGCTACGTCGAGACCCTGCCCCGCCGTGGTTACCGTTGGCTCGTGCCGGTGACCTGGGCAGAGGCGCGTGCCGGTGGTTCGGGCGCACCACGAGCTCCCGGTCGGGAAGCCGCCATGACGCAGGTCGGCACACCCGAACACGGCCGTCGGGTCGGGAGGACGCGCTCGCTCGACGCGTTGGCCGGCTACCTCGGGCGGGCGCTGCGGCACGAGCGACAGCTCGTCTTCATCACGGGGGAGCCCGGCATCGGCAAAACCACCCTGGTCGACGAGTTTCAGCGTCGGGCCGCGCCCGCCGTGCGAGGACGAATGGCGCGCGGCCAGTGCGTCGAGGGCTACGGAAGCCAGGAACCCTACTACCCTATGCTGGAGGCGCTGGGGCAGCTCTGCCGAGGATCCGGGGCGAATACGATCGTCCAGGTCCTCGCCGCGCAGGCGCCGACGTGGCTGGTGCAGTTTCCCGCCTTGATGACCAGGGAACACCGCGAGGTGCTACAGCGCGAGATCTTGGGAGCGACGCGGGAGCGCATGCTCCGGGAGCTCGCCGAGGCGCTGGAGACCCTCACGGCGAACGAACCGCTGTTGCTGGTGCTCGAAGATCTCCAGTGGGTCGATTCCTCGACCCTCGATCTGCTCTCGGCCCTGGCGCGGCGCCGCGACCCCGCGCAGCTCATGTTGCTAGCGACCGAACGGCCGCTGGACGCCAATCCCGGTCATCCCCTGAAGGCGCTCAAGCAGGACCTCCTGGTCCACCGCCTGTGTCGGGAGCTTGCGCTGCAGCCGTTGAGCGAGATCGATATCGCCGAGTATCTCGCCGCCGGATCACGGGTCGGCACAGTGGCGGACGGCCTGGCCGCCCTGGTCTACCGGCACTCGGAGGGGAATCCGCTGTTCATGGAAGCAGCCCTCGAGCACCTGACCGAACGCGGCTTCATCTCGCGTGAGGACGGCGGCTGGAGACTCCGCCGACCGCTCGAGGAGATCCAGCTCGGGGTGCCGGAGCGTCTCCGACAGCTGGTGGAAGCCCAGATCGACCGCCTTCCTGCCGAAGAGCAGCGGGCGTTGGAGGTCGCAAGCGTCGCTGGGGCTGCATTCTCCGCCGATATCACTGCAGCGGCGGCGGACATGCCACTGGAGACGGCGGAAGACATCTGCAACGACCTGGCGCGCCGCTCTCATCTCGTCCGCGGAACAGGCTTTGAACAGTACCCGGACGGGACGGTGTCGTCTCGCTATCAATTCGTCCACGTCCTGCATCGCGAGGTGCTCTACGGGAGGTTGGCGCCCGCACGCCGAGCGCGACTGCACGTGCTGGTCGGCGAGCGTCTGGAGGCCCGGTCGTCGGAGAGGTTGAGCAATGTCGCGTCCCAGCTCGCAGACCACTTCGAACGAGGTGCGGATTGGCCGCGAGCGATCAAATACTTGCGGCTCGCCGCGGACGCGTCCAAGCGATGCCTTGCGCAACGCGAAGCGATCGCTTTCCTACGGCGGGCGCTCGGCATGGTGCACTGCCTGCCCGAGGGCGAGCGTGCACGGAGTGAAATCGCGCTCATGGAGACGTTGGCGACGATGTACTTCGTCGTCTTCGACAACCTCGACTTCGATGCCGCACTCGAGGCCTATCGGACCCTGGCCGATCGGGCCGCAGACTATCGCTTCATCGACGTCGAAGTCCGCGCCCTGATTGACCAGGCTTTCCCACTGTCGTGGGCGAGCTCGCAGCGCTCCCTCGACGCCCTCGAGCGGGCCCGCCGGCTCGGCGAACACCACGGCGACGCGCTCATGCGCGCGAGGATTCGTGCGAGCTGCGCTTCAGGACGAATCTGGGCTGGGGGGTGGGACTCTCGGGCGGCGGAGGAGTCCCAGGAGGCGCTCGCGGAAATTCGCCAGACCGGGAACCGCGCCATCATCGCGCAGCACCAAGCCGACTGCGCCGTCGTTCAGTGGGCATCGTCACGGTATCGTGAAGCGGTTCTTGGCATCGCTGAAAGCCTTCCGATCCTGGCGGACGGATGCGCCGCGGATCCGCATCTCCAGAGCGCGTACGAGAAGGGGCAAATGGTCGCCAGCTGGAGCCTGACGTTCCTCGGCCAGTTCGGCGTGGCCATACACGAGACGCGCGCTGCCATCGCGGTCATGGAGAAGAACGGCGATCACTATCGCGCCAAGACGATGCAGCTCTTCGTCGCCATGGCTCTCCTCTATGCCCTCGACTTCACCGGAGTCCTGGCGATCTGTGAGTCGGTGTTTCCCTCGGTGGCGCATCCCGCCCGCAGCATCGATCGTCGGTTCTGCCTCGCGCTGGCGGGTCTGGCGGAGACGGCGTTGGGCTCCCATGCACGTGCGCTCGAGCGCCTCTCGAGTGCCCGAGAAGAGATGGATCGCTATGGGGTGATACTCTCCTGGTGGGTGCGAATGAAGGTCGAGCAGGGGCTCACCGACTCTTTGCTCGCCATGGGAGACCTCGGTCGCGCGCGGCCGCAGGCCGAGCGTTTTCTCGAGATCACGCTGGCAACCGAAGAGCGCACCTTTCAGGCGCTGGCCTGGGAAGCGAACACCCGCCTCGCCATGGCGGAGTCCGATCTGAAGCGCGCGGGCGATTGCATCGGCAACGGCCTGGCGACGATCGAGGGCTTCGAGGTCCCGCTGGCCGCCTGGCGCGTGCACGCCACCGCCGCGGCGTGCTCCGAACGCGCGGGCGACCGGCGAGCGGCGAAACGTCATCGCGAGCTCAGCCGCGCGACGATCCTCGAGCTCGCCAATTCGCTCACGCCGGAAGATCCGCTGCGGAGCACGTTCCTGTCGGCGCCAGCCGTCCGTGCCGTCCTCGAGCGGTGACTCAGGGGAAGTCACGAGGTCGCGAGCCGCAGTTCGTGGCGTGCTCGAGCGACGACCCGATCGCGCGTCTGCCTAGTCTGAGGCGGCGGCGACGTCGCCTCCCGTCGCCTGTCGGAGCACCACGGGAGGTTTCGGCCGAGCTCGGCCAGCGTGCGGTGGACTGCTTCCGGCGTCCCGAGGTCGTTCCAGCCGAGGCCATCGGCGCGGACGACCAGAAGGTGTCGCGCCGCGTGCGTGAGGAAGTCCCGCGAAAAGTTCCAGGACGGAAGGCTACGATAGGGTCCCGCGAGCGGGAGGCCGGCCTGCGCGCGCAGGCGGACCACGGCGTCCGGGACGAGGTGCTCGAGCACTCCAGCATTCGATCCACGCGAAATACCATCACGAGCGAGTTCCAGAGCGCACCGTCGCCCACGAATCGGGCGGCCGCCTCCGCTGACGGCTTCTCCTCGAATGCCTCGACGCCGAACGTCGACGAGCACGTCACGCCGTCGATCGGACGCGTGGTGACGTACCCATAGCCCGGTTCGGGTCGATCCGGCGGGATGCCGAGAAGGGCCAGCCGGTGCGGATGCGCGCGAACGACATCCATTGCACGTCCGACGTATCGCCGGAATGCGTCCTCGTCGTGAACGTAGTGGTCGCTCGGAAGGAGCACGGCCACCGCGCGAGCATCCCGCCGGCAGAGATGCACGAGCCCCAGAAGGACCCCCGGGCCGGTGTCACGGTTCGCCGGCTGGATGACGAGGTTATGCTTCGGGACGTCGGCCAGCTGCGGCCGGGCGAGAGCAAGGTGCGCGTGATTGACGACGACGAGCGTTCGCGAAGCGGGCACGATCGGCCCGATGCGGGAAAGCGTCATCTCGAGCGGGGATCGATCCCCGATGAGGCGACAATACTGCTTGGGGATCGGGCTCGCGGCGATCCGCCGCGTCAGCTCACGCAACCGGACCCCGTCCCCTCCGGCCAACACGAGCGCCCAGGGAACGTCCTCCGTCATGCGCAAGCCTCCGGTTGGCAGCTTCACCCCACAACCGGCTCCAGACGCACTCCCGGCCGCCGGACGCGGCGACGGAGGTGATCGGGGTCGAGGCGGAGCATCGCGCAGATGCTCCGGAACGCGAAGGGCCCGGCCGAGGAATCGGACGCAAACCACGCTTCGACTTCTGCGAGGAGACGACGGCCGCGTATGCTCCCGACTCGGGAGCAGCGGTGGAACGTGGACAGGGCGTCCTCCAGGACGGCGAGCTGCAGACGCTCCTCGGGCTGCAGGAGGACGACGTTGGTGCCTCCCTCCAGCAGCATGCGTTCGTCGATCGTGACAGCTGCACGGCGGGGGCCCGGCCGTACGATCGATTCGGCGGCCGACGACTCTCCGCGGTTTTCGCGAAGTGGCCTCGCGGACTCGGACCCGGTCGGCACGGAGGCGCGACGACCGGTTGCATGGCACGGCGTGCCGCCCGCTTGGTTCAGGAGAGTCCCGTACGCAGACGCGCCGCTGCGTGGCCCGTGTCCCAACCGTGCTCCGGCAATCATGGTGCCCCGGTGATCGCAACTCTCGTGCCGAGCCGAGCGGATCCATTCGGGAGCCAACGACGCCGTCATTCCGCGGACTCCGCGGTGCGCGCGAGAAGCTCAGGCGCCCTCGGATGCCGATCCCTCGGCAGAGATGCCGACCCTGGGGCACTGCGGATTCGAGCGTCTCGCGGACCAGTCGCACTCCTCGTTTCGGTCGAGCGGCGGCATCAGTTCCATTCGGTCTCGCGCCTTCGGCCGGTGAGCCTATTTCCCGCCGACGAGCCCGCCGCCGTCGCGGCCGTCTCGTCCGCGTCTACCGGGTCATCGGTCAGCGTTTCCGCAAGGTTGGGCGTCCATGTTTAGTCCAGGCACAGTTCAGGCTGAAACCATTGATCGCGTCCCCCTGCTCGATCATATCGCGATCATCGACAACGAGTGCGCGACCCAAGGAGGTGCACATGCAAGCGGTGCAGGAGTTGAGTTCTGCAGGTCCGATCATCGTGATGGAGGCCAATCCGCGCAGCGTACCCAGCCCGGAAGAGATCGTGGGAACGAGCAGTGCGCTGCGTCGCGTCCTCGGGCAAGCCACCATCGTGGCACCGACGGATGCCGTCGTGTTGATCCAGGGGGAGACCGGCACGGGCAAGGAGGCGATCGCCCGCGAGGTTCACAAGCTCAGCGCACGACGGCACCGGCCGTTCATCAAGCTCAATTGCGCAGCGATCCCCTCGGGGCTCCTCGAGAGCGAGCTCTTTGGTCACGAGCGAGGAGCGTTCACGGGGGCGATCGGACAGAAGCTGGGTCGGTTCGAGGTGGCCAACGGGGGGACGCTCTTCCTCGACGAGATCGGCGAGATTCCTCTCGAGCTCCAACCCAAGCTGCTGCGGATCCTCCAGGAGCAGGAATTCGAGCGCCTCGGGAGCTCGCGAACGATCAAAGTCGACGTCCGGGTGATCGCGGCGACCAACCGCGACCTCGCCCGGATGGTCCACGAGCAGCGCTTCCGTGACGATCTCTACTACCGGCTGAACGTCTTCCCCATCCACATGCCGCCCCTCCGCGAGCGCCCCGAGGACATCCCGGCGCTCGCTCGATACTTCGTGGATCGCTTCGGCCGCCGGATGCATCGGAACGTCGTGACGATCCCGAGCGAGTCGTTGGCTGCCATGCAGCGATACGCGTGGCCGGGCAACGTCCGCGAGCTCTCCAACCTGATCGAACGAGCGATGATCCTCTCGCTCGGCCCGACGCTCGATGTCCCGCTGGCCGAGCTCGAGCAGACCAAGTCCCCTGGGCTTCCGACGACCGGGACGATGACGCTCGGGCAACTCGAGCGGGCGACCATTCTCGGCGTCCTCGAGGAAGCGAACTGGTTGATCGCGGGTCCGCGCGGCGCCGCCGCACGTCTCGGGATGAAGCGAACGACGCTGCAGTCGTTGCTCAAGCGACTCGAGATCGTCAGGCCGGCATGACGGCAGTTCGCCAAGAGGAACCATAGGCATGTTGCGCATCACCGACGTCCGAGAAACGATGCCGGACGGGGCAGCCGTGTGGACCCTCAAGCTCCAGGGGAACATCCAGGACGAGTGGGTCACGGAGTTGCGGCGCGCCTGGCAGGCCGTGCGACTGTCGGCCGCCGGAGCATCGATTCGTATCGTGCTCGGGGACGTGCGCCACGTCGACCCGGCCGGGAAGGCCCTGCTCGCAGAGATGCACCGCGACGGTGTCGAAATCCTCGCGACCGATTCCTCTAGCGGCGCGGTTCCCGACAAGGTGGCCGATCGCGTCGCCTCACCGAGCGCGCCGCGAGGGAAGAAGCGGTGACGGGTGAACGCCCGCGCGGAAGCTCATCCACGCTGACAGGGAGCATGCGTCACTCGGCACCGATGTGGCTGCCCTTCTGAGCCGCCGAGCGACGCATCAGAAGCACCGGGAAGACGAGCAGCACCGCGACGACGGCCAACGACCAGAACACGTCGAAATAGGCGAGGGCCGCAGCCTGCCGGTCACGCACCCCCCGCAGGGACTCCAGCGCCAGCCTGCTCGACCGAATCGGATCGCCGACGTCGTGCATGAACAGGTCGCGTCCCTGCTGGAGCCAGCGACGGACGGCGGGGTACAGCGGGTCGATCTTCTCGTTCAGCCGCAGGACGTGCAGTTGCTCGCGGCGCTCCTGGATCGTCTTCGCCATCGAAGTGCCGACGCTGCCGCCCTCGTTCCGCAGCAGGGCGAGCAGTCCGACCGCGGCCGCCCGTAGCTGCGGGGGAATGTACAGGAAGGCCGCGACGTTGAGGGGCGCGAACAGCAACCCCACGCCGGCGATCATCACCACCCGTGGCCAGACCACGTGCCATGGGTCGATGTCGAGGTTCATCCGCGACATCCAGAGGTTTCCGGCTGCCATCGCCAGCAGGCCGGCCGTCATGAGATAGCGCGCGTCCACGCCGCGGCCGAGCAGGAGGCCGACCGCGAACAGCATCGTGACTGCCGCCACCCCCGCCGGCGACAGGACCAACCCCGACGTCGTGGCGTCGTAGCCGAACAAGGATTGCAGCAGCGCCGGCAGGATCGTGGTGTTCGCGTACAGGATGCCGTAGGCGCAGAAGATGATGACGCAGCACGAGCGGAAGTTCCGATCCCGGAGCGTGCGGAAGTTGATGAGTGGATTGGCGATCCGGAGCTGGCGACGGATCAGCGCCACCAGGGAAACGAGGAACATCACCAGCAGCGTCTGCACCCGGAGGAAGGGATCGCCGAGCCAGTCCCACTCCTGTCCCTTGCTCAGGATCACCTCCCAGGAGACCATCGCGACCGTCAGGAGTCCCAGTCCGATCAGGTCGAAGGGCTGCGGTCGGCGACGGGCGGCGTCGCGCTGCACCTGAAGATACTCCGGGTCGGCCACCACGCGGCTGCACATGAGCAGCGCCAGGAGGCCAACCGGGACGTTCAGATAGAAGATCCAGCGCCAGTCGTAGTTGTCCGTGATGTAGCCGCCGAGCGTCGGGCCGACGACGGGCGCGAGCAACGCCGCCATGGCGAACAGGGTCATCGCCGTGCCCTGACTCTCGGGAGGAAACGCATCGAGCAGGATGCCCTGGCTCGAGGGCTGGAGCCCCCCGCCGGCCAGGCCCTGCAGCACGCGGGCGCCGATCAGCATGCTCAAGCTGACGGCCATGCCGCACAGCGCCGACGCCCCGGTGAACACGGCGATGGAGAGGAGGAAGTAGTTGCGTCGGCCGAGCCGAATGCCGAGCCACCCCGAGATGGGCAGGACGATCGCGTTGGCGGCCAGATAGCTGGTGATGACCCATTCGCTGTCGGTCACCGGAGCCGACAGGCCGCCGGCCATGTAGCGCAAGGCGACATTCGCGATCGTGGTGTCCAGCACCTCCATGAACGTCGGGATCACCACGGCGGCAGCGACGAGCCACGGGCCGGCAGACGGTCGGGGCGCTGCGACGCCCGTCATCGCGCCGTCTGTGGTACCATCGGCTCCGACCCGGGTCGCGCGGGGCGAAGTTGCAGCATCTTCCCTGCGTCGGGTCCGCCCGGCGTCTCCCGTACGTGCACGTACGGCCGTACCGACAGGCCGATGAACAGCGGAACCTTGTCCGGATCGTAGTCCACCATATCGATTCGCACGGGCAACCGCTGCACCACCTTGACGAAGTTCCCGGTGGCGTTCTCGGGGGGGAGCAGAGCCAGCGTCGAGCCGGTTCCCATCGTGAAGCCGGAGACGCGTCCCTTGAAGACCTGGCGACTGCCGTACATGTCCACGTGCAGGTCGGCGGGCTGTCCGATCCGGAGGTCGGCGAGCTGGGTCTCCTTGAAGTTGGCGTCGACCCAGATGTCCGTGAGCGACCGGATCGCCATCACGCCCTGCCCGGCGATGACGTTGTTGCCGGGATTCACCTCGCGCCGCGTGACCACCCCGTCGATCTCCGCCCGCACGTCGCAGTAGCTGAGGTTCAGCAGGGCCTGATCGAGGTTGCGCTGCGCCTGGGTTCGCTTTGCCGCGGCCTGGGCGACGGCGGGTGCGTCCTTCAGGATCTGGGCGTAGATGCGATCGACGTCGCCCTCGGGGTCGCGCTTGTAGAAGTTGTCGATCATCTGCCGGGGTGACTGGCTCAACGAGGAACTTATCCCGAGCTCCGCCGCCTCCTCGATGAGCTTCGCCTGCGCTTCCTTCACGGCGGAGAAGGTCTGGTCGAGGTCCGGCGGGACCTCGGCCAGGTCGTCCCCCGGGGGCTTGGCGGGCAGACCGAGGGCGGCGCGGAGCTGGTAGATCCCTTGCAGCGACGACTCGAGCTGCGCTTGTGCCGCCCGGAGCGATTGCTTGCGGTGCTCGAGCTCCTCGGTGGACGCGGCACCGGTCGGGTGGAGCCGAAGCGACCGATCGTAGTCGGAGTGGGCCCTCGCCAGCGTCGCCCTGTCGGACTCGAGGGCGGCGACCTTGGAGCGGAGCTGAGCGACCTGGTCGTCCACGTCTTCGATCGCACGATCCAGGCCGAATCGCATGCTCCGCATCCGGCCTTCGACGCCGCGCGCTTGGGCCTGGACGACCACCACGTCGGCTTGCGCGAAGTCGACCGCTGCCTGAGCGATGTCGACCTGCACCTGGTACGGCTCCTTGTCCAGCTGCACGAGCAGGTCGCCGGCTCGCACACGATTGTTGTCGTCCACCAGGACATGCGTGACCTGACCGGGGACCCGCGCGGCGACGAAGGTCACGTGTCCGTTCACGTAGGCATCGTCCGTCGACACCGTGCTCAGTGCGGTGCGCAGCCACGGCACGCCCTCGATCAGGCCGAGGAGCACCGCGACCGCGCCGAAAGTCCAGAATACCCGTCGCGGCCGCTTGCGATGGGACGGCGCAGCGATCGCCGGCGGCGGCGAATCGGCGCCGTGCGGGGATGGCGTCGCGCCGGCGGGCGGCGCGGTACCGCCGCTCGATGCCTTCTCCGGCGCCGGCGGGTCTGAATTCGCCATGCCACCTCGCCTATCCGATCGCCGGGTTCGCCGGTAGTAGAGGTCTCGCCCAGTGCACCGTCGCCTCGGGCAGCGCCGCACCGGCGCCGACGTCGACGAACCACGAGGCGCCGCCACGGGCGGCGATCGCCTGCGCGGGTAGCGCGTCGGGCTGACGCAGGCCATCGCGATGACGGCCTCGTCATGCGGGGACGTGCCACCCCCCGACTTCCTGCGTCAGCACATCGGCCTGGCCCGGTCCCCAGGTTCCGGGATCGTACTCGTGCACCGGGGTCTCCGCCTCGAGGATCGGCTGCACGATCGCCCATGCGGCCTCGACTTCGTCCTGCCGTGCGAAGAGCGTTGCGTCGCCCGCCATGGCCTCGCCCAGGAGCCGCTCGTATGGCTCCATCTCGTCGCCGTCGGGATGGTGGACGACGGTGAGCTCGGTCGGCTCCGAGGTCATCCGATCGCCCGCCTGCAACACCCGCGCGCCGAGCCCGATGGCGACATCGGGTTGGAGACGGAACCGTACGTAGTTGGTTTCCGCTGGAGAGAGCTTGACGAGCGGAGGCTGTCGCAGCGTGACCATCACCTCGGTCGTCGTCTTCGCGAGGCTCTTCCCGGCGCGGATGAAGAACGGCACCCCCGCCCACCGCCAGGAATCGACGTGCAGCCGGACGGCAGCGAAGGTCTCAACGGTGGAGTGCGGCGCCACTCCCGGTTCCTTCTGATATCCGCGGAACTGGCCGCGCACGAGATCGTCGGGGTCGAGCGGGCGAATCGTCCGGAACACCTTCACCTGCTCGTCGCGGATCGACTCGTGGTACGTCGTCACGGGGGGTTCCATGGCGAGAAAGCCCACCACCTGCAGCAAGTGGTTCTGGATGACGTCGCGGATGGCTCCTGCCTCCTCGTAGAACCGCCCCCGGCCCTCGACTCCGAAGCTCTCCGCCATCGTGATCTGCACGCTGGCGACGTAGTTCCGGTTCCAGATCGGCTCGAGAAAGACGTTGGCGAAGCGGAAGACAAGGAGGTTCTGGACGGACGTCTTCCCCAGATAGTGGTCGATGCGGAAGATCGAGGATTCGTCGAAGACGGAGTGCAGGGTGGCGTTCAAGGCCTGCGCGGACGGCAGATCCCTGCCGAACGGCTTCTCGAGCACGACCCTCGCCTCGCGCGCACACCCAGAGCGTCCGAGCCCTTCGACGACCGTGGCGAACAGGCTCGGTGGAATCGCCAGGTAGTGCAGCGGCCGCGACGCACCGGAGAGCTTCTCGTACAGCAGGCGATAGGTGTTGGGATCGGCGTAGTCCGCGTCGACATATGCCAGCCGCGTAGCGAGCGTCGCAAAGGCCGCTTCGTCCACACCGCCCCCATGCGTCTCGATGCTCTCGCGGGCGCGCGCTCGAAACTGATCGAGCGTCCAACCCGAGCGTGCGACCGCGACGACGGGGACGTCGAGGTGCCCGCGGCGCGCCATCGCGTGCAGCGCGGGGAAGATCTTCTTGTAGGCCAGGTCGCCCGTGGCGCCGAAGAACACGAGCGCATCGGAGCGCGGGGCGCTCACGCGCCACCCGTCTTTTCGACGTGGCCGCCGAACCCGAACCGCATCGCCGACAGCAGTCGATCCTGAAACTCCGCTTCGCCGCGCGAGGCGAAGCGCTCGAACAGGGCCGCCGCGAGCACGTGCGCCGGCACGGCTTCGTCGATGGCCGCGTCCAGCGTCCAGCGACCCTCGCCGGAATCCGAAACGCGTCCGGTGAACCGCTCGAGCGTCGGGTCGCTCCCGAGCGCGGTCGCCGTGAGGTCGAGAAGCCAGGACGCGACGACGCTCCCGCGCCGCCACACCTCCGCGATCTCCGTGAGGTTCAGGTCGTACTGGTAGTACTCGGGATTGCGAAGCGGGCTCGTCTCGGCATCGACCGTGCGGCTCCGCTTTCCGACGTTCGCGTGCCGGAGGATGCTGAACCCCTCGGCGTACGCCGCCATGAGGCCGTACTCGATCCCGTTGTGGACCATCTTCACGAAGTGCCCGGCGCCGCTCGGCCCGCAGTGCAGATAGCCGTCCTCGGCGGTGCCGCGCCCGGCGCGGCCCGGCGATCGCGGGGCGCTGCCCGCCCCCGGAGCGAGCGTGGAGAACAGCGGGTCGAGGCGCTTCACGACGTCGGGCTCACCGCCGATCATGAGGCAGTAGCCGCGCTCGAGTCCCCACACGCCGCCGCTCGTGCCGCAGTCGACGTAGTGGAGGCCGTGCCCGGCGAGGCGCTTCGCCCGGTCCACGTCGTCTCGATAGTACGAGTTGCCGGCGTCGACCAGCACGTCGCCCGCCGCGAGGCGCGGCACGAGCTCCTCCAGCGTGGCGTCGACCGCGGCCGCGGGACCATGAGCCAGACGACCCGGGGCTTCTCGAGTCGGGTGACGAGCTCGCCCATCGAGGCGCACCCGACCGCTCCCTCGCCGGCGAGTGCCCGAACAGCATCGGGGGAGACGTCGTGCACCACGCAGCCGTGCCCGGCGCGCAGCCAGCGCCGGACCATGTTCGCACCCATCCGGCCGAGACCGATCATACCTGCCTGCATCGTAACCTCCCGACGAAGCGTGCTGCAGGCACCGTGCCGCACTCGACGCTCTCTGGCGCCCCCTCCCTGCGCACTCCGACCCTGGGCAGGTGCCCGGCCGTCGGCAAAGCTGCCGACGGTTCGGCACGCCCTCGGGCCGCTACCGGGCCGAGACGCGGGAGAGCAGCGGCGCGAATCCTGCCTCCGGGGACCCAGGCGAGGTTCGTCGCCGGCCCGCGACGGACCATGACGTCGGCTTCCTCGACGAGTAGAGTCCTGCACATGCTCAATCGACGGACCCACGTGCGCCGCGGTGGCTGAGAACCACGCGATTCCAACGCCGGGCAGCCCGTACCCGCTGGGAGCGACCCTCTCGCCCGAAGGCGTCAACTTCAGCGTCTATTCGGCGAGCGCGACGGGGCTCGAGGTCCTGCTGTTCGACGACGTGCACGCCCCCTCCGCCGCGCGGGTGATCGCGCTCGACCCCGAGCGCCATCGTACGCACCACTACTGGCACGCATGTATTCTGGGACTGCACGCCGGGCAGGTCTACGCGTACCGCGCCGACGGTCCCTCACGACCCGGGGACGGGCTCCGGTTCGATCGGACGAAGGTGCTCCTCGACCCCTACGGCCGCGCGGTGGCCGTCCCTCGCTCCTACGACCGCCGGGCAGCGTGCACCGCGGGCGACAATGCGGGGAGCGCGATGAAGAGCGTGGTTGCCGACCTGTCTGCCTATGACTGGGACGGCGACCGTCCGCTGCATCGCCCCTTCGCACAGACGGTGATCTACGAGCTGCACGTCCGCGGCTTCACGCGCCATCCCAGCTCGGGCGTTCCAGAGCCCGCACGCGGCACCTATGCCGGCCTCCTCGAGAAGATCCCCTACCTCGTCGACCTCGGAGTCACCGCGGTCGAGCTGCTGCCCGTGTTCCAGTTCGACCCGCAGGATGCGCCCGTCGGCCGTCGGAACTACTGGGGCTACGCTCCCGTGTCGTTCTTCGCGCCCCACCTGGGATATGCCTGCAGCCCCGACCCGCTCGCTGCGCTCGACGAATTCCGGGACATGGTCAAAGCGCTGCATCGCGCCGGCCTCGAGGTCATCCTCGATGTCGTGTACAACCACACGGCCGAGGGCGATCATCGCGGGCCGACCCTCTCCTTCAGGGGCCTCGCGAACGCCGCGTACTACCTCCTCGAGCCGGATCGCGCGCGCTATGCGGACTACTCGGGTACCGGCAACACGCTCAACGCGAACCACCCGGTCGTCCGCCGGCTGATTCTCGACAGCCTGCACTACTGGGTCGAAGAGCTGCACGTGGACGGCTTCCGCTTCGACCTGGCGTCCATCCTCACGCGGGACGAATCGGGACATCCGACCGCCAATCCGCCCGTTCTGGCCGACATCGGGAACGATCCCGTGCTCGCGGGAACCAAGCTCATCGCCGAGGCCTGGGATGCCGCCGGTCTCTATCAGGTCGGCTCGTTCGTGGGAGATTGGTGGAAGGAATGGAACGGACGCTTTCGCGACGACGTCCGGAGCTTCTGGAAGGGCGACGGCGGCACCGTCGGTCAGATGGCAGCCCGGATGCTCGGCAGCCCGGACGTCTACGGCCACGAGGAGCGCGAGCCCGAGAAGAGCGTGAATTTCGTCACCTGCCACGACGGCTTCACGCTGAACGACCTGGTCTCGTACGATCGCAAGCACAACGAGGCCAACGGCGAGGAGAACCGCGACGGGTCCGACGACAACCGGAGCTGGAATTGCGGCGTCGAGGGCCCGACCGACGATCCCGGCGTCGAGCGGACGCGGAACCGCCAGGCAAAGAACTTCCTCGCCACCGTCCTCCTCGCGCTCGGGACACCCATGCTCCTCATGGGCGACGAGATCCGCCGCACCCAACGGGGAAACAACAACGCGTACTGTCTCGACGACGACACGAGCTGGCTCGACTGGCGCCTGC
>JACXTT010004715.1_pt1 | contig 20162 bp, 16 predicted proteins | sample 9270951 | NCBI WGS metagenome assembly JACXTT01 (sample SAMN15532306, study PRJNA645909) | rock metagenome | isolation source: weathered quartz diorite | place: Puerto Rico | collected 2017-06-21 | reverse complement strand
CGAGCGTCGACTGGTTGACGATCCTCAGGCCGCTCGGTACTTTACGCGCTCTCGGAGGGGCTGTAGCTCAGCTGGGAGAGCGCTGCAATCGCACTGCAGAGGTCAGGGGTTCGACTCCCCTCAGCTCCATACAATCGAAGGTTGACTGCCCCTTGGTGTAACTGGCAACACGCCTGACTCTGGATCAGGAGAGTCCTGGTTCGAGCCCAGGAGGGGCAATAGCAGGCCCCGCAACGGAATACCCGCTGCGGGGCTGCTGATTTTCAGGGTGATGTGTACCCGAAAGTGTACCCGATTACCGCTCGACCACCTCTCGGAGCTTCTGCGGATTCGTGACGACCGCGAGCAGCGTGGCCTCGTCCGGGCGCGCGTAGCAGCGCAGCAGCGTGTTAGGGTCTTTCCACCCTCCAGCCGCCGCCACGTCCACGAGTGGCATCTGCTTACGCTCCGTGACCCATTTACGCCGGAACGGATGAAAGTCGCCTCCGGCCAACGGTTCGAGTCTAGCCGCAGCCGTCGCTCGGTTCAGCAGTTCCTTGGCGTGGTGTCGGTCCCACGGCTGCCCCGCTCGACGGCGACTCGGGGCAGGGAACAACCACACGTCGCCCACGACCTGTCGAATGTTCAGCACCCGCTCGACGGCTGCACGGGTCTCCTTCGACAGCGGAACCCACATCTCGACGCCGGTCTTATCGTTCTCCTCCCGCTTTCTGATCCTCCCGTGCGGTGCCGCCGTCGTGCGCTGAAGGTCCACGTCGCTCGCCCACAGCCGGCAGATCGCCGAGACCCGCCAGCCCAGGCCCTCGACGAGATCGAGAAACGACCCAAAGAGCCCTTGCGAGTCCAGTTCATCGGCCTTCGCTCGCAGCTGGAGGAACCGATCGTAGCTCGCGACGGGACGCCGAGGATTCAACGTGTTCGGCCTGGAGTATCCTCGGATCGGGTTGCGTTCGAGGAGCGGCCGGCCAGTGGCGTCGCGTTGCAGTTCCGCCCACTGCAAAACCGAGTACAGGAAGACGATGTCGGCCCCGACCGTACGCAACGTCGGCTTCTTCGTGAGCCGCGGGACGGCGATCTCTTTCCCGCCTCGCTGCACGGTCTTGGTGAATTCAATCTGACCGGCCAACCGCTTCCGCTTGAAGTCGTCCATCGTAGCGGGGTCGATCGTCTCGACGTTCCGGGTGGCGCCCAGGAAGCCCGTCCAGAGCGCGATCCTCCGCCGGTCCTCCTTCTGCTGCGCCGGGGTCTTCTCGGGCGTCTTGGCAGCCTCGTACCGCGCGAACAGCGCACCGACGGTCAGCACGCCCCGCGCCTCGGCCCCCAGCATCGTGGCCAGCTCGAGGGCGACCCGGCGGGCCTGCCCCCGGGCGGCCTCCCAGTCGCTGTGGCCCAGATTCTTATAGGCTCGCCCGCCCGGCTTCGACGCATCCTCCCACCTCAACCAGCATCGCCGTCGGGGTCCCCGTGTGAAGAGCCGGACCTTGGCCCCATGCTCCCCGAACGACTCGGATCGCTGTCGACGCATCAGGCCCCCCTTCGTTTCGAGGCGAAGATTGACCGAACGAGAGAGCCGTCCTGCAAGTCGCCTGCCGAGGCTGCGCGCGTCTTCGCCGCCGGCTTGCGGGGCAGGTCGCGCCGGAGAATCCTGGGCGCGTGGGTCCGGCCGGCGTTGTGGATCTTCTTCTCTCGGACCAGGCGGCCAAGGTGGTCGGCGCAGTAGCCGCTCTCGGCCGCCGCCTCTTCGAGGGTCAGCGCGTCAAGCTCGGTGCTGTCGAGCGCGAGCGCGAGCTGGTCAGCAGCTCGCCGGAACGCGCCCGCTGCGTGTGGGGCGTAGGGTTCGATCTCGTTCGCGTGAGTATGCCAATGCGTCACGAGATCGTGCGGCGTCATGCTGCCGAGGGAGGACTTCACGATTCAGGACTTTCTCGCCGCGTTGCGCGGCGCCTGCTACTGTCTCGCCGGCCTTACCCGGCGGCCTGCACACCTCCGCGTTGGGAGGGGAACGCTCTCTTTTCTTCCTCGCTAATTACCCAACAAACGCTTGCGCGAACCGCGGAGTGCGCCTACCCCAGCAACTTCTCCAACCGCTCGCTCGGGCCCGTCTCGTCGGCCTGCCGCTCGCTCGGCAATGAGACAATCTCGAAGTCCGCGTCGTCGTCGTTCACGCCCGCGCTCGCGGGCGCCAGCGGCGGCTGGGTCTTCGCCTGAACGTGGCGTAAACGCAAGGCGTCCAGATGGTTTTGAGCTGACGTGACAACCACCGCGATCGTGGGACCCTCTCGGAACGTGGAAGGGTCGAACGCTTTCGCGAGGTTCAACCTAACGTCGGACCGGAGCCGGTTTCGCTGTACCTGGGCGGATGTCTCCACCTCCTCGTCGCTGATGGAGAGAGCCTCGTCCGCGAGCACCATCGCTGCCTCTTTCCGCGCTACCGCCAGCCGCTGCTTCGCCGTTGGTGTCCCGTCAGGCGTAGGCAAGGCATTGAATCTCCAGGACAGCCAGCCCCGACTTGCTGGCTCGTTCATTTCCTTCTGGACTTCCTTCGCCAGATCCGTCACGGTCTGACCGCCGGCCACTCGGGCCTCGATGAAGTCTATGGGTTCGGCTCCCTCTCCGATTTCGGCCTCCGCCATCCGTTTTAGAGTCAGGAGCAGCCGGGCCAGCTTCGGCCGGCTAGCCACGGGTCGGCCCTCCCCTGAGTGACTCGTCGCCTGGGACTTTGTTCCGAAAGACCCCGATGCCCGGAAAGTCAAAGTCACGGGCGGAGGGGATCGTCACCCCGCGCGCCGGCATCCAGATCATGAGTGCCGCGCGATCGGGGCCGTACCACGAGAACGGAAGCCGATCCAGGGCGAACCCGATAAACAAGTCGCTCGGCTGGTCCGGCTGGGCCCCTGTGATCGGGCCGGCCTCGTCTTGCAGCGTGGCGTGGACCACAACGGCGACAAGCCTTGTAGTCCAACCGTAGCCGAGAGGCGCGCGAACGCGCTTCACGAGACGGTCTGCTGGGCTGTTGGGCAACCACCGGATGGGGCGGTCGCTCTCGTCGAGGCGGAGTCCGTTGGCCCTCGCAAAGATGGCCGCTTGCTCTCGCGCCGGCATGGCGGGGCTTAGGCCCTGCGGCCATACCGGATAGGGTGGCTCCTGCGCTGTGAACGAGGTGCGTAGTCGGGTGATCAGGTTGTCAGACATTGGTCTCTCCTTCGGAAGCCTCGCTCCCTGGGCAGTTCGCGCCCTGTTGTGGTTGAGATTCGGACTCGGCGTAGATCATGCCGACGAGTGCGCTGGCCAGTGCGTCGATCGCGACCACATTATGGTCGACTGCCCACCGGCCTCTCCTGCGGACGGCGTCGTTCGACCCTTTCGGGCAGAGAGCAACTACGTCGCCCACAGCAGCGTGCGCGTTCACGAGCGCGCCGATGCATTCCCGCAGAGAATCCAGGTCGGTCTCTACGTCCTGCGCTCGCCTGATCACCATCTCGTGGAGAGTATCGTGCAGCCCGTCACCGACGTACTCCACGTGCTCCATCGCGCGGCCCAGATACTCCAGCACTTCTGGGTCCTCGGTCCGCTCAGTCGCCTCCCCGATCGCGCCCCGGATGCTGATCAGAGCAGTGAATGCGCGCGACAGAAATTCGTACGTCTTCATCGCGCACCTCCGAGGCCAAGCCACCAGACCCAGAGGCCGACTCGATGGAGTGCGCGACTGAGCGAGCGCATCTCGGCCGGGCCGAGGACCACAAGCGCGGTAATCATCGTGCCCCCTCGGCCATAGCGGCCTCGATGCGAGCGAGTATCTCCGGCCGCAGCAGTCGCCTCGCCGCGAGCATGAACCTCTCGGCTTCGGCCTCCTGGGCATTCGCTAACTGGATGCGCGAGGCTTCAAGCTCCCTCTCCAGGCGGTGGACCCGTTCCCAGAGCGCGTTGTATGTCGCAGGCGGCAGCCGCACGCCCGTCGCTCGGGTTTGTGCCTGAGCGTCTTTTAGGTTTTTTCGTGCGCTCCACAACTCGTGTTCGAGCCGGAGTGCCAGCGAGTACGCTTCTACGCGTGTCATCGGAGTAAGTCCTCCATCGGATCCAGCGGTTCTGCCGGCGGTGTCTCGGGGCCCGGGATGTACGACTTCCGCTGGCCCGTTCCTTGGGGTGTGATCCAACCCAACTCGATCGCCCGCTGAATAGCGCGCGACCTTCGTGAGGAGGCGCTGCGGTTCCCCTTCGCTGCGCTGTCCTGCATCCCCGAGTCGTTCGAGGCGAGCGCATCGTTCAGTTGTTTCGAGGTGGCGGGGTGACCGGCCGAAGCGACGGCAGCGAGCAACTCTGCCGCGAGGCGAGCGTCCTGCTCGCGCTGGCCGGGGCCGGCGGCAAACTCGTCCTGCGCGCCGGGGCCATCGCAGAGAACCGCTTGGTCCCCCGCAACCTCCAGATGCCACTGGTGCTGGTATCCCTTTGGTGCGCGCCGGGCCTTCGCCACGGTGGCCGAGATGGGTTCCCGGATTGGCCGACCGCGAGCGCGGCGTCAACGCTCGCGCCGAACGCGACCGAGCCCCGAGCCCGCCCCGAGTCGCTGTGGGGAGAGTGGTGGATCACCATCACCAGGGCACCGAACATGCGGGCGATCACTCGGGCAATACGGATTGCGGTCGCGGCGGCGGCGGCATCGTTCTCGTCAGCGGTCCCCATCGCATCGCGGAGTGTGTCAACCACGATGATCGCCGGGGACTCGGTAATCCGCGCGGCCCGATTTGCGGCACGCACCTGAGTGAGCGCCGCCCGGATGTCGGTCAGGTTCAGCACCCGATCAAACAAGAAGACACGGTCGGTTGAGCGCCCGTGCATCGCGGCATCGGCGCGAAACCGGGAGCCTGTCCCCTCGGGGTCTTCACCGGCGAAGACCAGTGCGGGGCCGGTTGATTGAATCTTCTGGCCGGCGAATGTGCCATCACCGGACGCGACCCCAAGCGCCAGCTTACCCGCCACGAAACTCTTCCCGGTATTCGGCGGCCCGAAGACCATAGCCACACCGACTCTAGGGAAGAGCCCGGAGACAAGATCGGCTGGTGGTTCGCAGGAGCCCGACAATGGGATGAGTCGCGGGGTCGGCGCGCTCAAAGGCGCGGGCCCGACGACCAACACGTAGGCCGCTTGGAGCAGGGTTTCGCGATCGTTCTCTCCCAACGAGGCCCAGCCCGCGCTCTCGCGCAGTCGCGCATCCAGGATGCGGCAGAATTGGGCGCGACGATGGAAGCTGGCGCAATTGCGTGCGGCAGGCACGACGGTGCCGAAGAAGATTTGATCGTGTGGGTCAACGGCGGACTCGGCGCGCTCCAACACCTCCAGCCGCTGACGTAACTGACCATCGGGCAAATCATCCGCCTCGTCCAGGAGAACCGCCCCCGCGTCGTGCAGGAGCGCGGTGATTCGCTCTCCCCGGGTGGGCAGCGGAGCGGCCGGGTTTGGCTGCGACAGCGTCGCGGTAGGGTCCGCGTCGAATTCGACCGCGGCGACGTTCACCCCGGCCGCCTGCGCTTGCTCTGCGAGCCACGGCCAGCCTACCCGCTTATCGCCCTTCAGCCGGTGCCAGGACCGCTCGATGTCTTCCGTCTTCTCCGTGGGCAGCTTGTCGGACCAGTCGCACCACAGCGCGAACGCCTCGCGCTCGTTCACCGCGCCGGCCGCCGCCTTGATGGCGTACCCCATCTTGATCCAGTAGTCGTAATCGAGCGCCTCGTTCGGGATCTGCATCACCACCTCGGTGAGCGCCTCCATAGACGGCGCGAGTAACCGAGCCTGGTCGGGCGTCGTGCTCGTGCTCTTCATCCCGTCGCCCGTCACATCGCACTTCCACCCATCGACCCGGAGCGTGTCCGCCAGCGCGAGGAGCCACTGGCGCGCCCGCTCGCGCGTGATCTCCGTCAGCCCATCGCCCAGGAGCAGGACATCGTTGAGCGTCTGCCCCCAATCGTATGGCCTCTTGGTGACCGGGTGCGTCCCGCTCACTACGTACTGCTGCCCCTCGCCAAGGATCTCGACCAGGTGGATCACCTTCTCGTCGCCCTCGCCCTTCTCCATCTTCAGCCGCATCCGATTGAACGGTTCGGAGGCGCGGTACATGAGCAGTTGCTTGGGCGGGTTGCCGATCCGCACCGGAGCTTCCCCGAGGTGGGTCAGCGCCGAGTAGGCGATGCGGCCGGCGAGCACCGCGTCCCTGCAGTCGATGTCCACGCCCGGGAACTGGCCGGCCTTCAGCCCGATGTTCGCCCCGTCCCGCAACCACTTCCGCACGCCCTCGATGTTCGGCTCGGGTGCGTTCCTCCAGTCGTACCCGACCCACAACCCGTTCGCCTTGCGGACGCCCGGGCTCTTGCCGAGGGCGGAAGGCGACAGCGTGCTCTTCGGGGAGAGTTGCGCGTCAGGTGGGGTCACGCTGATCTGATCAGCGATCCCCTGGCGGTAGAGGAATTCCGCGATTTGGTCCGGCGGCGGTAGGGCCGGGTTGAGGGTGGCAATCACCTGGGGTTCTCGTTTCCGGCCGGGGCCGGGGATTTCTTCGTTTACCTCCTACCGGGCTGTGTCAGCCGCCCGATTGCGCGGGGTGGGCCCCGCTGGGTTGATCCGATCGCGTTCGTTCGCGTTTCGTCCCTAGGGTCGTTCTGATCGGGTTCCTAGCCCGTTCGCTACGTGGCCCGCTTCGCGGCGCGCTGCGCCAAGTAAGTTTCGAGCCCCTCAGCCGAAACGATCCACGTTCTGCCGATCTTCTCGACCGGGCCCAGATTGCCCGGAGATACAGCCCACGCTGGGTGCCAACTGACGCCGAGCTTCGCGGCTGCCTCGGGCAACGAAAGCGGCTTGCTCACGCGATCCTCCTCTATTGCATGGTCGGGCGTCGAGCCGGTAACCCGGCGAAAGCCGGACCGCTCGATTAGAGCGTGGGGCAGTTTCGAGTTGTCGTTGGGGGTCGTTCGCGTCGTTCGGGTCGTTCGCAGCGGTCGGCGGCGGACAGACGGCCGTGTTAAGTCAGAGAAGGATACAGCCCGCGGGCGGCTGGCATAAGGCATTGTCATGTAACAGACTAACGTGGTCTGTGGTAAACGATTCGAGAGGCTTGCGGTCACAAATCTGCTCTTCTAACCCAAAGACCCACCTGGCTCGGACCTGATCGAGGCCCCCGTGACCCTGGGAACTCACGGGGCATCGTGCCCGCGTGTGGCTGGGTGGGCGTGATTGGGTTTTTGGAGTGGGTGGATGGGTCTGCGGGTCAGGGGAGGATAGGGAGGCATTTCTAAACCTCTCTATAAACCCTTCTCTTACGCGAAGGGGCTGCCTCCCCTCCCGGCGGCCGATGCGGCTCCGGGGCAGGACACGATGATCGGGTCCCAGGGTCGGCTGGCCCCCCCCAACAGGGTCTGCTACCTCGATTCTGCTGCCAGGCTTGCTGCTGCTGCGGGGTACTACGTACCCCTCGCAGCGGCGCAGCAACTCGCCCACGCCCAAAACTGCTGCACGAAGCTGCTGCGAGGCATCAAAAAGAGCGTTCATCATGGCGGAGCTGGGCAACCACCGTGGTGGGGCAGGTGCTGACGTGGCTAGGGGCGGGCCGGACCCGAAGGTAATAGGACGTGGAAGACTCCAGCGAGATGGCCGATTGACGTAGCTATGCGCATGCTGCCACAGCTGAAGCGGGGTCGCAATGGCTGAAGCAATGCAGTTGATCCGCGAACATTTCGGCGCGCTTGCGCGCGTCGGAGGAGATAGCGGGCCACTCGTTAGGATCGTCGTGGAGCTCGCGGACGGCGGCCTGACGGCGCACCGGCGGCATGACCTGCTGGCTGAAGCTGGTGTGCTCCGAGATGTCAGCTTCCGCAAGGATGAGCTCGACCTCTTGCTGTCGTTCGTGACCGGCGCGCTATCGTCTGGGACACTCACCGATGCGCACCAGGAGGCGTTCGCCCACCTGAAGCGGCTCTTTCGAATTCGTGAGGGCGAGTTTCTTCAACACCGCGCTGTCGAGCTGGCAACCCTGCTCGGCTCTCAACTTGAGCTGATCCTCGAAGACGATGTACTCGACCCGGCCGAGGATGCCTACCAGGTCGCTCTGCAAGCCGCCTTCGATCTGGGATATGACCAATACTTGGCGTTGGTGCGCCGAAGCCTTGAAAGGGCCGACCTTCGCTTGCGAGCTGCCATCGCACGGGAACAGGATCCCGAGCAAGCCGCCGACCTCCGAGCCAAGCTTGCGGCATTGGCTCCGATCGTGCGGCTTGCCACGCTGCGGCACCGAAGCCTAGGAGCGCTCTACTAGAGGCGATCCGGCCGGTTGGTGTCACCGGGGAATGCCCCTAAAGGCTGCTACTCTTTCTGCCACCGTTTCGCCGGGCACGAGCAGGACTGCCCACAGACTGCTACCGTTTCTGCTACCGTTTCTCCGGACAGGAGCGGGCATCTCCGGGGTTGGAAGCGGGCACCGATGCTCGGTAAGTGCTCGCAACCGGGCAAGTTGACCGGAACGCCTGCCCCCGCGGCGCCGACTGGATCAGGAGACCCTCTCCTGATCCCCAATGCTGCAACCACCGGTTCTCGAAGTTGCAAAAGGGGGGTGACTCAGTGCCCGTTCGGTGGCTGCAAAACGGCTACACTGAAAAGAGCAGTTCGCGAAGTCGGCCTTTTCGGGAACAGGAATATCGTCTGCAAACCACCACACCCCAATGGCGGTACGCGGCCGAGGTTGAGGGAGATTCCCGGATTTCAACCCAAAGGGGGGCTGATAGTGGCCGGTTCCAACGCCTCCGGCCTGCGGCTGACGGACGCGGTACTCTCCCGGCTCCGCCCATTGCAATCCGTCGTGGCCGAAAGATCAGCTTAGGCTTCAGACTTTGAACTGCGCGCAATTTCTGCGCGCAGCTCAAGCCCACAAGTGTTGGACCTCACGGACGATAGCTGAGGGCTGTCATGCAGACCGTCGCAGATATCATCGACCGCCTGACGCGCTTTGAACGCAGTCCGAGACTGCGCACGAGAGCGTTCCGCCATCCGAAGCACAATGCCGATCTTTGTCCCCGCATGCAGCACCAGGTGGAGGTGATTCTCCGTGGTTTCGGCAAACACCGGTCTGTTGTCTACGATACCCAGGGTGTCCGGGACGACGGGGCCGACGTGGTGTTGGGTTACCGTGAATCTGAGCAAGATAGGCGTCACATCTGCTTTCAGCTTAAGTCATTCGACGACCTTGAGGGACATCGTTGGTTGAACACGCTAAAGGCCCAGCGCGACGATGCCATGACCCGCGTGCGGGACCTCGAGCACTTGTATATCGTGCTGTGTACGGATCAGACTGTTCACCGAGACAAGATCCGACAAGTGTCGGCCACATACCGTGATGCTCCGAAGACCACAGTCATTGAAGCGCAGTATGCCTGGACGCTACTCACGCTGCCGGAGTACCGGCTGGACGTTCACGTCACGCGGATGCTGGATGCGGATGACACCGTGATTCGCGATGCCGTTGCGGCGCTTGAAGTGACGAGCCCAACCGCGAAGATCCTAGCGATCCAAGCCGTTGTTGAGGTGCTCTTTTCTTACCCGAATCGGGTGACGGTGGAGAAGCTGCAGCATATACCCCACTTGCGGCGCCTGTATGCGGACGTTCTTGAGGCATTGCGCACACAGCTGGCAGGAGAACCTGAACAGTATGATGACAGTGACGCCGATTTGGTCAACCTGGTGTCCTCGAATGTCGACGACACGTTGGCGAGTGACCTAATTGTCATCACTCAAACCCTCTTCTCACTGGATGAACGGACTGGGACCCTTGCTCCGGAGGTGGCGCAGTTGATGCCTGTGTTCGCCATCGCTACGGATGCAATCGCTCGTTACGGACTCACGCGTGAGCAGGTTGTTCCGTACATGGCCGAACTTCTCGATGTCCCCGCCCCACTTGCACCGTCGGAATGGGAAATTGGCGGGTAGCGGGCGCTTGCAGAGGACGTCTGCGGCTTCTCTGCGTAGACGCGGGCATCTTCGGCGTTGGAAGCAGGCCGTGCTGCTCGAGAGGCGACCGTTTCCGGACAACTTGGCTGGAACCCGTGACGCCGGGGCGTCGAGTCTGGAAGGGTGTCGAAGTCACATGGCTCGTGCGTGGAGCCGGTCTGGGCGGCGTAGGCGAATGTCGAGTCACTACCGCCCAGCACTCCGTCCGCCGGGAACTGAGCGGTCGCGTTTGCCTCCAATTTGCGTCACCTAGCGACGCGAATCACTGCTGTTTAGCGCCGCCTCGGATGGCACTAGCCTTCAGGACGCGACATTTCTCGGGTCACCGACACGCGTCGTCAAGCAGGTCGGCATACGTGCGTCTTGACGACCCAGGACCTGAGGCGTACGCTATCCTGCACCCGACCAAGCACTGACAAAGACAAAGCCGGCGATGGGGGAGTGAAGCCATGTTCGCCTCCTTCGCGAGGCCGGATACAGCGAAGGACTCTTAGACGGCCCCCAGCTGCCGAACGAGGGTTGCTCGGCGGCGCAGTTCTTTCAGGATACCCGCCACGGTGTCCAATGCTCCGCGTCTCTTCGAGATGGCCGCGCAGCCTGCTTCTCGTGATTGCAGCCGCAAGTGCGCCGATCTCTTCGCCCGACGCACAACTAGCGGCAAATGGCGGAACGTTTGGTAGAGGACTGTTGCCGTCCCGTCGACATGAGGTGTTCCCTGAGCGCCAAATGGAGTGGAGCACGTACGGCGGCGACTACTGGAATCGGCGCTATTCGCCGCTCAACTCGATCAACGCCAGGAACGTCGGCCAGCTAGTCCCCCGGATGGTGTTCCAGACCGGAATCTCCAAGCTAGGCTCCTTCGAGAACACGCCGATCGTGGCCGACGGCATCATGTACGTGACCACACCTTACAACACCGCCATCGCGTACGATCTCAAGACCAAGAAGCAGCTCTGGCGCTACGAGCATAAACTCGGGACCACGATCTACTGCTGCGGCCCGAGCAACCGGGGCGTCGGCATCCACGGCCCGCACCTCTACATGGGCACCCTCGACGGCCGCCTAGTCGCGCTCAACCGGAAGGACGGGAGCGTGCTCTGGGACATCGAGGTCGGCGACCCGGCCCACGGCTATAGCATCACCCAGGCGCCGCTGGTCATCGGGGACAACGTGATCGTCGGCGCGTCTGGGGGCGAGTACGGGATCCGCGGGTACGTGACCGCGTACAACGCCGTCGACGGCAAGCAGGTCTGGCGGTGGTACTCGATCCCGGCACCCAAGGGCGATCCGACCTTCGATGACAAGGCCCCGAACGGCTGGTGGGGCACCTGGCCGGGGCAGACGCCCGACGGAGCCAATCTCCACCGGGACGTGGCCAAGGAGAAAGCGGACAGCGCCAAGTACGCCGATACCTGGTCGAACGGGGGTGGCGGCGTCTGGATGACCCCGGCCTACGACCCCGAGTCGAACACGATCTACGTCGCGGTGGGCAATCCCTCGCCTGACCTCGACGGCGGCGTACGGCCGGGTGACAATCTCTACACAGACTGCATCGTGGCCATCGACGCAACCGACGGGAAAACCAAATGGTATTACCAGACCGTCCCGCATGACGTGTGGGACCTAGACGCGGTCTCGCCGCCGGTGGTCACCAAGCTGGGCAACCAGAAGGTGGTGGTGCACGCCGGTAAGACCGCCTGGGTCTACGTACTCGACGCCGCGACCGGCAAGCTGGTGCGCCGGACCGACAACTTTACCCCGCAGGAGAACATGTTCGCCCTGCCGACTGAGAGGGGCACCCGGATGTTGCCGGGCGCGAACGGCGGCTCCGAGTGGTCGCCGATCTCGGTCGATCCCACCCTCAACTACGCATTCGTGGCCGGGCTGCACCAGCCGATGCACTACTTTACCCACACCGCGCCCTACGAGAAGGGCCGGCTCTGGCTGGGCTCGGCCTTCGTCGCGATCGCGGGCGAGGAGCAGTACGGGCTCTTCTCCGCCGTGAATCTCTCGACCGGCAAGATCGCCTGGCAGAACAAGGTGCCGCAGCCGATGATGGGCGGCGCTCTCTCGACGGCGGGCGGCCTCACGTTCACCGGTGAAGGGAACGGCAACTTCAACGCCTACGACTCGAAGAGCGGCAAGCCCCTGTGGCAGTTCAACGCGGGTGCGGGATGCAACTCGGCTCCGATGACCTTCGAGTTCGAGGGGGAGCAGCTCGTCGCCGTGGCGTGCGGTGGCAACTTCCAGATCAGCTACCCCCTAGGCGAGGCGGTGCTGGTCTTCGGGCTGTCCAGAGGATACACCCACTGCGCCGACCCCCCCGTGGACACCGTACGTTGAGGAGTTCCCGCTGGAGGGCCTGTACGGTCCCTGGAGTGGCAAACTGTCTGGCGGGGTTGTGACCGATGTACTGCAGGCGCAGGGATTCGTTGTTCGTCCTGGTGACAGCATAGGACGCTTGGAGTACTACCGAACTCGATTCCGAATGTTGGAGGGGGTGCCCCGGAGGCTTGAAGCGGAGCTAGCCCTCGCGGTGTCATTCCCCCATGACATAAGTGGAAGGCGGCCTCGTTTTCGTGTTTCGTCCGTCGCCTGCGAGAGGCCCAGGCGCGAAAATCAATGGGAAGAAGCCCTAACTGAAAAGGTTCAAGCACTAGTGGAGAGGATCGTTAGAGCAGTGGTGGACTCACTGACTCATGCTGGGGGGCGCAGCAGATGATGCCATCTACCTTAGCTGCTCGTTCCCTGTTGATCGTGCTCGTGGTGTGCGGCTGCCTCGCGGTGGGGGTCGTGAGCATACCGTACTTTACTGGTGAGCTTCGTCAGGACAGCTACTTCTCCGTTCTCTTCCTGCTCCTAAAGGCGTTCGGGACATTCCTTTCTTTGGTGGTCGGTTGGTGGCTATCTGCGGTGCGCTCCAGGACAATGGTCCTACGCAGCTATTTCCACGCGTCCCTAGTATTTGTAATTCTATGGGGTGTGTGGACTGTGCTCATGGTCGCGAAGTTTGCGTTCGGCACTGACGAGAGAGTTGAGGCTCTAATCGCGTTTCTTAGCAAGGTGCCGCCCCTGTCGGGTTTCCTGGTTGCTGCAGCACTCGGCGCACTGCTTTCTAATTCCCACCCTCCGGGAACTCCTGCCACCGCAACCACGGGTCCTTAACCGGCTGCTTTTAGCCGTACATCAGGGCGTCCCGGACGGGGTTGACCGCCCACGCTCTCGGAGCCGACCTGTGAACTCCGGTGATTTCGATGGGCTCGCCTATGCATCAACGTATGCTGGAAGCGTTGGCCCGCCGAGCGGTATTGACCAACTGCCCCCGATGCCCCCACTCCTGGACTGATGACCCCTGGATCTGCTCTGGCGGTCCGATGCGCGATTGCACACGGGTCGGCCCAGCAAGGAATTGCCGTAGTTTTGCCATAGTTTCTCCGGGCGAAACCGGGCAAACTACGGCAGGGGAGCGGTCACCGATGCTCGGTCAAGTGGTTGTTTCCCCAACAAGCTGTCCGAAACGGCTTCCCCGCGCCGGGGAACTCTGGATTAAAAGATGCTCTCCCGATCCCTGAGAAAGGCCCGACCTCACCTGATCCCATGTCAGCGCTCGCAATGCGGCGGAAGCCCCGCTGCGCGGGAGTGCAAACACCTTCTCCCCTCGAGCCCGTGCGATCGGGCGACGCAGCGGTCGCTCCTCAGCTAACGCGTGACACGGACCGTCACCAAGTATGACCTCCCGTTTGCACGTGACGGCGCGGCGGGCGCTCCGGAGACGGTGTAGGTCCCCTTCGACAGAGGTCGCCAGCTGAGAGGTGATTCACCTAGAAATGGCTTGCCCTCCGCCGCCGCCCTTCCTAACGGCGAATCAGCATTCAACGCCTGGCCGCGAAACACTGCGTCCCCACGCGAGGAAGTCGGCGAGGACCATATAATCCGAAGTCTAAAGTCCCTGTCGCGATCTTTCGCGCTGAGACCACAGCTGCTGTCGAGTTTGAGGATGGCCGTCATTGGAGACAGCTCCCTGATGGCAGCGCCCAAAGCTGCTAACGATACCTGGAACTGCCTGCGAAGGCGCAATGCGGTGCACGCATGGACCCAATCCCCTGGCTCCCAGGCGTTCGGACCGTTCTGCAGCTCGCGCAGGAAACGTGATAACGAATCACGTGGTATTAGTAGGTTGCTCGCAACGACATCGCATAGTCTCTCGCGGTCCGCATGCTCAACGTATACCCGTCCACGTGGCTGCGAAGCAACAACATCGTCGACGATCAAATGAGCGAGCTCATGAGCCAAAGTGAACCGGAGCCGAGTTCGCCTACTCGGCGAAGCAAACAATGACGAGTCGACTACGATTGCCATGCGCCCGGAGGCTCTTACGAGCATGGCTTCGCATGCGGTCAGCGAGCGCTCTACCACGTCTGCTCCTAGAGCCCGGGCGATCTTAAACGGGTCGACAGGCGGTTCCCGACCCGCTGTTATGGTACCGCAGCGAGCGATAACCCGCTCAACAACCTCACCTAGCGAGGCGGCTGTTCTGTTAGCCATTGGAGTGGTTCAGCACGACCTCAAAAGCCTGAATCAACGTTCGGAGCGCCGTGTCTGCAGCCCCACCCCTAAGCTCGACGAGAACGTCCTCCTCCTTGAGCTGTGCTATCTGCTGGTAGGGCCGGGCACCATACTTCTCGCCCATGATCTCGATCGCAAGCTCTCGCAGTTCCTGCGAGGTCCTGCGTTCCCGCTCGGCTGTGGGGAGCTTTGCCGAATTCAGCTGATACACTGCCCTAAAGTAGCGCGCGACCCTATCGGCCTCCTTAGATGCAACCGCGGGATGCACGAAGACATACATGCGCCAGAGGCGTTGGAATCGAGTAAGCTGTGCGTCAAGAAAGCCGCCGGTCAGGGCGTTGCCGCTCCGGCTTTCCGATTCCTCGAGCGGCATCGCGACACCGGAGCTGTCCACGACATGGACTCTGGCTACTTTCGAGTTCATCTTCTCGCTAGGGCAGTAGAGAAGCACAGAGCCTCGAGGCAACGCCAGCTCCGCCTCGATCTGCCGCTCCATGGCAAATCGCCCCGCCGGCTTGCGGTGCAATTCCGTGATAATCTTGGTCTGGACACTAGCGCTGTTGGCAAGATCATAGCCCACTTCTAGCGTCATACGATACAACTGCCTTGCTTGAATCATCTGCCCCAGGCGAGACGTAACTGGATTGCCGTCCCTGGCGAGCAGAGAGACCAGCTCATCATCGCCCATCTCTAAAAGCACGCCGGGATCGATCTCTGCTCCGCCCGCGAAGTAGGCGGGTACCTGCGAACCTTGACTCTCCTTGTACATACGCCTCAGCGACGCAGCCGCTTCTGGGGGCCGCCCAGCACTCGCAAGCTGGAGCAAGAACTCGGACTCCAGGAGTGCGCGCGACAGCATGGCGCTATGCGCGTCCTTCGCATGGTGAAATAAGGCGCACTCCGCGAGCGTGTATCGGAGATTCAGGATCTCCAGAATTTGGGTGGTTGCATCGTGTCGAAACTTCCCAGTCTTAAAGAGATTGATCGCGAAGCGCTTGCGGCCCGTCTCATCCTCCGCAAGCGTCATATAGTCAAAGATGCGGTCGTCGAAGTTATAGGAGAGACCGAGGTGGTAAAAGTCTCTGCGCAGGTAGTCAAGCAGATCCGCGCAGATTGTGTTGGCAACAATGTCCGCTCTGAAGACCTGATCCTTGGGGAGGCGATCGGTCGCATTGCGGTCTAGGACGCTTCGAGCACTGGCGAGAAGTCTGGCAGCGCCCATTTCCTTGACGATTGCGGCCACCTCGCCCGCACCTAGTAGTGGTTCGATTCGCTTCGGCTCGTCATGCTTTCCGAACAGGCCCACTTCGTCTTCGAGTGTATGGCCGAATGGCAGATGCCCGATGTCATGAAGGAGGGCTGCTAGACGTATGACTTCTCGATCTTCATCAGTGATGCCCGAACCGACGGCCGAACAGATCCGATCCGCCATTCCCATCGCGCCGAGACAGTGTTCAAAGCGCGAATGATTCGCGCCCGGATAGACGATATAAGTACCCCCAAGCTGGCGGATTTTACGCAAGCGCTGAAATACGGTGGTGTCGGTGATTGCCGCCTCGAGGGGGCTAATGGAAACAGAGCCGGTTACGGGCAGTCGAATCCTGGCATCGGAGGCCCGGCTTGGCTTGCGCGCGGGGAGAGCTGTAATGTCGGTAGGCTTCGTCGCGTCACTCCCGGTTGGTACGGAACCGGTAAGGTCGGTTGGTTGGGGCGCCCGCGGCGCTGCAAGGAGATCAGCTTGCTGCGCAGGCTGCTTAGAGCCGTCCTTGGCCATAACTCTCCCCGCTGCCGAGTATGCTAGGCGAACCTACTGCGGTGGGTGATCGCGCACAACAGAGGAGGCCCCGGGGCCAGGGGCCCAGGCGATGATCTCCTTGCTGGCACTACGAGCGCCGTTGCCGATCCGTCGAAGAGTGCCTAAAGGTAGCCCGGCGCCTACTCTCCTGGATCCCGCCACCCCACTCCGCCAGCCAGGAGTGCAAGAGGAGGCTTCCTGGTGCGCAACGCTCACGATGAATCTGGTCGAAGCACTCAGATGGTCGGATACTCAGCCTTCCTCACTTCTCCTCGGCGGAGCGGGAATCGCTGCGAGGCCACCATCTCGGTTGGCGTACTTGGGAGGAGATCAGGGCTACGCTTTGCCCGACACTGCTGCTCCCGGACACACTCGACCAGGCTATCGAGACCTGCCTTCGGGCCAAAAGTCGAAGCGTCGCTCGGTAGATGCTCATGCAACGCTTGAGCCTACCTCGGCAGGGGGGCCTTGTGAGTCCCCGCATCTGAAGATGCCGCCGCCGGCATCGGGGCAGAGTTGCGATTCACCACGGTGCTCGTCAGCGTCATGGTGCCGCCAGTGCCTCCGAAGTTCACGTTGAAGATGCCGCCGCCAGTGTTGCCAGCCGTGTTCCCGCTTACTGTGCTGTTACGTGCTGTGAGGGTGCCGCCGTTGTCGAGGCCGCCGCCGTTGAAATCAGCCGTGTTCCCGCTCACCACACTGTTGTTGAGCGTGAGAGTGCCGCCGTTGTTGGCGATGCCGCCCCCGCTGGAGCCAGGACCGGAGTTGTCGCTGACTGTGCTGCTATTGAGCGTGAGCGTACCACCGTTGTTGAAGATACCGCCGCCGAAGTCCCCACCAACCGTGTTCCCGCTCACCGTGCAGTTGGTGAGCGTGAGGGTGCCGGTGTTGATGATGCCATTACCGCCGTCCGTCGTGAACCCCCTGCTGACCGTGAGGTTCTTCACCGTCACCGTAGCCGGAGCGGCTACCGCGAGCACCTGGGCTGCATTGTTGCCGTTCACGGCCAGTGTATAGCTGGTGGGGCCGGTGATCTGGAGATTCTTGTTGATCGTGAGCGCCCCGAGTCCCGGGTCAAGCGTGATCGTGCAGCCCGTGGCGGGGGTGGCGCCTGGCGCGCACAGCGTGGAGCTGAACGTCACCGCGGCCCCGGCCGTGGCGTTGGTGATCGCCCACCGCAGCGTCCCGACCGAGCCGTCGTCGGCGAGGCTCGTAACCGTGACTGTGGAGATGCCGCCTTTGGCAAAGTCCGGTGCGGTGGGGGGCGCGTCCCCGCTGCAGGCGAGACCGAACGCGAGGACGATGGGGCGGGATGAGGCCAAGCGGCACGCCCCGCAGGCCCGCACGCAGGAGCGAGGGACGAGCCATAAATCCTCCAGAACGTAAGCGGCGCACGGCCGGCCGGCGCGGCGCACCCCATGGCCCTCGGACGCCGAGTGGAAGGGACGGTGACGGCGCAAGCCGGTCGAGGGCATAGCACGAGCAACTCGACGAACACCTTCGCAGTGAACTTCTGCCATGACGTGGGTGTGGTTCGGTGGCCGTCCTGGGAGCAACACTCTACGTCGTGCAGACCGTTCGGGTTGTAGTAGTCGTCATGGTTCACATCAAGCGTCGTCGGCAGCCACGGCAGCGGATCCGCGTACATCAGGTCATGATTGTCGTCCGAGACGTGGCCCCAATGCGACATGCGGAGCCGGTGCGGACACGAAGCCCTGGACGTGCATCAACTCGTGGATCATGGCGAACTCGAGCTAGCCGGGCCGGCTGGTGGGTGACCCCGCAAACACATTCGTGTCGCACGGCGGCGCGGCGCGCGGTGTGCCCTGCAGATACAGCGCGGCGACCTGGCCTGACAGCGTCGGAGGCCATGAGCCGCCACTGCAGGCGGCATTGCTCCCTCCGTCGTAATACACTGCGTAGATCTTGTGCGGTGCGATGAGGCCGGCAGCGCGAAGATCCTTTCGATCGTGTCGCGGAGCGTACGCTCTGGGTTTGGTCGCCAGCCTGCACCGACGAAAGCCGCTCACGACTTCCAGCTCTGCGCTTAACCATAACGAATGATCTTGTTCGCTTGTGGTACCGCGTACCACCCAAGGGGACGTTGAGCGCGACGATCCTCAGCCGACAGCTTTCGGTCGACTGCGCGCGGCTCCGTCGCCCGGGGATGGTCTAGATCGTCAACAGCCACCCCCCCTGTCCCCCGGGCAGTAGCCGATTGGCGGGGGTGGGCCGCCCGCGTCTATGACGGTGATCACAGCCGTGTCCCTCACGGCTTTGCTTCCGAGGTCAGGAGGCTGGAAAGACGCCTCGATGCGGGTGGTTCCCGCCGCCAAGCCCGTGACCGTCGCCGAAGCGCCGCTTGGAGTCACGGAAACGATCGGAAGGTCGAGGTATGTCCAGGTGACCGCGGGGCTGTTCACGGTCACACCGCTCACATCGGTGACCGTGGTCGTTAGCGTCGCGGGTGAGGTGCCGTCCGAAGGCACTTGGGCGGTGTGTGGCGACATCGTGAGGTGATACGCGCACGGTGTCTGAACGGTCGCCGTGAGGTTTGCGGGATCGACGGGCGGGCCGAACTGGACGTTTGTGCGATACGGGCAGCCTTTTTCCAGAACATTCACGAGCAAGCTCAGAGAACCCGTGCTCAGGTCGAACTTGATGCTCGCGTCGAGAGCTGCTTGGAAGAGGTCGCAGGCTTTCCCGACGCCGCATCCAACTTTGGCCACCGCCACCGCGAGCAAGCAGGCTGGTTGCAAACCGGGGGCCAGGGCCCCGCACTTGCTCGAAGCGAAGTCAAAGAACTTGATACCTGTCGCATCGTCCGCGGCACCGAGGAAGTCACAGACGGTCTTCACCGCGTCGGCGAAGGCGGGGCAGGCCTGGGCAGCTGTTTCGAGAATCCCGTCGGTCAGCGGGAGCGTGGTCGCGTACTGGCCGAGGGTCGGCGTGGGCACGGCGGTGAAGAAGCCGTCACCTCCGGTGAGGAGCAGCCAAAGCCCGTCGACACTCGCGGCGGTTACTGGACTCCCATCCGTCACGTGCGTGACGTTGAAGAAGACCGAAAGAGTGGTCGGTGTCGCGGCTGTCGCGGCCGCAACGGTCGACATCGCGCTCGGCCTGACGTTCGCGGTGGCGTTGGCAGAGAGCCCGCCGGCGCGAAGCGTGGGAATGGAGGCGGATGAGAACGGAAAGGTCGTAGAGCCCTCAGTGCCGTCCGCCAGGCGCATTTGGAGCGTCACGTTGCCAGCTCGGTACACGAACTGGAGAGTACTCCCGTCTCGGAGAGCCACGGACGTGGGTCGCCCGTCGGGTCCGAACTGGGCTTCGTCGTAGACATCGGGCGTATTGAGCGCGTAGATCCGGTAGCCGAGCACGGTCGCTGGAAGTCCGGCCGCATCCTTGGTGCCGAAGAAGCGGACATATTGCCCGTTTGGGCCGCCTGGCACGACGGCGAGCGTGGCATCAAGTGGGTTCGTGTAGACCGTGATCCCGCTCGCGATTGGCCGGGTAACGAGGGGGAGCGCGAGCGCTCCTTGCTCGATGCGGAACTTGATGGGCAATGCCTGCCCGTCTTTCAGGTTCACGGTACCGGCCGGCACGAGCTGGCCCGCCGTCGGCCGCAAAGCGTCGGCGTAGCCAAGCACCTGGCTCTGAATGGAAACCCGGATGCGGTAGGTCGTCCCGGCCTGGACGTCTCCAGCGCCCTGCCAGACGACCAGGTAGGGCTGGTCCGCGAGGTCGACGCGGCTACCGGTCCCACCCGACCCCAACCGGAAGGGCCCGAACGAGCGTCCTTGGCCCGTTCCGCCCACGC
>JACXTT010004714.1_pt1 | contig 20164 bp, 17 predicted proteins | sample 9270951 | NCBI WGS metagenome assembly JACXTT01 (sample SAMN15532306, study PRJNA645909) | rock metagenome | isolation source: weathered quartz diorite | place: Puerto Rico | collected 2017-06-21 | reverse complement strand
CAATGAGGGCCATCAAGGCCGCACAGCACTCTTTGAGGTTGTGGGGCGGGATGGAGGTGGCCATGCCCACCGCGATGCCCTGAGCGCCGTTCACCAAAAGATTGGGGAAACGAGTGGGCAGAACGAGGGGCTCTTCTTCGCTGCCGTCATAGTTGGGACCGAAGTCGACCGTGTCCTGATCGAGGTCGGACATCAGCTCGCTCGCAAGGCGGGAGAGACGGGCCTCGGTGTAACGCATGGCCGCTGGGCTATCGCCGTCGATGGAGCCAAAGTTACCCTGGCCGTCGACCAGCACGTGGCGCAGCGAGAAGGGCTGGGCCATACGAACCAAGGTGTCGTACACGGCGGAATCGCCGTGAGGATGATACTTACCGATCACATTACCGACGGTGCGGGCGGACTTCTTATAGGCCCGATTCCAATCGTTGCCTTCCTGCTTCATGGCGAAGAGGACGCGGCGATGCACGGGCTTCAGGCCATCCCGAACATCCGGGAGGGCGCGACCCACAATGACGGACATGGCGTAGTCCAAATAGGACTTCCGCATCTCCTTTTCAATTTCTAACGGCTCAATACGGCTCATGGCACTTCCAATGTTCTACGTGGAACCTAAAGACGGAGGAGGGGCGATTGTTCCATGTGGAACACATCAGATATCGATGTTCTCCGCCAGGAGGGCGTTGCCTTCGATAAAGCGGCGTCGGGGTTCTACCGCATCACCCATGAGGATCGTGAAGATCTCATCAGCTTCCACAGCGTCATCCACCCGGATCTGCATGAAGGTGCGGCGCTCGGGATCCATGGTCGTTTCCCAAAGCTGCTCGGGGTTCATTTCACCGAGACCCTTGTATCGCTGAATACTGAGGCCGCGCTTTCCCTCTTCCATCACAGTCGTGAGGAGCGTCTCAGGATCGCTGAAGGTCATTTCCTTTTCGAGTTTCGCGGGGGTATCGCTGGGCTCGTCCTCCTCATCTTTGGCGGCAGCCTTTTCAGCCTTCAGACGGCGAAGCTTCAGCTCCCCGCCAATGAAGGCGGCGAGGTCGTGCTTAAGGGCAGCGAGGCGGCGGAACTCATGCCAGTGCGCCACGTGATTATCCATCCACAGAGTGATGGGACGGCTCATGTGGATACGGACGAGGCGCAAGCGGTGGATGGCAGGAATCTGCTCGCCTTCAATCTCGCTAGCCTCGGTGCTTTCAATTTCGCATTTGCCGAGGCCCGCCTTTTCGAGGCGTTGGGCCAGTTCCACCAGGCCGGGGGCTGTAAGGAAGCGCTCGGCATCCAGGAGGCCATATTCCAAGAGGGCATCCACCAAGGGCTTGGCGTAGCCACGCCGATCGAGCTTGGCGTAGAGTTGGCCGACTTCGCCCCACTTCTTCAACTCGCGTACGAGGGTCGCGCCCTTGTGCTCGTCCCCATTCGGCAGGGTGAGCACCCAGCCATCCAGGGCCTTCTGGAAGAGGAACTCTTCAAGAGAGCGCTCATCCTTGAGGTAGCGTTCGGTCTTGCCCTTCTTGACTTTGTAGAGGGGGGGTTGGGCGATGTAGAGGTGCCCACGCTCCACCAACTCCGGCATCTGCCGATAGAAGAAGGTGAGGAGCAGGGTGCGGATGTGGCTGCCGTCCACGTCGGCGTCGGTCATCAGGATGATCTTGTGGTAGCGGAGGTTCTCGACCTTGAACTCTTCCTTGCCAATGCCGGTACCCAGCGCCTGGATGAGAATGCGCAGTTCGTTGTGGCCCAAGATCTTGTCGAAGCGGGCTTTCTCGACGTTCAGGACCTTGCCCTTGAGGGGCAGGATGGCCTGGTTGGCGCGGTTTCGGCCCTGTTTGGCCGAGCCGCCTGCGGAATCGCCCTCGACGATGTAGAGCTCTGAAAGGGCGGGATCGCGTTCCTGGCAGTCCGCCAGTTTGCCGGGCAGGCCACCGCCATCTAAGGCGCCTTTACGGCGCGTCAACTCGCGGGCCTTGCGAGCCGCCTCGCGGGCGCGGGCGGCTTCGATGGCCTTTTCCAGGATGGCCTTGGCCTCTCGGGGATTCTCTTCAAAGAAAGTGGTGAGCTTGTCGTAAACGATGGTCTGAACGATGCCCTTCACTTCCGAGGAGACGAGCTTATCCTTCGTCTGGCTGGAAAATTTGGGATCAGGGACCTTAGCGGAGATAACCGCCGTCAGTCCTTCACGAACATCCTCGCCCGAGAGGGTCACTTTGGCGCTCTTGAGCAGGTTGTTCTTCTCGGCGTAGGTGTTGATCACGCGCGTCATGGCCGCGCGGAAGCCCTCGAGGTGGGCGCCGCCGTCGCGGTTGCGGATGTTGTTCGTGAAGCAGTAGAGCGTCTCCTGGTAGGAGTCGTTCCACTGAAGGGCCACTTCCACTGTGGTGTCCTGCTTCTCGTCCTTGATGTAGATGGGTGGCTTGTGGAGGGCCGTCTTGTTGCGGTTCAGATGCTCCACGAAGGCGCTGATGCCACCGGCGTTCATGAAGTCGTGGGTGTCGCCCGTGCGCTCGTCCGTGATGCGGATGTGCACACCCTGATTGAGGTAGCTCAGCTCGCGCAGGCGCTGGCTGAGCGTCTCGAAGCTGAAGTTGAGGACGTTGTTGAAGATTGTCGTGTCGGGCTTGAAGCGCACCCGGGTGCCCTGCTTGGCGGTGGGGCCCACAATGGCGAGGGGCTTATCCGCCTTGCCGCGGGTGAAGGTCATGCCGTGCTCTTTGCCGTCCTTCCAAACAGTGAGCCAGAGCTTCTCAGAAAGCGCGTTAACACAAGAGACACCGACGCCATGGAGACCGCCGGAGACTTTGTACGCGTTTTTGCCCTCGGTGCTCGTGTTATCGAACTTACCGCCGGCGTGCAGCACGGTCATGATCACTTCGGCGGCGGAGCGGCCCTCTTCCTTGTGGATATCCACAGGAATGCCGCGGCCGTTGTCTTCCACTGAGCAGCAGCCATCTGTGTGGAGAATGACGTCCACGCGCGTGCAATAGCCCGCCAGCGCTTCGTCAATGGAGTTGTCCACCACCTCGTAGACCATGTGGTGCAAACCACTGCCGTCATCGGTATCGCCAATGTACATCCCAGGCCGCTTTCGGACGGCCTCAAGGTCTCTCAGGACGGTGATGTTATCGGCGGTGTAGGCGGCGCTGGCGGAGGATTCCGGGGTCAGGGTGCGTGCGGCTTCTTCGGACATCAAATCTCACAGGTGCTATGGAACAGGGTCGGGCCGCTTTGATTAAGCGGTGGCCGAATTGGCGAAGCGAACGGGCATGAGGATGTAGCGGAAGGTGAAATCCTCGATGCTCGGGGAGCTGAAGACCCCCTGGCCCACTTCGTCTTTGAACTGGTAAATGACTTCCTCGCCCTGCAGCCGATCCAGCAGCTCAGTGAGGTAGTCGATGTTGAAGGCGAGCTCGAAGGCCTTCTCTTCGCCTGTAAAAGGCAGCGTGCCTTGGTTCACGCCTTCATCCGGGTGCTGGAAGAGCACCTTCAGATTGGGGAACTCGAAGAAGAGGCGGACGTTCTTGTTGTAGTCGTCCTTCTTCAAGCCCACGAAGCGCAGCGTCTTCTGAAAGCCTTCACGATCGATGATCACGCGCTTGGGCAGATCCGAAGGCAACACCTTTTCGTAGGCGGGGAAGGCCCCGCTCACGAGGCGGGTGCTGAACTTAAGACCGGGCTGATCAAGGAAGAGCGTGGAGCTATCCCAGGTGAGATGCACTTCACCCTCATCCGCAAGCAGCGTGGGAAAGAGATCCAGCGCGCGCTTGGGGACGATAAGACGGACTTCATCCTTCAACTGCGTTTCGCAGGGCACTTCGGCCACAGCCAAACGGAAGCCGTCGGTGCTCACGATGCGGATGGACGTCTTCGTGAGGTGCATGAGCACGGCGCTGAGCGTCGGCTTCGTTGCGTCCTTGCTCACAGCGACGGATGCGAGGTGGATGGCGCGCTTCAACCGGGAGACAGGGAGCGTGACTCGCGCCAAATCGGCGCCCGGCTTGGGAAGCTCAGGGAAACCTTCTCCGGGTTGGAGGTTGTGCTCCGAGTTCATGCCCTTGGCGCGGAGCCATAGCCGATGCGTGTTATCGGGGACTTCTACAGAAAGCACACCTTCCGGGAAGGCCTTCACGGTTTCGATGAACTTCTTCCCAGGAACAGCGAGGGTTTTCTCACCTTGACCTTCCACAGGAATGGAAGCCTCGAAGGCCAGTTCCATATCCGTGGCGCGGAGGCGGAGCTCCTTGGGCTTCACTTCCATCAGCAGATGCTGAAGGATGGGCAACGTCACGCGCCGGTCGAGAGCGTGTTTCAGGATTCCGAGGGTGCGGTCCAGCCTCTCCTTGGATACCTGGAATTGAAGATTCATATCTTCCCCTGCTGGTGATGATGATGAAGGGCCTTCGGAGGCTGTGGACTGAGGCATGAAAGCCCTATTCTACCTGAGGTTCCTACCCTGGAGGAGGCTGTTGATCGAGGGCTTATCCCCCGTGCATTTCCCCGTTGAGGAAGCCACTGGTCAAGGCCCGGATATCGAATCCTCAACATCGGGGATCTTGAAACCACAGCCCCTATGGATAGATCACCTAAGAACAACAAAATCAGTGAATACTATTCAGCAAGGATTCGACTTTCTTGTGGAAATCGGGATCTTTGCGCATGCGCTCCCTGACGGAATCGATGGCATTCATGACTGTGCTGTAGTGCATGTCGAAGCTTTTCCCGATGGCGGGATAACTCGCTGCGGCAAGCTCTCTTGCGAGATACATGGCGACCTGACGCGGGAGCAAAATGCTTTGCTGCCGTGACTTCTTCTTCATCAAGTCCTGAAAGGGAACGCTGAAGGTCTCGGCCGTCATCCGGTAGATGCGCTCGATGGGGATACTGGCCGTCGCCTCATCTCCGGTTTGGCCTTGGAAGGCAGCGTGGGCTACTTCTAGGCCCACAGGAACCCCAAGGAAGCTGGCCTGGAAGATCACGCGGTTAAGGAGGCCTTCCAGGTCGCGCACACTGCCTTTGGCTTTATGGGCGATGAAGGTGATGACGTCAGGAGGAACCGGCGGGAGATCCGCGAAATCGGGCTCTTCCAGCTTTTTGGTGAGGATGGCGACGCGGGTTTCAAAATCCGGAGGCTGAATATCCGCCGTAAGTCCCCATTTGAACCGGGTTTTCAAGCGGTCATGAAGGCCTTCCAGTTTTTCCGGCGGCTTGTCTGAGGTGATGACGATTTGTTTGCCGTGCTGAAGGAGGTACTCAAGGATGTAGAAGATCTCTTCCTGGGTGCGCTCCATCTTCCCAAGGGCTTGCACATCATCCAGAAGGAGAAGGTCGTTCTGTTGGTACTTGCTGCGCAGCGGCTGCGTATCGCGCTTGGCGATGGCCGTGGTGACCTCATGGAAGAAAGCATCCACCTTGAGGTAGGCCACCTTGAGGCCGGGCATATGCGCTTCCATGCCCTTGCCGATGCCGATCATGAGGTGGGTCTTGCCAAGGCCCGCGCCACCATAGATGAAGAAGGGATTCATGCTGATGGCGCCGTTGTTCCCGCGCCCGCGGCTGTCCACCACTGCTTTTGCGGCGGCGAAGGCCAATTGGCTTCCAGGGCCCACCACAAAGCGATCCAGGGTGTAGCGGTGGAAGAGGGTGGGAAAGGCGGAGCTTCCAGCTCCAGGCAGCTCAACAGCAGCGCCTTCCCGCTTGGCGGGGCGCGTAACGACAGTAGGAGCGGCATGCCCCAACTGGAAGACCAACTCGAGATCTTCTAGGCCAGCTTGGACGAGGGCGTCGTGAAACTCCTCCGCGAGCTGCTGCTCGATCCACAACTTGGCCGCGGCGCTGGCCACGCGGACCGTCAGGCGGTTCTCCTCACACTCCAAGGCCTCACATGGATCCACCCACTCGCGGAAGCTGGCATCGGAAAGCCGATCGAGCAATCCCTTGCGGATGCGTTCCCAGAGGGCCTGGGCATTGGCTGCAGACATGAATCGGGCCCAAAAAGAGGAACGTGGACATGGGGGTTCGTGCGCTAGGGGTCGAGCGGCGTGGGGAACCCGGTAAATGGAGGGACTCCAAGTCTACCCCCGGCGGCCTTTCATGGAAGAGGCATTCCACCCTTGAGTCCTACGAGTGTTGCTGGTAGCCTCGAAGGTTCGCCCGCATAGCTCGCGGGCCCAAGGTGGAACCATGAAACGCACCTTCCAGCCCAACAACCGTCGTCGCGCCAAGACCCACGGTTTCCTCTCCCGCATGAAGACCAAGAATGGCCGTCTGGTGCTGAAGCGCCGGCGTGCCAAGGGCCGCCACGTCCTCGCCCTCTAAGGCGACGACTACGCCTGTGGCCTTCCGAGGCCGCTTTCGCCCTGCGCGGCACGCTGATCATGTCGTGCCAGCGGTTCAGCCCAAGAGCCTTCTTGGGTCGGCGGAGGCCGTGGACATCCGGATTTGGCGTCGCGACGCAACAGGAGAGCACCTCCTTCTTGCGCATGCCCCCAAGCGCACCGGCAATGCTGTACTGCGCAACCGCTTTCGCCGCCGAACCCGCATGGCCTTCTTCCAGGTCCTGGGTGAAATCACGCCCTCGCTGCCTCTCGTTGTGTGGGTGAGGCCGAGCCGGCAGGCCCCCCTGGGTTGTCGTATCCCTTTTGATCTCCTTGTGGGCCAGATTCGTCTGGCCCTTTCCCGTTTCCAGGCCAGGCAGGCATGAACCAGCAACGTAATTTCATTCTCTTTATCGTGGCCAGCATTGGGCTTCTGGGTTTGTCCAGCTGGATGAACCAGAAGTACGCGCCCAAACCCGCGCCTAAGCCGGCGATGGTGCAGCAGCAGACTGCCAGCGCGCCTTTATCCGACGCCAACAAGCCGGCTGCGGAGGTTCGTAGCAAAGGGGAAACCCTTCTGGAAACGGGGTCTTCCGACCTGGATTTGAGCTTTGATAAGGCCACAGGTGCGCTGCGCCAAGCCACTTGGAAGGCGGATGCCACACCCTTCTTCCCGGCCTCTTTCCAGGGTTTGGGCGCGGTCATGGCGACGACCTTCGATCGGGTCCACCGCGATACCACCCCCACGGATACCCTGCTTCACTTTGAAAATGCCCAAGGAGATCGCCTGACCTGGCGCATCCCCAACAAGGGGCTCGTGCTTGGCCTCTCCTGGACCACCCAGCGGGGCACCCACATCCAAGCCATGCCTCTGCCTTCCCAACTGGAAGATCTCAAGGGCCTGGAAGCAGGTCGCGTGCTTACCCTCACCGAGAAGGAGCTGAAGAGCACCACTTGGTCCAGCATGCTGAAGGATCCCTTCTTTAGCTTCCTGGGCGCCAAGCGCTCCACCTTGCCCCAACCTCAAGAGCGTCTAGGCATGGATGCCGGCATCGAGAAGAACGGCAACCAGTCCCATCAGTACTTCGCCGCCCTCTGGAAGCTGCCCCGCGCCCCCGAGCGGGATCAGGCGGGCCTCCACTTGGCCCCCACGGAAGGAAAGCTTGAAGCGAACCTTTACCTCGGTCCCAAGGTCGTCTCTTCCCTGGCGGCTTTCGAAGCGCCCTATACCCGCGTGGTGGACTTCGGCTTCTTCGGCGCCGTTGCCAAGCTCTTTTTCTGGGTGCTGAATGGTCTCCACAAGGTGCTCGGCAATTGGGGCTGGGCCATCGTCGTCTTCTCGTTGCTGATCCGCTTCGCCCTCTGGCCGGTGAACACCAAGCAGATCGTGGGTTCGCTACGGATGAAGGAGTTCGAACCCCATCAGAAGGCATTGCAGGCCAAGTACGAGAAGTACGGCTCGGACATGACGAAGAAGGCTGAGATGCAGAAGGAGCTCATGGAGCTCTACAAGAAGAATGGCTACAACCCCATGGGTGGCTGTCTTCCCCTGCTCCTTCAGATGCCCGTCTTTATGGCCCTGTGGTCTATGCTCAGCAACGTCTTCGAGCTGCGCCATGCGCCCTGGGTCTTCTGGATTAAGGACCTCAGCGCCAAGGATCCCTACCTCGTCCTTCCCGGCCTTTTGATCCTCAGCATGGTGGGCTCTTCTCAGCTCACGCCGACCGTGGGTGATCCTGCCCAAGCCAAGATGATGAAGGTCATGATGCCCATCATGATGGGTCTCATTTTCTGGCAGATGGCCGCGGGCCTCGGCCTCTACTACCTGGTCTTCAATTTGGTCCACCTCACCCAAACTTGGTGGACCATCAAGAACTACGTTCCCCAACCCGTGAAGGTGTGACGTGGCAAAGCGCGGCGTGAAGTTAGAGGATCTGCCCGGGCTCGTCTCGGAATGGGGCGCAAAGCTCGGCCTTCAGCTGGAAGCGGCCTTCGCGCCATCTGGAAATGAAGGGCTCTTCCCCAACCGGCTCCTCATCACGGGGCCCGATGTGGAGCACCTCTTGGCAGAGCGGGGGCAGCCTCTGGATGCCCTTCAGCACCTTCTCCAAGAAGCTCAGCACGAGCGTGACGAAGCGAAGCAGGTGTGGGTGGACGCCAACGGCATCCGCCTCTTCCGCATGAAGGAAGTGATCGCCATGGCTGGCATGGCCGCGACGAAGGCCCGCGAACTCGGCAGCTACACCTTTGGCGCCATGAGCCCCCGCGAACGCCGCTGGATCCATCTCACCATCGCTGATCTTGGTGAGGATCTCGGCACCGAAAGCGAAGGCACGGGACACTTCAAGCCCGTCAAGGTCATCAAAAAGGCCTAAGGCCGTGACCCGGCCCATCGTCGCCCCCGCCACCCCTTTGCTGCCCGCTGCGGTGGCGATTCTAAGGGTGTCGGGGGCGAACCTTGCTCAGATCCTTGCGCCCCTTGTGGCGTTGCCTGAGGCAGGCACTGCACGGGTGCGGACGCTGCGATGGGAAGGGTTTCAAGAGCGGGCCCTCGTGCTTTTTTTCGCCGCGCCCCACAGCTACACAGGGGAGGACGTGGTGGAGTTCCAGGTCCATGGCCACCCCCTGCTGGTACGTCGGCTCTTAGCTCACCTAGGTACTCTGGGCATTCATTTGGCCGAACCTGGAGAGTTCACCCGCCGGGCGCTGCTAAATGGGAAGCAGGGCTTATTGGAGGTGGAGGCCCTTCGAGATCTTATGTCGGCGGAGACCGATCAGCAGATCCGTCAGGCCCAAGCCCGAGCGGGGGCTGTACCTGCTTGGATTCGGCAGGCGCAGGCCACACTGACGCCCTGGATCGCCCGAGCCGAAGCCACCGTGGATTATGGCGAGGAAGAGGGGCTTTATTTGGATATCGACGCCCTAAAGAGAGACATAGAACCACTTCTGGAAGTGTTCCATGTGGAACGTAGGCGCGCGAAGGCGGCGGGATGGCTACGTGCCGGCATTCGACTAGCCCTTGTGGGACGACCTAATGCGGGCAAGAGCACGCTCTACAATGCCCTGGCTGGAGAGGATCGCGCCATTGTGACCGACGTGCCTGGCACCACTCGGGACGTGTTGGAGGTGGCCTGTGAATGGCGAGGCCTCCCGTTGAGGCTTTTTGATACGGCCGGTCTTCGGGGAACAGAGGATCCCGTGGAACGCTTGGGGGTGGCTCGGGTGGAGGGTGTGTTGGCGCAGGTGGACCTGATTCTGCACCTCATCCCGGCCGCAGATGGCGAGGCTGATCCAGAGGTAATGGCGGCTTTGGCTCCCTATCGGGATCAGGTGCTCGAGGTGCGTACCCAGGCGGATGAAGCGCCAGGCGAAGGGTTGAGGATCTCTGCGGCACATGGAGATCTCGATGCACTAGAGCAAGCATTGAAGGTGCGGTTTTTGGAAGGGCAACGGACAGAGGCGCTCATGGGTGCCTTGGCTTCCACCCGTCAACTAGGGCTATTGGAGGATCTGTTGGATCAAACGGAATCCATCAGCTCTCTTCACTCCCATGCTCCGCCGGAGGTGGTGGCTTCGCTCCTTCAAGGGGCTTGGGGATTGCTGAAAGCGATCACGGGGGAAGATCGGGCGGAGTCGGCTTTGGATCAGATGTTCAGCGGATTCTGCCTGGGCAAGTAGACTGGTGGGATGCGTTCCGAATTTGAAGCGGTGATCGGTCTAGAAGTCCACGTCCAGCTGAGGACGCGGTCCAAGATGTTCTGCGGCTGCCTAAATCTTTACGGTGCTCAGCCCAATAGCCTCACCTGCCCCATCTGTCTCGGGTTGCCAGGCGCCTTACCGGCGCTGAATGCCGAAGCGGTGCGCATGGGCTTGGCCCTCGGGCTTGCCTTGGATGCCCAGATCTCGCCGTCGTCGACGTTCTATCGCAAGCAGTACTTTTACGCCGACCTTCCTAAGGGCTATCAGATTACCCAAGGCCCGGTGGCGCTGGTCCAAGAGGGCCACCTAGTGATCCCTGGCGATCCGACCGTACGTGGCGGCGAAGGCCTTCAGCGGGTGCGCATCGAGCGCGCCCATTTGGAGGAGGACGCGGGGAAAAACTCCCACGACCTTTCCCCCAACGCGAGTTTGGTGGATTTGAATCGAGCTGGGGTGCCTCTTCTTGAGATCGTGGGTGCGCCTGATTTGAGAAGCCCCCAAGAGGCCTTTGACTACCTCAAGGCGCTGCACCGTCTCGTGGTCTTTTTGGGGATTTGCGACGGGAATATGGAAGAAGGCTCCTTCCGTTGCGATGCCAATGTGAGCGTGCGCCACCGCGGAGAAGAGACCTTCGGCACTCGGGTGGAGGTCAAGAATCTCAATAGCTTCCGGTTCGTGAAGCAGGCTTTGGAATATGAGGTCGAGCGGCATATTCAACAGTTGGAAGCGGGGGGATCCATCCAGCAGGAAACCCGAGGCTGGGACGCCCAAAAGGGTGAGACCCGCGCTCAGCGTGCGAAGGAAGGGGCCCGAGACTACCGCTATTTCCCCGAACCCGACCTGCCAGCTCTCGTGGTGGCGGAATCGGAGATCGCGGAAGTGAAGGCGAGCCTCCCTGAATTGCCGCAGGCTCGGGAGCAACGCTTTCAAACCCAGTTAGGCCTGAGCGCCTTTGAAGCGACAACACTCCTTCAGACCACCGCCTTCGCCGATTACTTCGAGGCTGTCTTGAAGCATGGGGTCTCCGCCAAGGTCACCGCCAATTGGCTCTTGGGAGAAGTCAGTCGGCTCCTCAATGAGCGGGGTTTGGAGCTCGCGGGCCTTCAGATCCGCGCGGAATCCATGGCCGAGCTCGTCCAGCTCGTGGAATCAGGCACCATCAATCTGGCCACCGCCAAGGAGCAGGTCTTTCCCGCGATGGTCGCTGGCGAGGCGCACCCCAAAGCCTTTGTGGCCGCGAAGGGACTGGCACAGGTGAGCGACCGCCATGCCCTTGCCGGGCTCGTGGCGGAGGTGTTGGCCGCCCATCCGACGCAGGTGGGACAGGTCAAGGCTGGCCAGGAGAAGCTCAAAGGATTCCTGGTGGGCCAGATCATGAAGGCTGGACAAGGCAAGGTGAACCCGCAGTTGATTCAAGAGTTGCTGGCCGAGGCGTTGGAAAAGGTCTAGGATCCAAGCACTGGAGGCTCTGGAATGACGGAACTGCCTGAGGGCCTTCAAGGATACGTCGCCGGTGTGGGGCGCGTGTGCTCCCGCTGCGGGGTTCGGGTGGTGGAAGCAGTCGTTGAGGACGCCCCCTACCTCTGCCCCCGCTGCGCGCCGGAGGATCACACGCCCGAAGATGCGCTGACCCGGGCCGCCCTGCTGGATTCCGAAGCCGATGCCCCCATGCCGGATCGTGGACCCACCGGGTGGCGGGTGGTGGTTCTCATCCTCGTGGCGGTCGGAGCGCTGGCCTTCGTCTTCTGGAAGTGACGATTGGAAATCGGCGGTCGATAAGCTGGCGGAAGGAGTTCGCAAGATGTCCAAGCGACCGTGGGGACCGACGACGACCGCCATCCATGCTGGCCGGCAGCATAACCCCACGCGGGCGGTCGCCACGCCCATCTTTCAGACCGCGGTCTTCGAGCTGAAGGAGAACAAGGAGGGCGCCGAGTTCGCGTCGAGTATCGAGCCGCCCTATTTCTACACCCGCTGGGGGAACCCCAATGCGAGCGAGGTGGAGGCCTGCCTTGCGGGCCTAGAAGGCGCCGAGCGCGCGCTGGTGGCCGCTTCGGGCATGGCGGCCTTCGCCCTCGTATTCGAGGCGCATCTTCGTTCCGGCGATCATCTGGTGGCTCCCGCTGCCCTCTATCTCGGCACCGAGCAGCTCATCCGTCGCTGGATGGCGGATCGAGGGCTCCAGGTGACGTGGGTGCAGGACACCCTGGATCTCGCAGAGTGGGAAGCGGCCCTCAGGCCGGAAACCCGCATGATTTGGGTGGAGACCCCCTCCAATCCGACCCTTGCCATCACGGATCTCGCGGCCATCGCTCAACTCGGGAAGAAGCATGGCGTTCGCACGGTGGCGGATAACACCTTCCCCAGCCCCATCCTGACCCGTCCCATCGAATTGGGTATCGATCTGAGCGTTTCCAGTGCCACCAAGTACTTGGCGGGGCACAGCGACGTGGTCGCGGGCGTCATCGCAGGTCGGGAGGCAGACGTGGTGGCCTGTTGGCAGGTGGCCAAGCTCCATGGGCCCACCTTGGATCCCTTTGCCTGCTGGCTTCTGCACCGCGGTCTTAAGACCCTGGCTCTTCGAGTGAGGCGAGCCTCGGACAATGCCCAGGCGCTCGCGCAATGGCTGCTCTGGCAGCCGCAGGTCTCCCGTGTCGACTACCCTGGCCTGCCGAAGCATCCCGGCCATGAGGTTGCCAATAAGCAGATGAAGGGGGGCTTTGGGGCCATGCTGTCTCTGGAGCTGGCGGGCGGTTTGGAGGCCGGTGCCAAGTTCTGTGAGGCCCTTGAGCTCATCACCCGGGGCGTGTCGTTGGGCGGGGTGGAAAGCCTGATCCAGCATCCCGCCTCCATGAGCCATCTGCGCACCCCGGCTGAAGTGAAAGCGGCTTTGGGCATCACCGACGGCCTGTTGCGCTTCTCGGTGGGGATCGAGGATCTGCCAGATCTGCAGGCCGATCTGGAACGGGGCTTCGAAGCCGCCAGTCGGGGATAATGGAGGCATGCGCCTCATCCTCAACGGCGAAGCCCGTGACACCCCTACCCTGGCGACCCTGGCTGACCTATCTGCCTGGTTGGAACTCCCTTCCTTCGGGAGCGCTATCGAGTTGAACGGCGAGGTGATTCGGCGCCCCCAACACGCGACAACCCCCCTCAGGGAGGGGGATTGTTTGGAGATCGTGCGTTTGGTGGGTGGCGGCTAATCAGTTAATGGCCAGGGTCCAATTGGCCGTACCGTTGCTGTAGGCCCGGAAGGGGTCTACCCGGACACGGACCAGGTAAGTGCCTGCGGGAAGGGCATTGCCGCCTCCGTAGGTCAGCACGCCGTTGGTGGTGCTGGTGGCGACGGTCTGCTCGTAGAGTCCGAATGTATCGAGCAATTCCAGCACGAGGCCCGGCGAAGTCGTGGTGACCGTGATCGTGCGAGGACCGGTGCTGGCCTGAACAAAGCGGAAGCTCTGGGCCTGGTTGCGGTCGAAGGCGATGCCGCTCGCGTAGACCGGGAAGCTGCCGGGCGTGCTGCTCAAAGGAACCGAGATGTTGGTCCAAAGCGCGGTGCCGGCGAAGTAGCCGGAGGTGGGGTTGGGCACGTCTTCCAGGGCGACTTCGTTGAGGATGTTATTCCAAGTGGCGCTGCCAGAGCCGTAGGTATCCCTTAGCCCGACGAGGAAGGTGGGAAGGCAGGTGAGCGATCCGTTGGCGAAGGCGCCTGAGGCCGTGATGGTGTTATTCCAAAGGGCTTGAAGGCCCGTGGCGTTGGCTCCGAGGATGTTATTCCAGATGCCCCAAGTGCTGATGGCGACGGAGCCGGGATAGAACTCGCCCTGCCCGGCCACGCGACTGTACTGAGTGTGGCTCGTGAGGCTGAAGCTGCTGATCGCAGGGCTGCCTCCTGAGGTGATGTAACTGTCCTGGATCAGTTGGGGATTGAGATCGCCATTGAGTTTGCGGAAGGCGCCAGAGAGGAAATCGCAGAAGCCTGCCTGGAAGGCGAGGGAAGCTTCGCTTTGCACGCTGCGGTCGTTGGCGCCGTTGTCGTTATCGTTGCGGATGACGGATTGGGGCGTCGTTCCGGCGCCGGTCTCGGGGTAGCTTCGGGGCGCGAACAGCTGATGTGCATAGGCCTGCACGAGGAGCCCGTCGTCGTTCAGGTCGTCATTGGCATTGGGAACGACGGCATTGTTGCCTGCGATCTGAAGGGTGAAGACAGCGCGGCCGTCTTTGAGAAGCACGCCGCCAGCGGTTTTGATCTCCACCACAGGAAGGTCGGAAGTGTTCGAACTCGTGGTGAAAAAGGCGTGGAGGTTGGGAAGCTTGAGGGCCGGTTCCGCGCTGTGGACGCCCAGGGCGTAGGTCACCATCTGATCGGCAGCATTGAAGGCGGCGGCGCGGCGTTGGGAATCTTGGACCGCAGTGACCGTCAGCGTGCCGTTGGAGGACGTGACGGTGCTGCTGCTGACGTTCACATCGGGGAAGGCGTCAAAGGCGGTGGTGTCCGCGAAGCTGGCGGGCCGGGAGCCGTTCTTCACGCTTCCCCGCATCACGGGCTCGGTGCTTGAGGCACCCGGGATCTCCACCGCCGCGTAGATGATTGCGTAAATGGAACGGCCGGAAGGAATCGACGCGAAGGCGCTGCCGCTGGCGCCCAGATAGCCTGAAGCGATGACGGCGTTCGTGTTGGCATCCAGTACTTGGGCGAAGCCGTAGCGAATGGGCTTCACGGTCACCGTAGAAGTGGCAGGGTCCAGGTCTTGATAATTCCCCTGCACGGTGACCGTGACATCGCTACTGTTGCCATCCGCGGCAGGGCCAGCTCCGGTGCAGGCCAAGGCAAATGGGAGGAGTGCCAAAGGGATAAAAGACTGAAGACGCATCACAAGCTCCAGATGAACACCGAAGAACAGCGAGGGCCGTGCCATCAGGCCAAGCGCTGCCAGCTGCCTTCTGGAAAGCGGGCCTCGCTGCGGATGGCCCAGGAAGCGGGTAAAGCCAGTGATGGCGCGGGTCCGCCGGCGGGCCGGGCGCTTTGAAAGCGGTGGAATTCATCCACGAGGCCCTGTTCTAGGAGGGCGCTGGCTAAGGTAGGCCCGCCCTCCACAAGGAGCCGACCCACGCCGCGAGCCGCAAGCTCATGCAACAAGTGTCGCAGGCTGCAACCCTGATCACTCGGGGGAAGGAGCAGATCCTCGACCCCTCGGAGGAGAGGCGCGTCTACCGTGAGGGCCCTCAAGGCTGGTTGTCCTTGGACAGGAGACCAGATGCGTGCGGTGCTCGGCACCCGGGCCTGAGGGTCCAAGACCACCCGCCGGAAGACGCGGTGGGGGGTAGTTGGGGCGGGCCAGCGGTCCGTAAGTTGGGGATCGTCCACGGTCACCGTATTGCGGCCCACCAGGATGGCGTCAGAGGCTCGGCGTAGAGCATGGGCCAGCCGCTGAACTTCCGGGGGCGTGATGTCGGTGCGGGTTCCGACGGGTCCAAGGGCACCGTCGGCTCCCAAGGCCAGCTTAAGGGTCACCCAGGGCAGGCCTGTTCGAATGAACTTAAAGAACGGCGCATGAAAGCGGGCGCAGGCCTCACCCAATAGGCCCTCTTCCACTTGGATGCCATGGGATCGCAGCAGGGCGATACCCCCGCCATCCACCCGGGGATTAGGGTCCCGCACGCCCACGACCACGCGAGCTACGCCCGCTTGAATGAGCGCATCTGTGCACGGGGGCGTGCGGCCGTGATGGCAGCAGGGCTCAAGGGTGACGAAGGCTGTGGCACCGCGCAGGGTTTCGCCGCGGGCCTCCGCGTCCCGCAGTGCCATGATTTCGCCGTGGGGGTCGCCCGCCCGGGTATGGGCGCCCTGCCCGATGACGCGGCCCTCTTGGACCAGGACGCAGCCCACGGGGGGGTTGGGGCTGGATAGGCCGATGCCTTTCATGCCTTCCGCTAAGGCAAGGGCCATAAAGCGGGCTTCACCAACCTGCTGCTCAGGATCTGGCCAGGGCCCGCCGGTGGCGAGCTGCCAGGCGAGGTCCGGCGTGAGTTCAGTCACCGAGTAGGCCATCCACAAAGGCTTCGGGGTCGAAAGGGATGAGGTCGTCGACGGCCTCACCCACTCCTACGAAAGTGATGGGAAGTTTGAGGCGCTCCAGAATGGGCACGACCACGCCGCCCTTGGCGCTGCCATCAAGCTTAGTGAGCACGAGATCCGTCACGCCTGCTGCTTGTTTGAAGGCCTCGGCCTGCTGCAGGCCGTTCTGGCCCGTGGTGGCATCGAGCACGAGGAAGACCCGGTGGGGGGCCTCGGGCAGCACCTTTTGTAGGCTGCGGCGGATCTTATCTAGCTCCTTCATGAGGTGGTCTTTGGTGTGGAGACGTCCCGCCGTATCGATGAGTACCCATGGCGTTCCCTTAGCCTTGGCCGAGCTGGCGCCGTCGAAAGCGATGGCCGCCGGGTCGCCGCCCATCTGATTGCGAACAACATCGACGCCCGCGCGCTGTCCCCAGGCTTCCAGCTGATCAATGGCGGCGGCTCTAAAGGTGTCACCGGCGACGACGAGCACGCCCTCTCCGCGGCCCTTCAGGTGCGCCGCAAGTTTGCCAAGGGTCGTCGTCTTGCCCACGCCATTGACGCCGACCAAGAGCAGAACCTGGGTCTCGCCAGCAGTGAGCGGTCGTGCAGGCACGTGGCGAAGAATCTTCAGCAGCTCGTCTTTGAGAATGGCCTTGGGATCAATCTCGGAAGAGCGGCGCAATTCAAAGCGCAGCCGTTCCATGAGCCGCTCCACAGCGTGAACGCCGAGATCGGCCTGGAGCAGGAGGTCTTCAAGGTCGAGGAGCTGATCCTCATCGAGGCGACGCAACCCGAGCAGGCCTTGTAAAGGGGAGAGCACCAACTCCTGGGTGCGCCTTAGGCCCTGCTTGAACTTATCGACCAACCCTGCGAACAGACCCACGCTTACCTCGATGCCTCAGTGTAACGGACGCGCACGTCTGGTTCTATGTGGAACAATGTTGTTATTTCTTGTTTTTATTAATCTTAATCTTTATTGGACGTGCTTTTTCGGGGCGAACCCACCCCACCAGGGCGAGCTCAAATACTTCTTCCACGTGGGTCACGGGATGGAAGCGCAGGAACTTGCGTACCTGGGGATCGATCTCTTCCAAATCCTTTTGATTGGCCTTGGGGATGATGATGTCGTGGATGCCGGTGCGCAGGGCCGCGAGGCTCTTTTCCTTCAATCCGCCGATGGCAAGCGCATCGCCACGAAGGTCGATCTCGCCGGTCATGGCGAAGGTGTTCTTCACAGGCACGCCCTTGATGACGGAGAGCAGCACGGTGGCCATGGCGAGACCCGCGCTGGGGCCGTCCTTGGGAATAGCACCTTCGGGGAAGTGGATGTGGAGATCGCGCTTTTGGAAGATCTCGGGATCGATGCCGAAGGCATCGCCGCGGCTCCGGATGTAGCTGAGGGCCGCCTGCGCGCTTTCCTTCATCACGTCGCCGAGCTGGCCCGTAAGTAGGAGCCCGCCCTTCCCTGGCATGGAGAGGGCTTCCACGAAGAGCACGTCGCCGCCGACAGACGTCCATGCGAGGCCAGTGACCACGCCCACACGGGGCGATTTGAGGCGCTCATCCTGCAGCAGCTTCACGGGGCCGAGGAGGTCCGGCAGGTTCTTATCCGTGATGGTGAGCTTGGCCTTCAACTTCTTCTCGGCGACCTTGCGCGCCACTTTGCGGCAGACGGAGCCAATCTCGCGCTCCAGCTGGCGGAGGCCCGCCTCGCGCGTGTAGCCGGTGATGATGGCGCGGAGGCCCTTGGCGCTGAGGGTGAGGTGCTTGGTGGTGACGCCGTGCTTCTCCATCTGCTTGGGGATCAGATGGGCGGTGGCGATGCCTTCCTTCTCCTCCAAGGTGTAGCTGGAGAGGTAGATGATCTCCATGCGGTCCTTGAAGGCCGGATGGATGGGCTCCAGCTCGTTGGCGTTGGCGAGGAACATCACCTGGCTGAGGTCCAGCGGCACGTTGAGGTAGTGGTCGCGGAAGCTGTTGTTCTGCTCTGGATCAAGCACCTCGAGCAGGGCCGCGCTCGGATCGCCGCGCATATCGCGGCCGATCTTGTCGACTTCATCGAGCATGATGACGGGGTTCATGCTCTTCACCTGGTGCAACGCCTGCACGATGCGGCCCGGCATGGCGCCCACGTAGGTGCGGCGGTGGCCGCGCACTTCGCTTTCATCATGCACGCCGCCCAGCGAGATGCGCGCGAACTTGCGGCCTAAGGCTTTGGCGATGCTGCGGCCGAGCGAGGTCTTACCGACACCCGGAGGACCGACGAAACAGAGGATGGTGCCGCGGCTATCGGGCTTGAGTTTGCGGACCGCGAGGAATTCGAGAAGGCGATCCTTGATCTTGTCGAGGCCGAAGTGATCTTCGTCGAGCACCTTCTTCGCCACTTTGAGATCCAGATTGTCTTCGGTGACTTGGCCCCAAGGGAGCTCTGTCATCCATTCCAGATAGGTCCGCGTGACGGCGGTTTCACTGGAGTCGGGATGCATGCGTTCGAGCTTTTTAAGGTTGCGCTCGATCTCAGGGAGAACCTCATCGGGCACCTTCATCTTGGCGAGCTTGTCGCGGAAGGCCTGGATCTCCTCCGCGAGTTCAGAACCTTCGCCCAGCTCTTGCTGGATGGCTTTGAGCTGCTGGCGGAGGTAGTACTCCCGCTGGCTCTTGTCCATCTCACCGCGCGCTTCCATGGTGATCTTCTGCTGCACTTCGAGGAGCTGGATCTCGCGAAGCAGCAGCTCGTTCACGCGCTTGAGGCGCAGCATGGGATCTGCGGTCTCAAGCACTTCCTGGTTTTGAACGAGTTTCAAATCCAGATTGGACGCGACCAAATCCGCAAGACGTCCAGCGGCGTCGAGGTTGCCTGCGATGACGAGCACTTCTTGGGGAAGGTTCTTGCCGAGGGCGACGGCCTTTTCGAGGCTCTGCTTCACACTGCGCAGTAGCGCATCGGTTTCCAGACCAGCTTTGAGATCGGGCTCTTGGACTGGCTCAACACGGGCCTTAAAGAGGGCGTCCGTCTCCGTGAAGTACTCCACCCGCACTCGCTGGAGGCCCTGCACCAGCGCGCGCACGCGGCCATCGGGGAGCTTGAGTACGCGCATGATGAGCGCGGCGGTGCCTACAGTGTGCAGATCGTCGGGCCCCGGGTTATCCATCTCCATCTGCTTTTGGGAGACGAGCAGGATCATGCGGTTTTCGGTGAGCGCCGCGTCGATGGCGCGGATGGATTTCTCGCGGCTCACACTGAGCGGCAGGATCACGTAGGGGTAGACCACCACGTCGCGCAAGGGCAGGACGGGGAGCACCTCTGGAATCTTGGGGCTCTCATCAAGAACGAGTTGGGAAACACTCTCTTCCGCCACGGGGTACCTCAGGGGCCCCAGTGTAGCGGCTCAGCGCTTCCGGTGCTTCGGAGGCTCGTCTTCGGACATACCCGGAAAGAGGGGGCGTACCTTACCTGGAGGTGCGGACTCGGGTGCCGGGAGCTCGGCGGGTGGGGTTACTTTTTCGCCACGGGCGAGGCCTTCCAAGGCTTTGACGAAATCGGGGAGATCCTTGAAATCCCGGTAAACCGAGGCGAAGCGCACGTAGGCGACATGGTCGAGGCCCTTGAGCTCGTCCATCACCATCTCGCCCAGCTCGAGGGCGCGGATCTCGCGGTCGGGCCGCTCCATGAGCCGGGCCTGCACGTCCTTCACGAGCTCCTCAAGGCGGGAGAGGGGCACGGGCCGCTTCTGACAGGCGAGGTGAAGCCCCTTCATGAGCTTGCTGCCTTCGAAGGGCTCGCGGCGGCCATCCTTCTTCACAACGACGATGGGGACCTCTTCCACGCGCTCATAGCTGGTGAAGCGGCGGCCGCAGGACAGGCCTTCCCGCCGGCCGCGAATGCTCTCACCCTCCGGAGATTCGACAGAGTCCACCACTTGGTCTTCGTGATTGCCGCCAAGGCGGCCGCCCAGGACGACCACGCTGACGATTATCGGGCCGTTTTGAGAGCTTACGCTGCACGACCCTTATTTCAACAAAAAGTTCGGAGGCACAGGCCGTTACTGCGGTTGTTGGTACTGCTTGCTTGTACCGACGTCACTTATGTATG
>JACXTT010004713.1_pt1 | contig 20164 bp, 23 predicted proteins | sample 9270951 | NCBI WGS metagenome assembly JACXTT01 (sample SAMN15532306, study PRJNA645909) | rock metagenome | isolation source: weathered quartz diorite | place: Puerto Rico | collected 2017-06-21 | reverse complement strand
AAAGGCGACCCGGGCGCAATTGCCCCGGAGCCGTTGGCCGGGCGGGCCCACGGCCCGGGCGGTTCCGCCAGTGGCGAGAACGTAATCAACGATCAGAATGTTCTGGCCAGGCGCGACCGCGTCCTTGTGGATCTCTAGCGGGTCCGTGCCGTATTCGAGCGCGTATTCCACTTTTTCAACCGCCGCCGGAAGCTTCTTCGGCTTGCGAACCGGAACGAACCCTGCGCCAATTGCATAGGCGACGGCGGGCGCGAAGAAGAAGCCACGCGCTTCAATACCGATCACCTGGTCGATGCCTTTGCCTGCATATTCGGCTTTCAGGGCGTCAAAAACGGTCTTGAGGCCGCCTGCATCCTTGAGCAGCGTGGTGATGTCGAAGAAATTGATGCCGGCCTTGGGGAAGTCCGGGACTTCGCGTATCAGAGCTTTGAGTTGGTCCATGCGTTCCAGAGGTGGGAACCTGAATTTTAACATGCCCCAATCCATCGCCGAACCGCAACGGAAGCGGCTTCGAGCGCGTCTCTTCGTACAATCAAATCAATATGAAGTGGATCGCCGTACTCGCGGCAGCCTCGCTCGCTCTGACCGCCCAAACGCCAGTTCCGCCTGCCCGCAAAAAAGCGGCTCCGGCGTCTAAACCCGGCGCTGCGGCTCCGGCCGCAATAACCTCCGCGGGCCCCAAAACCGCTCCGCTGGTTGAAGTGAAGGTGGTGGGCAATAGGAATTACGAGGTTGCAGCAATCATCGCCGCCAGTGGACTGCGCATCGGCCAGCAGATGGCGGAAAGCGACTTCGAACCCGCCCGCGAACGTTTGATGGCCAGCGGCGGCTTTGAAACCATCGGCTATCGCTATGCGCCTTCGCCCGATAACAAAGGCTATGTGTTGACGTTCGAGGTGCTCGAGATCGAGCGAACGCTGCCGGTTCGGTTCGAAGACCTGCCCGCGCCAAACGCCGAATTGCAGAAAGTCTTGAAAGAAAAAGAACCACTTCTCGGAGGCGAGCGCGCCCCCGGACATCAAGCCGTCCTCGACCGTTTTGCTGGCATTCTCACCGATTATCTGGCGAAAACGAAATCCTACAAAGAGACCGTGGTCGCCAAAGTTTCGGCCGACGTCCCCGGCGAATTGTACGTTCTCTTTCGCCCGGCCAAGAGCCGCATGCGTGTGGCGCAAATTGCGTTTGAGGGCAACCAGTTGCTTGATGCGGCGTTTCTCGGCAATGCATTCAGCATCGTGGCGATCGGCGTCGAATTCAAGGAAGACACCATACGCAAACTACTCGACAACGCGGTGAAGCCCCATTACCAGGCGCGCGGCTATCTGGGCGTTACGTTCCCGAAGATCGCCACGAGCCCGATGAAAGGCGTCGACGGCGTTGCGGTGACCATTCAGGTGAACGAGAGCAAGCCTTACAAATACGCGAATCTGCGCGGCGTGGGAACCGGCCTGAGCAACAAAGAAACACTCTCCATTGCGGGCTTGAAGACGGGCGACATCGCCAACTACGACAACGTGAAAGAGGCCGCCGAAAAGCTCGTGGCGCGCATGCAGCGCGAAGGCTACATGCGTTCGAAGGCGACCTACGAAGGCAAAACAAACGACGATGCGTTCACCGTGGACGTCACCTTCAAAACCGAGCCCGGATCGCAGTATGTCTTCGGAAAGCTCAACATTCAAGGCCTCGATCTGCATGGCGAACCCGCCATCCGCAAGATGTGGGGACTCAAAGCCGGCAAGCCCTTCAACGTCGACTATCCCCAGAAGTTTCTCGATGAAGTGAAGGGCCAGGGCCTCTTCGACGGACTGCAGAAGACGGGCTTCACCAACAAAATCGACGACAAAGCGCTGACGGTGGACGTTACGCTGCTTTTCCGCTGAGCGCGGCGAGGCAGGCGCGCATGAAGGCAGGCAGATCTTCCGGCTTGCGCGAGGTGACGAGGTTGCCGTCCACGACCACTTCCGAGTCTTCCCAGATCGCGCCGGCGTTGACGACATCCGTCCTGATCGAAAAAAACGACGTGGCGCGGCGGCCCCGGAGAACATCGGCGGAACACATCATCCACGGGCCATGGCAGATGGCCGCGACCAATTTGCCGGACTTGTGCATGTTGGCGACAAAGCTGACGGCGCGGTCGACGCGGCGCATGTAGTCGGGTGCGAAACCGCCGGGAATGATCACTCCATCGAAAGCATCGGGCTGCGCGCCGACATAGGAATGATTACTCTTGACGGGGTAGCCGAGCTTGCTCGTGTAGGTCTTGCCCGCTTCCGCCGCGACTACCTCGACATCCACGCCCGCCTCCTGCAGGCGGTAGAGCGGATACCAGAGTTCCATTTCCTGGTAATAGTTGTCCGCGAGGATGGCGACACGTTTTCCACTGAGTTCCATAACATGTCATCGTACCCCGCGGTTGCCATACGCATTCGCCGCTCCCAGCAGGTCGTAATAATCGAACACCATTTTCGTCACCGGACCGACCGGATTCTCTTCACCCTTCAGGTAGCTTCCAAAGACGCTGATTACGAAAGGGCGCCTGGGATGCATCACAATGGCAGTCTCGCATTTGACGCCCACCAGATCGCCTACTTTCGACGCAACGGGAATCGAAGCCGGCACCGTGGCGCGGATCTCCGCCTTGACCAATTGGAGGATCCGCAACATCTCCTTGCAATCTTCGGGATCGCCGGCCCTGCCCCGGTAAATGAGTTCCATGAGGCGCGACATCTCGAGCGGCGTCGAAACATTTTCCATGCCCCTTGTGGCGGCATCGGAATCGAGCATGATGCGCCGAAGCCGCGTGTAGGGCTGGCCGAGTTCCTGCGTGCTGCGGTTAACACGGTCCATGCGTGCCATCTTGATGGCGCGGTTGGTGGCAGTATTGTCGCTGTGTTCGATCATGGCGGTTAACAGTTCGAGCACGTTGAGCGTGACGGGGCCGTTCCTGAGGCGCTCCTGAAGTTTGCCGCTGCCTCCCACGAGTTCCGAAGGTTCGAGCGTGACCTGGTCGGACATCTTGAATTCACCGGCTCGGGCGAGGCGGAACATCTCGATCAGGATCGGCACCTTGATCGTGCTGGCCGTGGCGAACGCCGTCGCCGCATTGTGAGCGATGACACGCCCGGATGTGAGATCGATGGCTGCGACGCCAAGCGCGCCCTCCGTGCTGTGATCGAATGCGCGCAGCTTTTCCTTGAGCTTTTGCTCGAGCAGTTCGGCGGGCATTTGCTGCGAAAAAACGAGCGCAGCCGTGAGTATCGCGGCCGGGATCAGTCGGGTTACCATACTTCAAATATTATGAGCGATCCCCGTTTTCCCATCGGAAAGTTTCAGTTCCCCGAAACAGTTTCTGAGGCCGATATCGCAGCGTATATCGACGACATCGCCGCAGCGCCGGCGCAACTGCGAGCCGCGGTCGAAGGGCTCAACGACGAACAACTCGACACGCCATATCGCGACGGCGGCTGGACGGTGCGGCAGGTCGTCCACCACGTGCCGGATAGCCACATGAACAGCTACGTCCGCTTCAAACTTGCGGCAACGGAAGAGAATCCCCGCATCACGACCTATGAAGAGCAACTCTGGGCGGAACTCCCCGATGGCAAAAGCCTGCCTGTCGAGGTTTCGCTGCGCTTGCTCGAGTTGCTGCATGAGCGCTGGGTCGTATTTCTGCGAGCCCTGACGCCGGAGCAATTGGAGCGGACATTCGTACATCCGAGCCTTGGCCAGGTAACCCTTAAGAGGAATCTCGCTCTCTATGCGTGGCACGGCCGGCATCACGTCGCGCACGTCACTTCGCTGCGCGCCGCCAAGGGGCTGGTAGGCGCCGGGCTTGGCATGAGCAAGGCATTCACCAAAGACAATGACGACGCGCCCGAAGAAGGCGTTGTACGCGTCAATGAACTGCCTCTCACCGCGAAAAACTATGTCACGCCCCGCGGTTTCGAAGCGCTGACGTCCGAACTCCGCGATCTCGCTGACGTGGAACGCCCCGAAGTGGTGCGCCAACTGAACGCCGCAACCGGGGCGAGTCGCGAACTCGAGATCCAACCACTGAAGCGGCGCCAACGCGAAATCGAAGGCCGCATCTCGTACCTCACCGAGCGCATCCGTATGGCGGAGATCATCGATCCCGCAAAGCGCGCCAAAACCGATCGCGTGTTCTTCGGCGCAACGGTCGTCTTCGCGAATCGCAAAAGCGAGCGGCGCACCGTGCGCATCGTAGGCGTCGATGAGATGGACATCGCAAAGGGTTACATCACGTTTGTGTCGCCGCTCGCCAAGGCTTTGCTGGGAGCGCATGAAGGAGACACGGTCCCGTTCCAGGCGCCTGGCGGTAAAGACGAACTCGAAATCCTCGAAGTCCGCTACGGGGCGTCAGGTCCGGAATAAGACGCTTTCGTTCTCGAATGTTCGCTTCGCGATCCAGTACGCTAGGGCCGCGTAGAACAGGTTCGCGCCTGTCGTAACCGCGAAAACAGTCGTCGAGTAGTCTCCGACCAGAATGCCCCTCAACAATTGGCTGACGTTGAAAATCGGCACGAGTGCAAGCACCGGAGTGAGGTGCAAGCCCGGCAGGCCGCCAAGGAGCGCAGGGAAAATGACGAGCATCATCAGCGGGGTCAGGTAACTCTGTCCCTCTTTGAAACTGCGGGCGAACAGAGCGATGGCGATCATCGTAGAGGCTGCAAAGATCGACAGCGGAATCAGCGTGATCACAATCAGCGAAAGGCTCTGCCCATCCAGCGGGATCGAGCCCATCATCTTCTGAATCTCCCCTCCGCCGGTGCTCTTCAGTGTCACCACCAGGCTCGACAAGGTGAGCATAGCCGTGAGAAAGATCGCCGTGACCGCCGCGAGAATCTTACCCATCACGATCTCGCCGCGATCGGCTGGCGACGACAAAAACATTTCAAGCGTTTTACGTTCTTTCTCGCCGGCCGTCATGTCGATCACCGGATACATGCCGCCCGAAAACATCAGCAGAAGCAGCAGGTAGCCAAGCATGCTGCCCCATGCCATTCCAGCCATCTTTTTGTCGCCGGCCACGTTCTCGCGTTTGATCGTAAACGGGCTGAGAACCTCCACCGGAACACCTTGCGCTTGGAGCCCCGCGTGTATGCGCGCATCGCGGTACTCATCGAGCAGAAAGCGCACCTGGTCGCCGGACGCGGATGACGTTGCGTTCGAGCGGTCCACATAGAGAATCACGACCGGTCTACCGTCCGCGCCGGCCGTCTCTTCCACCGCGGCGCTGATCTCTTTCTTCTCGAGCGCCGCTTTGAAATCGTCCTTGGTCACCAGTTGCAGGCCCGATTGTTCCAGCACCGCGCGCAGTTCCGGCGTCTGAATCCGCACCGCGATCTCCGACTTCTTTGCTTCTGCCTTTGCGTCCGCAGCCACCTTGGCCACGAACCTGGTCGCCACGGTCATCAGCAACGGAATGATCAGCATCGGAACCACCACCATGCTGATCAGCGTGCGCCGGTCGCGAATGAGGTCGGTCATCTCCTTGCGGTAGATGGCGGTCAGAATATCGAGGCGCATGTTAGTGCAACAGCTCCAGAAAGATTTCCCGCAGACGCTGCTTGCCGGTGGCGAGGCGAAGTTCGTCCATCGTTCCGGTCATTTTGACCTTGCCGTGATTGATGACGGCGATGCGGTCGCAGAGGTATTCAGCCTCTTCCATGATGTGCGTGGAATAGATGATCGTCTTGCCGCGCTTACGGTGTTCGAGCACCGCCGCTTCGATGGTCTGGGCAGTGGGAACGTCGAGGCCCGAGGTTGGTTCGTCGAGAATCAGAATCGGCGGATCATGCAGCATCGCGCGCGCAATCGCCACCTTCTGCTTCATTCCGGTGGACAGCTTATCGATGCGCGAGTTCGCGAAATCGCCGATGGCAAACTGCCGGACCACAGCGTCGATGCGCGATTCCGCGTGCTCGAGTTGATACAGCCCGGCGAAGAATCGCAGGATCTCGAGGGGCGTCAGTCGCGCGTACAAGCCCATGTCGCCCGACAGAAAACCGATCGACGCGCGGACCTTGGCAGGGTCGCGAGTGATGTCGAGATTGTTGAGATAGGCCGTGCCACTGGTCGGCTTCAACATCGTCGAGATCACGCGTAGCGTCGTCGTCTTTCCGGCGCCGTTTGGCCCCAACAGACCGAAGATCTCACCCTCTTTGACGTCGAAGCTTACGCCGTCGACTGCTCTGCGCGATCCGTGGTTTTTGTCCTGGAACTCTTTGACGAGGCTCTCGACGCGAATCATCTCAGTGGATGGTATCAGCCAAATCTACTCGCGAGCCCGCAAAAGGCGGATCGGCTCGAAGTTGAGAGCGTCTCGTACGATGTCGTTTAATGCGGAACGCTTCGGCTGCCAGCCCAGTTCCGTCCGCAGCCTGGTCGAATCGGCGACGAGCGAGGTTGGATCGCCCTCGCGCCGCGGCCCGATCGTGTGCGGAACCGGTTTTCCAGTGGCCTGTTCGACTGCGCGAATCACTTCAAACACTGTGTAGCCTTGCCCCGTGCCGCAGTTGAATTGACGCGTGCCGCCGCCATCCAGAAGATGATCGAGAGCAAGTGCATGCGCCTCCGCGAGGTCCATCACGTGGATGTAGTCGCGTTCGCAACTGCCGTCCCGGGTCGGATAATCATTGCCGAAAACAGTAACGGGTTTGCCGACGCCTGTCGCCGCGCGCAGCACCAGTGGAATCAGGTGTGTTTCTGGAATGTGCTCTTCGCCGAGCCCAGCTTCCGGTTCCGCGCCGCAGGCGTTGAAGTATCGCAGGCACACGCTGCGTAACCCAAGACATCGATCGTGCCACTGCAGCGCCTTTTCCACCATCACTTTGGTTTCACCGTACGGGCTTTCGGCTTGAAACGGCATGTCCTCCGTGATTGGACTGCTGCTCGGCGTGCCGTACACGGCGGCAGTGGACGAAAAGACGATCTTGTTCAGGTTTGCCCCGATCATCGCCTGCAGCAGCGAAAAGCTGCCGGAAACATTGTTCGTGAAGTATTCGTGCGGAACCTTGGTGGACTCCCCCACCGCGATCGACGCCGCAAAATGGATCGCCGCATCGAACCGTTCGGCTTCCATTAATTGCTCTAAGGCAGCCGTTTCATGCAATCCGATCACACGCAGGCGCGAGGCCAATACGTTATGCCGGTAGCCGGTCACGAGATTGTCCACGACAATGCAATCGTGCCCGCGATTCAGAAGTGAGTGAGTGGTATGCGAGCCGATGTATCCGGCTCCTCCGACAACGAGTATTTTTGCCAAAAACCATTGTAACTAGGCGCCGGAGCTCAACATTGTAGCAGCGATATCCTTCAGTATCTTCCAGTATCTTCGCCGCCGTCATCGCCGTGAGACGCGCTTCGACGGCCGGATAACCGGATCATGACAGGCCGAGCGTGCGGCCCGCGATGCCCGATCCGCCATCGCAGTTGTATACCGAACCGGTCATGTACGATGCCGCGGGCGAGCATAGAAACAGCGCCAGATCCGCGAGCTCGTCCTTGGTTCCGTAACGGCCGAGAGGCACGCTGCGCATGGTTTTCGCGCGGGCCGCCTCAGTCGGCGCCAGCCGCCGCATGCCTTCCGTATCATCCGTCGGACCCGGCGTGATGCAGTTGCAGCGAACCCCATCCGGGCCCCACTCGATCGCCAGGGTCTTGACCAGCAGTTCCACGCCGGCTTTGCCCGCGCAGACGTGCGATTGCATGGGAATCGGCACAAACGCGTGCGAAGCCGAGATCGCAATGACCGACGCGCCAGGCTTGCGCAGAAACTGATGCGAAGCCCGGCAGGTGTTGAACGTGCCGCACAGATCGATGTCGATCACAGCCTTGAATCCATTGGCCGACATGCCGAGCGCAGACGCCGGAAAGTTTCCCGCGGCGCCTGCAATCACGATGTCGATTGGCCCGTATGCATCGTGCGTCTGCCGGAGCGCGGCTTCGAGCGCATCGTACTGGCGAACATCGGCCGCGCAACCCATTATTGCTGTGAATCCACGATCCTTCATCCGTTGCACGGCCGCGGCCAGCTTTTCCGGATTGCGGCCCAGAATCGCGACTTTGGCCCCGTGTTGCGCGAAGCGTTCCGCCATCGCCTGGCAAATGCCGCTCGAACCACCGGTGACGAAGGCAGTCTTGCCGGCGAGCAGATTGGGTTGAAAGATCGACATGGATGCCTTCAATTATTCACTACCGCAACAGGTCTTCGAGTTGGATCTTGGTGTCCGTCTTCGAATCCCGATACTTCACGATGACGGGCGTATAGAGGGAAATGCCCCAGTCCTTGCCTGGACCCTTCGTAATGGCGCGCGAACCCGCCACCACCACCGCCTCTTCCGGAATCATGAGCGGTTCTTCGTCAGTGGCCGTGTACACAGCGTTGCGCACGAGATCGTAAACCGGCGTGGAACGATTGAGGATCGTCCCGGTGCCCAGCACCGCGCGTTTCTTGACCACCGTGCCTTCGTAGACGCCGCAGTTGCCGCCCACCAGCACGTCATCCTCGATAATCACCGGCAACGCGCCGACGGGTTCCAGAACGCCGCCAATCTGCGACGCCGCGGAAATGTGGCAGTTCTTGCCGATCTGCGCGCAGGACCCAATGAGCGCGTGCGAATCCACCATCGTGCCGTCGCCGACATAGGAGCCCGTGTTGATGTACATCGGAGGCATGCACGTCACGCCGCGCCCGACAAAACAGCCGTCGCGGATCGACGAACCGCCGGGCACGATGCGCACGCCGTCACCTGCCTTCATGGCGCGCAGCGGGTAGGTTGCCTTGTCGAAGAACGGCAGGCGGGTTGCGCTCGGCGACATGTCCACCACGGTTCCCATACGGAAGCCGAGCAATACGCCTTTTTTCACCCAGGCGTTCACCCGCCATCCGCTTTTCGCGCTCGCATCCGGTTCCGCGGAACGCACCGCGCCGGCATTGAGAGCGGCTTTGAATTCCGCAAAGAGCCGGAAGTGTTCTTCTGTGTAGGTTGACGGCTTGGCGTCAAACAGGTTTTCGATCGCAGTCTGCATGTTGTGGGAATTTACATGATAGCGTCAGCGCCGCGCTGCGAGCCCCGGGTCTCATACCCGGGGTTGACGGAAGGCCACTAACCCGCATGTAAGATGCGGGGCCTCGATTCTGTCAGCGCTGTTGAGGGAAAGCTCCACCGACGCTGCGCATGATCTTGCCCCACAGCGCCTTGCCGAGTTCCGGCATCTCGTCCATGCGCACGGGAATCACCTGAATATGCAGGCCCGCCATCTCGTCCGTCGCGTCCGGGCCCCATTCCACCAGTTTCGGCGGCCGCGAAGGATTGCGCGGATTCGCCGCCGAGTTGTCGTACGAAAACTCCATATCGACGCGGGTTCCAGCAGCCAGCCGCAGAGGTTTGCGATAGCGGTATTGCTCCTGCCAATTGAAATCCCAATCGTCGATGCGGATGAGCGGGATCCGCTTGCCGCCATTCGGGGGCGTCGCCCACCCCTGCATTCGCCTGCAGATGTAGTGCGCGTGCGGAATGATTCCTTGCACATCCACGTCTATGGGGATCGTGAAATGGTCGCGCACGCGGTAGTCGGCATTGCCGGGCTCGATGCGAATGTCGCGCACCACCAGCGCGACGTCCACGATCTTCTTCGCCGGTTTCTCTTTGGCGAAATAGAGGCCGATGCGGCTGCGATCCGATTCCGGCTTGCCGCTCGGGTGGTAGTGGATCTGCATCACCAAATCATGCCCAGCCTGCAACTGCGAAGCCGTGCCAGGCGACGCAACGAACGGCGCAAACCCCGGTGACCATCCGCCAAGGCTTCCTGAAGGAACAAACCCAGGCACGCCGAAGCACGAGTACGTCCCGCTGCTGCCCGAAGCGGCGGCACGCTTCCTCGCCGCCCGTGAACCATCGGTAAAGAACAGCGCGTGATGCACCACGTTCCGCGCGCCAGGCTGAAATTCCCAGGCGCGAACATAGCGGCCGCCGCCCCCGGCAGCAGGCAGCGGGATCACAAAGCACTGGTACAGATCCGCGCCATCGGCAGGCAAAGCGAACGGCTGTGGCATCTCCACCACGAGATCGGGTTCGCCCAATGCCCACCCTTTCGCAAATACAGGAGGCGCAGGTTCCCGCGCCGGATCGCCCTGTTTCGCGCCCGCCTTCACCCAATCGAGAATCGCCCTCCGCTCTTTCACCGACAGCCCGCGAGCGCCCTCAAAATCGCCTTCCACCGCCTTCCACGGCGGCATCAACCCTTGCGAAACCACGGACGCGATCTGTTTTGCGTGACGCGATGCGTCGCTGTACGTCAACAACGAAAACGGCGCCACCTCGCCAGGCCGGTGGCATGTGGCGCACTTCTCATGCAGGATCCGCGCGACCTGCGGAGAGTAGTCCATAGACACGGCCGACAATAGGAACCAAGCGATCACTTCTGCATCCCGTACTGCCCTGCCCCGAACGTCCGGTTATCCGTCCGATGCAGCTTGCGAATTAACGCCGGCGGCGCGACCGGCGTATGCGAAACGCCGCACAAATATGTCGGAATCTCCCACACTTCGCCTTCCACCGTCATCCAACCCAGCCGATCGAACTGCGTCAGATCGATCGGCCGCGAGTATGCCCGCAACGATTTCTCGCCGCGCTCGTTGTAGTACTGGTCGAAATACGACATCACCAGTTCGCGAATCGTCTTATACACCGGTTCGCGCAGGCGCAGCCCCGAATAGTTCGATTTCGCCACGGCGCCCCAGCGGCCATGCGAGCGAAACACCGCCAGAATATGGTCGTCATCGCGTTCGGCGGCGAGGTCCACGATCAATGGAGGGTAGCCCAGGTGGCGAAGGGCCGCTGCCGCGAACAGCGCGCCTTCCATGCAATGGCCCAGCCCGCGCTGAATCACGCCGCGCGCCGAATAGCAGGTGTCGTCCTTGTTGTACTGAACCTGCTCGTCCAGATAGCGTTGGATCAAAAAAGGATTCTTGAGCGAACGGTACAGCTTTCGCTCGGCGGCGGGCGTGAGCTCCATATAGTCACCATGCTACTCTGCCGGATTGCATGCACTTGATACGACGGGAAGTTCGCTGCGGCTCTTGTGGAGAGCCTTCGGAACAGGTTTCGAGCCCTGCGGCGGACTCAAACCTGCCTCCGGACCTCGACACGCGGCCCAACGGCCCTATCCGCGCCACCATTGATTTCTGGATGCAGCGCTGCCCGCATTGCGGCTACTGCGCCTCCGACCTATCCACCATCCACGAGCGTGCCGTGGAGCTGCTCGCCACCGTCGAATACCAGCGCCAGTTGCTCGATCCGCGGTTCCCCGAAATCGCGCGCCCATTTCTGTGTCATGCGAAAATCCTGGCGCGAGTGGGCCAATTCGCCGACGCCGGATGGACCGCGCTGCATGCCGCGTGGACTTGTGACGACGCTGGCGCCGCGGAGGCCGCCATATCGGCGAGGGCCCTCGCATTGGATTACTGGCGCCGGACGAAACTCGAGGGACAGGACTTTGGCGAACCCGGCCTCGAAGCTGTGCTTGTGACCGATCTGCTGCGCCGCATGGGCCGTTTTGAAGACGCTCTCATCAACTGCAGCCAGGCGCTGGACGGCATCGAAGAGGAAGGCGGCGCGCCGCCGCTCATCGAACATTTGCTGCGCTACGAGAAGACGCTCGTGCAAAAGCATGATACTGGTAGTTACCGGCTGAACGATTTGCCGGCGTTTCGCGCTTGATCTATATAATGGGTGTAGTCCTGACCAACGGAATCGAACCAACCATCTTTGAAGAAGCTGCCGGAGCATCGGACCCCAAACCAGGCATCACAGACGTAGCCAGCGTGTATTCTTCGAGCCATCTCACATTCCGCCGCGATTTGATTGAGCCGTTGGCCGACGCCGACTGGTTCGAGGTATTGACGCCAGCGGGCAAATTCCGGATGACACGCGCGGATTTTCACGCGAATTTCGCCGAAGTCGTCAATTCGTCGAGCTACCGGGACCGGGGGCAGTACCACTACCCGATGATCCCGTACAAGGCGTTCCGCTTTCTCGTTCGCGAAGAAAAACCTCCAACACCCGCCGCCGACGGTTCAGTGGCGGAGGAGCAGCCGGGTGGCGAAGCTCAACACGGGGTTGAGTAACGGCGCGGCCAGAAACCACGCGATCCAGATTCCAAACATCGACAGAAAGCCGGTCCTCGTAATTTCGCGGAACTTTTCCGCAACACTCGCAGGCAAGATCAGCGTAATCGCCGAATTGCCGTCGAGCGGCGGCACAGGCAGCAAGTTGAAGAAGGCCAGAATGATGTTTTCCACAAACATGATGCTCAGGAACATTTCCGCGCCCATACTCATCGAGCTGATCCCCTGTTGCTGCGCGGACCTCGGAAATACGCCCGCCGACGCCAGCACATTGATCAGAATCGCGGCGAGCACCGCGAGAATCACGTTCGCCGCGGGCCCGGCCAGCGCCATCCAAGCCGCCCGGCGCGGGTAGCGCTGTTCCCAGTACGGATCGTACGGCGCGGATCCCCAGCCCATCAGCATGCCGCCCAGCAGCAAGCTCAGCAGCGGCATCACAACCATTCCCCAAGGCTCCCGCTGCACGTGCGGCAGCGGGTTTAACGTCACCTGCCCGGCCTGGTAAGCGGTCAGGTCGCCACCCCACTTGGCGGCAAGCGCGTGGGCGGCCTCGTGGCACGTCACGGAGAGCAGAAAGACGACGTACCACATCGGAAATGTTGCGAGAAGTTCGGTATCCATTATGAAGAGACTAGCTTCTATCAGGATAAACGGTTATGCCGCTTCCTCGTCCGAAGCCGAACTATCGCGCTGTGGTACGATTCGCAGCCCCTGCCCGTCGCGCTCGGCCTCGATCGACACGCGCGAGCCCGCATCGATGCGGCCATCGGCCACGAGCGCCGCAAGCGGCTGCGTGATCGAGCGCAGAATCGTCCGCTTCAATTCGCGGGCGCCGTATTCGACACTCGTCCCCTTGCGCAGCAGAAACTGCCGCGCGGACTTCGACAACGATATGCGAAACGCGCGCGCGCCGAGCCGCCGGATGATGTGCTGCTGCAATTCAGAGAGCTGGATCTCGAGAATCGACGCCAGCACGTCCGCGGCGAGCGGCCGGTACGTCAGCACCGCGTCGATGCGGTTGACGAACTCCGGCGAAAACTTGCGGCGGACAGCCGCCATCCCGATCCGGCGAAGCTTCTCTTCAGCGTCTTCCGCGTCCGCCTCGCCATTTGGCTGCGCCATGGCCTCGAAGCCGAACCACGGTTTCAATTGCCGGGCCATCGTTTCCGCGCCCAGATTGCTGGTGAGAAAAATAAGACTCTTCTCAAAATTGACCGTATTGTTATCGCCGAGGCGTAAGGTGGCCTTGTCGAGCACGCCGAGCAGCAGCCGCGACAAACTACCCGCGGCCTTTTCCACTTCGTCGAACAGCACGATCGACAGGTTCGAATTCTCGCTGGTCGCGGCATTCAGCTTGGCCTGCGTCAGCATGGGCTGGGTTTCGCGATGCCCCAAATAGCCGGGAGGCGCTCCAATCAGTTTCGCGACCTCGTGCTCCATTTGAAACTCCCCGCAATCTACACGCACCATTGCCTTCTCGCTGCCATGCAGCATTTCCGCCAGGGCCTCCACGGTCTTGGTCTTGCCCGTACCGGTAGGACCAAGCAGAAGGAATACGCCCACTGGACGGTTGTCGGGCGCCAGCCCCGCCTGATGCATCTGCACATAGGGAACAATCTGGCCCACCGCGTTCGGTTGGCCCACGATTCTCTGCTCCAGCAGATTTTTCAGGTCCGGACTGAGACCGGAGGCGGACAGCGGCGCATCCCAACGCCGCTGCCGGATGGACTGAATATTGCTCTTCATAGGCGCTACATCCCCCTTACGTCCACGAGTATAGCTGGCGCTTTCCAAAAAACGGCTCGCGCCGCAGACGCAAACCGCCGGTTTTCGCCACTTTTGGCAAGTTTTTATTTGCTGATAAATGAACGAATTACATCCGAAATACGCTCGCTCGCACGGCCATCTCCGTACGGATTGTGAACGCGTGACATATCGGAGTAAAAAACAGGGTTTTCGAGCAGCTCCGCGGCAGCGGCGCAGATTCGATCTTCATTGGCGCCGACGAGCTTGACGGTGCCCGCCTCGACGGCCTCGGGACGCTCGGTTTTGTCGCGCATCACCAGGATCGGTTTGCCCAACGAAGGTCCCTCTTCCTGCACGCCCCCCGAGTCGGTGAGCAGGAAATAGGCGCGCCGCATCAGGTCCACGAATTCGGTATAGCCCAGCGGTTCGAGCAGTGTGATGTTGGCTTTGCCCTGCAGGTGACGGTTCACGGGACCCGTGACGTTGGGGTTGGGATGTACGGGGTAAACGATGTGTACATCGTCGCGCTCGGCCAGCCTCGCAATAGCGGTGCAGATCCGCTCGAAGCCTTCGCCGAAGCTTTCCCGGCGATGGGCAGTGACGACAATCAACTTTTTGGATGCGCCAAAAGACCACTGGGGACCCGCGATCCGCCCGGAAGCCAGTTCGTCGCGCACGTGCAACACGGCGTCGATGCCCGTGTTTCCGGTGACGAAGATCCGGCCGTTCGCGACGCGATCCAGGCGAAGGTTCGCCGCCGCCCCCTCGGTCGCCGCAAAATGCAGTTCCGCTAGGCGCCCGGCAACCACCCGGTTCATCTCTTCGGGGAACGGCTCGGCCATGTCGCCGGTTCGAAGGCCGGCCTCAATGTGGCCCACTGGAATTCTTTGATAGAACGCCGCAAGCGCGCCGGCGAGCGTCGTGGTGGTGTCGCCTTGGACGAGAACAATATCGGGTTTTTCGGAAGCCATCACCGGCTCGAGCGCGGCGAGAATCCGGCTCATGCTCTGGGTGAGGGTTTGCGCCTGCTGCATCAGGTTCAGGTCGTGTTCCGGTTTGACCTCGAAGACATCCAGAACCTGATCGAGCAAATGCCGGTGCTGCCCGGTGACGCATACGCGCACGTCAAAAACGCCTTGCCCGTGCCGCCGCATGTAATGCACAACGGGACAGAGCTTGATCGCCTCGGGACGAGTGCCAAAAACGATCAGGACTTTGATCATGCGTCGGAATTTACTTATGTCGGTAGGTAATGCGGCCCTTGGTGAGGTCGTAGGGCGACATTTCGAGAGTCACACGGTCTCCGGCCAGAACCCGGATACGGTTGCGCCGCAATTTGCCGGCCAAGTGGGCGAGAATGGTGCGTTCCTGATCCAGTTGCACGCTAAACAGTCCGCTGGGGAACTTTTCGACTACGGTCCCAGTTACTTCGATTGAATCTTCTTTACTCATCTTCCTCCATCGAATTTGCTTTCGGTAGGGACACACGTCCCAACTTCAATTATAGCCCAAAGAATGCGCTGGTCTCTTTCCAAAGCGTTGCCGTGACATCTGTTAGTTGATGATCGGAATCGAGAACCAGCAACCGCGCGTTCGAATGGACGGCGGCGAAAGTCTCAGAGACGCGAACCGGCACCACTTCGTCGTTGCGCCCGTGCATGATGAGAGCCGGCGCCGTAAAGTCCGGGTAATCAGGATAACGGACAGCGTCCTCGATGAATCCGTAATTGAGATCGCGCTCTTCGTGATAGCCATAATGCGGAATTCTGCGCACGCCGGTGCGCATCCAAGCCTCGAGAATTGCAGGACCCAGATCCTGCGGGTAATAGGATCCGAAACAGAAGGCGGGCGCGAGCAGCACTACGCGATCTGTCGCCTGGGGATGAAGCGAAGCATAGAGCGCCGCAAGGTATCCGCCGAGGCTCGAACCGATGAGGCGGACGGTTTCGCCGCCTGCCTCGCGCTCGATCAGTTCCAACTGGGCCGTGATGGTGAGGTTCGCAAAGTCGCCCCCGTCCAGGGCGGGTATCACGCATTCCACGCCCGCCTCGCCGAACCTGGCCGCGAAGAACTGCGCCTTGCTCGATTGCGGGCTCGAAGCGAAGCCGTGCAGGTATATGACTTTCATCGTTTCCCGGGACCGCCAAACGCCACATAAGGGCCGTATTTATACTGATTTTCGACACGCAACGCGCCATTCCAATACTCGCGGTGCATCGCAATCGCGGGCATCACGCATCCCGCCGGCCACCAGGCGTAATCGACAATCACATCCTGCCGGGCCACGCCGCCTTTGGGCGCTGGACTGAACGTGTACAGCGCAACGCGCACCAACCGATAGTCCTTTTCCTGCACCCAGACTTCGCCCGAAAGCTTGGGCCTCTGGACTTCGCCATCCTTGAACAACGTCATCGAACCTTGTCCGTCAATCTGGCGGTAAGTAAACTGCAGCAGCGGTTCGGCGCCAACGGTCTTCTTGCCGCCGAATTGAAACTCGTAATTGACGATCGATTCCGGGCTGAACAGCAACAGCAATTGCCCGACATCGGTGGCCACGGTCTTGATGCCGTAGCGATCCCATTGTTCGAGCAGTTTCAGCTTGTCTTTGTCGGAACCGGCAGCGACGGCGGAGGCAATGGCGTCGAGGTTCTTCTCTTTCTTCGCCTTTTTGCCGTCCACGGTCATGATCTGCCGAATCTCACTGACGCCCTTGGCAAGGCCGCCCGGCGACGCAAACGAATACTGCGAAACCACCGTATGCTCGTTCAATCCGCCATCGTTGGTCCGGGCCTTGTGATTGAGAGTCTCTTCCGTGTACAACTTGCCGGATGACTTCAAAAACGCCTGCGTTTCCGTATGGAGCGCCTGGATCAACTGCTGCACTCGGGTATCGCTTTGCGCGGGCAAGAGCAGCAAAAGAGGCAGCGCCGGAATCATGCGTGCACGCCGGTCTTGTGCTGCGCCGTATAAGCGCGGGTAAAGGCCGAAAACGCCTCGCGCACCCGCAGCGTGACGGGTCCAATCGGAAGCCGGCACAACTCGTCAATATAGGTGACTGGCATGATCTCGCGGGTTGTGGAGGTGATGAAGACCTCGTCGGCATTCATCAAGTCCGGCAGCAGTAGAATGTGTTCCGCCGCGTCGAGTTGGAGGTCATTGAGAATCACGTCTCGCGTGATGCCTGCGAGACAACCTGCTGTTGCGAGGGCCGGCGTCAGAATGCGATCGCCATGCACCGCGAAGATGTTCGCCGACGTGCACTCGCTCACTTCGTTGCGCTCGTTGAGGAGCACCACTTCATCGAAGCCGCGCTCGTGCGCTTCTTCATACCAGGTGAGGTTTTGCGACCAGGACAGCACCTTGGTCCCGGCAAACTCATTGGCCGCGTGGCGGGCCTGCTGCACGACGCCGAGCTTCACGCTCTCGCCCCAGTTGTTAACCTCGCGAGTGAACGCGATGACCTCGTAATCGGTCTTGACCGCCGGGCCTTCAAAGAGGCCTCCGCGATTGCGCACCACGCACACGCGCAAGGTCGCGTTGTAGGCATGGTTGCCTTCGATCAGCTTGAGCAGGTGCGCTTCCAGATCCTGCTGCGAGGGCATCGGAACGCGCATTTTCTTTGCATCGCGCGCCATGCGATCCCAATGGCGCTGCCAGGCGAACATCACGCCGTCGTAGACACGAATCGTGCTGAAGATGCCCCACCCGTTGAGCAAGCCGACCTGCCCCGGGGAAAGAAAGTTCTCTCTTGTATCGCGAAGTTCGCCGTTGTGAAGCAAAAGCGGATGCATAACACCTATTATGCTGGCGCCGTATTCGTTTCGGCGTCGAGCACCACGGCTACGGCATGGATGACCGAAGCGATGCGGATCGCCGCGAGCACGGTCTCTTCCGAAACGCCTTTGCCGCGAACCACGCGATCATGCGAAGCGACGCAAGCGCCGCAGCCGTTTATGGCGGAAACAGCTTCGCAGAAGAGTTCGAAGTCGATGGGTGAAGTTCCGTGCATGCGGATCATGTTCATCCGCAAACGGGCCGGAATTTCAGAGTATTTCGGATGTTCAGCCAGGTGCAGAAAGCGGTAGTAGATGTTGTTCATGCCCATGATGGCGGAAGCGGCTTTTGCCGCCTCCACCACCGTGGGTTCCATCACCTTGCCAGCTTCCTCGAGAATGGCGCGCCGCAACGCTTCATTGCGCGCCGCAATGGCGCACGCGACCGCGGTTCCCCAGGTTTGATTCGGAGTCAACTCCGTCTGCCGCAGCACGGACCCAAGATTCAGCTTGAGATCCTTCGCGTAGGCCGGCAAAGACTCCAACAAGGCTTCGAGTGACATTAGACGGTCAGCGTCTCCTCACCCTTTTTCCAGTTGCAGGGGCAGAGTTCATCGGTCTGCAGAGCGTCGAGCACGCGTAGCACTTCTTCGGGATTGCGGCCAACCGAGAGATCGTTCACCGAGACGTAACGGATGACGTCTTGCGGATCGACGATAAAAGTCGCGCGCTGCGCGACGCCCGCGTCGGGATCGAGGATGCCGAGGTTTTTGCAGAGATCGCGCTTGATGTCCGCGAGCATCGGGAACGGCAGATTCCTGAGGTCCGAGTGATGCGTGCGCCAGGCGTGATGGACGAACTCGGAATCGGTGCTGCCTCCGAGCACCTGCGCGTCGCGGTCGGCGAACTGGCCGTTCAACTTGCCGAACGCGGCGATCTCAGTGGGACACACGAACGTGAAGTCCTTGGGCCAGAAGAAGTAGACCTTCCACTTGCCTTCGTAGTGATCGCCACTGATTTGCTGAAACTCTCTGCCCTTGTCGAGACTCACGGTCGCCGTGAGCTGAAACTCGGGAAACTTCTGACCTACACCTAACATGAGGTTATGAATTGCTCCTTGTGGATTTTTGTTACTGCTGCTTGTGCGGCTACTGGGGCGCGTTCTTTGTTTTGGATGACATCGATTTGCGGCACGATGCACAGACGCCCACAATCTCGAGATTCCACTGCCGCGCCTCGAAACCCTTGGGCAGCAGGCCTGCGAGCTTCATAGGCGCGACCCGATCGGCATCAAGATCGAAGATCGACTTGCATCGCGAGCACACGAGATGATGATGGTGCTTCATGTTCGCTTCGAGGCGAAGCGAACCATGATGGAGGCTGACTTCCTTGAGCAATCCGGTATCGATGAACGTTTTGACATTCTTATAAACAGTGCCGAGAGAGATCGAGGGGATGCGTTCCCGAACCTGTTCGTAGATATGTTCCGGGGTGGGGTGATCCATGGAGTCGAGCACGGCTTCGTAAATCACCTGGCGCTGAAAGGTGAAGGCCAAGCCTTGATCCTTGCAGCGCCGGCGCATGTCAGCCAGAGCGGACTCGCGCGCGAGCGGCGTCATCACATATTTATTAGACGATAATTATTATCATTTGTCAAAGGTTCCTAAACCGCCCGTGGAATAGTCCAAGGGCTAGAACGGGGACAGAGGGGACACTCCTGGAGTGTCCCCATTTAGGGGGCTGCCGCGAAGGCCTGGGTAGCACCGAGGTGAGCGAGGCGAAAGGCGGCTGTGCCCCCAACGATCGATTTTTCAAAGGGCCACCGGCGCCAGGTTCTCCCTACCGCTGCCTCAGCCTCCCGGACGAACGCCTCGTCCCCGAATGGGCGCTCGGAATAGGTGCATCGACGCAGCAGCGACTCCATTGTTGGAGCGAGGTTCGGATCCGTCTGGGTTTCGCCCGTCAGCATCCTTCGCCAGTCTTCGGTCGAACCTCGTGCGCGGGAAAACTCCAAATCCAGGATCTGGAACGGATCCTGATCCCGCACATGGGCCCAGGCGCTGGACCACCGAAAATCAGTCGCCTGTCCGACCAGCTTCGCGCGGACTGGGTTCATCTCCACATACCGCAACCCGTAGTGTAAGTGCCGTGGACTCATCACTGCCGAGTAGTATCGACCCTGCCAGAACCTGCCGCTAGACTGGCGGGCTGCGTTCGAATAAGCGGCATACCGGCCATTGACGCGCCTCATCAGGATCGGCAGCGAATCCCCCGTTCGCGGAACCGCGATGATGTGGACGTGATTGGGCATCAGGGCGTATGCCAGAATCCGGACTCCAGCCGACTCCAACCCCGTACGCATCAAATTCAGGTAGGTCTCGTAGTCCTGAGGAGAATAGAAGACGGTGTTTCGATTATTGCCGCGTTGTGTGATGTGGTGCGGCATGTCGGGCCACGTGTAGCGTGAGTGTCTCGCCATAACGTAGTAGTGCGC